>Ga0182018_10001000_pt1 | contig 34132 bp, 26 predicted proteins | sample 812P2MmetaG_FD_120490 | JGI IMG/M metagenome (GOLD analysis project Ga0182018, IMG submission 120490) | Permafrost microbial communities from Stordalen Mire, Sweden - 812P2M metaG | ecosystem: Environmental > Terrestrial > Soil > Wetlands > Permafrost | place: Sweden: Stordalen | collected...
AAAAGTCGATGTTGCACTTGATTTTGGGTGGCGCAGCAGTGTTGCACTTGTTTTGGGTGGCGCAGCGGTTCACCGCTGCGGTTACCGCACTATTTCAGAAAAGGCTTTAGCCGCTGAGGGCGTAGCTGTCGCTCAAAAACGACTTTTCCGCAAGCTGTCTAGCTGCGCCGCGGAGCACGCTTCTTCCTGGTCCCCGCGTTCTTTTCGACCCTGAGCATCCAGGCGGCGCGCAGGGCGCCCGCCAGCACATCCTCACTCGCCTTCGCCAACCGAATGTGGGTCGCTCCATTCCGTCCCCATCCGCCATGAATGGGCAGAAAAACCTCGGGCAACTCGCGCACAAATTCCGCCTGCTGCTCCGGTGTGAGCATCAAGTTACCGTAGCCATCTTTTTGCGACGCCAGCGTGGCGAAGATCCTGCCTCCCACGCGAAAATCAGCCGCCCCCATGTGCGAGCCTTCTTCGGCTCCTTCGAAGCTCAAAGCAATCCGTCGGAAATCTGCCGCTTTCATCGTGAATCACTCCGATTCATCATTGAGTGTGCCCGCTGCCGCCTCGTAATTCTATTGGATTATTGACGTGAAACAGGCGATCACCATGGCCCCTCCGTCAATCAGTAAAATGGCGACTTTTCGTCAACAACCGGCCATCGATCTGAAACCGGCTCACGCCCGTCCCGCAAACTCCCGGCTCTCCGTCGACACTTTCACTTTTTCCCCTTCTTTGATGAAGAGCGGAACGCGGATCTCCAGGCCCGTCTCCAGCCTGGCCGGCTTGGTCACGGTGCCGCTCGACGAGTCGCCTCGCACCGCCGGTTCTGTGTAAGCAACGTTTAGCTCAACTAAGACTGGCAGATCTAAACCGATGGGATTGCCGTTGTATTTGCGCAACTGAATCAATGCACCTTCGATCAGGAAGTCCAACGCATTCCCGACCATTTCATCCGTAAGGGTGAGGGTCTCATAGCTTTCCTGATCCAGAAAATGAGAACCATCGCCATCGCTGTAGAGATAGGAGGCCTCGACCGACTGTAGGTCCGGCTCCTTGAATTTGTCGCTCGCCCTAAATGTCTTCTCGAAGACCGCGTTCGTCAGAAGATTGCGCATTTTCAGTCGTACCAGGGTCTGCCCGCCACGGGCGGTAGGCGTATTCACCTCGGCTTCCAGGCAGTAAAACGGAGTGTTTTCAAGCTCAAACAATGTCTTGCGCTTGACGTCAATAGCATCAATTAGGGCGGCCATGAACTCCTTAAAGGCAGGTTGGCACCGAAACTGAATGCAAACCTGATCCCAATTTTCCCCTCCAGTATAAGTGAAGGCATCATCTACGGAGGAGAGGGCTTGCGCGCGTTGTCGAGCGGTTGTTCAGTGTAGTCTCGATATTTGCGACAATGGCTTGCTCACGAAACCTCGGTCAATGAGTGAAATCACGATGCTGTTCCGCCTTTCGAACGCCGCGCTCGGCATGGTATGTTGACTCTTCATCAAGCGGACGCCATCCCTATTCGTCCATGTTTTGCGAAGCGATGGGTCCGATAGAACTTTTCAGCATCTGATAAATCAGCATCTGATAAATCCATGATCCGCTCCTACAAAGGCGTCACTCCCCAATTCCCCGACACCTCTTACATCGACGATTCCGCGCAACTCATCGGCGACGTCATCCTCGGCGAGCACTCCAGTGTCTGGATGAACGCCGTCCTTCGGGGCGATGTCCACCAGATTCGCGTCGGGCACTATTCCAACATCCAGGACAACTGCGTCCTCCACGGCATGAAAGAACAATACGGCGTCAACCTTGGCGACTATGTCACCGTGGGCCACGGCGCCATCCTCCACGGCTGCACGATTGAAGCCCGCTGCCTCATCGGCATGGGCTGCATCATCCTCAACGGCGCCGTCATCGGATCCGGCTCCATCATCGCCGCCGGCACCCTGATCCCTGAGAAAACCATCGTGGAGCCGAATTCCCTCTGGATGGGCTCCCCGGGAAAATTCCGTCGCCGGCTCGACAAAAAAGACGAGGAGACAATCCTTCGCTACGCCGACAATTACGTCGGCTACAAGAAGTCATACTTGATGGAGAGAAAAAGCTTTTAAACCAAATAACGATTGTCATCCTGACCCTGAGCTTGCCGAAGGGGAAGGACCTGCTGTTTTGCCGGCCGCCGCAGTTCCAGCCGCGCCCATGATTCCCGGAAATCCGATTGGGGAATCCAATTAGTAAGATTGCCCGGCCCGCCGCTTGGGTGGCGGCTGTGTGGGGTCGTGAGGTAAGAGCCGGGCAATTTCTTTCTACCGTTCAGGGTGTATCTTGCAGTACTTGTACCGTATCTGGGCATCCCCTGCCTGTGACCGCCATCACCGTTCTCTGTGACTAAGTTGCTGAACCTGGCGATTCCCCCGGCACAATCTCCTATGCACAGGCTGGCAAATCGTGCATACTGCCAATGCTCGTCGAACAATGCTCGTCCAACCAGGGGGCCTAACTGTCCATGGCTTCTCGCCGAACGCTCGTTACCGCCATTCTACTCACCTCTTTTCTCCCGCTCTATGCTGCTGATACCCCGTCACCCGCTGCTAACTCCGACCCTACTTACCAGCAACTCCGCAACCTCACGCTGGGAGGCGAGGCGGTAAAGGTCACTAACTTCGTTTTGAAGCGCGACGCTGGCAGATTCAACCTCCGCTCGGGAACCGTGTGCTTTGTGGCTCCCGTACAGGGCAAGGTCACAGGCGCAGTCTTCACCGGCGACGGCAACTTCGTTCTCGACCCGGCGCAGGAATCCGAGCGCAAGAGTCTGAAGCTGCTCACCAAAGAAGACGAGTTCAGCGAGAACTTCAGTCAGGCAGTTCTGCGCTTCACCGACTCCACTTATGACGACATCAAGAAAGGCGGCAGCCCAGCATCTGGGGGTTGCGACGCGAACCTGCTGAAAGACAGCCAGAACACGACACGCCACAAACTCAAGAACAATCTCGAAGCCCGAATTCTGCAGGACGTATTGAGCCCCGAGCCGGGAGGTCTATTCGTCGCTTTCATCCACGGCAAGCGCTACAGCGACAAAGAAATCTACGAGATTGAGCCGAACTGGAGCTCCGATCAAGTCAGCTTCCGAACTTACGAGGACAACAAATGGGGCAACTGGGCGTCATTCAGTGTTACCGGTGAATATGCGCGAGGCAGCACCGGCAGGCTGATGCGGATTGAGCATCAACAGCTCGACGTGACCTTCGAAAAAAGTGGCGCTCTCGCTGGCAAGGCAACGACCGATTTTCTCGCGCGGCGCGGCGGCGTGCGGGTTATACCACTCAACTTATTCCGTCCTTTACGAGTGCAAAGTGTGACCAGCAACGGGCAACCTCTTTTCTTCATTCAAGAGGACAAGAACGACGACGGCAACTTTGCCGTCATCCTCCCCAAAGCTGTCAACGCCGGAGATAAATTCACCATTACGACGACCTATGGTGGAAAAGAAGCGGTGAGCAATGAGGGCGGTGGAAATTATTTTCCGGTGGCGCGCGATGATTGGTATCCGAATGATCCAGGCAGCAGTTTTGGACAGTATACGTTGTATGACATGACCCTCCGCATTCCCAAGGGAATGAAAATGGCCGCGACCGGCGTCCTGGTCTCCGAGAGTAATCAGGGCGGCCAGAATGTGACCGTCTGGAAAAGTGAAAACCCGCAGACCGTCGCCGGATTCAGCTTCGGCCGCTTCAAGGAAGAGGAAGCCAGGCTCACCAAGCCGGAATACTTCATCCAGTCGTACGCCAACGAGGAGTCGCCAGACTGGGTAAACGGGCTGCAGCATGCCGTCAGCGGTGATTTACCCACTCTAGGGTCGCATATGGGAGCGCCAGTGGCGCTTGGCAGCATGAGCACTACGTCACTGAATAAGAAAGCGCTGGCGGAAGGCGAATTGGCCGTAGAGCTCTACAGCGACTATTTCGGCCCTTCCCTGTTCAAACACATGCAAATCACGCAGCAGACGGCGTGCAACTTCGGACAATCGTGGCCGGAACTGGTGTGGATCCCGATCTGCTATTACTTCGACACCACAGTGCGCCATGCACTGGGTCTGGACTGGGGTGATCGCGGATACTGGAAAGTAGTCACCCCGCATGAAGTCGCACATCAATGGTGGGGACATACGGTTGGCTTCGCCTCCGGTCGCGACCAGTGGATGAGCGAAGGCTTCGCCGATATGTCCGCATCTCTCTACATCAGCATGATCGAGAAAAATCCGAAGAAATTTATCGACTTCTGGAATGACGAGCGCGAGTTGTTGCTGGAACGCGACGCTCAAGGTTTTCGCGCGATAGACGTCGGCCCGTTAACCATGGGATACCGCGCCGACAACTCTCGCACCGGCAGCGGCGTTACTCGGCGCCTCATCTATCCCAAGGGAGCGTACATTCTCCACATGGTTCGCATGATGTTGTGGGACCGCAAAACAGGCGACGAGAATTTCAAGGCGACCATGCAGGATTTTGTAAAAACTTATTCCGGCAAAGCAGCTACTACCGAAGACTTCAAAGCCATGGTCGAGAAGCATATGACTTCGGATATGGATCTCGACGGCAATCATCGCATGGACTGGTTTTTCAATGAGTACGTTTACGGCACCGCCTTGCCCACCTACAAAATCGACTACAAGTTCGACAAGGACGCGAACGGCGACGTTGTATTTGACTTCAAGGTCACCCAGTCTGGCGTGGACGACAAGTTCCGCATGGTCGTACCAGTCTATTTGGAAATGGCGGATGGTCACACCATCAACTTGGGACACGCGCGCCTGATCGGAAACACCTCGTCAGACAAGAAAGTCTCGCTCAAGGGATTAAAAGATACGCCCAGGCGCGCCCTCCTGAATTACAACGACGACGTCTTGGCCTCCAACTAGCACGCTTTCTCGTAGTGGTGCAGTTTGAATTGGTTTTGAAAGGGCACGGCTTCAGCCCGGTGTGGGGACAGGCGCCTCGCCCGCCCAGCCGTGCCATGCGGCTTTACAGTTGCTGCAAAAACTCCGGGTCGGTATTGAGGATATAGCGTTTCCTATCACGGTGTCGCCTGGCAAACTATCCGTCCCGGAGGGACAACCGATAATAGCCCGGCGCTTCAGCGCCGGGTTAGAGCACCGATGGGAAGAGCAAGCCCCGGAGGGGCGACTGAACCCCGACTCGAGCCATGTTTGGGGGCAGTCTCGGCCGTCCCTCCAGGACTCACTCGGTTCTTCGATCTAGTCCCGGCGCTGAAGCGCCGGGCTATTTTCAATCGCCCCTCCCGGGGCTCAGAACCGGCGGCAACCGGCTTTATACCCGCTGAGGGACAGCAACTTCAAACTGCACCACTACCCGATTTCTCGTTCCATGAACCTCCTGACACACCAATCAAATAAGTAATCACCAACCGGCCACTCGCTCCTGAATGGTCGCCGATCTCCCACTGATACTCGTTCGCGGTCAGTTCCCCAACCATCTCCCGCAGTTCCTGGGGTCGATAGGTCCGTAAGCACGACACCACCCCATCGAACAGCAACACCAGCGGAATGATAGGAACCAGATAGGTCCAGAACAACCGCGACCAGCGGAACGGACGAATCCACGGAGCGCCGACGAAAAGCATCAGAATAAAAGCAAACGTAAGGGCGATGGTCGACAAAGCGCGCCTCGGCACTTCAAATATGCCGATGCTTTCTCCGGAGTCGACGGCATTCTGCAGTATGGCGCGAGCCTCTGCTGGCGGAAAATGATGGAAGGACGTGAACATCGTTCGCAATCCCTTCAATTCGGCGGGAACATCCACCGCGTCCACCGAGCCTGCATAGAAACTGATCCGATTCTCACCGGCCGCTCCGACCATTTGCGATGCCCCAGGATTCGGATACTTATCCGTGAGCCAGATCTGCAGACCCAGCGTCTCTCCCTGCCGTGTCCGAGATTGCAGCTTTCGAGAAAGATCGAACCAGGGTCCGCCCGCGCCGGAACATAGATCGACAATCGACCGGCTCTCCGTAGAATCAAGTACGCCTTGAAGCAGTAGGGCAACGGGCGCATAGGCCTTTACGAGATTGAATCCAAACTGAAGCGCATCCGTAACATAATCTCGAAGAAACGATGGGAACCAAGGTTGATCATGGAGTTCGATGAACTGTATGCGGCGCATGGCAACTCGGCTCTGGTGAGTAGTATCAACCGGGTTGAGATTCCCGTCCATCGCGCGAACCCATCTGCGACATCCGCAAAACGCCGATTCAACGTTAAACTAAAGAAGCAGGGCCGATCGCAGCCGCCGCGCCTAACGACCAACGACTAACGACTAACGACCAACGACCAATGATCAAATCTCCCCGAGGAACGCGCGATCTTCTCCCGCCCGACACCGCGCTCTGGAACTTCGTCGAAGCCACCGTGCGCGACGTCTTCCGCGCCTACAATTTCCACGAAATCCGCACCCCCATTTTCGAGTCCACGGAACTGTTCGCCCGCGGCGTAGGCGAAGAGACCGATATTGTCAGCAAGGAAATGTTTACCTGGGAAGATCGCGGCCGCGCCCAAAGCGATAAAGGTCAATCCCTGACCCTGCGCCCGGAAAACACCGCCGGCATCGTCCGCGCTTACATCGAGCACAAACTCTGGGAGCGTGGCCTGAACAAATTCTTTTCCATCGGCCCTATGTTTCGCCGCGAGCGCCCGCAAAAAGGCCGCTACCGGCAGTTCTACCAGATTGACGCCGAAGTCATCGGACCCGCCTCTGCGGGCAGCCAGTCTCCGGCAAGAGACGCCGAGATTCTCGATCTCGTGGCCACGCTGCTCGACCGCGTAGGCGTCGCCAACTGGACGCTCGAACTGAACTCCGTGGGCTGCCCCGCCGACCGCGCAAAATTCAACGAAGCTCTTCGCCAGGCGCTCGCACCCGTGGTCGACAAAATGTGCGCGGACTGCCAGCGCCGCGTTGTCACCAATCCGCTGCGTGTCTTCGACTGCAAAGTTCCCGAAGACCAGCCCATCATCGCAACTCTCCCCACCATCAACCAGTTCCTCGACGAAGCCTGTCGCGCCCACTACGAAGAAGTAAAGAGTATCCTCAACGCGGTCCAGATCCCCTACGTAGAAAACCCACGCCTAGTGCGGGGTCTGGATTACTACACTCGCACGGCGTTTGAATTTACGCATGGCGCGCTGGGGGCGCAGAATGCGATTCTCGGCGGCGGCCGCTACGACGGTTTATCCGAAGCGCTCGGCGGCCCGGCGGCTCCGGGAATCGGTTTTGCTATCGGAGAGGATCGTCTCGTGCTCTCACTCATGGAGACCACGTCGGCGGAATCGATGGTCCGCGAGCCCGATGTTTACATCGCGCCGCTTGGTGCCGGGATGAATCGCGAAGCTGCGCGCGTGGCTCGCGAACTGCGGCGGCACGATCTGGTTGTCGGGCTGGGCGACGAAACGTTCCGCTTGAAGAAATCGTTTGAGGCGGCCGACAAGATGGGCGCGCGATACATTCTCATCGTCGGCGAGAACGAAGTGGCGGCTGATGCGTTCGCGTTGAAGCATCTAGCCTCCGGCGAACAGGTCACCATTGCGCGCGCGGAGCTGGCGCAACGGATTTTGACGAAGAAATGACACCTTTCGGTTGCACTTGATTCTGGGTGGCGCAGCGGTTCACCGCTGCGATAACTGCACTATTTTAAATAAGGCTTTAGCCGCTGGGGGACCGCAATTTTCGAACTGCACCACTACCGGAAAACCAGGAGACTTATCATGCGACGCATTTTTTTGCTGGGTGCAGCCATTTTTGTTTTCAATCTGGCAGTGGCACAAACTTCCAAGCCGGTTCCTGCATTCGACCAGCAACTCATCGAGCAGCAGAAACGGTTCCTGGAGGCTTCCCGGCTCAAGAACGCAACCGTGATCGACCGCGCCGTAGCGGACGATTTTCAAGGTATCGAAACCAATGGCGACCTCTACGACAAAGATGAGCTGGTCGAATCTGCGCAGGATGTGCCCAAGGGTGCTCGCTCCTACGACTTTCGCGTCGTCAAACTGACGAACGACTCTGCGGTCGTCGCCTATAACCTCATTGTGCCGGGAGAACATCCGCGTTATCGCCACATGGCGGACACCTGGGCAAAGGTCGATGGCCGCTGGCAACTGAAATTCCGCCAGATCACTCCCAATCTCTGGAGCGCAAACGATCTGGAATAAAAACGATCCGGAATAAGATGTCACCGTGGCGGGTTCGCAGTTTTGAGGATAGAGCAAGAATGTCCTTCGATCTCTGCCGCGCTAGTGAGCGCCCATCTGCCGGTGGTAGACTTCGCTTATGGCCACCAAAACAACCAAAAAGAAGCGAACCAAGCTGAAAAAGACGGCTGCGAAGCGCACGCCCATGAAGCACACGGCAAAGAAACAGACGGCAAAAAAGAAACCGGTCCAGAAGAAGAAGGCAGCCCCTAAGAAAAAGCTGGCGAACAAGAAGCCCGCCGTAAGAAAAAAGACAGCTGTAAAAACGAAGGCAATCGCAAAGAAGAAAACCAGCGCAAAGGCTGCAGTCGGCTCCAGGAGGCAACTCCAGGACAAAAGTCAGAGCGCGAATGTCGAATTCTTTGCCAGCGAAGAAGTGAGAGCAAGGGCAGCGGGACAGTCGGGAAGTTTGCAGGGATTGTCCGACGCCGCGGGTGCCGATTCGGAGAGCGTGGACGAGTTGCTCGAGGAAGGAAACGCGTTCGAAGCTGAAGCCGTGTCCGGAGTCGAGGCCGCCGACAGTAACGACGAAGAGGAGGTTCACACTCACGAGGTCCCGGAGGATGATGTTCCCGGCGAATATCTGGATGAGGATCAGTAGGGTTGGGTAGCTCTGGTCTTCTTTATTGCTGCAGGTGGCCCTTATTACGTAGCAGGGAATATTCGTTGACTGGGCGGTCATCCTGCAGAGCGGGCGCGTCTGGATCCTGAGCGATGAGCCAGTCGATGGAAATTTCATTGCGGAGCATGGCCGCAAACTGCTGTTCGGCGCTGGGGAACGGCCCCCATTCGACCAGGTCCGCAGCTGCGTCTGGCGGCATGCGTTTTGCCAGGTCCGCGGCGGAGCGATTGGGGATCGGCTGGCGGCTGGCCAGGTAGTGGATTCCCCAGCCACCGATTCCGACAAACCCGCGAACGTAGGGGAACGACTCTTTTAGAGCGCGCGCAACCGAGACAGCGGTCATCATATCTCCGCCGGGAAACCATTCCTGCAGGATGCCGTCGGGCCGCAACCGCTTCTGCGCGGCGGAATAGAACTCGCGCGAGTACAGCAGACTGGACCCCGCTGCCCCAATCGGCGGGGGCGGATCAACCACGATCACATCGTACTGCCCAATCGTACGTTCGAGAAAACGCCGGCCATCGTCAATCACGACGTGGGAGCGCGGTGACTTCAGCAGTTGGGGAGCATCCGCGTGGTAGTACCAGAACAGTGCGGGAACGCTGGGGACCAGTTCCACCGCCGTGGAATCGATTCCCCAGGACAGCACGGAACGATGCGTTGTGCCCATCCCAAAACAAATGACCAAGGCACTCTGCGGAGGATGGTCGAGGAACGCCAGCGGCATGGAGGCCATTATTTTTGTGACCGGCGTGAGAATGGTCATACCGATGCCGTTAACGAGAAGCGCCTTGCGCATTCCCTGGCCGGCGGCGATCACGGTGGCCGTGCTGTCCCGGCGCACCTGCGCCACCGGAACCCTCTGCACATAGCTCCGCGTCATGGCGATCAAAGCGAACGAGGCACATAAAATGACGCCCGAAGCGAGCACACGCCGAGCGGTCAGAGGGGTTGCCGACCCAGGCTGCCGGGAAAACGCGGGCGCCAATAGAAACGACAACGCAACCAGCAACCAGGGGAGCGCGAGGATCGCGAGGGCGTAGCGCTCATCGATATGCGGCAATAAGACGAAACCGGCAAACAGCGGGCCCAGGATGCAGCCGGCGACGTTCACGGCATACCCGATTCCGGCCCGGTTGGGATCGCCATCGGAGAAACGGTCAACCAGCCTCGGAGTGATGAATCCCAGCAGACCGCTGAAGGCCGCGATACCCAAGGGAACGCGCAACCACGCGGAAATCTCGACCCGCCAGTCGGCGGTGAGCAGAGGGATTAAGGCAGCCAGCCAGACGAACAGCCAGAGCAGAGATGCGTCGTTGTTGTGGCGTCGGCCCCGGAGCCGATAGATGCTGGATCCTACGAACGTCGCCGTCAGGTAAATGGCCAGGATGGTTGCGAAGGAATAGACGAACGTTCCTACATAGGGCGTGAACTGCCTGATCCAGACCACCTCCATCCCCATGCTGGTGAGTCCTGTTGCGAACAGCAGCCAGAGAGTGCCGCTGGCCACCGCCGGACACCAGGTCCGGGAGGCTTGCCCCGAGGTATCCGGTCTTGTTGGGTCGTCATTATTATTATTGCCGCGCCCCATCGGCTTGCGCGCGAGCGCGAGAGCAGCGCCGCAGATCGCGAGATTGAGCAACATCCCCAATCGCAGGGTGCCGGTGAAGCCCCAGACTTCCACAAACAGCAATGGAACCATCGCGCCCAGCACCGCACCGAACACATTCGCCAGATAAAGAAAGCTGAACGAGTATTGCCCATCGAGGCGTTGGTCGCTGCGGATCGCAAACATGCCCAGGGGAATGGTAGCGCCCATGCACGCGCACCACGGAATCAGACTGCATGCCAGGCAAAGACCGGCGGCAACATAGTAGCCGGATGACGACAGCGAGAGTTTGCTACCCACGTGCTCCAGCAAGTAGCGGCCAGCCCGCAATTCCAGGGGCACGACTACAGCCGAGCAGGCAATACATAACTCGGCAATTGCATAGAGACGCAACGGCGAAGTCAGATGCTGTCCATAGGTGCGCACCAAGCGCCCGGCGGCCAGGGATCCCACGCCTAATCCTGCCATGAAACTCGAGAGCACAATCGATACCATGGCGGTGGTGACACCGAATTGCGCCATGGCAAGGCGAAGCCAGATCAGTTCATAGAGGATGCTGCAGAATCCGGAAATGAAGAAGAAGCAAAAATACCATCGCTGACTGCCGGCCTCGGAACCTGCCGGTCGTTCCTCCGAAACTCTTGAGGGGAGAATTCTCACTTTGGCCGGCATTGTTCCAGTGCTCACAGGCGACTCCGTCTGTCTCGGGAAACTCGAATCATGCGGTTCGTTGTCCCTCCGAGGCAAAGTGCCTTCGCGGCAACCACGAAGGAATGTTCGCTCAAGTCTCGCAGACAGCGCCAAGTGCAGGCAAAAGTAACTTGCCGTAATGGTAACGAAAGTCATCCGCAAGCAGAGTACAACTAAATGTACCCTCCCGGCTGTCTCGCTCGCATCTTAGCGGTGGTGCAGCTTGAATTGGTTTTGAAAGGACACGGCTTCACAGGCTGCGGAAAAAGTCGTGTAGAGACGGGGCTTGCCCCGTCTAACGCCACCAGAAAACTCTGGTTCGACCGGTTTTTGAAAGGGCCCGGCTTCAGCCGGGCCGTAAGCATCGTACTTTCATTGCGACTTTATAGCCGCTGAGGGACGGCAATTTTCAAACAGCGCCGCTACCCGGATCTTCATCACTTCGGTAGCCTGCCCCTAAATTACCTGGCGATGTCACAGTCCTGAAGATCCCTCCAGCCTGCCGCCATTTATAATCTTCATTTCCATCGGGACGAAATTTAGGAGGCAAGGCGAAAACGTGCTCGATTTTTTAGGCGACCTCAAGCGAACTCATATGTGCGGGGCTCTGCGGCTTTCCGATGCAGGAAAGAAAGTTGTGCTCATGGGATGGGTCAACCGGCGGCGCGACCTGGGACAGATCATCTTTGTCGACCTGCGCGACCGCACCGGCGTGACCCAAGTCGTGTTTAACCACGAGCTCAACGCCGCAGTTCATCAGAAAGCGGAGGCGTTGCGCAACGAGTTCGTGATCGCGGCGATCGGCACGGTCAAGCGTCGTGATGCCGACACCATCAATCCCAATATTCCAACCGGCGAAGTCGAACTGGTGGTGGAAGAGCTGCGCATTCTAAACGTGTCGAAGCCGCTGCCGTTTCTGCCTTCGGACACGGTGCTGGCCAACGAAGAGGTGCGGCTGAAGTATCGCTATATCGACCTGCGGCGCGACGCCATGCAGTTCAATATCGAACTGCGGCACAAAGTGGCGCTCGCCATCCGCGACAATCTGGCTTCGCAGGGCTTCTTCGAAATTGAAACGCCGTTCATGACGCGCTCCACACCCGAGGGCGCGCGCGATTATCTCGTCCCCAGCCGCGTGCAGCCGGGGTCGTTCTACGCTTTGCCGCAATCGCCTCAACTCTTCAAGCAGATTTTAATGATCTCGGGCTTCGATAAATATTTCCAGATTGTGCGCTGTTTCCGCGACGAAGACCTGCGCGCCGACCGCCAGCCCGAATTCACCCAGATCGATCTCGAAATGTCCTATCCGCAGCCGGAGCGGGTTTGGGAAGTGGTAGAGAGTTTCCTGACTGCCGCCTTCAAAGCGGCGGGGCATGAGATCAAGACGCCTTTTCCGCGCATGGATTACGACGATGCTATCCGGCAATACGGCATCGACAAGCCCGACTTGCGCCTGCCTGCATTTACAGACGTGGCCGATTGTTTTGCGGCGGCCGATCTGGAGCAGCTCGCCATCAATCGCGATTTGCCAGTGATTGCCATCCGCATTCCACATGTCGGTGAACTTTCGCGCAAGGAGCGCGACGACATCAAGCCTCTCTTTGTTTCGAAGGGTGGAGCGCGCGTGTTCGAAGATTTCAAGCGCATCGAGACGAGGTTTCCCGAGGCAGCCGCGAAAGTTCGGGAAAAAGTTCGGGAGAAAGTGCGGGTAAACACGGGCGCGGCGGAGGCGGATGATCTGCTGGTGCTGGTGGTGGGTTCCGCACAGTCCGTACGCGATGACCATCCTGCAGGCAAACGCAAAGTAACGCCGGCGGAACTGGCGATCTACGCTTCTGCAGGGCTGCTGCGGGTTGCGCTGGCACAGAAATATTCCGACAAGCATAAGCTTTTCCAGAAAGGGGATTTTCGCTTTCTGTGGGTAACCAACTTTCCTATGTTTGAGTACGACGAAGGAGAAAAGCGATGGATGGCGGCGCATCACCCCTTTACTTCGCCCCATGATGACGATATGGACAAACTGGAAAGCGATCCGGCCATGGTGCGGGCGCTTGCCTATGACGTGGTTCTGAATGGGACGGAGTTGGGATCGGGATCGATCCGTATTCACCGGCAGGATGTGCAAAGCAGGATCTTTCGCGCCCTCGGAATGACGGAAGAGGAAGCGCGCTCGCGCTTTGGCTTTTTTCTCGACGCGCTGGAGTATGGCACGCCACCGCATGGCGGAATTGCGCTTGGCCTTGATCGCATCGTAATGATTCTGGCGGGAGCGGAAAGTTTGCGCGAGGTAATTCCCTTCCCTAAGACGGCCGCGGCGAAAGACCTGATGATGGAAGCGCCCACGCCCGTGCCGCCGGGGCAATTGCGGGACTTGGGAATTGAGATTGCGAAAAAGTAGTCGCCGCAGCAGCAATCCCTCTGAACGCAAAGTATTATCCGGCCACGTAGGGGCGGACGCATTCGTCCGCCCCACCCGAGCGTCGCTTCGAACCCTGAAAGCCTTTATGCGCTCTTTATGAACTTTTTAGCCGATCTTTATTAGTTTTCGGTTGTGATATTGAGTTGACCCCACACAGACATGGGTAAGCGCCGCTTAACAATATTGTTGCATTGCCTGCCCTTCGTTCAGGAAGATGAAGAACAGCACCGGACTTCGGACAGGAAAGGATTCGAACGTGAAAATAACGAGAGCTCTGTTGCACAAGGTCGCAGCATTTTCAGCTTCCCCTGCATTGCTTGTTTTGAGTCTCGCGGCTGGCCAAGCGCAACCGTGTTACGCGCAGACTCAGCCGCAACCGGATGCGCCGGCGAAAGTCGCGGCCGCGAGCCAGACGCCTGATGCATCGGCTGGCCAAACCCCGGCTGCCTCAAATACGGCAATCTCGCTGGAAATTTTGAAAGAGCTGGATGCCATGAAGGCGCGCATCGAGCAACTCGAAGCGGAACTGAAGGCCCGTACGTCGGCAGCGGCATCTCCGGCGGCCACCACTCCCGCGACAGCAGTCACCGCCGTGCCGGCTCCCGCTTCGGCGCCGGCTGTGGCAACTCTTTCGCAACCCTCGAGCGATTCCGCAGCTGCGCCCACAAAGAAGCCAAAGATCGATCCTTTTTCCGACTGGGACTGGACATGGCTCAACGGTAACCCGCGCAACAAAGACACCGCCTTCGACTCGAAATTCTTCACTCCGGAAATCCGGGCCGATATTACCTACAACTACGATTTCAACCGGCCCATCGACAACTCGATCGGCGGGTCAAGCGAAATATTCCGTGCCAACGAAATGCAACTGGAACAGCTCGGCCTCGGCGGCGACTTCCACCTCGACAACGTTCGTGCCCGCTTCATGACGCAATTTGGCATGTATTCCGAAACCACGCCACGCAACGATCCCAGCCCGGCGAAGGGCCAGTGGGACCTCGACACTGCCAATCGCTATATCGCAGAGGCCTATGGTGGCTACCACATTAACGCGTTGAACGGAATCAACATCGACGCAGGAATTTTCTTGTCGTACATCGGTCTGTTCAGTTATTACAACGCCGATAACTGGGCTTATCAGCCTTCGTATGTATCTTCCAATACGCCGTGGTTTTTCGAAGGACTGCGAGTGCAGATTTTCCCCACTCCCCACTTGAAAATCGAACCGTGGTTCATCAATGGATGGCAATCGTATGGCTCGGCCAATTCGAGGAAGGGTCTGGGTGGGCAGATCAAGTGGACTCCGAGACCATCGGTAAACATCATCTCCAACAATTACGGACTGGGCCACGACGATCTCTACATACCGAATCGCGGGCGCGTCCACACCGACAACAGTATTGAGGTCAAATATTTCGACCGACCCGGACAGACCCTCGACAAGATGGCATTCTCGTTCACCGGCGATCTGGGTTGCGAATTTGGCCCCAGCACCGCCACTTTGGCAGGCGTGAGCTGCTTCGGCGACAGGAAGGACTCAAAAGCTCAACCCAGCGCCAATTTTCCCCAGGGGGGAATCGATCCAAAGCAAAGCTTTGTCGGATACATGTTTTACAACCGCATGTGGTTCAAGAAGGATTTGTATGGGCTAACCCTCGGCGGCGGCCAAATCAACAATCCCGGACGCTATCTCGTCCTGGATCCGCCCATCAATGGTGAAACGGCTCCCTCAGCGGCTATCAACGCTCCCTACTTTACCGGGAATCCCGGAGACCCATTTAAGGCTTGGGATAGTTCAGTCACGTTTGATTACATGCCCAGGCAGTGGATCACCTTCCGCTGGGAGTACGACTACCGCCACGCGAGCGTGCCCTACTGGACGGGTCGCGGCGGAATTACGCCGCCGGGTCCGGGCGGGGTACCTTACACCAATAACGGATATCCCGAGTACTACGCTTGCAACGATGGGAATTCATCTATGTCGGAGACCCTCAGCGGCGCGCAAACGGCCTGCGGAGGCCAAGGCAGCAGCGTATGGTTCCCGGATCTGCGCCGAGACCAGGGAATGGTCGACATCGATATCCTGGTCAAATTCTAGTGGCGAATACAGAATCGACCGTGTGGTGACGGGCCTCTGGCCCGTCTTCAGCCGCGCCGTAAACATCGTATTTCATTGCAGCCGGGTCCCCCATTCTTAAGGTCGCGTCCTTTGCGACGTTAGAGTGGGATTCTACCGAAGCATCAGCGTGTTGCCGTTGATTTTGGGTGGCGCAGCGGTTCACCGCTGCGATAAACGCACTAATTAGATGTGGCTTTGGCCGCTGAGGGACAGCAATTCTCAAACTGCACCATTATTGACTTGGAACCATCGCTAGCGCCTAGCCAGCAGTTTTTGCTGCACCAGTTCCTCGATTCGCTCCAGCACCTCGTCCTCCGTCATATTCGTCGAGTCGAGCACCACCGCATCCTCTGCCGCCAGCAGCGGAGAAGCCGCGCGAGTGCGGTCGCGCCTGTCCCTCTCACGAAGCTCCTCGGCCATGGTCTGGGCCGATGGCCCCTTCACCTGCTGCTGGTCAAGCCTCCGCTGTTCGCGAATCACAGGATCGGCATCGAGAAAAATCTTTAAATCGGCGTCCGGAAAAACTTTTGTTCCGATGTCGCGGCCCTCCATCACTACGCCGCCGCCGATGCCCATCTCACGCTGCCGCGCCACCATCCACTCTCGCACCTTGGGATGCACCGAGACGCGCGACGCCCCCTCGGTTACATCGCGATCGCGGATGCGCGCGGAAACGTCCTTCCCATTGACCAGCACACGATTGCCGCCGATGACGCGATCGAGAGTAATGCTAGATTCCTGCGCCTGTTTCAGCAGCGCTGGCTCGTCATCAAACGAGGCGTCCCACTCGATCGCCCGCAGCGCCAGCGCGCGGTACATCGCTCCACTTTCCAGGTTCACATATCCAAGCTTGCGCGCCAGCCGGGACGCGATCGTGCTCTTGCCCGCTCCGGCCGGGCCATCTATGGCGATAATTAGCTTGCGTTGCGATGGATCAGGCATCGTGGCGGGCATCGTGGCGAATGTGCGATTCTACACGGCTCACGGCTGGAAAACTAGATTGTGCGGAGACGGGCGCCTCGCCCGTCCAGGCCGAGCAAAGCTCGCCAGCGCTCTTTGCCGGCGTGAGTCTAGTTCTAAGGAACCAGATATGCCGAAATTCCAGGGCCCAGTGTCGCCTGGCTTCAGCTGACCCGCTCCGGGCGCGGCTTGGGAACATAAACTTGTTTCGGCGGAGTTACCTGCAGCAGCGACTTGCTCCCCACAAGGACGAAGCTCACTTCGCGCGCCGACAGCAGTGCATGGATGGCTTCCTTGACTCGCGTCCGCGGAACGAAGTTTGCCAGAAAATTCTCGGCCTCGCCTTCATCCACCGCCGAGACGCAATCCAGATACTTCGAAACCAGCGCCGAAAGTGCTTCCGGAACCGAAATTCCGACGCCTTCGCGCACGACATCCGGCGCCCAGCGCGACAACTCGTCCCAAACGGAACCTTCTTCCACCGTGTAATCCACGCGCGTGATTCTCAGCTTGGCCCACAGCTCGCCGAGCGCCCGATCGAGTCCCGCGTTTGAAACCGAGCCGCCTAGCATCTCGCCCAGTTTCGTTTTTGAAATCGGTCCATGCCGCCGGATGATTTCGAAAGCATCGCAAGCAAGCGGCGAATAGGGAGACCGCGGGCCGGTCGCAGGCGGCAGCTTCGGATTACGCTCGCCCACCAGCGAATAGAAATAAGGAAAGACCGACGGCGCCAGCAGGAACGCGTTGTTCTCATCGAACAGCGGAGCCTCGTAGGCGGCTCGATCGCGCAGAGCGCGGACCATCAATTCAGTCGCCTCTTTCGCGCGCGGGTCTGCATAGGCGTGCTGACGCGTAGGCAGCTTCTCATCCGCTCCCACCCACGCTCCGACGAAAGTTGGCACCAGAAGGGCAGGCCGCATCGGATACATCAGACAGAACCCGACCGAATCGAGAAAAGAGCGCGCGTCGTCGAGAGTACGCACGGGCTGGCCATCGAGACGCCACTTTTGCCTGCGAGCCAGCAGCAGTTCCGCGTCGGTCATGATTCCGATTAGAACACAGGCTAGCTCTCAGCTGTCAGCTGTCAGCTCTCAGTTGTCAGTTATCAGTTATCAGCTCTTACAAGAGTTCGCGCGACGACCACCAGCAGTCAATGAACTCGTGGGCAACCGAGAAAAAGTGCTCCATGTCCGTGAGATTTTACTGAGAACTGACAACTGAGAACTGAGAACTAGATCCTCTTGAAAGCCTTCTGAATATCCTGCATGGAATAGCGCAGCACCACCGGCCTGCCGTGCGGGCAGGTCATGGGATGCTCGGTTCTTGCGAGCTCCACCAGCAGCCATTCCATTTTGTTTTGTTCCAGCGGCATATTTACTTTGATCGCGGCGTGGCATGCGATCGACGCCGCTATGCGGGTTCGCACTGCTTCCAGATTGATGGCTTGGTCTTCGCGTGTGAGCTGTTCAAAGATTTCATTCAGCATGTGCTCGACCTGCGCCGCGTCCACGCCGGCTGGGGCGATTTTCACAGCCACGCTGCGCGCGCCGAAAGGTTCCGCCTCAAAACCATTGAGCGCCAGTTCTTCGGCAATTTCCGTGAAGACAGCTTGCTGCGCCGGGGTCAGTTCGATGACCAGTGGCAGGAGCAAGCGCTGGCTCTCCACCTGCTGGGCTGAGCGTTGCCGCAGGATTTTTTCAAACAGTACCCGCTCGTGAGCTACATGTTGATCGATGATCCAGAGGCCGTCTTCGTTGACAGCCAGGATGAATGAATTTCGGATCTGCCCTAACGGATGCAGCGTTCGAAGGGACTCGAGCGTCGGCGCAGCTTGCGGCTCTTGCGGAATCGGCGGAGCACAGCCGTGATCTGGAATTGGCGGGTCGGCGATCGCCTCCGGGGCGCGTGCCAGCGATACCGCGGCGTTGGCCTCGACCGCGATTCCTCCCTCGAATTCCAGTCGCGCCGTCGAAGCCGGAACTGACGGCGCCTGCAGCGCGAAACCACCCGCCGACGCTGGCTCGTATAAGTCCCGCCACGCAGCCCGTTGCCCAGGGTCGCTGCCGCCAGTTCCATCGGTGAACGTACGATTCCTGAGGCTTGGACTGCTGAGCCCAGGCGTTGCACTTGGTTGCGCGCCGATCTCGGTCAGGAACTGCGGCACCGGCCGAGCCTTCATCAGCGCCGCCCGCACCGACTCACGCACGAAATCGTGGATCACGCTTTGCTGCCGGAAACGTACCTCGGTTTTCGATGGATGCACATTCACATCCACTTCAGCGGTGGGCATCTCAATAAAAAGCAGTATTATCGGAAATACGTTCGGCGGCAGAATGTTGCGGCAGGCCTCCGTAATTCCGTGTTGAATCAGACGATCACGTATCAGGCGCCCATTCACGAAAATATAAATCGAATTACGATTCAGTTTCTGGATTTCAGGCTTCGAAACAAATCCATGCAGCCGCACGTCGCCGAAATCCTGGGTCGCGGATCCTCCTGCGCTCGAACTTTCATCCTCTCCTTCAACCGGCTGGCGCGCGGCAGTGTCCGGGTTACGCCGCCACGGCGGAGGCTGGGGCAGGCCGATGCGCTCCAGTGGTTGCACCGCCGCTAACGGAATCAGCTGGTCCAGAGTCTCGCGGCCAAAAACCTGGTAGACGCGTTCGCGATGACCGGCTACGGGCGGCGCTACCAGCAAGGCATTGGTCGCAGAGTGCAACTCGAAATGCTTCTCTGGATGCGCCAGCGCATAGTGGGTTACCAGCGAAGCGATGTGGGATAGCTCGGTCGCTTCCGATCGCAGAAATTTCTTGCGCGCCGGCGTATTAAAAAACAGATCGCGAATCGTAATCGAAGTTCCCAGCGGCAGACCGGCCTCTTCAACGCGGATGATCTTGCCTCCGTTAATTTCCAGGACGGTGCCGGCGGCTTCCTCTTCGGCGCGAGTTTCCAGATGCAGACGAGCAACCGATGCAATCGAGGGGAGCGCCTCGCCGCGAAATCCCAGAGTCGAAATGCTTAGCAGGTCGTCGGTGTCTCTCATCTTCGAAGTGGCGTGACGCTCGAAGGCCAGCATGGCATCGTCGTGCACCATGCCGCAACCGTTGTCCGTGATCTGGATCAGCTTCTTTCCGCCGGCTTCGACCTGGATGCGAATACGCGTAGAACCAGCGTCCAGCGCGTTCTCCAGCAATTCTTTCACCACCGACGCAGGACGCTCCACCACCTCGCCGGCAGCGATCTGGTTGGCAACTCTCTCCGAAAGAACGTGAATCTTGCCCATGAGATTAGCGGACTGCGGTCAATGGTCAGTGTGACAGATTCGGAGCCACAGCGTAAAGGCGGGTCCATGCAGCCAGTTGCCGCATCCAAGAATTACCGTATCGTATAGTTTGCGCGGGGCGCTGACGGAGGCGTTGCTATGAAACATGCAATTCTGGGAGTGGGAGCAATCGGTGGCTTGATTGGCACGGCGCTGTCATCGCTCGGTGAAGACGTCACAGTGGTGGTTCGACCGGCAACATTGCCGGCCTTTCCCGCGAACTTGTCACTGGAACGTCCGTCGGGCACACTCACGGCGCCAGTGAAAGCCGTCGGCGCGCTGACGGAGCCGATTGACGTGTTGTGGATCGCCACCAAAACGTACCAGCTACAATCCGCGCTGGAAGTTGTGCAGGTGACGCCACGCTGCGTGGTTCCCTTGCTGAACGGCGTCGATCACGTCGCGGTGCTCCGGAAGCGATTTGGACCGGAGCGCGTGGTTCCGGGGACGATCGCAGTCGAAGCGGAGAAGGTGGCGCCGGGACAATTTATCCAGCGTTCCCCAGTCGTTCGGTTGAATCTCGCCGCCAGCGGCGAATCCCTCCTTGGAGCCATCGTCGGACAACTTGGCAACCTTGGATTCGCGTGCCAATTCATTGCGAACGAGCAGACTCTTCTTTGGGGTAAGCTTTGCTTCCTCGGGCCGTTCGCGCTGGTAACGTCGGCATCGGGCATGAATGCTGGAGAGATACTTGCGAACGCTGCGTGGAAACAAAAGTTAAGCTCCGCAATTGCCGAGGCCTGCGCCGTCGCGAACGCGAGCGGCGCGCAGATCGATGCGACGCGGATTCAGTCGGTGGTCGAAAGCTCGCCGCCGGCTATGCGCAGTTCCATGCAGAAAGACGTTGCCGCCGGGCGGCAGTTGGAGTTGGACGCCATCGGCGGTCCTATCGTCCGTGGCGGGGCACTGTATGGCGTCGATGTCTCGACAACCGTAAGCCTGATGGCGGACATTCAAGCAAAAGCCGCCTGATCCGTTGAGACCTGGGGTAGTGCCTCTGTTTGGCGTCATCGTGACCAAATAAACAATTGTCATCCTGACCCTGAGCTTGCCGAAGGGGAAGGAGCTGCTGTTTGCCTGTCGCAACCGCCGCTCACTTCCCTGTTTTCGGGTCGGGACTGTCGTTTCCCATGTCGACGAGCACCTTCCACTGACCGTCTTTCTGTTTTTTCCAGATCGAGGTGTACTTTCCGTAACTCGCCACCAGCTTGCCGTCTTTATTCTTGGCGGTGAATACGTAATTGCCGTAGGTGAAGCCGAGATCGCCGGACTTGGACATTTCGGCTTTGACCGGCGTCCAGGTGAGAGTCGTGCCTTCCGGCCACGCCGGTTGCTTGCGCATGTCTTCTTTAGTATCGATGCCACCAGCCTCAACGATTTCGACGCCATCTTCGGCGAAGTGAGTGAGAAAGGCATCATGGCCATGCTGAGCGACATCCGCGGCGAAATCAGACTCGAGTCGAAACAGGAGATCGGCGCCCTGGACAGATTTCTGTTTCGCAGCGAAGGAAGTCACTGCGAGAAAGAGAGTAAGAAGAACTGCTACGGTGATTCTGTTCATCGACATTTCTCGGGCCGCAGCGGCGGCGGGTTGCAAGAGCCGGGTTGCAAGAATACGTCCGGATAAAGTTACCATGCGCCGAGTTCGGGGCGCTCCGATAGACGCACAAGCAAGTCTAGGGACGGACGCATTCGTCAGTCCCGCGAAGCGAAGCGAGCGAGGTTCAGGTGTCAGCGGGATTTTTCAGGAGTGCCGCAGCGCAGAACGCAGCGCAGAATTTGTCTGACTCTCGTGCAGGAGTTGGCCTTTGATCTGGTCGGGGAGGCGCGAACTGGCGAGCGCTTCCTGCAGCAGCGGGGCCGGGATTTCCTGGCTGAATTCGAGGGCGCGGGCCAACGAGAGATGCTCGGTTCGCAGTAGTGCGACGCGAATTTCTCTGCGGCAAGACCACTTCAGGTGCCGCGCCACCGCATACACCAGGGCTGCGGTCGCCGCGGGACGCAGCACTGCGCTGATGACTTGGGCTTCGGTGAGCCGTGAGTTGTCGAGCGCAGTCTGCATGACTCGGGTCTCACGAGCCACGGTTGCGGCGTCTTTTACTTTGACATTGGCGTCGATTTTTCTTTCGTCGTCCTTGATTTTTCCATCCCTGCTCTCTAAATCCAGCAGAAGCGCGGCCCCTACCCTGCCTGAGCCGCGGCGAGCGAGCGTTAGGCGTTCGCCAATGGTGACCGTGTTGAGACGCGAGATGAGAACGTCTTCGGCGGCAACTTTTACGTCGGCGGGAACGCTCGGCGAGAGTGTAAATTTCATCAGCTCGAAAGTATAGAACTGGCGTGCCATGGGCACAGACACATGACGCGGTGTGTGCGGATGGCTCGCCAGGGCAATCCTTACTTTGCGGCTCTTGAGCGCGTTGGCATTCCTGGCAAGCCGCTCCATGATCTCCGGATGCAAGTCAGCGCGCTTCAGTAGGGATAGGGCCAAATCCTCAGTGAGAAGGGGGTCGGCGGCGGTGCGCAGCAGGTCGGGCGGCGCGGGGCTATGGATTTGAGCAGCGCCGATTTCAGGCTCGGAGATTTCAGGCGCGGGCGCGGAGAAAGAAGGCGTCGCCGATGCCATTGTCGGCGGCGCGTTTTCTTCTTCGGAAGTCTTGTTTTCGAACATCACAATTTTCAGCCAGCGTTGGACGGACCAAGCCGGACGGGGCAAGCCCCGTCTCTACCTTCTTGCGCGGGCTCTCGCCAGGGCCCCTTCGACGGGATCGGCCAGATCCTGACGCACATCGATGCCCGCGAAACTCGCCTGCAGCGTATTGTAAAAAATCTCCCGCACATCTGGAGACTGACGAAAGACACTGCCCGTCATAGCTACTGGAAGCGCGGCTACCGGAAGCAGCGGGGTCGGACTATGCAGCACGAGACGCCGGATGACGATCGCGGCAAGCGCGGCCAACTTGGCTCCAGCCTCAGCCAGAAGTCCGCGAGCGATGGAATCGCCCTGCTCGGCGGCGCGGAGAACGATGGGAAACAATCGCGGGAAATCGGGTGGCGGGGTCGCGTTGGCCTGCTGCACGAGTTCGTCGATGGCATGGAGTTTCCAGGCTTGGAGGACCATCGCGGTGAGTGCGGTTTCGCGCCCCTCATCAAGGGCATCCATGATGGCGGAAATAGCGCGGCGACCGATCCAGTGGCCGGAACCCTCGTCAGAGATGGCGAATCCCCAACCTCCGGCGCGTGCCGTGTGACCGGCAGCGTCGCGGCCATAAACGATCGAGCCGGTGCCGGCGATCGCGATCACGCCGGGATCCGCGCCGAACGCGGCATTCAGGGCGATGATAGTGTCGCCGACGACTTCAATATTTCCATCGCTGGCCGCAGGACTGAGCTCGGCGAGGATGCCGCGGATCTTCGCCGCAACCTCGGGATTGGACGCGCCGGCGGCGCCGATGCAAATGGCGCGGACCTGCTCGGGAGAAATTCTGGCGTTGGCGCAAGCCTGGCGAACCGCGGCGTGTAGAGATTCCCTGGCCCGCGCCTCGCCGAGGCGAACGATATTGCTGCCGCCGGACATGGCAGTCGCGAGCACAGTCGTTTCGTCAGCCACGATGCAGCGGGTTTTGGTGCCTCCGCCGTCGATTCCGAGGTAGTAGGCCATCGCGCTAGTTCTAACACAGGTCGTCCTGATTTCGTTTCGTCCTGATTTCGTTCAGTGGCGGATTCAGGCCCCGAACATGCTTGTACAATGTGCGAACGCGTTGGTCGGGGGAGACGCGGCGAGACGCGTCTCTACTGGAAAGGATTGCTTTGGGATTGAATCGCATCGACCTGCTGATTATTGCGGCTTACCTGGCAGGGATCACACTGTTTGGGCTCCGCTTTCGCAAGCGGCAGCGCACGATGCGCGATTACTTCCTCGCCGACCGCAATATCCCGTGGTGGGCGATTGCGCTGTCGATTGTGGCCGCGGAGACCAGCACGCTGACCATCATTAGTATCCCCGGTCTCGCCTACGATTCAAATCTTACTTTTCTGCAAGTGGTGATGGGATATGTCATTGGGCGCGTCGTCATTAGCTTTGTGCTGTTGCCGCAGTATTTTCGCGGCGAGCTGTACACGGCCTATCAGTTGATTGAACGGCGGTTTGGTCCGGAGCTGCGCACGGTGACGGCAGGCCTGTTTCTGTTGACCCGCGCGGCAGCCGAGGGAGTCCGGGTCTATGCCGTGTCGATCTTAGTGTCGATTGCGCTGGGCACGGGCGAGGTCACTTCCATTGCGATCATCACTCTGCTGACTCTGATCTACACGTTTGAGGGCGGCCTGGCGGCGGTGATCTGGACCGATGTGGTGCAAACTTTTATTTATGTCGGTGGAACGCTGGTCGGGCTCTTCACGATTCTGCATCTCGTCCCCGGAGGATGGGGCTCCGTGCAGGCGATTGCGGATGGGCTGCACAAGTTTCGGGTGTTTGATGCCACGATTGCAGCACAATGGCCCTTCGTGAATTTTGCGAAGCCCTACACGCTCTGGGCGGGGATTATCGGTGGCGCGTTTTTGACGACGGCCAGCCACGGCACCGACCAACTCATCGTGCAGAGATTGCTGGCGGCGCGGAATCAGCGGCAGTCGGCGCTGGCGTTGCTTTCGAGTGGAGCGGCGGTCTTCTTTCAGTTTGGGTTATTTCTTTTTGTCGGCGTGATGCTGTTTGCCTACTACCGCGTTCCGTCGACGGCATTCGGACGGGCGGACCGGATCTATCCGACGTTCATTGTCACCCGGATGCCGCACGGCATTGCGGGCCTGTTGATCGCGGCTATTCTGGCAGCCGCGATGTCGAATTTGAGTGCGGCGCTGAATTCGCTGTCGTCGAGTTCGATCATGGATTTCTATCTGCGCTTTCGTGCGGACGTAAGCGAGGCTGGGCGGCTGCGCCTGGCGCGAATGGCGACCGTCGGATGGGCGATGGTGCTGTTTGGGCTGGCGTTCTTGGCGCTCCATCGCGTGGGGCGCGTGGTGGAAGTCGGTCTGCAAATCGCCTCCGTCGCTTATGGAGCCCTGCTCGGAGTATTTCTGCTGGGAGTGCTGACCAGGCGCGCGAATCAGGCCGGCGCGATGATTGGCATGCTTTGCGGATTGGCCATGGAGCTGTATCTGTGGAAGTGGTCGCAAGTTGCGTTTACATGGTGGGTGGCGATTGGGACCTGCGTCACGTTTGCGATTGGATATGCGGCCAGCGTTTTGTGGAGGGCGCCAGCGACAACTTGAACTGCGGAGATCGCGGAGGCCGCTGAGAAACTGCGGTTAGAATTTCCTGTCCGGCCGGTAACGATTATGGACATGCCAGCAAAAAACATTCACTCTAAACCGGAACTGGCGCGCGACCTGAATTTGTCGCATGCGGGCGCGGTGGTCGTCGGCACGATCATCGGGAGCGGAATTTTTCTGGTTCCATCCGAGATGATGCAGGCCGTAGGGTCGGCGCGGCTTGTATACCTAGCATGGGTGGTCGGGGGCCTGCTCTCCTTTTTCGGCGCGCTTACTTATGCCGAACTGGGCGCCATGAAGCCGCAGGCTGGCGGCGAATATGTGTATGTTCGCGACGCCTACGGGCCGCTCGCCGGATTTCTATATTCGTGGACATGGTTCCTGATCGCCAAGCCAGCCTCGATCGCGTCCATCACCACGGGTCTGGTGCGGATTCTCGAGACTTTTCCGGTCTTTTCGTTTTTGCCGCATGCCTGCTTCTCGCATGCCTCGATCCCGCATTTCACTGTCACCTATGGGCAATTAGTGGCCATTGGAGCGACGCTGCTGATTTCGTGGCTGAACTACGTCGGAGTGCGCCGCGCGGGAGACTTTCAGCTTCTGTTCACACTGCTGAAGGTTGCGATCATCATAGGAATCGTCGCGGTGGGCTTTTCGTACAGCGGAGGAACGTGGTCGAATTTCGCAACTGAGTTTACGGGTGCGAAAGGCGGTGTGGCGGGATTTTTCGCAGCGCTCGTAGCCGCGCTTTGGGCTTATGACGGGTGGAACGACCTGAACATGGTCGCTGGCGAGATTCGGAATCCACAACGCAACATTCCGTTGTCTTTAATTTGGGGCGTGGCGACGGTGGGCGTGCTCTATATTATGGTCAACGCCGCGGTGCAGTATGTGCTGCCGGCGGCGGCAGTGGCAGTTTCGGAGCGTCCGGCATCGGACGCGGTGGCGCTGGTCCTGGGACACGCGGGCGCCAGCCTGGTGTCGGCAGGCATGGCAATCTCCATGCTCGTGACTTTGAATGGCACGATCATGAGCGGAGCGCGCGTGCCATTCGCTACCGCGCGCGATGGATATTTTTTTGAGGCGATTGCCAAAGTTCATCCGCGCTTCCACACGCCGTACGTGGCGATTGTCGTGCAATGTGGGCTTGCCATCATTCTGCTGCTGCTGGGCGGCAGTTTCCGGCAATTCTTTTCACTGACGATTTTCGCGGAGTGGATGTTCTACATGATCGCCGCCAGCACAGTCTTCGTTTTTCGCCGACGGGAGCCAAACCTCGCGCGGCCTTATCGCGTGTGGGGATATCCGGTGGTTCCGGCGTTGTTTGTGCTGGTCGCCGCGGCACTTCTTTACTATACGTTCACCGACAATCTGAAAAGTTCGGCCGCCGGATGCGTAGCGATTCTGGCCGGTCTTCCAGTGTTCTACTTTTTTGCGCGGCGCCGACAGGCACCACCAAAGTAACCCGCCTCCTGATCAATACACCAAAAGGTGGTTACCAAAGGACAGGCGCAAGCGACACGTTTACCCCCTGACCAATCTCCCATAAGGTGAAGACTCCAACCCCAAGCGCACACCCCAGCTTGGGCCCCCATTTGGAGTCATTCGATGCCTACGAGCGATCGCAGTTTTCAACTCGGCCTATTGCCTGAAAAGAAATGGGACTGGCGGACCTTCGTAGCGAGCTACGGGATGGTCACGAGCCTGATTCTTTTGATGATTTTCTTCGGGATCATCGTGCCCGACACATTGCACATCACGTCCGATTATCACGTCACAGAGTTGATAGCAAGGCCGCCGCTGCGGCCGGAACCACTGCCTAAACCGAAGCCGCTGCCGGTGCATGCGAAATTGCTGCCGCGGGAACCGGTGTTTCAGGCGCCGAAATTGATCGTGCCGCGCGAAGTTCGCGCGATCAAACCGCAGCCGCAGGAAATTGAGCCGCCCAAGGTGGCGATGAACAACTTCGCGCCAACGGTATTGAAGCCGACCAGCGGAGCACGTCCGGTGCTGATTCACACCGGTGAATTCCAGGGAAGTTCGGTGACGCCGACGGTGAACGCTCCGATTTCCAAGGTGCAGACCGGCGGATTCGGCGATCCGAATGGGCTGAAGCCGAGTGACAACAGCAAGCCGAACGGCAAGCTGATGGCCGCCACATCAGGTTCGTTCGACATGCCGGTGGGACAGGGACAAGGGAACGGCTCCGGCGGCGCGAAAGGGATTAAGGGAACGGTCGCAAGCGCCGATTTTGGTAGTGGAGTGGCAACCGGGGGACAAGGCGACGGGCGCAGGAGCGGTCGCGGCAGCGCGGGGGTACAAAGCTCAGGCTTCGGTTCACAGGAAATCGCGCAGAACACACAGCACCTCCAGCGCGTGGATGCCGGCCCACCGACGACACCGGTCGAGATCACGTACAAGCCGAACCCGGCTTATACCGAGGAAGCAAGAAATCTGAAATTGGAAGGCGAAGTCCTGCTCGAAGTCGAGTTCGGAGCGAACGGACAGCTTCATGTGAATCGGGTGGTCCGCGGTCTCGGCCACGGACTGGATGAAACCGCCGTGGCGGCCGCCAACAAGATGCGGTTCAAGGCGGCTTTGCGTAACGGACAACCAGTCGATTCGGCGGCAATTGTGCACGTGGTATTTCAAATGGCTTATTGATCACTTTGGAGATGAGAGTTATGCGGAAGCTTATGAGCACTATGAACTGGATGGTTTTGGCTCTGTTGGCAATGACGCTGACGGCAGCGGCACAGCAGGCGGCGTCCGCGCCCCAGAACCCACAGACGGTTTCGGCGGCGCAGCCGGGGCCAGGGCAATCGAACCTGGCGCCCCCGACCACCATGGATCAGGTGGTGGACCGCGTGATCTTGCGCGAGAAAGACCTCATCAAGTTTCTCTCGCCGCGCACTCCAATCGTGGAGACCTATCTCCAGAACCTGACGCAGGATCCGCAGTTGGGGCCGATTCCGCAGGCAGATCATTATTTTCTCGGGCGCATGGACCTGAGTGAGTCCATCGACCGAAGCGACTACCTTGAGGGCAAAGGCAAAGATAAAAGCGAAAGCATGGAGAAACATCTCCTGGGCGAAATCACGAACAAGTTCAAGTTCCAGTTCCAGCCGCTGGGCTTTTCGTGGATGATCTTCGCCGACCGCAACGACTTCGACCGGCAGCACTACGACTTCCACTATGCCCGTCGCGAGTTTCTGGGCGACGTGCGCTGCCTGGTGTTTGACGTGACGCCGAAGAAAGATGCGGGACGCGGCCGCTTCCTCGGCCGGGTCTGGGTTGAGGATCAGGACTTCAGCATTGTGCGGCTAAACGGGACTTATGCGCGTCCCTCGCGCAACAGTTATTACTTCCACATGGACAGCTGGCGGTTGAACCTGATACCGGGCTATTGGGTGCCCGCCTACATTTATAGCGAGGAAGGCGACTTCACCGCGGGAGCCAAGAACAAGATCGCGTTCAAAGCCCAGACTCGCATTTGGGGATATAACCTGAAGATGGGAACGCCGAACGACGAACTTACCAACATTCGGGTTGACAGCGTAAAAGACGATACGCCAAGCGCACAGGATGCCACTCCACTGGCCGCCGAGCGCGAATGGCAGCAGCAGGCGGAAGACAACGTCGTCGAACGGCTGGAACGCGCCGGTCTGCTGGCGCCGGAAGGCGACGTCGACAAGATTCTGCAGACCGTCGTGAACAACCTCGAGATCACCAATAATATCGAACTGCCCCGCCCGGTACGGACGCGGGTGCTGACGACTTCTCCACTCGAGACTTTCAGCGTCGGTAACACGATTGTGGTGAGCCGCGGGTTGATCGATGTGCTTCCTGACGAGGCCAGCCTGGCCATGGTGCTCTCTCACGAATTGGCGCACATCGTTCTGGGACACAACCTGGGCGGCCAGTACGCATTCAACGATCGCATGCTGTTCTCCGACGAGGGCACTTACAAGAACCTCGGGTTCAAGCACATTCCCGAAGAAGAAGCAGCCGCCGACAAGAAAGCTATCGAAATGCTGAAGGCGTCGCCCTACGCGCAGAAACTGGACTCGGCCGGGCTTTTCATCAAGGCTCTCCAGGCTCGCGCTCCGAGTTTGACTGCTCTGCTGCAAGCGCACCTTGGCAACAACATGACGGAAAACGGACAAGTGACGCGCATGGCGGCGTTAGCTACCTCGGCTCCCGCGCTTGATTGGACCAAACTGGACCAGATTGCCGCTCTGCCTCTGGGCGGACGCGTCAAGCTGAACCCGTGGGATGACCGAGTGGAGATGGTGAAGTCGCAGCCGGTCGCAATCACCTCGGCGCGCGACAAGATGCCGTTCGAAGTGACGCCATTCTACCCGCGTCTTTCGCGGTATGGCACGGCGAACTCGCCCGCCACATCGGCAGTGCCGACGACAGCCAGCGCCAGCCCCAAGCCGAACAACTAAGCCAGTTCCAAAAGTTGATAGAAGCACAAGGCCGAGACCGGGAGAAATTCCAGGTTCTCGGCCTGTGTCTTTTTAAAGCATCTCAGGCTTGGCCAGAACTCCGAAACACGTCCCGCAGAGGGACAATTCCCCTAGCAGGCTGCGGAAAAGTCGGTGTTGCATTTGATTTTGGGTGGCGCAGCGGTTCACCGCTGCGGTAACTGCACTATTTTGCATAAGGCTTTAGCCGCTGAGGGCGCGGCTTTCGCTCAGAAACGCCTTTTTCCGCAAGCTCCTAAAAGTGTTTCCGCAAGTCACCAAAACAATCCACCACCAGCAACTGCTGTGATGGCGGGGCGGCGGCAACTTCCTCATGCTCGAGGATCCACGTATTGCCGTGGGGAATGAAGACGGCGTGCAGGCCCGCAGCGAGTGCCGGATTCACATCAGACTTGGGGCTGTTGCCAACCATCCAGCAACTGTCTACCGGAAGGGCGTATTTGTCGATGGCGGAGCGGTAGGTAGGCTCGTCTTTCTCGGCCACGATCTCTACGGCGGAAAAGTATTCTCTCAATCCAGAACGCTCGACCTTTCCCGTTTGCTCGGCAGGGTTTCCCTTGGTCATCATGATGAGGCGGTGCCGCTCGCCGAGATACTGCAGAGTCTCAGGCACGCCGGGAAGAATTTCGATCGGATGATCGGCAATCTGGTGGGCAAAACTGCGAATGCGTTCATGCAATTCGGGCGTAACCGGGTCGACCGAAAGCTTCTCAAAGGTTTCAACCAGCGAATGCGCGAAACTGTGCAGTCCGTAACCGTGCGTAAGAATAGATTCCCGCTCCACATCGTTCAATATCAAACGCACCCGCTCGGGCGCGTACTCGCGATGATTGAGGAACGAAATGAAGTTGCCAATCGCCCGTTCGAAATAGATATTGTTTTCCCAGAGCGTGTCATCGGCATCGATGAGCAAAGTCTGGGCTCCGTTCTCTCCTTGCATGTATTTATGATAATGGCTCGGACCGGATTCCTGGCTTTGATAGACTTGTACTCCTATGAAAAATGGTCGTATTGAAAGCTTTTTAGCGCGCTATTGTACGCTCTCGTTCAGGTGCTGCGCGCCAGCTTTATTTTTTATGCTCCTGATGTCTTCTTTCGGGACTGGGCAACCGCCGAAAAAAGTAATGACGGGCTCCGCGGCGAAAGGGGGCGCTCCGGCGGATTTGTGGGTTACGCCGGATCTGCCGCAGCGCCTGGCGAAGTTCCGGCGCGTCCAGATGCCTTTTCGGACGGCGGGTCTTACCGCCCGCGACCAGCAACTCGTTCGCAAACTGGTGGAGGCATGTGGCTACCTGGAAAGTATCTACTGCCGGCAAAGCGATCCCGCTGGCCTGACGTTATACCAGTCGCTAGGCTCGAGTCATAATCTTCGCGATGTGCAACTGCGACGCTATTTGTGGATTAACGCTTCGCGCTTCGATCTGCTGGATCAGGATAAGCCGTTTGCCGGGACCGAGACTATGCCGCCGGGACGCGGGTTCTATCCTGCGAACCTGACCAGCGATCAGGTCCAACAATACATCAAGGACCATCCCGAGCAGAAAGCGGCGATCTACGATCAGTTCACGATCGTGCGCTGGAATCACGAAAAGCTGGAGGCCGTTTCCTACCACATTGCGTTTCGCGCTTTTCTGGAGCCGGCGGCAAATGCTTTGCGGGCCGCGGCCAAACTCAGTGATGACGCCGCCTTCGCGAAGTTTCTGCGACTCCGCGCCGACGCCCTGCTCAGCGACGATTATTTCCCCAGCGACTTGGCGTGGCTGGAGTTGAAGAATCCGAAATTCGACATTATTTTTGCGCCCTATGAGACTTATCTGGACGGGCTGCTGGGCGTCAAAGGATCGTATGGCGCAGCAGTGATGGTGCGCAACGAGCGCGAAAGCAAGAAGCTGGAGCTGTTCCAGCAATATGTGCCGCAGATTCAGGACTCGTTGCCGTTGGCGGCCGAAGATCGGCCCTCCAAGCATGGCCTGGAGACGCCGATGGAAGTGATGGACGCTCCGTTTAGAGCGGGCGACTTGACTCACGGATACCAGGCGGTGGCTGACAATTTGCCGAACGATCCGCGGGTGCATGAACAGAAGGGCAGCAAGAAACTTTTCTTCAAGAATTTCATGGACGCGCGGGTGAGCTACGTCATCTTGCCGGTCGCGCGCAAGTTGATGGAGCCGGATCAGGCGGCGAAAGTTTCGGGCGAGGGTTATCTGCAGAGCACGATCATGCACGAGATCTGTCACGGACTGGGACCGGCGTTTTCGCGAACCGCGGCGGGCAAAGTCGGTATTCGGGAAGCGATCGGCCCCCGGTTCAGTGGCCTGGAAGAAGCGAAGGCCGATGTGACCGGAATGTTCGCTCTAAAATGGCTGGTCGATCACGACGCGCTTCCGAAAGAAAAGTTGGAAATGTATTACGCGTCTTATGTGGGCGGAGTGTTTCGCACGGTGCGCTTCGGAACGGCTGAAGCGCACGGGCAGGCTGAGATGATGGAGTTCAACTATCTCTCGGAGCGTGGTGCGATCCGGCGGAATGCTGACGGGCGCTATGCGATTGACTACGAGAAGATGCCGGGCGCAATCGCCGATCTCGCCAAGGAGCTGCTGGAGACCGAGGCTACTGGAGACCGCTCACGCGCGGAAAACTGGTTCAAGAAGTACGACACGATGCCGGAGGAGTTGAAAACGTCGCTGAAAGCGGCCTCGGATGTTCCGGTGGATATTGATCCGGTGTTTTCGTTTCCGGAGAGGGTAAAGTAGGGCCGCGCTACTTCGGCTAGTTTTATGGATTGTCATCCTGAGCGAAGCGAGGGATCTGCAGTTGCTCGCTCGAAGTTCGCGCTTCGTAGCCTTCTTACACCCACTCCACGCGCGGTCTCTGCGGAATGATTCCTGCCTTGTGTCCCATGTCGAGCAGGCGCCGCACAGCTTCACGGCCGTCGTCGCCATAGTCCAGCGTGCGCTCGTTTACGTACATGCCGACGAATTTATCGGCGAGTTGGGTGTCAAGATCGCGGGCAAACTGCATCGCGTAGGCAAGCGCTTCTTCGCGATGATCGATGGCGTATTGAATACTCTCACGCAACGCTTGGGTAACGCTCGCCATGGTCTCGGGGCCAAGCGAGCGCCGGATGGCGTTTCCGCCGAGCGGCAACGGCAGTCCCGTAACTTTCTGCCACCATCGGCCGAGATCGACCAGGCGGTGCAGTCCAGATTTGTCGTAGGTTAACTGGCCTTCGTGAATGATGAGGCCCGCTTCGTGTTTGCCTTCGAGAATCTGCGGAATGATCTGATCGAAGGGAACGACTTCCACTTCAATGCCCGGCGCGAACAGTTCGAGCGCCAGGTAGGCGGTGGTGAGTTTGCCGGGTATCGCGATTTTCTTGTGCTTGATTTCGTCCGGCGTGAAGGGCCGGGCGGAAACGAGCGTGGGACCATAACCCTCGCCCACACTGCCGCCGCACGACATCAGCGTGTAGTTGTCCTGAATGTAGGGAAAGGCGTGGAATGAAATCGCAGTTACGTCGTAGACGCCTTCCTGCGCCTGGCGGTTCAGGGTCTCGATGTCGCAAAGGGTGTGGCTGAACTTCAGCCCGGGCACGCGAACTTTGTTCGTGGCCAGACCGTAAAACATGAATGCGTCGTCGGAGTCCGGGCTGTGGGCCACGGTGATTTCGCGAACTGGCGAGGATACTGTACTCATAAGAGTCCGAAATCCTGTTTCATCAACTCTATCAATTTCCCAACGGTTCGCGGACCCTCGGGGGATAAAGCCCGCATTGATATTGATTGGCTATGCAGTTCAGCGTGCGATTAAGGCTGCGCAGAACGCCGTTGATGCCAGCGAGCGGCGAGGGCGGCGGCCATCAGCACTTTAATAACCTCCGCAAAGACGAACCAGTAGAGGCCATACTTGATCGCCAGAGAAACGGAGTGCGTGAGCACGGCGAGCCAACTGAGCCCACCGGCGAAGAGCACCACTTCCGCAGCCAACGCTGACAGTGCGGCCCAGGCGAAGCCGCGCCCGGTGTGCTCGTAGATCCAGCCCGCGACAAAAGCCACCAGTGGATAGACCATAAGGAATCCGCCAGTCGGGCCGAGGATGTGGGCAATTCCGCTGCCCAGGATCGCTGGGCTGAAAACGGGCAGTCCGAACGCGCCTTCGACGAGGTAAAGCGAGAGCGCGGCGAAACCGCGACGCGAACCGAGCAGCAACCCCACCGCCAGAACACCAAAATTCTGCAGCGTCAGCGGGACGGGAGTGAATGGCAGCGGCACGGTTACGCGCGCGCACAAGGCCACGAAAAGGCTGGCGCTGACCATGATTGCCGCCTGCTTCGCCCATTCCGTTCGCCAATCTTTTCTTTGATCGATCACTCGATGATCGATCACTCGAT
>Ga0182018_10001001_pt1 | contig 34129 bp, 22 predicted proteins | sample 812P2MmetaG_FD_120490 | JGI IMG/M metagenome (GOLD analysis project Ga0182018, IMG submission 120490) | Permafrost microbial communities from Stordalen Mire, Sweden - 812P2M metaG | ecosystem: Environmental > Terrestrial > Soil > Wetlands > Permafrost | place: Sweden: Stordalen | collected...
CGTGTTCGCGCCCGGCGTCAAGGCGCTAGTGACATCCACGCGGTATGGCGTCTTCCATACGATACCGAGAGGCTTACCGTTGACCGATACTTCCGCAAGATTCTTGACCTCACCCAAGTCAATCGACAGACGAGTTCCTTGCTTAAACCAGTCCCGGGGAGCTTGGATCGTCTTGGTATAGGTACCGGTGCCGGAAAAGTATTTGACTCCTTCGTCGGCGTTATCGCTCCACGAAGCCAGTTTGTCTACGGTGATCTTTGTCGGTGCTCCGCGATCCGCCTGGAAGCTTAGGTTCCAGGGACCGTCCACCGTCGCAATCGAACTGTCCGTGATCTTTGGCACAATCCGCGATGACCTAGTCGCGGCTTTGCGGAAGACGACGAAGACCGTTCCCCACGGTTCAAGATGTAAAGGTACGGTCGTTCGACCGTCAGTGCTCTGGAAAGATGCAGTTTCGATCGTGCCAGTATCGGCATGCCAGAGTTCTGCGTCTTTCCCGGTAATGCGGAAGGTTGCATCCAGGTCCTCTGCCCCATCCCGACGGTTGTCAACGTAATAGAGGTCCCCGTCGTTGAGCTTGCGATGCACAAACAGGATCTCGGTATCGCTTTGCGGCTTGCTGTATTCAAAGTCCGGAACGATCTGGATGGCACGCATCACCTCGAGCGATATCTGTTCCCCGAATACCTTGCCTTTTCCATAGCCATGTTCATCCGTCCCGGAGCCCCACATGTCATCCACGATGCTCTGAAATTCTTTTTGGTCGTCGCTCAGACTCGGAGTATCGCTAGGCTTCGGCCCTGCCACAATCGCGCCCGACTGCACCAGATCCCGAATCTTTCGCAAGACCGGCAACGACATGTGCTGGCTGTGAGGATCCAGGGCGAGTACCGCGTACCGCATGCCGCTGTCAGTTGCCAGTTGGCCGTCGACGACGGAGAGTCTGTGAATCAGCGCGTCCGCATTGAAGTAGTCAAAGTTGTATCCGGCGGGTATTGCCGGTCCGTTTTTCCCAAAGAGCGCCGTCAGGTTGGTATCTTCCCCATAGAAGTACGCGATGTCGGCGACGAAACGACCCTGCTGCAGCAGGTAGCAGCTTCGAGCCAAGTAGCGAATCCACGGCGTAGCCTGCTCAGCCCAGGTTTCGTTACGGGTAAACCATTGTCCGAACGGTCCCAGCGCCAGACCCGGTTTCCTATCGAGCAGCGGCTGGTGAACCGAGGTGTGGATCACGAAGCGGTTCAACCCCATGGCCATTTCCTTATCAGCGGTGGGTTTCAAAGTCGCTGGGGACCACGCCCATGCCCCTGAGGACGCAGTCATCGATTCGGCCGCCACCAGATTCTGCCCGTAAATGTGTGCCACCGAAGCGGACTCACGAATGTCGGCGTTGTAACCAGGCAGATCTTTGTTAACTCCGGGTCGTTGGGTCCACATAGCAGACATGGGAACGTCGTTGCCTCGCTTGACCTCCATACCATCGCCGATGAAAGCGCGCCCCTCTTCGTGAGATTCGCCATAGTGTCCCATTCCGCGCTGGTGAAGGATGTCATTGATCTGATCGTAGTGATATTCGGCCAGCAGGTCACCCAGGGTTTTGCGAAAGTCCCAGAGAAACCGCTCGCTGGCCTCCGAGCTTTCGATGACGCGGCCCGCCAGCACCGGCAGCCAGGGACGTGGATCGTAGCCACGGCGACTGGTGAATTCGGCGACCATGTCGTCGGTCCAATTCGCGGCGCCTGCTTCCCAACTGTCGTTGATCACGTACTGCAACCCGCGCTTGCCCATGAGCGGGCCCACCGCGCTCTTGTAGTGGTCGAGGTAGGTGTTCATGTACTCTTTGACATCCTCGCGGCTGAGTTTATCGACCTCTAGTCCGGTGCCTTCGGGGGATGCGGGATGATTGGTGACTCCGGTGAGCGAATAGCCAAAGCGCAGGACGACCCAATGGCCTTGCGGCGGCGTCCAATCGAGAGTACCGTCGGGGCGCAGCTTGGAAGTCAAATCCACGATGTCATCTTTGCGAATCGCGTCCGCGGCTGCGACCGTCGGCGTTGGGTAAGGCTCAAAACTCTGCAGGTTAGCGAAGCCAGCCTTTTCCTCGAAGCGGCTGACGCGCGCGCCGGGATGCAGTACCAGCTCCGATATCTCAAAGTTGGGATTGGGTTTCATTGCACTGAAGTCGCCAAAAGGACTCTCCACATCAAAGGTCAGGTCGCTGGAACCCGCAGGCGGCTTGTCTGTAAATGCCACGCGAAAGAACCGGGCGGTCGTTGCGGGGAAAGCGATCGTGTGCTCCTCTCCCCCATCATTGGGAATGTCGACCAGTTTGCGGAAGGTCTGACCGTCATCGCTGACTTCAGCATCCGCGATGGACGCGGCTGCGCCGAACATGTTAGCCGCCGCCGCGCCCGGATCGTTGAGCACCAGAGTTACGGCGTTTATCGCTTGCGGGGAGGAAAATTTGTATTGAACCCATGCCTGTTGTCCAGCGGGCGCTTTGGGCAACTGCGTCGTCTTCACCAGATCGCCGTCGGTCAGCAGCGCAAGATCAAGGTTGCCGCTGCTGGAGGTAATTTTCGGTTGGAGCGACGAAACCGGAACGTCGCTCTCCGGCGCGCGATACGCGATGACCGCGGTGTCAGTGTAGAAGGTCGGCGGAGCGGTTGGCGCCTGACCACCGATCATAGCGAGGAAGTCGAAGATTGGGATGTTTTGTATGGGACCGGTGACGGCTGGCGGATGGGGTAGGGCGCCCGAGAAAGGTTTGCCGCCTTCCACTCGGGTTTCGCTCCACACCACTTTTTTCATCCCTTGACTGGGCTTCACCCACGGGCCACCCGACTCGCTCCAACCGGGGGAACCGGCAATCGCTTCTTCCAGGCCAAGTTGGTCGGCGAGTTTGGTGGTGAACAGGAACGCGTCTTTCCACTCCGGCGTCATATAGACCAGACGCTTGTCCACCAGTTTGGGAGTGCTCAGTGACGCATCGAAATTCTGGAAACCTCCGATGCCGACGCGGTTCATCCATTCCAAATCGAGCTTAATGCCCTCTTTAGTGATGTTGCCGTTCATCCAGTGCCACCACACGCGCGGTTTGGCGGAGTTGGGAGGCGTCTTGAAGCCGATCTCCAATGCATCGGCGGAGCTTTGCCCTTGCATCGCGCCGCCCAGTGCCATCAGAATCACGACCATTGCCGCAATTCGCAACGTTGCCTCGCGCATGCTTTTCATACCTGCCTCCTCACTCTCTGCCCTAGGCACAACTCCCTTCCCAGACCGTCTTAGCTTGTGGGAGCGCTCTTGGACGCGCAGCCGGATCACTTCACTTCGAAATTGTAGGAACCCGACCCGATCTGGATCAGGTACGATCCGTTCTCTGTCTGCGACTCCACGGAATTGCCACCTTCTGTCAGGTGTGCTCCCGCGATCGCGGGCAAGAAAACCTTTGCTGAGGTATTCGCCGGGATCGTAACACGTAGGGAAAATGGTCCCGCGGGAGATCCCTTCCAATCGCTGATGATCTTGCCGTAGATCGATTCATACTCCGCTCGCGCCGACGGCATCCGTGCATCGAGATGCGGATGGACAACGATTTCCTTAAATCCAGGCGCGCTCGGTAACGTATCAATTCCGGCCGCGTAGCGATAAACCCAGGCAATCACCGAGCCGAATGCGTAATGGTTGTAGGAATTCATGGCGGGATCGCCCGTGTCTCCATTCCATCGCTCCCACCAGGTGGTCGCGCCTTTCGACAGCATGTATCCCCAAGACGGGTAGGTATCGTTCAGCAACAGGCGATACGCAACGTCGGAGCGCCCATGATCGGCAAGCGTGAAAAGCAGGAAGGGCGTTCCGAGGAACCCGGTCGAAAGGTGCCAGTTACGCGCTTCGATGTCTTTGACGAGCTTGTCAACGAGCAGCGGTTCCAGAGCTGCGGGCGCCATCTTGGTGTAAAGCGCGACGACGTAAGAGGTTTGAGTTCCGGTTCCGACTTCTCCGTCGTCCTTGACATATGCCTTTTGAAATGCACCCCGAATGTTCTGCACGACCTCGTCATAACGCTTCGCGTCGGCTTCCTTCCCGGTGGCATGGGCCATCTGCGACATCATGTTGGCGATCAGAGCCCAATACGCGGTCGCGAGCAGATCCTTGTTCGTATGTTCGTCAGGAGCAAGCCAGTCCGCGAAGTTGGGCCCGACGCCTTTGGTGCGCAGGAAATCCGGGTTCCGGCTCTGGATAAACTCCATCCAGCGCTGCATCGCATTCCAGTTTTCTTCAATGACGGCCCTGTCGCCGTACTGCAACCATGTCGTCCACGGAACAATCACTCCCGCATCACCCCAGCCGGGCGCGCCGACTATTCCTTCGTTCCAGGCGGACGTGCCTTCGGTTTCGCCTCCGCCGAATGGAAGTGTATTGGGGGATACATTGGTAAATGCGCCTTGAGTGGTTTGAGCATCCACGATGTCCTGAATGAATTTTTGAGAAAACGCGGCGATGTCGAAGTTATAGCTTCCGGTTCGCCAGAAAACTCCTGCATCTCCCATCCAACCCAAACGTTCGTCGCGTTGCGGACAATCGGTGGGTATGCTCAGGAAATTTCCGCGCTGACCCCAGATGCCAATCAACCACATCTGATTGACCAGATCACTTGATGTCGCCAGTTTGGCCACAGGGTCGCCGCTTACGCTGCTGACGACATCTCCCGTGATCGCATCCAGAGGTGGCGTCCCGGGATAGCCAGTCACCTCGATGTAACGGAAGCCGTGGAATGTAAAATGCGGGGCAAAGCTTTCCTCATCACCGCCGCTCAAAATATAGATGTCAGTGGCATCCGCATTCCGCAGATTTGCGGTGTAGATCGTTCCGTCCGGATTCAAAATTTCGGCAAATCGCAACCGGACTCTAGTGCCGGCCTCCCCTTTTACTTTCAAGGTCACCCATCCCACCATGTTCTGGCCCATGTCGAAGATGTAGGCTCCGTTTGCGATTGGAGTCACGCTCCTGGGGTTCAACATGGCGATCACTCGCGCGGGAGCGGTGATCTGGCTGGAAACGACAATGGCGGGCGCATCTGCGACTACCGCCGACTTCCACTTGGAATCCTCGAACCCAGCTTTCTCCCATCCTGCCTGTTCCAGGCGTGCGTCGTAGAATTCCCCAGCATAAATATCCGATCGAAGAATCGGTGATGCCGCCTCCTTCCATGACTCGTCCGTCACAACTGTGTCGTGAGTGCCGTCTGCGTAATCGAGTTCGAGTTGGGCCACAAAACGGTTGGGAGGAGAAAAGAAGTGCATTCCTACCCAAGTCAGGCCACTGCCATACCAGCCGTCACCCAGAAGAGCGCTGATCACGTTGTTGCCATTCACCAATAGGCTGGTCACATCGTAGGTCTGATATAGGACGCGCTTGCGATAGTCGGTGAAATCGGGCGTAAGAACATCGCCTCCAACCCGGCTGCCATTCAGAAATACGCGGTAGCTGCCGAGAGCAGTCACGTACAGTCGGGCGTTTTTTACTTTCTTTGATAGTGCGAGCGTCCGCCGCAAACACGCGGCCGGCTGCGGCAGTTCACCCGGGTCGCCGAGCCGTTTGTCCGTCAAGTCCGCTACTACATGCGCCGGTTGCCAACGGGAGGTCTTTTCCAGATTCGCCTTCCAGTGCTGATTCGTTGGAAAGCGCATCGTCGAGCCGTTCAAACGGGTGATCTTGACCAACGCTGCTAGCGCGGCCGTCGAGGTCTTCGCCCCCCCGGAATTCGATCCGAACCCGCGCGGCTCGGGAGCAGTAACCGTCACCTCAATTGAGTTCTTGCCGACGACCAGCTGATCAGCAATATCCCTTCGATCAAAGGTGGACCATCTGCTCTTAGCATCTACTTCATGACCGTTTACTCTTGCGACAAAGTCTCCACGCGTTGCAAGCAACAACACCGCCTCTCGTGGTTTCTCAGAAAGCTTGAAAGTGACTCGGAACGACGCAGCCGTTTTTGGAACCACCGAGAGCGCATCTTGACCTGGTACCCAAATCCAGCGGATTCCCTTGCGGTCCGATTCATCCTCGGGATTCTTCCAGCGAATCCACTTCGCCTTCCAGTCCGTCGTATGAAGTAAGCCCGTCTCCCACCAGGCTCCTTCAGTCGATTCCAAGACGTGACCTCCCGCATCCCAGCCCCGTACTTTCCAGTAATATCTTTTTCGCGATTCCAATGCGGGGCCGCGATAGACAATGCCAACCGACTCCGCGGACTCAACTTTGCCGCTGTCCCAGATGTCGGCCTTGCCAGCCCGGAGGTCCTCGTCACTGCTGCCCACCAGAATCTCGTAAGCCGTCTGTCTCCAATTGCGCTCGGTACTGTCGCTCTGCCACGAGAAGTGAGGCGCTGCCACGTCGATGCCCAGAGGGTTTTCCAGATATTCGCACCGCAAGCGGACCGGCGTGGCAGAAACGGGGGAACCGAGGACAACAACTGCCATGATCACACTCAATAATCTGAAACGCTTCAACTGATCCTCCTGGGATGCATTCGAGCGATGGCACCGATTGACCGACAATACTTTTCGTTCATGTCCTTCGAGATACCGCCTGCTGGCTGGCCTATACGCAGACGGCGGGGATGGTTTCACTAGGGCAATACCCGTGTCAACCAGCGACCTCCAAAGGCTGGGCGTTTCGCTATGTGAAAGGCGACACGATACTCAGCAAAGAAACGGAAAGTCGTAGGATTTGGGGCTCAACGCGTTGATACATACTCGAAGTGACTTGAGATGGGTCACCGTACCGATTCTCCCGCTGTCCATTCCGTTTTGCACTGCGGAATGCAAACCCCGCGACATCCAGCTGGCGAGGCCGACGGAAGTTCACGTCAACAGACCCGCACGCACTCCATTCCCAACAACGCGCCCAATTTTTTCAGTTTGCTCGAAATGTGCCCCACTCCCACGGCACAATGGTGCGCTGGTCCGTGCACGTTCCATTCGTTCAGGAAGTTCCTTGCTCCAATTGAAAAGCGATATCGACTGTTGGTGTTGCCGATTTCGAGAATCGGGCCAGGCACGGACTCTCCCTCAGCCATCAACAGCTTTAGTTTGCCGTCCACGATCTGGACGACCGAAAGCAAGGTCACCGGTCCGTGCTTGACCGACATTTCCACCGAGAGTCCCCGCGCCACCTTGCCGTGATAAACCTCCAAGGGGCGAACCTTGGTCTTCCCTTCGGCGATCGCAATATGTCCCGGACCGTCGTGTCCCATCAGCACAACATCGTCGTTGTAGTCCACCGCATAGTATTCGGTGAACGAACCTCCGGCGCCGAAGGAATCCATGATCTTCATGGCTTGCGCGTTCTTGATTTCATACTCACCGGCGACAGGGATTCCCCGCGCCGTTAGCAAGCTCGTACCCAGGATGATCGAACTGATCGCGTCTTCATGCTCGGGACTTCCCACGCCTTTGTGGTAATAGGCCAGCGAACCGAGGCGGTGAACTTCAACAAGCTGATCGAGTGCCACGGACGTACGCGCCGCCCGCTCCAGTTCCGTCGAAGAGCAATCTGACTGTACGTCGAAGCAAGTTCCGAATTCGGTCATCTTGCGGTTGAGATCGGACCCGCCCACCTCCCGCCGCAACGCTGCCAACTCTTCCACTTCGAGAATCTCAATGTGGCCGCCGAAGTAAGCGCATTGCTGGGTCAGATCAGAATAGATATCGAGCATCCCTCCGTAGTAATTGCCCATTACACCCAGACGATTGTGCTCCATGATGTGGGCGACGCGCGCAGCTTCGATCCATTCTCCGATTTCATCCCAGGCAACTGGATCGTTTTCCAGCATACCGGTCACCTGGAAAAACGGAATTCGACAACGGTTGAAAACGTTTGCGATTTCCGGGACCGGGCAAGCCTGGCAGTAGGCGAGCCACTCCCCCGTCATCTTCGTTCGGTCTGCAAGGCGATTGAAATTGTCGTAGTCAATCGCTGGCGCGGGGGAGAGGTTAAGAATGATCACAGGCACTTTCGCCCGGCGTACCGCGGGAAGCACCGTCGAGGAAAGAGCGTACGTCGTGACGTATAAGAAGATAAGGTCCACGTCCGCTTTTCGGAATTCGTGACCGGCGGCAAACGATTTTTCGGCAGTGTCAATCAACCCTAAGTTGATGACGCGCAGGCGATGGCTCTCCAGTTGGCGCGCGACTTGAGCGGTGAACCCGACTAATTTATCGCGAAGCCCGGGAAATTGCGGCCAGTAAGTATCCAAGCCGATACCGAAGAGTCCAACCTTGAGCTGATTATCCGAGGATTCCATGAGCAATCTTCCGCCTTGTTCTTTTAGCCAGCAGTTCCGGAATCGTGGCAAGAATAGTCCCCACTGGCTCGAGCCACAAGACTCCATCCGGTTACGCCGTGGGTTCTGCGATGCGAAACCGCGAGCGTCATTTCGGAACGTTTACGAAGTCGAGTAGCAACGACCAACGAGCACGAATCGCAGTATGAGTCCTTGTACTCACACTGGCGAGTTCCCACGATGGTCGTTTCTCATCGCGAAATGGCTCGCCGCCAGCACTCGGTAATTGACGACTCGGCCAGCTCATGCGAAATTCGACTCCGGCCGGGGAGTATCTTCCCTCGCTAACGGAAACGAATCAGGGCTAGTTTGTAGGAGAAGCCAAATGAATGTCTGGTCGCGGCGAAAGATTCCGGTTGTTTTGGCAGTTATCTTGATCTGCGCGTGGACATCTGCTGCTCAGGATCAGATTCCCAGAGTTACCGTGCACTGGGACAAGGTCATCCGGACGTCCCAGACAACGCCTACCCTGCAGGTCGTTGTAAATCCTCCTTTGCAGCGCGGCACGCCCGTGCACGACAATGCCTTTAAATCTTTGCACGACTTGGCTGCAGACTACGTCCGCTATGTACCTTGGCTGCCCTATCCGAAGCTCGGGGTTGCTGAGTTGGAGCCACCGCAAGACGGAAAAACATTCTGGGATTTCTCCGCAATCGACCCCATGACGATCGACTTCCTCAATGCCACCAAGGGGCATTCCGTCATTCTCAACTTCAGCACCATTCCACAGTGGATGTACAAAACCGACAAACCGGTGGCTTATCCGACGGACCCGAATCAGGTCACATGGACGTATGAACAAGGGACCGAACTGCGCGATCCCAGTATGAAAGAAGTGGCGGATTACTATGCACGACTGATTTCCTGGTACACGCAAGGAGGCTTCACCGATGAGCTCGGCAAGCGCCACGAGTCGGGCTACCACTACCCCATTTCTCACTGGGAAGTGCTGAACGAAATCGATTTCGAACATCATACTGACGCCGAAACCTACACTCGCCTCTACGACGAAGTCGTCACTGCGATGAAGAATGTGCAGCCCGACATGAAATTTGTTGGGCTAGCGCTCGCCATGACCACCGACCCGCACTACTTCGAATACTTCCTCGACCACAAGAATCACAAACTCGGGGTTCCGCTCGATTTCATCTCGTATCACTTCTATGCCGTTCCTACAGCCGATGAAACACCGGAGGTGGAGCAGTTCACTTACTTCGATCAGGCCGACGGCTTCCTAAAGACCGTGCGCTACATAGAATCCATTCGAAAGCGGCTTTCTCCAGAAACCAAAACAACGATCGACGAGCTTGGGGTGATCTCGGCTGACGATACTGTGCAAGACCAACCCGGTCACGTTGTCAAACCAATTGAAGACTCCTACTGGAACCTCGCCGGAGCGATGTATGCCTACATCTTCGGGGAGTTGACGAAGATCGGTATCGATGTGGCCGGCGAGTCGCAACTTGTGGGATTCCCGACGCAGTTTCCCAGCGTCTCCATGGTGGATTGGAATAACGGAAAGCCGAACGCGCGCTTTTGGGTGCTAAAGTTGCTTCATGACGACTTCGGCGCTGGCGACAAACTTGTAGAGATCGAACCCTTGAGCTCCTTCGCCCCGAATAACCCATACGTCTACACGATTGCCTTCGTAACGCGTGACGGTAAGAAACGTTTATTGCTTGTCAACAAGCGTAATCGTTCGTTTGATCTTGCCATCGCAGGCGCGAGCGGGGGACAAGTAGACTATGTGGATCAGACGACCGGGTTCCAACCTCCGGCAACCGCAAAACTGATTGCCGATACTGTAACCCTGGCCGGATATTCGGTGACGGTGGTCACGCTCCCGTAGAAAACCGGCTGCCATTTACTGCGCATTCGGATCAACTGCCTGCTTCGTCACCTCACGAGGCGAGAAAACCGGCTCGATTCCGATTTGCTGGTTTGCCTTGTCATGCAAGCGCCGGTATTCGGCTAATGCTCTTTGCTGATCGACCGTATTGCCCAGCGCCTTCTGTACTTGCCCAAGACGATACCAAGCAACTTCGTTTTGCGCGTTCAGTTCGATCGCCTGCTGAAGATGCGGCAAGGCCAACTCTGGCTTCTGCAAGGAAAGCAACACGCTCGCTAAGCCGAGATGAGCTTCTTCAAAGTTTGGATAGTTCTTTAGGGCCGCCTCAAAAAATTTTTGCGCTTCGTCGAATTGTCCACTTTTGCGTCGAATCTCTCCAAGCTCATACGCCGCGTTGGCGTTCGTCGGATCACGCTGCAATTCCTGCTCAAATTCCTTCGCGGCCTCAGCCGTGTCTGGGGTGGAGGTCCCTTGATGGGAACGTGCGAGCAGCGTTCGGCCAAGTCGATAGTGAACGCCGGGACGATCCGGTTCGAGGGCAAGCACCTGCCTGTACTCGGTAACGGCGAGACTATAGGATCCCTGACTTTCATCGGCCTCGGCGGCAGCTTGATGCCTCCACACCGAAGACGGAGCTACCTGCGCCAGCTTCTGCATTGTCAGGAAGGCGAAATTTCCGTAGATCTTCCCCGTTTGATACAAGATTTCGGGGTCGTCTGGAAAAAGACGGTTCAACTTCATCGCCACTTCCACGGCTTGGCTGTCGCGCCTGAGTCCGGTGTAAGCCCGCTCCAATTGCAAACCGCACATGCGCCTTACTTCGGCATCCGCTGACTGCTTGAAGCCCTTCTCCAATCCCGGCAAGGCCTCAGCGAATCGCCCTAGCTCGGCCTGCGCCATGCCCAGCAGACTGTCCAGTTTCGGCAGGCTCGGCTTCAACCTTTGCGCGGTTTGGACCTCGCCCACCGCCCGCTCATAGTCACGCAGCTTGAAGTCGATCACGGCCAGTGTGGCATGGACTTCCGCTATGCCTGGTTCAAGCTTTGCCAACTTCTCATAGTCGGTTTGCGCCTCAGCATATCGCCCTGCCGCCAGCGCTTGCTGCCCTGCAGCCGCATAACGCGCGGACGCATCCCCACTGTTGGTCTGCGCGAACGCCAGCGCCGCGGATACACAACCGGCTGCCAGCGCCCAGCTTGGTCTGAATCTTTGGCCCACCATGATCGAAGTGTATCTCCTGCACAGAAAACTCCGCCACGCCAGAGTGGCGTGGCGGAGTTGCAGGGCAGCACAAAGTGGTTTGTCAGAACGTCAGTTTTCCACTGAGTTGAAGGATACGGGGCGACGACGACTGTGTAGTTTGCCCAAAGTTGGCAGCACCCACGCCACTGGAGATGGTTTCGTTGCCGCCCGATCCCGCAGTGATCAGGGCGCCCACGTCACCGGCGTATTGGTGATGGTTAAAAGTGTTGAACGTATCCACGTGGATCGCGAATTTGACCCGTTCGCCGAGGAACAGGTTCTTACCGAAACCCATATCCCAGTTGTTGATGCCCGGCTGGCGCAGGTAGTTGCGCGCTGTGTCGCCATACACACCGAGCGCAGGTTGGGTGAAGCAGGCCGGGTTCACGCGCTGGAACTGGGCCGTCAGATTCGCGTGGATGTCGCAGCCCGGCGTATAGCTTGCCCGCTGGAACTGAGTGTCGAGCAGACTATTGATATCGTTGGCAGTGATACTGTATGGGAACCCAGTCTGGAAGGTAGTGATGCCGGTTATCTCCCAGCCGCCAACCAGCAGGTTGGCGGCCCGGCCGACTCCGCCCGCCAACTTCTTGCCGTGCCCAATTGGCAGTTGGTATACGAAGCTCGACACAAACCTGTGATCGACGTCGAAGTCTGAGGGGCCGTAGTCCAACGACGGGTCATGGTTGTCCATGGTGCCCTGGTAGCCGCTGCCGGTGGCGCCAACTCCGGCCGCCGCCGACTTGTCGTCCATGCTCTTGGCCCAAGTAAAGACCGAGGTCACGGCCAGGTCGCCGGCTCGATGTTCGAACTTGACGTTCATTGCGTTGTAGTGGGAGTAGCCGTGCCAGTCGCTGTCGATGTAGAACCCGTTGAAGTTCGGATACGGCAACCGGCTCGCCACAGTGCAGGGGGCTTGGGTTATGTTGATGTAGATGCCGCTGGCATTCTGGGCCTGGCAAAAAGCCAGACTCGAGGCCGGGATGCTGTTGGGCTGAGCGATATTGCGCCGGTCCAGCAGATGGACAGCGTGGGTTCCGATGTAGTTCACCTCGAGGGTCGTGGCCCTGGCAATCTCGCGCTGAACCGAAAGGTCCCAGGACTGGACGTAAGGATTGATGGGATTCTCCGACTCGATGACCGCGATGAACGACAGCGTCGACTCGGGGAACGGCCCCAGTGTGGAGTAACTCGGGAACAATTGGTTGCTGAACTTGGGAAGAGTAGAAACCGAACCGGGGGTGAGATTGTTGCGGATGCTGTAGGGGTATATGTCCGCTGAGTCGTCAATTTCGCGCCCTTCAGCCGAGTCGAAGAAGATTCCGTAGCCGCCGCGCACAACGGTCTTGTTGCTGAGCCGGTAGGCAAAACCGAATCTTGGAGCGAACGGTTTCTTCGAGCCGGGGTGCGGCACGGAGCCGCAATACCTCAGGATGGGGCCGCCGTTCAAACCAACTCCCGGAGCGACCCCGTCCGTCGTTAGCGCTGGGTCGGCGTAGCACAGTCCCCCTTCCGGGTTGGACGTATCGAGCCAGAAGAAGTGGTTGTGCGCTTCATAGACCGCTGCGCGGTAGTCCCAGCGCAGGCCCAGGTTGAGGGTCAGTCTTCGGGTCACCTTCCAGTCATCTTGCACATAGGGAGCAAAATAGTTGAAGACGTGGGTCTGAGGGTTGCCGGCCGTATTCGTCGGACTCAAGGGACCGGGCACAAATCCGCCTACGCTCGAGTAATATCCGAGCATCATATCGGCAATGGAATTGCCGGTGCCGCACAGAGAGGTAGCGGCCCCACCGTTGACAGACACCGGCGCGTTGGGACAGCCGGGACCGTTGGTCGCAATCAGCGACGAACTGAAACCCCAGTCGCCATAGAAATCGTCGTCCAGGTTACGAGTCAGGCGCAAGCGGCGAATGTCGAAGCCCAGTCCAATGGTGTGCTTGCCGTGAATCGAGGTGAACGAATCGGCAAACTCCCACGCCGGCTGATCGGATCCGCTGTAGGAATTGACCGAGCCGCCGCCGCTTGTGTAACCCCCGGGGCTCACATTCGGCCAGGTTTGCTGGAGAGCCGAAAAGTGGGTAAAGACGCCGGTCTCAGCCAGCGCGGCTACCTGGGAAACGGGTATGGCAGTACCACCTTCCGGGGCACTGGCGTCCAGGTAGCCGAAGCGGAAGTTGTTGACGTTCCTAGAGCCGATGTTGATGGTGTGTGACACCTCCCAGTTCTTCTGCGTTTCGAAATACTCCTCGATCCCGTTGACAAGGTCGCCGGAATTGTAATACCCGCTGTTCTGGTAGGAGGAGTGGGTATAGCGAAAAAAGACCGAACCCCACTTGCCGAGGCTCTGGTCCCCGCGATAGGTCTGCTGGTTGGTGGTCAATGGGAAACCGACGCTCTTGAGGAAGTTGGTAACACCCTCAGGCTGGTTGGCGACCGTCGGCGCCCCCCACAAATTGTTGCCAACGGCAACCAGCCCAATCCGGCTGGTAAAGCGGGTCGAGGGAATCATGTTCCCAGGGAAGGCCTGCCCGGTTGTCGGATCTACCGGCATACAGTTGTAGCCGAGGCCGATCAGGGTCGCGCAAGCTGGTGTTCCATAGGCAGGCAACGCACCGCCCGGCAGGCCACCCACTCCCGCTGGATAAGTCTCCTGCGAAAAATCGCCGGTCAAGACCGCCGGGTTCGGGACCTCCTCAGAAATCCTTTGGCCGTTATTGATGCGCCAGCCCTCGTAGTTAGCCATGAAGAAGGTCTTGTTGCGGCCGTCATACAACTTGGGAATGTAGACCGGTCCGCCCACAACAAATCCGAACTGGTTCTGGCGTAGAACCGGGTTCGCGGTCTTTACTCCCGCGACGTAATCGGTAGAGGTAGCGAAGGGCAATGCGTCGAAGGCATCGTTACGGTCGAACTCGAACAACGACCCGTGGATTTGGTTGGTGCCGCTCTTGCTGACGATGTTGATCTGGCTGGCGCTGTATCCATACTCGGCCGCGTAGGTGCCGCTCTCCACCTTGAATTCCTGGATCGCGTCCGTGGATAAAATAACGGCCGGAGTAACCAGCGACGTATCGGTGTTGATCAATCCGTCCAGGGTGTAGTTGTTGCCTTCGGGCCGGCCGCCGTTGATACTAATGCCGGCGCCTTCGCCCTCGCGCATGGTACCTTGCTCGCCGCCCACGGTAACCGCTCCGGCGCCAATGAACAGCAATTGCAAGAAGTTGCGTCCGTTCAAGGGAAGCTCTTCCACTTGCCTCTGACTGACGAGTTGTGAGATCGCCGAGCTGTCAGTATCGAGGGCCACGGCGCTGGCCTCAACCTGCACGCTCTCGGTCACTGCGCCGGGCTTCATACTGACATCGGCACGAGCCTCTTGACCGACCTCCAGGCTAATCTTGTCCACGACTGACTTCTGAAACCCCTTTGATTCGACTGTCACGCGGTAGGTTCCGGGCGTCAAGTAGGGTACGGTGAAGTCGCCGGAGGACGTCGTTTCCGTGTGCTTGGAGACATTGGTGGCGACGTTGGTAACGTCGACACTCGCTTTGGCCATTACCGCGCCAGAGTTGTCCGTGACGATTCCAAGGATGGTTCCGTAGGCGCCGCCTTGAGCGTACAGAAGACCCGTTGACGAAACGACTAAGAAGAACAGCAAGAAGTTACGCGTCATCGTGGACATGTTGATTTCCTCTCTGTGGTCAAGAAGAAACTTGCTGGTTGGACACCGCCCCACACATCTCTGGCTGCGGGATGCTCCCACTGGTGGTTGCACACCGTCAACCCGTAACTAGCAATTACCCGGCGTTTCGCGGTGAGAAACAAGCGCCTCTCGCTTGCGGGAGGCCGTCAAACGGCTCAGGTAGCAGTGAACTTAGATCGAAATAAGGACCACGCAGGCGGAGATCTTTCGGGGTTTCTATGAAAGACGTAATTCTGCATTGCAGAATGATTTGGTCGCAGCGTACCAGAAATTTGGTGTCGAAGACGCCCACTCCCGTCGCGGGCGATGGGCTTCAAGTTGTTAGGAATAACCAGTAAACCGCGGGTTTATGCGGTGCGATGTTCGCGGTGCATTACTGTGGTCTCGGATCGAGCCATCTGTGCCAAGCCGTCATTCGGATAGTAGTGATCCACTGTCATAGGCGTGACTAGCTTGTGCTCCACGAACACTGCCGGAGGGACCGGACGCTGATTCAAAATATCGAGGCTGACTCGAATGATGTTTTCTCCATACCGTTCCGGGAAGAAAGCGACTGATCCAGCCAGGCGAGTCTTGGGCTCGCGCAGTTCTGCTCTTCCCTCGGGCGAAGCGTTCTGCCCCATGACGGCGCAGTTCTCGGCCCGACCCGCCTCCTGAAAAGCGCGCAGCGCTCCCAATGCGCTGGGATCGTTAATACCGCCCACCAGCACGCGCCTGGAATGTGACGATCGCAGATGTTTTCGCACCGCCTCAAAGCTGGGACCCAGTTCTCCATCTCCGTCCAAGTACGTCACGCGGCAATGCGCTGCGCTCGGCAGCACCAGATTGATGCCCACTAGTAATCCGGACAGGCGCATTCGTGGCAGGTTCCCGGCGCGCTTCAACTCCAGCAGAATGATTTCGTCTACTTCGGACAGCCAATGTTCCTTCACCCACCGGCCCAGATATCGTCCGCCGATTAGACCCGCTTCGTAGTTGTTGGCACCGTAATAAGTCGCACCCGGATGAGGAATATCAATCGCAATCATGGGGATGTTGGCTTCCCGATATTTAGCCGCCACGATCGGCGCTACTTCCTCATCGGTCTGAAACTCAATTGCGAGATCGACTTTCTCGCGCACCAGCAGATCCGCGCTGCGCTGGGCAATTTTTGCGCTGTACCGGTTGTCGACACAGATAAGTTCAATTCCCTCGGCAACTGCCGCTCGCTTTAGGCCCTCCGAGACTTCTCGAGAAAATTGATAATCGGTACCCTGCGCCGCATATCCCAGGCGATACAGTCTTTGTTTCCAGGGACGGACACGTGACTGGTAGAGGTTCTGCCCCAGTTTGTCCACCATTCCGCATTTCTCGAGCGTGTAGAGAAGGCGGAAGACCATGGTCTTGGGGAGACCGCAGCGCGAAGCAATTTCCTTCAACGGCAGAGCCTCGCCGGAAGAACGGAAAGCGCTCAGCAACTGCGAAGAGTGAACGATAGACTTAACCAGGTAACGGTCCCGCGAAGGAGCGTTGGGGCTCATAGGGTTGCATGATATCCGTTTTTTTCATTTTGCAAAGCAAAATTTGTGATCTTGTTCACAAACTCACATGGCCACGCGGTGAGGCTCCAGACTGTGGGCCTGGCTTGCTGAGCAACGGCAGCGGCGCAAACTTACGTTTAACCACAGTTCTATGGCAGAATAGTCAAGGTCGCCCTCGAGTACGGATTCGCTCAGCTCATCCATGAAGATTGGCCCAATTTCGCGGTCGTTTGCATCGAATGGCTCGTGCCCCTCGCGATCTTGGGAGAGGAGTGAACAGTTCTGCATCGCAGAACTTTACTCTAATTTACGCTCCCTTCTAGGCGGGGTTTCGGTTATTCGACGCTTCCAATGTCTCGGTCTCTAACCGTTTGCACCTCCGGCCGTGATGGCGTCCGTTCTGCAATGCGAAACTGCAAATTCTCGAAAAGAAATTCGTGACCTGGTCGGTAAAGGAATGTACCCTCCGAGTCCGAAGAGAGGTCCACTATGGACGCAGGCAAGAGTGAGAAGATTTTCAATGCGCTCGAGTCCTTCCGCATCGAGCTACCGTCCTGGGGCTTCGCCAACACCGGTACTAGGTTCGGCAAGTTTATCCAGCCAGCCGCGGCCACAACAATCGAGGAGAAGTTCAGCGATGCCGGCCAAGTCCACCTGCTGACAGGAGTCTGCCCCACCATAGCGTTGCATGTTCTTTGGGATTGCCCGGATGGATTACCTAGCACTGACGCCATCAAGAAGTTCGCCGAACGTTATCGAGTTCTGCCCGGCTCAATCAACCCCAATCTCTTTCAGGACCAGGAATACAAGTTCGGTTCCTTCGGCAATCCTGACGCAGCGGTGCGGCAACGCGCCCTGCAGCATACCAAGGACAGTATCGAGATTGCCCGGAGGCTGCACAGCCGAGATGTTTCCATGTGGTTTGCGGACGGCTCAAACTATCCCGGCACTGCGAACATTCGGCAACGCAAGCATTGGTTCACAGACGCGTTGAAAGAGTCGCATCATGCATTGTCTCCAGGTCAGCGACTGCTGGTGGAGTACAAGCCTTTTGAGCCCGCCTTCTACCATACCGATATCGCCGATTGGGGCATGTCTCTGCTGCTTTCCCGAGCCGCAGGCCCTCAGGCGAAGGTCTTGGTCGATACTGGGCATCACTATGCGGCGCAAAATATTGAGCAAATCGTAGCCTGGCTGCTCTCAGAAGACATGTTGGGCGGATTTCACTTTAACGATCGCCGCTACGCCGACGATGATTTAACTCTCGGCTCCATCGACCCCTATCAAGTCTTCCGGATCTTCCACGAGATTCGCTACTTCGAGTGGGAAACCGGAAAGCAGCCTGACATTGCATACATGGTTGACCAGAGTCACAATCTCAAGGGAAAAATTGAAGAAGCGATTCAAACCGTTACCATGGCACAACAGTTATTTTCCAAAGCCGCCTTGGTTGATCACGAAGAGCTGTCACAGGCGCAGACTAATTGCGATCTGGTTACTGCCGAGTCCTTGTTGCAGGATGCTTTCAACATAGACGTCCGGCCCGTAATTCAGGACTGGCGGGATTCCAAGGGACTGCCTCGCGATCCACTGAAAGCATTTCTGCAAACTGGCTACCTGGAGCACATCACCAAAGAACGGGCCGCCCGAAATTCTCAGAGTGTCACTTCCTATGCGTGAGGCCCCTTCTACAACCGGGTTGCCGCCCGTGCGCTGCCGATCTTGGGACCACCCGGAGCGCAACACGAGGAATTAACGTAGTGCCAACTTCTATGCGCGCTCCCCGGCAGAAGCCTTATTTAGCTTTCGACTTTGGCGCTCAAAGCGGACGGGCCGTTCTAGCCCATCTTCAGTCGGGAATTCTAACAACCGAGGAGGTGCATCGCTTCCCTAACGAACCGGTCGAATACGGCGGATCTCTCCACTGGGATGTGCCTCGGCTCTGGTTCGAAGTGCGGAAAGCTCTCTCGCAATTGGGCGAAGTGGAACTGGCGGGCATCGGCGTCGACGCATGGGGTGTGGATTATGCCCTGCTGGGAGAACGCGGCGAATTGCTTCAGAATCCTTACCACTACCGCGACCGGCGGACCGAAGGGGTCGTGGAGGAAGTGCTTGGGAAAATCACGCGCGAGGAAATCTACCGGGCTACTGGCATTCAGTTCATGCCCATCAACACGTTGTACCAGCTGTTCGCCGCCCAACGTCAGACTCCCAAGATCCTAGAAGCCGCAAAATATCTGCTCACGATCCCTGATCTGTTCAACTACTGGCTGAGTGGAAATGCGGTCTGCGAATTTACCAACGCAACCACTACTCAGATGGTGGATCCGCTGAAGCGCGCATGGGCTGTCGGTCTGATGCAGCGTCTGGAGCTTCCCGCTCATTTGCCTGCACCGATCGTTGAACCAGGTTCCATTATTGGAACGATCTTGCCCGATATCGCAGGTCATACCTCGCTTGCGGGAACGTTCGTCATTGCTCCGGCATGCCATGACACAGGCTCGGCGGTGGCTGCAATCTCAGCGCGCGACGGTACCGCATTTCTCAGCTCCGGAACCTGGTCGCTGCTGGGCACCGAACTGGATTCGCCCGTCATAACCGCCGATGCATTGCGCCTGAATTTCACCAACGAAGGTGGCGTGAATGGAACTACGAGGCTGTTGAAGAACGTCATGGGCCTGTGGATGCTTCAGGGTTGCCGCCAAGCCTGGATGGCGCAAGGCCACCGTTACGACTATCGCGAATTGATCGAACTGGCGGCCCCTGAAACGTCTTTCCGTCACCTTGTCGATCCCGATGACGAGTCCTTCTTACGCCCGAAGGATATGCTCACGGCCATCAATAAGTTCTGCACCCGGACTCATCAGCCAGTTCCGCGGGAACCTGGCAAGTATGTGCGAGCCGTTTTGGAAAGTCTCGCGTTCAAATACCGTCTGGTTCTCCGTAATCTGGAGCAGGTGAGTGGTAAGCGTATTCAACAAGTTCGTATTATCGGCGGCGGATCGAAGAATCGATTGTTGAACCAACTGACCGCCGATGCCACCGGGAGGATGGTGCTGGCTGGCCCGGCCGAAGCCACAGCATTGGGAAATATTGCCATTCAAATTCTTGCGACTGGAGGCGCCGCCTCCCTCCAGGAGGTTCGCGCGATTGTGGATCGATCTTTCCCCAGTGAAGTGTTCGAGCCCTGTGAAACCGACAAGTGGGAGCAACACGCGGAACGATTTGAGCAATACTGCGGGAGCATCTATGCCTGAAATCAAAGAGACAACTCACTTGAAAGACTTGTGGAGCGAAGCCGAGGCTCAGAAGATGGCCGGCAATCAGCTGGCTCTGTTGCGCTATCGTTCGAATCTGCTGGGCGCGGATCTGCGCATCACGAATTTCGGGGGTGGCAACACCAGCTCCAAGCTCGAGCTTCCCGATCCGTTTACCGGCCGTTCGGTGCGAGTACTGGCCGTTAAAGGCAGTGGGGGCGATCTCGGCTCCATCACGGATGCCGGGTTTGCTCTGCTGTATATGGATCGTCTGGAGCAACTCAAGGAACTCTACCGCGGCGAACAGCACGAAGATGAAATGGTTCGCTACTATCCGCTGGCGGCGTTTGGCGAGAGTCGCGTGGCGGCCTCGATCGACACTCCTCTGCACGCGTTTCTTCCCTCCCCCCACGTGGATCATCTTCATCCAGACTGGGCCATCGCGTTGGCGGCGAGTGCAAATGGGAAACGCAAACTAGACGAGTTCAACAAGGAATTCGGCCGCAAGATCGTGTGGGTGCCATGGCAACGTCCCGGCTTCGAACTCGCGCTCCTGATTGAACAGGCCGTCAAGGACAATCCCGGCGCGGAAGGCCTCATCCTTGGCGGCCACGGACTGTTCACCTGGGGAATGACCCAGCGCGAATGTTACCTGAACAGCATTCACACTATCGATGAGATGGGTGATTTCATCCTCACGCATCAATCGAAGAAACAATCCCTGTTTGGCGGCGTCGAGCATCGCCCGGCACAGAATCGAAAGGAAATTGCAACCCAGATTCTGCCCGCACTCCGCGGGGTTGTATCGTCGAATCGCCGCGTCGTGGCGCACTATACCGATGATGAGGACGCCCTGACATTCGCCGGATCAAAGTGGGCGAAGGAATTAGGATCGCTCGGAACCAGCTGTCCGGATCATTTCCTGAGAACCAGGGTCTGTCCTTTCTTTCTTCCTTGGGACCCTGCAAAAGGGGACGTGAACCTTCTGAAGGCGCGCATTCAAAGCCAGGCGGCTGAGTATCGTGCCGCCTACAAGAAGTATTACGACGAATGGGCGAACACCGATTCTCCTAAGCTACGAGATTCGAATCCCTCGGTTGTGATCGTTCCGGGCTTGGGTTTGTTTGGCTTTGGAAAGAATAAGAAAGAAGCACGCATCACAACCGAGTTCTTCATCAACGCCATTCACGTCATGGCGGGCGCGAACGCGTTGGAGGATGGAGAACTCAGCCATCCTCTGCCTCAGGCCCGTCACGGCGAGCACTCGCAGCAGTTCACTCAGTTCCATAACTATGTCGCGCTTCCAAGATCGGAAGCCTTTCGCATCGAGTATTGGGCGCTCGAAGAAGCCAAGCTGCAACGCATGCCCGCCGAAGCGGAGTTCAGCCGCAGGATCGCACTCGTCATTGGAGGCGCCAGCGGAATCGGCCGCGAAGTCGCGTTGCTGCTCGCCCGCAAGGGCGCTCATCTTATCGTGGCGGATTTTGACGAGCAGGGTGCCAAGAAAGTCGCCCATGAAATCGGCGCCATCGCATCTCCTGAATTTGTCGCGCACGCCCGTGTCGACCTAGGTTCCGCTGCGTCTGTTAGGGAGGCGGCGAATTTCACGATCTCTCAGTTCGGCGGCCTCGATATCATCGCCAATACGGCGGCGATCTATCCCGTGTCCGGATCCGACGGCGAACTCGCCGAAGCACAATGGGCGCAAACATTCCTCGTCAATGTCACCGGCAATTATCTTCTTGCCCGCCAAACGGAATGGATCTTCAAAGAGCAGGGGCTTCCGGCTGCCATGGTACTCACCAGTTCTGCCAACGCTGTGGTACCCAAAAAAGGCAGCGAGGCCTACGACACCAGCAAAACCGCTCTCAATCACTTGATCCGCGAATTGTCGATCAGACTAGGTCCGCATGTACGGGTGAACGGAATCGCGCCCGCAACGGTCGTCGCCGGTTCCACCATGTTTCCTCGCGATCGCGTAATGCAATCGCTCGAGAAATACAAAATCGATTTCCAGGACTCGGAATCGACCGAGGAACTGCGTGCCAAGCTCGCCGATTTTTATGCGCAGCGTACACTGACGAAGCGGCCCATCCTCCCCCAGGATTGTGCCGCCGCGATCGTATGGCTGGCCAGTGATCAGAGTGGGAAGACGACGGGCCATGTCATTCCCGTCGATGGCGGTCTTCCCGAGGCCTTCCTGCGTTAAGGAGCGAAGATGCAGCGTATCTGCTTTGTGTTACAGGTCAAGCCCGAGCGACTCGAGGAATACAAAGAGCGCCATCGCAGCGTATGGCCCGAGATGCAGGCCGCCTTGCGTGAAACGGGCTGGGGTAATTACTCGTTGTTTCTGCGCGAGGATGGCCTTCTCGTCGGCTATCTCGAGACGGAAAACTTTGAACGTGCAAGGGCCCGCATGGCAAGCCGCGAGATCAACGAGCGCTGGCAGCGCGAGATGGGTGATTTTTTCCTTCAGCCCGACGGCACATTGCCTGATCGCGCCATGCAGCCGCTGGAAGAAGTCTTTCACCTCTAATTCAGACACGAGGATTCCATGAACCCAGCACTTGGAGTGTTTTTTCATTGGCTCGGCGGTCTCGCCTCCGCCAGCTTCTACGTTCCCTATCGCGGAGTAAAGCACTGGGCGTGGGAAACCTATTGGCTGGTTGGCGGATTTTTCAGTTGGATCATCGCCCCGTGGATTCTCGCACTTACCATGACACACGACCTCACTCATGTGCTTCACGAAGCTCCGGCGAGCAGCCTTTTCTGGACATATGTATTTGGAGTTTTGTGGGGACTCGGCGGCCTCACCTTCGGCCTGACCATGCGATACCTGGGAATGTCGCTCGGCATGGCCGTGGCACTCGGGTACACAGCCGCATTCGGCACCTTGATGCCTCCGATTTTTCGTGGAGTATTCACATCGGAAGTTCTCGGCACTCGTTCCGGGCGCGTGATCCTTGGCGGCGTCGCTGTATGTCTTCTTGGTATCGCGTTCGCCGGAGCAGCCGGAGTATCCAAAGAACGCGAGATGTCGACCGAACAGAAGCGCGCCTCGATCAAGGAATTCGACTTGAAGAAGGGATTGTTGGTCGCCACTTTTTCCGGCGTGATGAGCGCCTGCTTCGCCTACGGTCTTGCGGCCGGGGATCCGATCAAGACAATCACCATACAACATGGAACTCCGGTATTGTGGCAAGGACTTCCGGTGCTGGTCGTTGTTCTTGCCGGTGGCTTCACCACCAACTTTATCTGGTGCCTCATCCTGAACATTCGCAACCGCACTGGTTACCAGTATTTCGAGTCAGAAATTCGGGGTAGAGTTCCAGCGCGCAATGAACAACACATCCTGGAATCCGTCACCGATGCTCCGGCGGAGGAGATGGCGGTAGCCGTGGCCGTCGCACAAGACACGGCTGTCAGGGCTCCGATGCTTGCCAATTATTTGTTCTCGGCTCTCGCCGGGACGACGTGGTACATGCAGTTTTTCTTCTACACCATGGGCGAGACCCAGATGGGAAGGTACAAGTTCTCCAGTTGGACGCTACACATGGCCAGCATCATCATCTTCAGCACGCTGTGGGGCATCGCGTTGAAAGAGTGGAAGGGCGCCGGCGGCAGAACCAGGCTGCTGGTGGCATTCAGCTTATTGGTTCTGGTGAGCTCGACGGTCATTGTAGGTTACGGCAATTATGTCGGCGGGTCCCCCCGCTGACTTGGACGAGCCTATGAGATCAGAATATGGCAGCGAGTCTGCTTCGTCTCAACTCGTCAACCTCCTGAGTCACGGGATGGACACCCTTCTGACTGGCAAGATCGAGAACGACACGATTCCTATGCAACCCCTTGGGTCGCGGTTTTGAGCTCGACGTAGTGTCCTTATCTGTGCCGAATCTGTGCCGATCGCCTATCCGTCTAGACCCAGCCGCTTCGCGTCATCGTTCCGGGCTTCAACTCCTGGCCTTCCGTCGAACACGCGGCTGGGAAATCCCTGGTTGCGCATCCAGCCTCGATGAATGAATGTCTTTGTCGTCGCGGCCAAACCAGGCTGCGGATCGAAACTTCTTTTCTTGCTCTGGCCTATCTATTTGCTCCCGAACTACGATGGTTTGCGAAATCTTTACGGCGTGCCCCTTACAGCCGGCCTTTATCCGAGTATCTGTTTGTACAAGCTATACTTCTCTTGCTGGAATTGCGCTCGGGCGAATGGAGCGCCGACTCATATACGTCGAGCCCAGCCGTGTCCGAGAAAAGCAGCCAAGAGTGGATAGTTTACTGAGGATGCATGAATCAGATTGACCTTCGCCACCGTCATGCCGTTGTCACTGGAGGAGCGCAAGGAATTGGGCTTTCCATCGCCACCCGACTAGTCGCTTCCGGAGCCTCGGTCTCGCTTTGGGACCGCGATGGGGAAGTTCTTTCAGCTGCCGTGAAACAACTTGGGAAAGACGGGATCGTCTCGGCCGAGGTCGTCGATGTCTCCGATGCCGCAAGTGTAGCCGCCTCCACAGATGCGACCGTCCGGAAACATGGCAAGGTCGATATCCTTATAGCGAACGCCGGTATTGCCGGGCCGAACCATAAAACATGGGAGTACCCGATCGACACATGGAAGCAGGTCATTGACATTAACCTTGTCGGCGTATTCCTATGCTGCCATGCCATTGTGCCGCACATGCTGCGGCAAGGCTACGGACGCATCGTGAATGTTGCGTCCATTGCCGGCAAGGAAGGCAATGCCAATGCGTCCGCTTATAGTGCGTCGAAGGCTGGCGTCATCGCTTTCACTAAATCTCTCGGCAAAGAAACTGCTAACCAGAATATTGCGGTCAATTGCATCACGCCCGCCGCCGCTCGCACTCGTTTATTCGATCAGATAACAAAGGAGCACATCGACTTCATGCTCTCAAGAATTCCACGTGGACGTTTCTTGGAACTGGGTGAAGTGAGTGCGATGGTAGCGTGGCTGGTCTCGGAAGAAAATTCGTTTACCACCGCCGCGGTCTTTGATCTAAGCGGCGGTCGCGCGACCTACTGAATTTGTCAAACCTAAGCTTCACCCACGATTTAAAGAGTCTCGTGTTTCAAAAGAGGTTTATTGAAACCGCACCTATGCACAGCATTTGAACCATTGGGGAACAGCTGAAGGGGTGAACCCTTGGGGGCCCGTGGAAATCCTGTAGTGGTGATAGACAAGAAGAAGCATAGCGACAAACCTCGCCTGAAATCAAGGGTCCTCAGCCGCTATCGCGGAGCCCAAAAAAGTTGCCGCTTCCACCCACTTTGACTTCCAGGGAAAGAATCTCACTCCCTACGGTGGTCTGTTTCCGGTAGCCACGATGTTAGAGAGGCTGGGTTTTGAGAAGCTGGTCAACGAAACCCTGACGGTAACGCGCATCCCGCGCGTCATGGCCATCCATCAATTCGTACTGGGGATGGTGTTGGCTATTTACGTGGGGTTTGCTCGCCTCAACCACGGTCAGTTTCCCAGTTTTGAGTAGGAGGTATGTCTTAATCCTTGTTTTCTACTGCGGCGGGTCTGGCCCCAGAGATGCCCATTCCACCTTGTAGCCGTGCTTCCGCAGAAGCCCGGCAGCCTCCACTATTTCCTCGCGGTCACGTGTGGTGAAATCCTCTGGGAAAGTAAAGGCAAAAGTCGAGCCCTTCGGAAATTGTAAGATCTTCTGCTGGAGGGCTCGCGGATCGGCACACCAGTACTGGTTGATCGAGTAGTGCAGGCGTTCCGCCGGATTCAGATACTCCATGGGACTCTCTCGCCGCCTCCAATCCTCGCCTATGCGACTTCGGATTTCATACATGGCAGGGTCGGGACTGATGCCCAAGGACGCGCCGCACTGAAAACGACACACCAGCTGCGATACGATCTTTTTTCCGAGTAGAGCTTCTATGCGAGCTGCCTCCTCGGGTGATAGCACCCACGCCTGCGCACCTTCGAATGTGGCTGTCAGTGCGCTAACTATCTTACCTAGCGCCGTATCATTCTTCGTGGCCGCACCGGAGTTGAATCGTTGTTCCGCGCCGCTGGATACAAACTGCCGATGCCAACGCTGTAGCTGTTCCCTGACCTTCGACTTCGTGGCGAGCGAACCGTAGCGCTCCAGGTAGTGGGCGCCGTCGACAGCAGAAGCCCCACCGATCTCGACTTGGCTCAGAGCTAGCCGCTCCAGAACCAGGCTCGGCTCCAGAAAACCAAGATCGGTGAGAAATGTGTCCGTGCACCCACCGGCCCGTGGCTGGCTCCTTAACACTTTTGCAATGCGTGATGCAGACTCCTCTGGCAAAACTTTTAGCAGATACGCGAACACAGGCAACTGGATTGAGCAAGGCCACTCGGTAAGCTTGGCATCAATAAAGGGCAGCACCTTTGGCAACACCGCGTGCGTAGCGTAGCGATGTAGCAATGTTGCGGCGCGCGCCAAATAGGTCTGGTCCGTCAACGCTGTAAAGTTCGCCGCGATCTGCTGCTGTTGACGAGGAAGCGAGATCTCCGGAAGCCGGAGGTAGTAGGACGCAAAACGCGGCTGCGGACGAACTACCTCTTCGCGCACAAACGCTGCTGCCGCCGCAGGTTCTAGTTCCAACCAACGCAGCAAAGCTGGACCATCGCCAGCCTCCGCTTTCCGGCGCACGGCCGGCAGCAGCAGAGGAGAACGCACACGATCCCAGCCGTCTTGCATCAGCCATTCCTGCGACTCCTGCGGCAGTCGATCAAAATCCGCCACGGTTACGGCGATCACTGGCTGCGGGAATGGCAACTCGTAAGCAGGTGCATAATCCGTAGCCCTTACGCGCAGAGGGTTCTGCAGGACAGTAAGGAGGGATGAATACTGGGCAGAGCCGCGCTTTTGCGGCAGGGACGCGAACAAGGCATCCCGTTCGGTGTCCGCTGCCTCTTGAAAAGCAATATTACCCGTGCCTTTCCTTGGTGCTTCCTGGTTGTAGAGCAGGGTTACGAGCACCTTAAGAAAGCTGGGCGTCACAGCAATATCGGGTTGGACCAAAAGGCGCGGCATCTCGTCGATGGCGGCGGGCCTGCTCGCAGATCGTTCCAGGCAGGTTCGCACTTCGTTCTTACCGTCTGCGAGAAGTCTTGCGAAGACGCGCGCCGCCTCCGGCGTGCCCAAGGTGCAGAGTGCACGTGTAGCTTGTCGATATTGCAACAAATTCTCGGACGGGGGATCGGCGTCGGGCGGAAGAGGCGAGGCATAAGCCTCCTCGCCCTTGCGCACAATCTCAGCTTGCCATTCGGGTTCGGCTGGCACGATCTGCAGCACCACCTCCCGCGTTACGCTGACCGAATGAGCATGAACTGACGGATCTGGGCGAGGACTGAGCTGCGTCGTTTCGTCATCCAACCCGATCTGCATCGACAGGCTGACTCGATATTCGCCCGGCTTGTCGATTCGGTATCTGCTCGTCAGCCGATAAGGAAAAGTTACGGGCTTCGAAGTAAGGTCGGGGTTTGGAACGTCGAGCGTCGGACCGCTGTGCGCTCCTGGGCCACCAAAGTCTACCCAGTTGCCCGCAGGCGTAATCCCGAACGACCACTGACTCAGGAAACGGCACCGAGGGTATCCAAAACCGGTCTCATTGAACAGTGCGCAAGGCTCCAAATAGCGATTTGGCGTCGTGCTGGACACCAGAACTTCGAGGGAAATCACCTCGCCAACGCGAAAACGGTTCGAGCCGGTCGCAGATTGGAATTGAACCTGCAAATCTGGGGGCTGCGGAGCAGGTGGTTGCCGTCCCAGGATGGGCGATACAAGGAGGCCAATGGCGAGGAGCAGCCAGTCAAAATTGGCGCGAATCATAGACTCCCCCGTTGGACTACACATCAGTTACGTTATAGTTCGCGAGCTACAGCGAGTACGCCGCACTCGGCACGGAACACGGGCCTTATGGCTCCTCGGGTGGTTCGGCGACGACCAAGACCAAGTCAGTCGTTTTTCCGGGTTCGACGCGGAGGATCTTTCCGCGCGACCGCCAGTGGGCGGTCTCGGCGGAGTCGTGCACATTGAGCGAGAGCTCGATATCGCTGGCGAAAAAGAGATAGGAGCCGGGCGCCAAACCCTGCATGTGGAACTTACCGTCCTCATCGGACAGGACGGGCTGAAATTCACGGAAGTCGGATTTGGGTTCGATGTCTTCGGCCACAGCGTACACCCAAGCGTTCACCGGTTTGCCGTGGCGATGCACGACACCGTCGACGATGGCGCCTTCAGCGAGAACAATGTGAATGGGCTCGGGAGAATCTCCCGCCCGGATCGTGAGTGGCTCGACAGCGAGGTCGGTGGAACCGCTCACGACGGACTTGGCGTAAACATTGAGCGTAACCGCGACCGCAGCCGTGTATGTGCCGGGAATAAGCGAAACCGATTGCGTAGGTTGTGGTTGTGGAGGAGTGCCGTCGAATCTCCCGGCCTGTGTGGACTGGCCGACAACCTCGACGTAGCCGCCGGGCAAGAAGCGGACTAGGGCAACGTCTACGAATCCGCAGACCGGCGTTGGGTCGAGACAGGTGGGTACGTGAGGGACAAGGCTTGAGATTTCCACCGGAATTTCTATCCGCTCGGGAGCAGCAATCGAGAAAAGCATACCCGCCAGATCGGAACCTGCGACTTCGAAAGGCAGCGGACCTGTGACGTCTTCCCTCCCCGTAGTCAGGCGATAACTTCCCTTCGGGAGCCAAGCCTCAAACGGTTTCTCGAACGCTGATCCCTTGAGCAAATAGGCCTTGCTCCCATTTGCATCGACGATGTCGTAGGAATATGGTTGACTCGCGTTTACCGTGCCGGTCACGCGGTGCAGCGTTCTTTGCGGAAAGTGAAGGTTAAGGTGGGCTTGCTCGCCCTCGTGCAACGTGAAGAACGGATTCGGACGCTGAGATGTAGGGGCAGGGTAACGCACCGGCACCTCACCGACCGCGCGGCGCGCCTCATTGCGTGCAGGCCCCTCACGGTTGATCGGTGGGTCGGCCACCAGGTAGTAGTGGCCGGGCAGCAAGTCGTGGAAATGATAAGTGCCATCAGCGGCGAACTCGGGGAAGCCGCCATATTCCAGGCGAGGCCAACCCGCCCAATCGGCAAGGCGCCAGAGTGTGATGTCTGCATTTTTGGTGATCGGAGTACCGTTGTGATCGATCAGAATGCCGGAAATGGATGCTGCGGGCGCGAGCCGTAAGATGACGGGACCCGTTTGGTTGCTGATTAAACTGCCGCCGGGCTGGTCGCTTGCGCGTCTGCGAAAACGCCAGATATCCATGTAGCCCGGCTTACTGGCCGTGACCGAGCCGCCCGTGGCGGGCACGCTGTCGAATGCGAAGCTGCCATCCTTGCCAGTGATGACCTCGCGGGGTGTTTCCGGTTCTGGAGGTGGAGAAGGCGGCGAATCGCAGCCAGCACAATTGGAGACCATGACCATGCCGCCGACCGCGAGCCGGACCGTGGCTCCACTCAAGGGGTTTCCAGTGAGGTGGTCGACGACGCGGCCGGTTACACCATACCGTGTATCTGTGGTTTCGGGCGTATTGGTGGACGCGGACTCCTGCAAGTTGGAGGGCTCCTGCGCCAACGATGCCGTAAGGAGAAAGCATAGAACCGCGAAGCAGTTCGGTGACAGGCAGTGATGGCGCGGAATGGCGACCTGCTTTTGCATGCTTTCGCCCAAGTTTGAACGTTGTCCAACGACTTCGCAACGAGACTTCACTCGATCCCTTGGACTCATTCCTGACGGCAGTGCCCTTTGTCATTGGACTAAAACTACTCGGCCCCGGATGCCCATTGGCTACCGAGTCACGCATTTTGAACGCATACGGCTCGAATTCTTGCATCCCCTCCCGGCCTATCAAGAAAATTCGTGACGAGACATCCGACTTCATCTGGCCTACCTAAAGATCTTTGTCGACAAGAAAGCGGCCATACTCGTTGTTTCAACCCAGTCGTACCGATGAATCTGGTACAGATTAAGAGGCGACGATTTCCTCGCCAAGTTCGTGGGTTTCCGTACACAGAAAAGGGATGTTCAGTCCCGCGAGGACAGCTATCAAGAACTGCAGAATACGGATGGGGTCAATGTTGGAATGAGCAAAAGGAGACTCCACCTTGGCTCAGTGCGGCTGAGATACTAATAGCCGATGTGGGTTACGGGCGCATAGGCCAGTCGAATAAAAAGCTTCCGAACCCGATAAGGACCGGCACCGCTCCGGCGATACCCCCTACTACCCACTTCCACATTCCCGACCGCATGAGCCACTGTCGGAGGAGAGAGATGGCGGCGTCACACAGGAGCCGTGCCGCGTCTGATGCGTCACGAGATTCGTCGAATATCCAAAGAAGCTCTTGCTCGAACCGTAGGCGAAAGGCGAGTGGATGCGAGCAAATGAGCCAACGATACAAGATGCGGGTCATCATGCCCTCCCCGGACGGATTTTAAGATGTAGCCTCGCTTCGCGGACCAAGCCTTCGAGTCTCGCGATTTCCGTAGCCAGGAGTCCACGGCCAAAGCGCGAAAGGCGATAATAGCGGCGCCTTGGATCATCGCCGGAAGAGCGTGGAGAGGGCTCTTCCACGATGCCTTGATCGAGCAGTTTTTGCAGATTGTCGTACAACGTGCCGGGGCCCAATTTGTAACGGCCTTCCGATTGACGGGCCACCTCCCGCATAATCCCGTATCCGTGACGTTCTTCACCTGCGAGGGCGAGCAAGATATGCAGCGCGGCAGGGGAAAGAGGGAGGAATTGATCAAAATCGTCTTTCATAGTCGGATTCCGTTATATCTGATTCCGACTACTGACGTCAAGCCCTATCTTTCCGAACAACTTGGTTTAGCTGGGCAGAAATTGGGTCTGCCTCGGTAAGCCTGCTTCTGAGCGCCGAAGAAAGACTCCTCTTATAATCGTTCCGTGAGTTCCCCGGCTCCTGCCCCTCGCTCCATGCGGAATAGGAATTTTGGCGTCCTACTGCGTCGCTGGCGCACTGTTCGACGCGTCAGCCAACTGGACCTGGCACTCGACGCCGACATCTCAACGCGTCATCTGAGCTGCGTCGAGACGGGCCGCGCACAACCGAGTCGGGAGATGGTTGTGCGACTCGCCGAGGCGCTGCAAGTTCCGCTGCGCGAGCGCAATGCCCTGCTGCTCGCGGCCGGCTACGCCCCGCTTTATCGTCACACTGCTCTCGACACGCCGGAGTTAGAGGCGGCGCGCCGTGCTGTGGAGTTTCTGATGGCGCAACATGAGCCGTATCCCGTACTCGTCGTGGACCGATATTGGAACACGCTGAGGATGAATGCTGGCGCAAAGCGCTTTCTTGCTTTCTTCCCCGGCTGCGATTCTGTCACGCCTCACAACGGACCCCGCCTTGTATTCCATCCCCAGGGCCTGCGGCCCTTTATCGAAAACTGGGAGAGTGTTGCCGCACGTATCATTCGGCGGGTGCATCGCGAAGCTGCAGACAACCCATCGAACGACACGATGAAATGTTTCCTGGAGGAGTTGCTCAGCTACCCGGACGTACCGAGCCGCTGGCGCATGCTCGATTTCGATGGGGCTCCTCCACCGTTCTTGACTATCAACTACAGGTGGAAGAACTCGACCGTTCGCTTGTTTTCTGCGCTTACCACCTTCGGCACGCCGCAGGATATGGCTCTGCAGGAACTGCGCATCGAAAGTTTCTTCCCTGCAGATGAAGGGACGCGCGCTGTGCTGGATGGCCTGACGAAGGAAGCGTCTTAACATCGGAACACTCTATCCCGCGTTTCTCCATGACCTCGGAGGTCATGGACACCGCTCTTCCTTCATTAAATACTGATCCCGAGAGTATCCGATTCTGTCCGCAAAGCAGGCGGCGGTAGTAGGCCGCACCGATGGCTTAGCTCGCGTGCTCGAACTGCAAAGGACTTAACCAGCTCTGGAGGGGAACTAACGAATGCGTTATTTAGGCAAGAGTGCCCTGTGTACGGTCACGGTCCTGACCACCGCACTAGCGCTATCGGTCACGGCGAATACCGCTTCTGTTTCGCCCACTCCGGCGGATGTCGAAAGCATCAAACTGGCCACCGACATCTTCAAGCAGCTCGTCGAAATTAACACCTCTCACTCAGTGGGCAGTACCACCGACGCCGCCGAAGCTATGACCAAGCGCTTGCGCGACGCGGGTTTCCCGAACGAGGACGTTGTGGTGATGGGTCCCGATCCGCGCAAGGGCAACATGATCGCTCGGCTGCACGGAACAGCCGCCCACAAGCCCGTGCTGCTGATCGGGCACCTGGACGTCGTGGAAGCGAACCGTAGCGATTGGAGCACCGATCCCTTTCAGTTCATAGAGAAGGATGGCTACTACTACGGACGCGGCACGCAGGACATGAAAGACGGCGACGCTATCATGATGGCCACCCTGATCCGCATGAAGCGGGAGGGGTACAAGCCCGATCGCGACATCATTCTGGCGCTGACCGCAGATGAAGAAGGCGGGAACTTCAACGGAGTGGACTGGCTCGTCAAGAATCATCGCGACCTCGTGGACGCCGAGTTCGTGCTCAACCACGATGGCGGCGGCGTTGTCGAGGAGTACGGCAAGCTGCTGGGTTTCACAGTGGACGCCAGCGAGAAGGTGTACGCCGATTATCAGTTGAGCAGCCTGAATCCCGGCGGGCACAGCTCCATGCCCACGCCGGACAACGCCATCTACCATCTGGCGGATGCGCTTGGGCGCCTAGAGCACTATATCTTTCCCTTCGAACTGAATGGGGTGACGCGTGCCGAACTCGCAGGAATGGCTGAGACCTACCCCCCCGAGAAGGCTGCGCTGGTGAAGGCTGTTCTAAAAGAGCCGCCCGACGAGCAAGCGATTGCCAAACTGTCGGCCGATGACGCCATCCTGAACTCCACCTTGCGGACCACGTGCGTGGCCACCCGCTTGGCCGCGGGACATGCCAATAATGCATTGCCGCAGACCGCCACGGCCAACGTCAACTGCCGCATTCTGCCAAGCCACTCGATCGAGGAGGTACGGCAGGAACTGGTGAGGATCGTGGCCGATCCCAAAGTCACAGTAGGGTACGTGCAGATCGACGGCTCCATCACGTCGACCGCACCCAATGAGCAGCAGTTGCCGCCTGTGGCGCTGAGGGAAGATGTGATGAAACCGCTTCGCAAAGTATCGGCCGAGTTCTGGCCGGGCATGCCCGTGGTCCCCAACATGTCCATCGGTGCTTCCGATAGTAGGTATGCCTATGCTGCCGGCATGCCTTCGTTTGGCCTGCAGGGCGTCGCCCTTGACAACAATGACATACGCGCGCACGGAAAAGACGAGCGTTTACCAGTGCAATCCTTCAACACCGGGGTGCAGTTCTACTACCGCTATCTCAAGGCCCTGACGTCGGAGAAATGAGCGCGCCCTGAAATGAGTCAATTATTTGGAGGTGAGCATATGCCGAAACTCCTTATTAGTATCTTCCCGATATTAACGACCATGCTTTGTTTTTCCCAGGAAGCGAAGCTTTCGCCGGAACAAGAGCAAGTCTGGAGCATGGAGGAAAAGTATTGGCAAATCGTCGAAGCACGGGACCGCGAGGGTTACATTGCTCTGTGGGACGAGGAGTTTGTGGGCTGGCCTTACGATTCCCCAGCTCCCGTTCGAAAAGACGTAATTCGTTCAGACACTTTCGGAAAGTTTGAGGGACTGACGAAGTTCCAGCTTGAGCCGAAGGCGGTCCAGGTATGCAAGGGTGTGGCGATCGCCTACTACACGGTAACAGCTGCGTACGCCCCGAAGATCGGCACCAATGAGGTGGTGGCATTCCGGTGCATGCACACTTGGCGCAAGACCAATGGGGTTTGGCTCATCATTGGCGGTATGTCTGCGCCTGGCCAATCATTGAAATAGCGATCGTTCGATGCCGCGTCCCGCAAGGAAACGCTCTATCCCGGAGATGAAGACTTCGTGTTTCCCAGCCGGAAGAACAGGACGTTTCCTCAAAGCTGAATGAACCGCAACAAAGAAGGCTACGCCAACTTCACGGGCCTGACGAGCAAGGCGGTGGCTGCACTACGGTCGGCGTGGCGGGCCCGGTTCAGAGCGGAGGCTTCGGAAGTTTTTCGAAGCATTATGGAACCGCGGCGGCGGGATTGTTAGAGGCGGAAGTAGTCACCGCAGATGGGAAAGTGCGCGTGGCGAATGCATGTACGAACCC
>Ga0182018_10001003_pt1 | contig 34088 bp, 43 predicted proteins | sample 812P2MmetaG_FD_120490 | JGI IMG/M metagenome (GOLD analysis project Ga0182018, IMG submission 120490) | Permafrost microbial communities from Stordalen Mire, Sweden - 812P2M metaG | ecosystem: Environmental > Terrestrial > Soil > Wetlands > Permafrost | place: Sweden: Stordalen | collected...
CGCCGCCCTTGGCCGCCGCGGTGATCACCTTCTCCGCCACCGGGCGCAGTGCCTTGGCCTTGGCCTCGGTGGTCACCAGATACTCGGCAGCGATCAGCGACGCCACCAGGTTCCCCATCATCGCCTTCTGATGGGCGGCGCTCCCGCCGAAGCGGCGCCCTTTCTTCGGAGTGCCGAGCATGGCTCAGTCCTTGACCCGAAGGGAGAGGCCCCGCTCGTCGAGCTTCTGGAGCACCTCGTCGAGCGACTTCTGCCCGAAGTTGGTGATGTTGAGCAGATCGTCCAGCGTGCGGTCGACCAGTTCGCCGATGGTGTTGATCTGCGCCCGCTTGAGGCAGTTGCGGGGGCGCTCGGTGAGGTCGAGGTCCTCGATGCGCAGGTCGAGGTCGGGCGACCCGGTGCCGATGGTGCCCACTTCGCCCAGTTCGAGGCCCATCGGCTCGTCCTCCAGGTCGGCCACCAGGCCGACCAGCGTGCGGAGGGTGTCGCCGGCCGAAGCCAGCGCCTCACGGGGAGTGAGCGATCCGTCGGTCTCGATGTCCAGCACCAGCCGGTCGAAGTCGGTGGACTGCTCCACCCGGACCGGCTCCACGGTGAAGGCCACCCGCCGAACCGGCGAGAAGATGGCATCGACCGGGACCACCCCGATGGTGGGGGACCGCTTCGACTTGTCGGCCGACAGGTACCCACGGCCGCGCTCCACGGTGAGGTCGACGGCCAGACGGCCCTTGGCGTTGAGCGAGGCGATGTGCTGGGTGGGGCTGAGGACTTCCACGTCGGCGGTGAGCTGCAGGTCGCCGGCCGTGGCATCGCCGGGCCCGCGCTTGTCGAGGCGGATGGTCACCGGCTCGTCGCTGTGCACCCGGAACAACAGATCCTTCAGGTTGAGGATGAGGTCGGTCACGTCCTCTTTGACACCCGGCAGGGTGGTGAACTCGTGAAGGGCGTCGTCGAAGCGGACCTGGGTGATCGATGCACCCGGGATGGACGAGAGCAGGGTGCGTCGCAGGGAGTTGCCCAAGGTGTGCCCGAAGCCGGGGTCGAGCGGTCCCACCGCGAAGCGCTGGCGGTTCTCTTCTTCTTCACCGACGGCTTCGACGGTGGGTCGTTGGATGATGAGCATGTGGTCGTGGCTCCTCGGCAGTGTGGTTCTGTGGGTCGGTAGGGGGATGCAGTCGTGGGTCGGATGATCGATGGGATGGAGGGCGGGCTACTTGGAGTAGAGCTCGACGATGAGCTGCTCTTGCACCGGCTCGTCGATGTGCTCGCGCAGTGGCAGCGAGAACACCCGAACCTCGAAGCGGTCGCCGACCGTCTCCAGCCACGGGGGGAGCTGACGATCGAGGGTGTCCATGTTGCGGCGGACGTGGAACAGCTCACGAGAGGAAGGCTTGAGGGCCACCACGTCGCCTTGGCGCACCCGGTAGCTCGGAATGGTCACCCGTTTGCCGTTGACCAGCACATGGCCGTGGCGCACGAACTGGCGGGCCTGGGACCTGCTGGCTCCCCAGCCGGCCCGGAAGGCCACGTTGTCGAGACGGAGCTCGAGCATGCGCAGCAGGTTCTCACCGGTGATGCCCGGGGCCCGGCTGGCCTCGACGTAGAGATTGTGGAACTGGCGCTCCAACAGGCCGTAGATGCGGCGGGCCTTCTGCTTCTCACGCAACTGGCCGAGGTATTCCGAGCCCTGGCGCATCCGGTCGCGCCCGTGCTCACCGGGGGGATAGGCGCGGCTGTGCCGGTCGGTCACCGCCTCGGAGACCGGGCATTTCATCGAGTAACAGCGTTCGCCCTTCAAGAAGAGCTTGGTGCGCTCCCGGCGGCAGAGCCGGCAGACGGGTCCGGTGTAACGAGCCATTGATGAACCTTTCGTCCCTTCTCGCCCCGACTAGACCCGGCGCCGCTTTTTGGGGCGGCAGCCGTTGTGGGGGATGGGGGTCACGTCCTTGATGCCGGCCACCTCGATGCCGGCGGCGGCCAGGGACCGGATGGCCGTCTCACGGCCGGAGCCGGGGCCTCGCACCAACACGTCGACCCGGCGCACACCGTGCTCCATGGCCCGCTTGGCGCACTGCTCGGCCGCCAGTTGGGCGGCGAAGGGGGTGGATTTGCGCGATCCCTTGAACCCCACGTTGCCGGCCGATGCCCAGGCCAGAACGTTCCCCTCCGGATCGGCGATCGAGACGATGGTGTTGTTGAAGGAGCTCTTGATGTGGGCGACGCCGAAGGTGATGTTCTTGCGCTCCCGCTTTCGGGGCCGGCGGGCGGCTGCCGGCTTGGTGGTCTTGGCCATCTACTTGCGAACCTTCTTCTTTCCGGCGACCGTCTTCTTCGGTCCCTTGCGGGTGCGTGCGTTGGTATGGGTGCGCTGGCCGTGGACGGGCAGGCCCTTGCGGTGTCGGATGCCCTGGTAGCACCCGATCTCCATCTTGCGCTTGATGTCCTGGGACACGTCTCGGCGCAGGTCCCCCTCCACCTGGAGATTGGCGTCGATGTAGTTCCGGAGCCGGGTCACCTCTTCGTCGGTCAGATCACGGACCCGGGTGTCGGGGCTGGTCCCGGTCACCGAGCAGATCTGCTGTGCGGTGGTCCGGCCGATGCCGAAGATGTAGGTGAGGGAGATCTCCAGCCGCTTCTCGCGGGGGATGTCGACGCCTGAAATGCGGGCCACGTGTTGTTCCTTCTCTCTTACGCCTGGGCCAGTGCCATCAACCCTGCCGCTGCTTGTGGCGGGGGTTCTCGCAGATGACGAAGACCCGCCGGTGCCGGCGGATCACCTTGCACTTCTCACACATCGGCTTGACGCTGGGTCGAACCTTCATGTTCCGTCCTTGTCTCGTACTGCACGATCCTGCACTCGCCCCTCTGACGACGCCCTGTGTCTGCCCAGCGGGCCGACCGGTGGCCGGCAGGCCACCCATCCGCTCACTTGTAGCGGTAGGTGATCCGACCCCGGGCCAAGTCGTAGGGGGTGATCTCCACCTGCACCTTGTCCCCGGGAAGGATCCGGATACGGTGCATCCGCATCTTTCCCGAGCTGTGAGCCAGCACCTTGTGTCCGTTCTCGAGCTCCACCCGGAACATGGCATTCGGCAGCGGCTCTACGACCGTCCCTTCCAGCACGATGGCATCTTCTTTGGGCTTGGGCAGGTGAATCTCCTCGATAGTCTTTCGCTCTCGTCCCCTCGGCCCAGGGGCCGGTGTGCATCACGGACCACGGTGACGTCGTCCGTCCGCACCGCATTCGGGGGCACACGCGAGGAGCGCCACCGGGAACGGGATCGGCATGCCACAACACAGCCGTGGCCAGCCGAACGACCAGTTTAGCCTTTCGGGGCCGAATTGCCAGTTCGATCCCCGAATTGACCGGTGGCCCGGCCCGTTCGGTCCCCGGGGTGGCCCGGACCAGCCTGTTCAGAGGACGGTGAACACCTCCGGGCCGTCATCGGTCACGGCGATGGTGTGCTCGAAATGGGCCGAAAGACGGCCGTCGGCGGTGACCACGCTCCACCCGTCGTCGAGCTGGACGGTGCCCGGCTCCCCGGCGTTGACCATCGGCTCGACGGCAAAGACCATCCCCTCCCGCAGGGTGGGCCCCGGCGTCCCCGGCCAGTAGTTGGGGACTTGGGGCTCCTCGTGCATGGCGGTGCCGATGGCGTGGCCCACGTACTCCCGGACCACCGAGAACCCGGCCGCCTCGGCCACCGCCTGGACCGCCCGGCCCACCTCGTGGAGCCGCTGGCCGGGGCGAAGCTGGTCGATGCCGGCGAACAGGCTCTGTTGGGTGACCTCCATCAGCCGGGTCGCCTCGGGGGAGACCTCCCCCACCCCCGCGGTGTAGGCGGCGTCGCCGTGATAGCCCTCGATGATCGCCCCGCAGTCCACCGAGATGATGTCTCCCTCCTCCAGGATGACCGTAGGTGAGGGGATGCCGTGGACGATCATCGAGTTGGGTGACGTGCACACCACGGCGGGAAAGCCGTGGTAGTTGAGGAAGTTGGATCCGGCGCCGCGCCGGTCGAGCACCTCCCGGGCCACTCGGTCGAGCTCGGCGGTCGACACGCCGGGGCGGATGGCCGCCCGGGTGGCCTCGTGGATCTCCGCCACCACCCGACCCGCCTTGCGCATCTTGGCCAGTTCCTCGGCATTGCGTCTCATCGGAAGCTGCGTCTCATCGGAAGCTGCGTCTCATCAGAAGCTGCGTCTCATCAGAAGCCGCTGCCCTTCTGGCGCCGCTGCTCGATGACCTTGACGATCCGCCGGGTCACCGCGTCGGGGGATCCGGTGCCGGGCACCGACTCCAGCTGGCTGCGGAAGCGATACCACTCGATGAGCGGCGCCGTCTGGATCTCGTAGAGCTCCAGGCGGCGAGAGGTCGCCTCCTCGGTGTCGTCCTGCCGCTGGATCACCTCGCCGCCGCACACGTCACAGGTCCAGTTGATCAGCGGTGGCGAGGACAGCGAGTAGTTGGCCCCGCAGTCGACGCAGACCCGCCGGGCAGCCAACCGGCGCATGACCTGGGTGGTGTGGATCTCTATGTCGATGGCCAGGTCGACGTCGAACGGGGCGAGGATGGCGGCCAGCCGCTCCGCCTGGGCCACCGTGCGCGGGCACCCGTCGAGCACGAAGCCGCGGGCCCGGACGTCGCTCTCCCCCAGTCGTTCGGCGACCATGTCCATGATCAGGTCGTCCCCCAGCAGCTCTCCGCGGTCCATCTGGTCCTTGGCCTTCTGGCCGATGGCGGTTCCCTGCTTCACCGCGGCGCGCAGCATGTCGCCGGTGGAGACGTGAGGCACCACGTAGTGGTGGGAGAGGCGCACGCACTGTGTCCCCTTGCCTGCCCCCTGTTTGCCGAGGACAACGAGCCTGGCTCCGGGTACCACTTATTTGAGGAAGCCCTCGTAGTTTCGCATCATGAGCTGGCTGTCGATCTGCTTCATCGTCTCGAGGGCCACGCCCGTTGCGATCAAAAGAGTGGTGCCGTAGAAGGGGTAGCTGGTGATGTTCCAGGCCGCCATCAACAGGGACGGGGTGATGGCCACCCCGCCGAGGAACAGCGCCCCCGGCCAGGTGATCCGGTTCAGGATGTGGGCCAGGTACCGCTCGGTCGGCTGTCCGGGGCGGATACCGGGGATGTACCCGCCCTGTTTGCGGATGATGTCGGCCTGCTGGTGGGGATCGAAGGCCACGTAGACGTAGAAGAAGGTGAACAGGAGGATGAAGATGAAGTAGGTGAGTATGTAGAACAGGCTGGTCGGCGTCACGTTGCTGTTGACCCAGCTGCGGAAGGCCGAGGACGGCACGATGTTGGACAATAGGACCGGGATGTACAGCACCGAGCTGGCGAAGATGATCGGGATCACCCCGGCCTGATTGACCTTCAAGGGGATGTAGGTGTTCGACCCCCCGTACATCTTGCGGCCCACCACCCGCTTGGCGAAGGTCACCGGGATCCGCCGTTGGCCCTGGTCGACGAAGACGATGAGCACCAACAGGGCCAGTGACACCAAGAGGATGGTGGCGAACTTGACCCGGCCCCCCTCCTGGAGGACGGTGTTCAGCCCCGACGGGATGCCGGCAACCACATTGGCGAAGATCAGGATGGACATGCCCTGGCCGATGCCCCGCTGGGTGATCAGCTCGGCCAGCCACATCACGAATGCGGTGCCGGCGGTCAGGGTCATGACGATGAACATGGCCCGCCAGATCGAGTAGTTCAAGATCAGGTCGATCGTCTGGTTGGAGCCGAACAGACCACCGCCCCCCTTGTGGAAGAGGTAGACCAGGCCGGTCGACTGCATCAGGGCCAGCGCCACGGTGAGGTACCGGGTGGTCTGGGTCAGCTTCTTCTGGCCCACCGCCCCCTGGTCACGCCACTCCTCGAGTTTCGGGATGACTGTGGCCAACAGCTGGATGATGATGCTCGAGGTGATGTAGGGCATGATCCCCAGGCCGAACACGGCCATGCGGGTCAGCGCCCCCCCGGAGAAGAGGTTGAGGAAGCCGAGCACCCCTGACGACTTCGAGGCCGCCTCCAGCTGCTGGACCTTGGAGAAATTGACGAAGGGGACAGGTACGTTCGCCCCGAACTGGTACAGGGCGATGATGGTCAGCGTGAATACGACCTTCTTACGAAGGTCGGGAATCCGGAAGATGTTGGCCAGACTGGCGAGCATGGGGCTCCTCGACGCCGCAGTTGGCCGATGCTACCGGTTGGTGAGGGCGTTGCCCTGGGCGGGAGGGCGGTTGTGGCCGAACGGCAGGGGGACCACGGTGACCGAGCCACCCGCCGCGGTGATCGCCGCCTCGGCCGATTTGGAGAAGGCGTGCGCCTCCACCCGCAGGGGGCGGGTCAGCTGGCCGCCCCCGAGGACCTTGACCAGCTGGCCCGGTCCGGCCAGCCCACGGGCCACGAACCCGGCCAGGTCGACGGCGTCGCCCTCGAGGGCCTCGAGGTCGTCGAGGTTCACCGGGGTGTACTCGATGCGGAATGGGTTCTTGAAGCCTCGCAGCTTGGGAATGCGCTGCATCAACGGCAGCTGGCCACCTTCGAAGCCCATGGGGATGGTGTCGCGCGCGCCCTGGCCCTTGGTGCCGCGGCCGGCTGTCTTGCCGCCCTTGCCGGCGATGCCGCGTCCGACGCGCCGGCGGGGGCGCGTCGACCCGGCGGGGGGGCGAAGCTCGTGGACCTTCATGGTCAACCTTTCTCGTCGGGCCCGGCGGCCTGCACATCCACCAGGTGCGGGACGCGGGCAAGCATCCCACGGATTTCCGGGCGATCGGGCAGCACGTTGGTCCGCCCGATGCCCCGCAAGCCCAGTGCCCGGAGGGTGCCCCGGTGCTTGGGCTTGGTGCCGATGGCCGACCGGATCTGGGTGACCCGGAGCCACGAGGTCGGAGAAGTGCTGCTCGATGAGGAGGCGGCGTTCATCTCAGCTCACCTCGGTGAACAGGTCGGCCTCGCGACGGCGTTCGCGATAGGCGCGCAGCATGGCCGCCGGCACCACTTCCTCCACCGGCTTGCCCCGGAGAGCGGCGATCTCGTCCGGTCGCTTGAGGCCCTTCAGGCCGGCGATGGTGGCATGGGCGACGTTGATGCCGTTGGACGATCCCAAGGACTTGGCCAGGATGTCGCGGATGCCGGCCATCTCGAGGATGGCCCGGGCGGCGCCCCCGGCGATCACCCCGGTGCCCGGCGCTGCCGGCTTCAGCATCACCCGTCCAGCACCACTCTCACCGACGATGGGATGGGTGATGGTCGACCCGGCGAGCGGCACGTCGAACATGTTCTTGCGGGCCTCTTCGATGCCCTTTTGCACGGCCAGCCCGGCCTCTTTGGCCTTGCCGTAGCCGAGGCCGACCTTGCCGTTGCGGTCGCCGACGACCATCAGGGCGGCGAAGGAGAAGCGTCGGCCACCCTTCACCACCTTGGACACCCGGTTCACCCGGATGGTCTGCTCCTCGAATTGCAAGTCGTTGATGGCCATGAGGCTAGAACTCCAGTCCTTCGGCGCGAGCGGCGTCGGCCAGCGCGGCCACCCGCCCGTGATAGGCGAATCCGCCGCGGTCGAAGACCACGGTGGTGATGCCGGCGGACTTGGCCCGCGACGCGATCAATTTCCCCACACGCTCGGCAGCGTCGATGTTGCCGCCCGACGATCCCCGCAGCTCGCCCTCCACCGATGACGCCGAGGCCAGCGTGCGCCCGGCGTCGTCGTCGATCAGCTGGGCGGAGATGTGCTTGTTGGAGCGGAACACCGCCAGCCGCGGGCGCCCGGATGATCCGTGGACCCGACGGCGCACCCGCGAGTGCCGGCGTCGACGGAGCTCCAGCTTGTGATCAGTACGTGCCATTACTTGGCTGCCTTCCCGGCCTTGCGCACGACCCGCTCGCCGAAGTAGCGAACCCCTTTTCCCTTGTAGGGCTCGGGCTTGCGCAGCTTGCGGATGTCGGCGGCCACTTGACCGACCTTTTCCTTGTCGATCCCCTTGACGATGATCCTGGTGGCGGTGGGAACTTCGAAGGTCACCCCATCGGGCGCACTCACGTTGACCGGATGGGAGAACCCCAGGGCGAGCTCGAGGCCCGAGGGGCCCTTGGGCACCGCCCGGTAGCCGACGCCGACGATCTCGAGCTCCTTGGTGAACCCTTCGGTCACCCCGGCCACCATGTTGGCCACCAGGGACCGGGTCAGTCCGTGTAGGGCGCGATTCTGGCGCTGGTCGTCAGGCCGCTCGACGACCAGGACCTCGCCGTCCTGGCGGATGGTGATGGCGGCGGGCACCGTCCGGGCCAGCTCGCCCTGGGGGCCCTTGACCGTCACCGTGTTGTCCGTGCCCACCGCGATCGAGACCCCCGAGGGGACCGGGATCGGGGAGCGTCCGATACGCGACATCAGCGAGCCCCTCTCGGTGCGCGGCCGGTGGTGCCAAGCCGGTTACCAGACATAGCAGAGCACCTCCCCACCCATGCGACGCTTGCGTGCTTCGCGGTCGGTCATCAGCCCCTTGGACGTCGACACCACGGCCACACCCAAGCCACCGAGGACCCGGGGCATCTTGTCGGCCCGTGCGTAGATCCGCAGTCCGGGCTTGGACACCCGCTTGATTCCGGAGATGGTGCGCTCCCGGTCCGGTGAGTACTTCATGGTGATCTCGAGCGTCTTGCCCGGCTTGTCGGGCTCCTCGTTCACCCGGTAGCCCACGATGTACCCCTCATCTACCAGAATGGCGGCCAACGACTCCTTGAGCTTCGAACCGGGCATCTTGACCGTGTCGAAGTGCGCGGTGTTGGCGTTCCGGATGCGAGTCAGCATGTCGGCAATCGGGTCGGTCATCGTCATCGTGCGTCGCCTCCTCTCACCAGCTGGCCTTGGTGACGCCGGGGATCTCGCCGGCATGGACCATCACCCGCAGGCAGATCCGGCACAGGCCGAACTTGCGGTAGACCGACTTGGGCCGGCCGCACCGGCGGCATCGCGTGTATCCGCGCACCTTGAACTTGGGGGTGCGCTGCTGCTTTTGAATCAAAGCCTTTTTGGCCATGGGGTTACTGGTTCTCCTGTCGGAACGGGAAGCCGAAAGCGGCCAGAAGTGCCCGGCCTTCCTCGTCGGTACGTGCGGTGGTGGCGATGGTGATATCCATGCCCCGGGTGGTGTCGATGCGGTCGTAGTCGATTTCGGGGAAGATCAACTGCTCGGTGACCCCGAAGGTGTAATTGCCGTGCCCGTCGAACGAGCGCGGGGACAACCCCCGGAAGTCACGGATGCGCGGGATGGCCATGGCCAGCAGCCGGTCGAGGAACTCCCATGCCCGGTCGCCACGGAGGGTGACCTTGGCCCCGATCTCCTGGCCCTCGCGCAGCTTGAAGGAGGCGATCGATTTTTTGGCCCTGGTCACCACCGGCTTCTGGCCGGCGATGATCTCGAGATCGCGCATGGCCCCTTCGATGAGGGTCTTCTGCTGGGTGGCCCGACCGACACCCGTGTTGATGACGATCTTGTCGAGCCGGGGGACCTCCATGATGTTGGACAGTCCGAGGGTCTCCTTGAGCTCGGCCCGCACCTGACGGTCGTAGCGCTCCTTCAGGCGGGGGCGGGCGGTCACCGAGGCGGGTGCCATCACAGATCAGCTCCGCACTTGCGACAGACCCGGAGCTTGCGCCCCTGCTCGTCGATGCGCATCCCGATGCGGGTGGGACCGCAGGCGCCGCACACGATGGCCACCGACGAGACCGAGACGGGCATGAACTTGTCGATGACCCCTCCCTGCATGGTGGCGCGGGTCGGCTTCGCATGCCGCTTGGCCACATGCACTCCCTCGACGATGACCCGTCCCTCCGAAGGGATGGCCCGGATCACCTGGGCTTGCTTGCCCCGGTCCTTGCCGGTCATTACCTCGACCTTGTCCCCTTTGCGGATTCGCATTTACAACACCTCCGGCGCCAACGAGATGATCCTCATGAAGCGTTTGTCGCGCAGCTCACGGCCTACGGGCCCGAAGATGCGTGTCCCGCGTGGTTGCTGCTGGTCATTGATGAGCACGGCGGCGTTCTCGTCGAAGCGGATATAGCTGCCGTCAGGCCGTCGCTTCTCTTTCTTGGTGCGCACGACGACGCACTTGACCACTTCGCCCTTCTTTACCGCCGCACCGGGGATGGCGTCCTTGACCGTGGCCACGAAGATGTCCCCGATCGAGGCATAGCGCCGGCGGGATCCACCGAGCACCTTGATGCAGAGCACTTCCTTGGCGCCGGAATTGTCGGCCACCCGGAGTCGGGATTCCTGTTGGATCATCGGGCACGCTCCAGAACCTCGGAGAGCCGCCAGCGCTTGAGCTTGGACAGCGGGCGGGTCTCGACCACCCGGACCCGATCCCCCACCTTGGCGGCGTTCTCGCCGTCATGGACGTAGAGGCGCTTGGTACGCTGCACGGTCTTGCCGTAGCGGGGGTGGCGGACCCGTTCGATCACCGCCACCACCACCGTTGCGTCCATGGCGTCTGACACCACCAGGCCCTCGCGCACCTTGCGGCGGTTGATCCGCGCCGCGTCGTCGACGATCTGTTCGTCAGGCATCAGCTCTCCTCCTCGGAATCGTCAAGGTCGTCGGCGTCCTCGGGGAGGGCCATGCCGTCGTCGTCGGCCACTTCCTCGGCCAACTCGTCCTCATCGATGGGCTCGATGTCGTCGTCGTCGTCGCCGTCGGCCTCTTCGGCCAGCTTTGCTGCGGCGCGGCGCTCCGAGGCGGTGGTGCGGCTCCTTCCGAGGGCCTCGTCCTCCGAGCGGCGGCGGGCGGCGGCCTGATGGGCGGGAAGGTCCTCCATGGCCATGCCCTCGGCCTCGGCGATCTCCCGGATCCGCAATTCGGTCATCATCCGGGCCACGTCCTTGCGAACCTTGTTGATCCGCGTGGAGTTGTCCAGCTGGCCGGTGGCCAGCTGGAACCGCAGGTTGAACAGCTCGCGCCGGGTCTCGCTCAGCTGGCGCTCGAGCTCTTCGGTGTCGTACTCGGATACCTCGGCGGCGGTGGCCATCACACCTGCACCTCCGGTGTGCCGTGGGTCCCGGGCCGGACCACGAACCGGGCCTTGAACGGCAGCTTCTGGATGGCCCGGTCCATGGCCTCGCGGGCCAGCTCGGGCTCGACGCCGGCCAGCTCGAACAGGATGCGGCCGGGCTTGACCACGGCCACCCAGTGCTCGGGGTTTCCCTTGCCCGAGCCCATGCGGGTCTCCGCCGGCTTCTGGGTCACCGGCCGATCGGGGAACACCCGGATCCACACCTTGCCACCGCGCTTCACGTGGCGGGTCATGGCGATTCGAGCCGCCTCGATCTGGCGGGCCGTCAGCCACGCCGGCTCCATCGCCTGGATGCCGAAGTCGCCGAAGGTGACGTCGCTCCCGCCCTTCGCCTTGCCGCTCATCCGGCCGCGCTGCTGCTTGCGGTGCTTGACCTTGCGGGGCATCAACACGTCAGTCGACCTCCTTGCGGAAGTGCGGCGTCTCGTGGTGCTCGCGGGTCCGACGCTCGATCTCCTCGTCCTCGGTGAGGATGCGCTCGAGTTCGTCGGGTACCGCCGGGGGGGCGGCGATGTCGGCCGTCGACCGATCGACCAGGCCCTCGGGAATCTCGGGCTCGCCATCGGAATCGGCGTCGAGGGTGACCACGCTGCCGGGAGCGCCCTGCTCGGCGCGACGACGTCCGCCGCCAGCCGTGATCAACCGCCGGGGGGCTTCGCCACCCTGCCCGGAGGTCTCGCCCACCGCCATGGCCGCCTCGCGGGTGATCTTGTCCTCGGTGGAGATCTTGTACGGGAGGATGTCGCCCTTGTAGATCCACACCTTCACGCCGATACGGCCGAAGGTGGTCTTGGCCTCACGGAATCCGTAGTCGATGTCGGCCCGCAGCGTGTGGAGCGGAACCCGGCCCTCGCGGTAGGACTCCTTGCGGGACATCTCCGAACCGCCCAGGCGCCCGGAGCACTGCACCCGTACGCCCAGCGCACCGGCCTTCTGCACCGTCTGGATGGATCGCTTCATGGCCCGGCGGAAGGCCACCCGGCGGGCCAGCTGGTCGCAGATTCCCTGGGCGATGAGGGCGGCGTCGAGCTCAGGCTGCTTGATCTCTTGGATGTTGAGCTGGATCCGGTTGTTGAGGCCGGTGATCTCTTCGATCCGCTTCTTCAGGCGGTCGGCCTCCGCACCGCGGCGGCCGATGACGATCCCCGGTCGGGCGGTGTGGATGTCCACCCGCAGCCGATCCCGGGTGCGCTCGATCTCGATCCGGCTGACCGCGGCGGACTCGAGCTGCGACATCAGGTAGTCGCGGATCTCCCAATCCTCGATCACACAGTTCTGGTAGTTGCGCTCTTCGAACCAGCGCGACTTCCAGTCGGTGGTGATGCCGAGCCGAAACCCGTACGGGTTGACCTTCTGGCCCATCTACTTGCCCTTCTCTTCGGCAGTTTCGCCCTCTGCATCGTCGTCCGGTTGGTCGGCGCCCGGGTCGTCGGCGTCGTCCTCGGTGCTGTCCACCGACCCGTCCTCGGCGATGTCCTCGCCTTCGGCGTCCACGTCGGACTCATCGGCGTCGTTGTCGGTATCGGTGTCCTCGTCGAAGTCCGACTCCTCGAGGGGCCCGGCCTCGGTCTCGGTGACCAGATCGTCGGCGTGTGTGGCGTCCTCCGGCCAGGCCTCGGCCCCGGTGTCCTCGACCGCCGGCGTCGACTCCGCCGCCTCGCTCCGCTGGCGGCGGCGGGACCCGGCCACCCGGCGCGAGCGCTGGGAGGTGTTGGCGGCCCGCTGGGCCCTGCGGCGGGCGATGCGGTCCTCGGGCATCCGGCTCACGATGATGGTGATGTGCGAGGTCCGCTTGCGGATCCGGGTGGCACGGCCCCGGGCGCGGGGACGCCACCGCTTGAGGGTGCTGCCCTCGTCGGCATAGCAGGCCGACACGAAGAGCTCCTCGGCGTCGAGGCCGTCGTTGTGGACGGCGTTGGCCACCGCCGAGGCCAGCACCTTGGCCACGGTGACCGCTGCCTCGCGGTCACCCAGGGCGAGGATCTCGGCGGCACGATCGACGTCCTGGCCCCGGATCAGATCGAGCACCTGGCGGACCTTGTAGGCGGACGTGCGGCTGTGACGGAGGACGGCCCGGGTCCCCTCGCGCTCGTTGGTCTTCACCCCGGGCACGTCAGCGCCTCCCCGCCCGCTCTTGACCGGCATGGAACTTGAAGGTCCGGGTCGGGGCGAACTCCCCCAGCTTGTGACCGACCATCGACTCGGTCACGTAGACCGGGATGTGCTTGCGGCCATCGTGGACGGCAATGGTGTGCCCGACCATGTCCGGGATGATCGTGGAGCGGCGGGACCACGTCTTGATGACCTTCTTGTCTCCGGCCGCGTTGAGGACGTCCACCTTCTTGAGCAGGTGGTCATCGACGAACGGACCCTTCTTCAGGCTGCGGGGCATGGCGTGGCGTTCCCTCTGTCTTCCTTACCGCCGTGCACCGCGTGTGCGGCGCCTGCGGACGATCATCTTGTTGGAGTCCTTGTCGCGGGCACGGGTGCGGCCCTCGGGCTGGCCCCACGGCGACACCGGGTGCCGACCACCGGAGGTCTTGCCCTCGCCGCCGCCCAGGGGGTGGTCGACCGGGTTCATGGCCACGCCACGGGTCTGGGGGCGCACGCCCTTCCATCGGTTCCGGCCCGCCTTGCCGATCTTGATCAGCTCGGCTTCGGAGTTGCCCACGATGCCCAACGTGGCCCGGCAGTCGATGGGGACTCGCCGCATCTCGGTAGACGGCAGGCGCAGGGTGGCGAACGCACCCTCCTTGGCCACCAACTGCACGCTCATCCCCGCGCCCCGGGCCAGCTTCCCGCCGGCGCCCGGACGCAGCTCGACGTTGTGGATCACCGAGCCGACCGGGATGAAGCGCATCGGGAGCGCATTACCGGGGCGGATCTCAGCACCTTGGCCGGACTGCAGACGGTCTCCCACCAGGACCTGTGCCGGGGCCAGGATGTAGCGCTTCTCGCCGTCGAGGTAGTGGAGCAGCGCGATGCGGGCATTGCGATTGGGGTCGTACTCGATGGCCGCCACCTTGGCCGGCACCCCGTCCTTTTCGCGTTTGAAGTCGATGATCCGGTACTGCTGCTTGTGCCCGCCGCCGCGATGGCGTGAGGTCTTGCGGCCGTAGTTGTTGCGCCCACCGGTGGACGGCTTCGGGGCCAGCAGGGACTTCTCCGGGCGGTCCCGGGTGATCTCGGCGAAGTCCGAGACGGTCTGGAAGCGCCGGCCGGCGCTGGTGGGCTTGCGTGAGCGAAGTGGCATGGTCCGGTCCCGATCCGTCAGTTCTCGAAGAGGTCGATCGAGTCACCTTCGTGCAGGGTGACGATGGCCCGCTTGGTGTCGGAGCGGTGTCCGAGGGAGTTGTTCTTCCGGTTGCGCTTGTTCTTGCCCTTCCGGTTGAGCGTGTTCACGCTGGTCACCCGCACCCGGAAGGCCTCCTCCACGGCGCGGCGCACGTCGATCTTGGTGGCCGAGGGATCGACGACGAAGACATAGACGTTGTTGTCCATCAGCGAGTACGACTTCTCCGACACCACCGGTCGGATGAGGACGTTGTGGGGATCTCTCATGACGCGCTCCCAGCTTCCTCGGCCACCACGTCGTCGGCAGCTTCCTCGGCCACCACCGTGTCGTCAGCCTCCTCAGCCACCACATCGCCGGCAGCTTCCTCGGCCACCACCGTGTCGCCGGCCTCCTCGGCCGCATCGCCAGCCGGCGACGATCGACCATCCCCGCCCGCTCCGCCGGGGAGCGTCTCGTCGGTGAACACCACCCAGTCGTTGACCAGGATGTCGTACGCGTTGAGCTCGCCGGCCACCATGGTCTGGACGTGGGGCAGGTTCCCGAACGACCGATCGGCGTAGCCGTCCTCGTCCCCGAGGACGACGAGGACCCGGCCTGACAGGCCCAATGCCTCCAGCGAGGCGACGGCGGCCTTGGTGCTCGGTAGGTCGAAGGGCCACTCGTCCACCAGGGCCACCCGACCCTGGGCCGCCCGGTCCGACAGCGCCGAGCGCAGGGCCAGCTGGATCATCTTCTTGGGCGTCTTCTGCGCGTACGAGCGCGGCTTGGGGCCGAGGGCCACACCGCCACCCACCCACTGCGGCGAGCGGGTGGAACCCTGGCGGGCCCGGCCGGTGCCCTTCTGACGGAACGGCTTGGCCCCCCCGCCCCGCACCTCGGCCCGGGTCTTGGTCGACTGGGTGCCCGATCGAGCGGCGGCCAGCTGGGCGGTCACCACCTGGTGGAGCACGTCCTGGTTGGGCTCGATGCCGAAGATCGACGGCTCGAGCTCGACCTCTCCCAAGTCGGCGCCCTCGGTCGACCGCCGGGTCACCGTTCGGGACTGGGGAGCCGGCCGCAGGAACCGGCGGATGGCAGCGGGGCTGGCGGTCTCCAGGTCGATGGTCACGGTGACCGTATCGTCCGCACTCATCAGGCCTTGCCCCCCTTGACCAGCGGCGCCTTGACCGCGTCCCGGAGGACCACGATCCCGCCCCTCGGCCCGGGCACCGCCCCCTTCACCAGTACCAGCTCGCGCTCGGAATCGGCCTGGACGATCTCCAGATTGAGGGTGGTCACCTGCTGGCCGCCCATCCGCCCAGCCATCCGGGTCCCCCTGAACACCCGGGAGGGGGTGGCACAGGCACCGATCGACCCCGGTGAGCGGTGCTTCTTGTGATTGCCGTGCGAGGCGCCCTGGCCCTTGAAGTTGTGGCGTTTCATCCCGCCGGTGAAGCCCTTCCCCTTGGACACCCCGATGGCGTCGACCAGCTCGCCGGGCTGGAGTAGATCGGCGGTCAGCTGCTGCCCCACCTCGAAGTCGGAGGCGTCGTCGACCCGGAGCTCGACCAGCCGGCGCCCGGGGTCGACGCCGGCCTTGTCGAAGTGGCCCTGCTCGGGCTTGGTCAGAGTGGAGCTGCGCCGGTGACCCCAGGTGACCTGGAGGGCGGAGTAGCCCTCCCGCTCGGGGGTCTTGACCTGCACGATCCGGACCGGAGCCACGCGCACCACTGTCACCGGTATCGCCCGGTGCTGGTCGTCCCAGATCTGGGTCATTCCCACTTTTTCGCCCACGATCGCCTTGGTGGCCACTGGAGCTTCTCCGTATCGACTCTTCGCTTGTTCGACACCGGCCGGTATCGAACGGGTACTGCGGCACTGCTCAACTACCTTGCTCTACGGGCATCACCGCCGAATTGAACCGCTTCGACGTGCACGCAGACGCTCCGCTCGGAGGAACCCGAGCGGAGCGCTCGCCTGGTTGGGCCCGAGGTCCCCGCCACCTTCGGCGGGCGCTCGAACACGTCCTACTCACATGGTTTGGACCTGAAACAGGGCCGACCGGCGACTATATACCATCCCCACCGGCGAGCACAATGGGGTGGGGGCCCCGTGCGCTGGGGTCAGACGGTCTGGATCTTGATCTCGATGTCCACCCCGGCCGGCAGGTCGAGTCTTTGGAGCGAGTCCACCGTCTTCGGGGTGTGCTCCACGATGTCCACCAGTCGCTTGTGGACCCGCATCTCGAAGTGCTCGCGGCTGTCCTTGTACTTGTGGGGCGACCGCACCACCGTGTAGCGATGCTTCTCGGTGGGCAGGGGCACCGGCCCCAGCACCTTGGCCTGGGTGCGCAGCACCGTCTGGACGATCTTCTCGGTGGACTGGTCGAGAATCTCGTGATCGTACGCCTTCAAGCGGATTCTGATCTTCTGGCGGGGGCCTTCTGCGGCCATCGGTGCGGCGTCCTCTCGTGGGGGTTTGGCTGGTGCCGGACTATTCGAGGATCTTGGTGACCCGGCCCGAAGCCACGGTGCGCCCACCCTCACGGATGGCGAACCGAAGACCCTCGACCATGGCGATCGGCTTGCCCAGCTCCACGGTCATCTCCGTGTTGTCACCGGGCATCACCATCTCCGTTCCCTCGGGAAGGGCGATGGTGCCGGTCACGTCGGTGGTCCGGAAGTAGAACTGCGGCCGATAGTTGGTGAAGAAGGGCTTGTGGCGCCCGCCCTCGTCCTTGTTCAGCACGTAGACGGTGGCCTCGAACTTGGTGTGCGGGGTGATCGAACCGGGCTTGCACAGCACCTGGCCCCGCTCCACATCCTCCTTCTTCGTCCCACGCAGGAGGGCACCGATGTTGTCGCCGGCCCGTCCCTCGTCGAGCAGCTTGCGGAACATCTCGATGCCGGTGACGGTGGTCCGCTGGGTATCACGCAGACCCACGATCTCCACCTCCTCGCCGATCTTGACGATGCCCTGCTCGACCTTGCCGGTGACCACGGTGCCACGGCCGGTGATCGACATGACGTCCTCGATCGACATGAGGAACGGCTTCTGGACGTCGCGCTCGGGCTCGGGGATGTAGGAGTCCACCGCGTCCATCAGCTCGGTGATCTTGGCCGACGCCTCGGCGTCGCCCTCCAGGGCCTTGAGGGCGCTGACTCGCACGATGGGAGTGTCGTCACCGGGGAACTCGTACTCGCTGAGCAGCTCACGGACCTCGAGCTCGACCAGGTCGAGAAGCTCCTCGTCGTCGACCGTGTCGGACTTGTTGAGGGCGACCACGATGTAAGGAACGCCGACTTGGCGGGCCAGCAGGACGTGCTCACGGGTCTGTGGCATCGGGCCGTCGGCCGCCGACACCACCAGGATGGCCCCGTCCACCTGGGCGGCACCGGTGATCATGTTCTTGATGTAGTCGGCGTGACCCGGCATGTCGACGTGGGCGTAGTGCCGGTTGGGGGTCTCGTACTCCACGTGGGCGATCGAGATGGTGATGCCCCGCTGCTTCTCTTCGGGCGCCTTGTCGATCTGATCGAACGGGGTGAAGTTGGTGGTGGGGTCGTTGTCGTGCAGCACCTTGGTGATGGCCGCGGTGAGCGTGGTCTTACCGTGGTCGATGTGTCCCATCGTTCCCACGTTCACGTGGGGCTTCGTGCGCTCGAACTTCTTCTTGGCCATGGCTGGGGTGATGCTCCCTGATCTCGGGCGGTACCCCCTCGGGCCCGCCACGACGCAGGCGGTTGCCTGTCGTCATTCCTCGTGTATCGGTTGTCCTTCGGTGCTGCCTGTACTGCGCTGCTGGTACTTCTTGCTGATCGGGTGATCCGGTACTGCGTCCGAAGGCAATGCGCCTCCGGTTGTTCTGCCACCTACTCCCCGCGCGCCTTGGCGATGATCTCCTTGGCGATCGACTCAGGAACCTCGTGATAGGCCTGGAATTGCATGGAGTACGTGGCTCGGCCCTGAGTGCGCGAGCGCAGGTCGGTAGCGTAGCCGAACATGTCGCTCAGTGGTACCTGCGCCCGGACGATGTGGCTGCTCCCCCGCTGCTCCATCCCCTCGACCTTGCCCCGTCGGGCCGACAGGTCCCCGATCACATCGCCCATGTAGTCCTCGGGCGTGGTCACCTCGACGGCCATCACCGGCTCGAGCAGAACCGGGTCGGCTAGGTTGGCGGCCTTCTTGATGGCCATCGACCCGGCGATCTTGAAGGCCATCTCCGACGAGTCGACGTCGTGGTAGGAGCCGTAGGTGAGGATGACCTTGATGTCCACGGTGGGATACCCGGCCAGCACGCCCGAGGTGATCGACTCCCGGATGCCGGCGTCGACCGAGGGGATGTACTCCTTGGGGACGGCCCCTCCGGTGATCTTGTCCTCGAACACGTACCCGCCCCCGGGCCCGGTGGGCTCCAAGGTGATGACCACGTGCCCGTACTGGCCCTTGCCACCGGTCTGGCGGATGTAGCGAAGCTCGACCTTCTCGACCTTCTTGCGAACCGTCTCGCGGTAGGCCACCTGGGGCTTGCCCACGTTGGCGTCCACGTTGAACTCGCGGAGCATGCGGTCGACCAGGACCTCGAGGTGGAGCTCGCCCATCCCCGAGATGACCGTCTGTCCGGTCTCCTCGTCGGACTGGACGCGGAAGGTCGGGTCCTCCTCGGACAACGAGAAGAGGGCCTTGCCCAGTTTGTCCTGGTCAGCTTTGGTCTTCGGCTCCACGGCCACGTGGATGACCGGCTCAGGGAAGGTGAGCGACTCGAGGATCACCTGGTCATCGGGATCGCACAGGGTGTCCCCGGTGGTGGTCTGCTTGAGACCCACAGCGGCCACGATGTCACCGGCGTAGGTGGCGTCGAGGTCCTCGCGGGCGTTGGCGTGCATCTGGAGGATCCGGCCGATCCGCTCCTTGCGGTCCTTGGTCGAGTTCATCACCCCCGAGCCCTTGGCCAGGGTGCCCGAGTAGACCCGCAGGTAGGTGAGCTTGCCCACGTAGGGGTCGGTCATGATCTTGAAGGCCAGGGCGGCGAAGGGTGCGTTGTCGTCGGGAGCCCGCTCGACGGTCACCCCCTCCTTGCGGGGGACCAGGCCCATGGTGGGCGGGATGTCCAGCGGGCTGGGCAGGTAGTCGACCACCGCGTCGAGCATGGGCTGGACGCCCTTGTTCTTGAACGCCGAGCCGCACAGGATGGGCACGGCGTGGCTGCCCAGGGTGGCCGTGCGTATGGCCCGCTGAAGGTCCTCGGCGGTGATCTCCTCGTCCCCCAGGTACTTCTCCATGATGGTGTCATCGTGGTTGGAGACCACGTCGATGAGTTGGTGGCGGGCCTCCTCGGCCCGGGCCTTCATGTCGGCGGGAATCTCCTCTTCGGACCACTCCTCACCCAACCCGTCGTCCCACACCAGCGCCCGCATATGGAGCAGGTCGACCACGCCCCGGAACCCGCCCTCGGACCCGATGGGCAGTTGCACCACGGCGGTGACCGCGTCCAGCCGGTCCCGGATCATCTCGACGCACTGCTCGAAGTCGGCACCGGTCCGGTCCATCTTGTTGACGAAGCACATCCGGGGGACCTCGTACTTGTTGGCCTGCCGCCACACCGTCTCGGTCTGAGGCTCGACCCCGGCCACCGCGTCGAAGACGGCCACCGCGCCGTCCAGCACCCGCAGCGAGCGCTCCACCTCGACGGTGAAGTCGACGTGGCCGGGAGTGTCGATGATGTTGATCACCGTGTCCCGCCACATGCAGGTGGTGGCGGCCGAGGTGATGGTGATCCCCCGCTCCTGCTCCTGTTCCATCCAGTCCATGGTGGCCGCACCCTCGTGGACCTCACCGATCTTGTAGTTCTTGCCCGTGTAGTACAGGATCCGCTCGGTGGTGGTGGTCTTGCCCGCGTCGATGTGGGCCATGATCCCGATGTTCCGGGTCTTGGCCAGTGGGTGGTGGCGGGTGCTCGCTTCAGCCATGATTGATCAGCTCTCGGGTAGTTCTCGTCGGTGTGCTCGCTGCCCGGGACTCGGGCCGCAGTGGCCAGTCCCTACCAGCGGTAGTGGGCGAAGGCCTTGTTGGATTCCGCCATCTTGTGCAGGTCCTCGCGGCGTTTGGCGGCGGCGCCGATGCCGTTGGCCGCGTCGCGGATCTCGTTGGACAGCCGCTCCGCCATCGTCTTCTCACGGCGCTGCTGGGAGTAGCCGACCAGCCACCTGATGGACAAGGTGGTGGCCCGCCGGGGGCGGACCTCGACGGGGACCTGGTAGGTGGCCCCACCCACCCGTCGGGGACGGACCTCGAGCTCGGGGCGGGTGTTCTCCACCGCCTTCTTCAGCACCGCCACCGGATCGTTGCCCGACTTTTCGGCCACGTCGGCGAGGGCGTCATAGACGATGCGCTCGGCCAGGGTGCGCTTGCCCCGGCTCAACACCCGGTTGACCACCTGGGTGACCAGCACCGAGTGGTACACGGGGTCGGGCACGAGCTCACGGCGGACGGCAGGACCTTTGCGGGGCACGTCAGGACTCCTTCTTGGCGCCGTAGCGGCTACGGGCCTGATTCCGCTCCCGCACGCCCGAGGCGTCGAGCGTTCCCCGTATCACCTTGTAGCGGACGCCGGGAAGATCCTTCACACGGCCCCCGCGGACCAACACGATCGAGTGCTCTTGGAGGTTGTGGCCCTCGCCCGGGATGTAGGCGGTCACCTCGAGACCACTGGTCAGCCGGACCCTGGCCACCTTGCGCAGGGCCGAGTTCGGCTTCTTCGGGGTGTGTGTGTAGACGCGTGTGCACACTCCCCGTCGCTGGGGCGCCCCCCGCAGGGCGGGGGTCTTCGACTTCGTCGGTTTGGTAGCCCGACCCTTGCGGACGAGCTGGGAAATCGTGGGCACGCGTTACCTCTACGTTTTGGACTGCAGGGATACTTCAGGACGTTCTCAGGTGTACTTCCGATGTGCTGCAGGCGGGCACCACAGACCTGCCGGCGCGCAGCCGCAAAGGTCCAATGCTACGGCATCGGTGCCTACCGGGCAAGCGCGCCCGGCCCGCACCCCACAGTCTATGGATCCGCGGATGCGGTTGCGCCGCCAACCCCTCCCGGGAGGCCGGCGGCGCACACCCGTGGCGTCAGGCTCCGGCTTCGACCGGTCCGTCCGAGACGGCCGGGCCACTACCGCCGAGATCCTCGGCGGTGGGCACCGTGCCCAGCCAGCTGGCATCGATCTCCGAGCTGAAACTGCCCAGCGACGCATCGCCACCGGTGTCCCGCAGCCAGGCGGCCAAGTCCTCGGTGCCGGCGTCCCCCTCGGACCCGAGGGCCCAGAACGGCATCGCCTCGGCGCCCGGCATCTCCAGGTTGATGTCGCGGTAGCGCTCCATGCCCGAGCCGGCCGGGATCAGCTTGCCGATGATGATGTTCTCCTTCAGGCCGAAGAGCTGGTCCGACTTGCCCTCGATGGCAGCCTCGGTGAGCACCCGGGTGGTCTCCTGGAACGAGGCGGCCGACAACCAGCTCTCGGTGGCCAGTGAGGCCTTGGTGATCCCCATCAGCTCGGGCCGGCCCTCGGCCGGCCGCTTGCCCTCTTGCACCAGCTGCCGGTTGACCTCGGTGTACAGACGGCTGTCCACCCGCTCCCCGGGGAGGAACGAGGCGTCACCGGGCTCAGCCACCAGCCTGCGACGGAGCATCTGGCGCACGATCAGCTCGATGTGCTTGTCGTGGATGGACACGCCCTGGTCCCGGTAGACCTTCTGGACCTCTTCGACCAGGTACTGCTGGGTCTCGCGGATGCCCTTGACATCCAGGAGCTCCTTGGGATCCTTGGGTCCCTCGACCAGCGCGTCGCCGGCCCCCACCTCCTGGCCGTCGACCACCTCCAGGTGGGCCCGCTGGGCCACCAGCACGGTGTGCTCGGCACCGTCGTCGGCCACCACGGTGATGTGGCGGCCCGACTCGTCCTCCTCCACCCGGACCACGCCGGAATGGCGGGCCAGCACGGCGGCACCCTTGGGGGTGCGAGCCTCGAACAGCTCGACCACCCGGGGAAGGCCGTGGGTGATGTCCTCGCCGACGATGCCGCCGGTGTGGAAGGTCCGCATGGTCAGCTGGGTACCGGGCTCACCGATCGACTGGGCAGCAATGACGCCGACCGCCTCGCCGAGCTCGATCATCTCCCCGGTGGCCAATGACTGGCCGTAGCAGGCCGCACAGATCCCCTGTTCGGCCTCGCAGGTCAGCACCGACCGGACCCGGACACTGTCGACGGCCGGGTCATCACGGAGCCGAGTGACGATCTCCTCGGTGAGCAGGGTGCCGACGTCGATCTTCGACTTGTCCGACAGGGTGACCGCCTCGGCCGCGATCCGGCCGTTCACCCGGGTCTCCAGGTACGAGCGGGTCCCGGCCCCGTCGGGCACGACGCCCTCGATCCAGATGCCGCGGACCGAACCGCAGTCGTCCTCACGGACGATCAGCTCCTGGGCCACGTCGACCAACCGACGGGTCAGGTAGCCCGAGTCTGCGGTGCGAAGGGCGGTGTCGGCCAACCCCTTGCGGGCGCCGTGGGTGGAGATGAAGTACTCGAGGACAGAGAGACCCTCGCGGAACGACGACTTGATCGGCCGGGGGATCATCTCGCCCCTCGGGTTGGAGACCAGGCCCTTCATGCCGGCGATCTGACGGATCTGCTGGCTGTTCCCCCGGGCGCCGGAGTCGACCATCATGTCGAGCGGGTTGAAGGCGATGGTCGACAGGGACTGCTCCATGGCCTTGCCGACCTCGGAGTTGGCCGAGGTCCAGATCTCGATCTCCTTCTGGCGGCGCTCATCGTCGGTGATGATCCCGCGCTTGAACTGTGCCTCCGCCTTCTCCGCCTCCTTCTCGTAGCGGTCGAGGATGGACTGCTTGTCCGGCGGGGTGCGCACGTCGCTGATGGAGATGGTGAGGCCCGACTGGGCGGCGTAGCGGAAGCCGAGTGCCTTGATCCGGTCGAGGCTGGCCGCCACCTCGCGCTTGGGGAAGTTGGCAGCCACCTCCTCCACGATGGCGCCGATTGCCGTGTTGCGCTTGCCCACGATGTCGTTGATGTAGCGGTAGCCGTCGGGCAACGCCGTATTGAAGAAGAGACGCCCGGGGGTGGTCTCGATCTCCATGCGCTCGTCGTCGGCCAACGCCGGCAGGTTGCCGTCGGCGTCGGGCTCGGCCCCGTTGGCCAGGGCGATCGACGTGGCCAGGTGCGACCCGGCCTCGGGACGCACCACGATCTTGGCCTGCAGGTCGATGTCCCCGGCATCGAAGGCGGTCTCCACCTCGTAGGCGTGGCGGAACACCCGGCCCTCGCCCTTGGCCCCGTCGACCGGGAGGGTCAGGTAGTAGATGCCGAACACCATGTCCTGGGTGGGCACGGTGATCGGGCGGCCAGTCGCCGGCGACAGGATGTTGTTGGCCGAGAGCATCAGCACCCGGGCCTCGGCCTGAGCCTCGGCGGACAGGGGCAGGTGCACGGCCATCTGGTCGCCGTCGAAGTCGGCGTTGAAGGCGGTGCACACCAGGGGATGGACCTGGATGGCCTTCCCCTCGACCAGTACCGGCTCGAACGCCTGGATGCCGAGACGGTGAAGGGTGGGGGCCCGGTTCAACAGCACCGGGTGCTCCTTGATGACCCCTTCGAGGACGTCCCACACCTGCGGGCGGCGGCGCTCGACCATCCGCTTGGCCGACTTGATGTTCTGGGCGTACTCGGCGTCGACCAACCGCTTCATCACGAAGGGCTTGAACAGCTCGAGGGCCATCAGCTTGGGGAGCCCGCACTGGTGGAGCTGGAGGGTGGGACCGATCACGATGACCGAACGACCCGAATAGTCGACGCGCTTGCCGAGCAGGTTCTGACGAAAGCGACCCTGCTTGCCCTTCAGCATGTCCGACAGGCTCTTGAGGGGACGGTTGCCCGGCCCGGTCACCGGCCGGCCGCGGCGGCCGTTGTCGAAGAGGGCATCGACCGCCTCTTGCAGCATCCTCTTCTCGTTGTTGATGATGATCTCGGGGGCGCCCAGGTCAAGCAGCCTCTTCAGCCGGTTGTTCCGGTTGATGACCCGCCGGTAGAGGTCGTTCAGGTCGGAGGTGGCGAACCGACCACCATCGAGTTGGACCATCGGGCGCAGGTCGGGCGGGATGACCGGCACCGAGTCGAGGATCATGGCCCGGGGGTCGTTGACCCGGCGCCCGTTCTCATCGCGCCGATTGAAGGCGGTGACGATCTTGAGCCGCTTGATCACCTTCTGGCGGCGCTGTGCCGACAGGGGCTTGCGCCCGTCGGCGGCGTCGATCATCTCGCGCAACTTGATCTCTTCGACATCGAGGTCGATGCGGTCGATCAACCGGGAGATGGTCTCAGCGCCCATGCCGCCCTCGAAGTAGTCCTCGTAGCGGATGCGCAGCTCTCGCCAGAGCATCTCGTCCTCGAGGATCTTGCGGGAGTGGAGGCTCTTGAACTCGTCGAAGCTCCGCTGGGCCAGTTCGATCTCGCTCTGGTAGCGCTCCCGGACCCCGGTGATCTCCTTCTCCACGTTGCGCTGACGCGCCTTGATCTCGGTGTCCTTGGCGCCGGACTTCTCGAGATCGGCCAGCTCGGCCTCGAGCGCCTTGAAGCGGCGATCGATGTCGACGTCCCGCTTCTTCTCGATGTCGGCGATCTCCACGCCCAGCTCGACCTCGAGATCGGGCAGGTCCTCGTGGCGCTTGGCCTCGTCGACCCAGGTGACCAGGTTGGCGGCGAAATAGATGACCTTCTCGAGTTGCTTGGCCTTGAGCTCCTCGCGGGCCTCGGTGCCCATGAGCAGGTAGGCCAACCAGCTGCGGGTACCCCGCAGGTACCAGATGTGCACCACCGGCGCGGCCAGCTCGATGTGGCCCATCCGCTCGCGCCGGACCTTGGAACGGGTGACCTCCACGCCGCAGCGCTCACAGATGATGCCGCGGAAGCGGACCCGCTTGTACTTGCCGCAGTAGCACTCCCAGTCCTTGGTGGGACCGAAGATCTTCTCGCAGAAGAGGCCGTCCTTCTCGGGGCGCAGCGTCCGGTAGTTGATGGTCTCGGGCTTCTTCACCTCGCCGTTGGACCACCCCCGGATCGAGTCGGCGGTGGCCAACCCGATCCTCAACTGATCGAAGTCATTGACGTCCAACATCAGAATCCCCTTTCCGCAGCGCGTCGCGCATCTTCCTCGTCCGACCCGCGCTCAGGCCGGCTGATGTCGATGCCCAGTTCCTCGGCCGTGCGGAACACGTCCTCGTCCAGCTCTCGCATCTCGATCTCTTCTCCGCCCGGCGCCAGGACCTCGACGTCGAGGCACAGGGACTGCATTTCCTTGATGAGCACCTTGAAGCTCTCCGGGATCCCCGGTTCGGGGATGTTCTCGCCCTTCACGATGGCCTCGTAGACCTTCACCCGACCGAGCACGTCGTCCGACTTGATGGTCAAGAGCTCCTGGAGGGCGTAGGCGGCGCCGAACGCCTCAAGGGCCCACACCTCCATCTCCCCGAACCGCTGCCCACCGAATTGGGCCTTCCCGCCCAGGGGCTGCTGGGTGATCATCGAGTAGGGACCGGTGGAGCGGGCGTGGATCTTGTCGTCCACCAGGTGGTGGAGCTTCAGGATGTAGACGTAGCCGACCGAGATGGGGTTGTCGTACTGCTCGCCCGTGCGTCCGTTGAAGAGGACCGACTTCCCGTCGTCGTTCACCTGCACGTCGCCGTCCACACCGTCCGGGTTGAGACGGCGGAAGATCTGTTGGATGGTCGGGTGACGGCCGGCATCGGCCTCCTCGTCCCAGTGGGCACCGTCGAAGACCGGCGTGGACACCCACACCGCGGGGTCGGTGCGCGGCCGTGTCTTCGTCTCGGTTCCCCGCAGGGGTGTGGTGGCCGCAGAACCGGCGCCCTCCCAGCCCCAGCGGGCCGCGTAGCCGAGGTGGGACTCGAGTACCTGGCCCACGTTCATCCGGCTGGGCACTCCCAACGGGTTCAAGATGATGTCGACCGGCGTGCCGTCGGCCTGGTAGGGCATGTCCTCGATGGGCAGGATCTTCGAGATGACCCCCTTGTTGCCGTGCCGTCCGGCCAACTTGTCGCCTTCGGAGATCTTGCGCTTCTGGGCCACGTAGACCCGGACCAGCTGCTCGACCCCCGGGGGGAGCTCGTGGGCATCGTCGCGGGAGAAGACCCGGACGTCGATGACCGTCCCCTGCTCACCGTGGGGCACCTTCAGCGAGGTGTCCCGCACCTCGCGGGCCTTCTCGCCGAAGATGGCTCGCAGCAGCCGCTCCTCGGGGGTCTGCTCGGTCTCGCCCTTGGGGGTGACCTTGCCGACCAGCACGTCGCCCGGACCCACCTCGGCACCGATGCGGATGATGCCGCGCTCGTCGAGGTCGGCCAGGATCTCCTCGGACAGGTTGGGGATGTCCCGGGTGATCTCCTCGGCCCCGAGCTTGGTGTCGCGGGCGTCGACCTCGTGCTCCTCGATGTGGATCGAGGTGAGCACGTCGTCCTTCACCAGGCGCTCGGAGAGGATGATGGCGTCCTCGTAGTTGTAGCCCTCCCAGGGCATGAAGGCCACCAGGAGGTTCTTGCCCAGGGCCAGCTCACCGTTGTGGGTGGCCGGGCCATCGGCCAGCACATCGCCGGCGGAGATCCGCTGCCCCTCCTCGACGATGACCTTCTGGTTGATCGCCGTGTTCTGATTGGACCGGCGGAACTTGGCCAGGCGGTAGACCTTCTTCCCCAGCACCGTGCCATTTCGGTCCTTGGTGCCGGCCTTGTACTCGACGGTGATCTGGTCACCGGAGACGTCGACCACCGTGCCGTCGCCCTCGGCCAGGACCACGTCGCCGGCATCACGGGCGGCACGGGCCTCCACGCCGGTCCCGATGTACGGGGCCTCGGGCACCACCAGCGGGACGGCCTGCTTCTGCATGTTGGCGCCCATCAGGGCCCGGTTGGCGTCGTCGTGCTCGACGAAGGGAATGAGGGCGGTGGACACCGACACGATCTGCTTGGGGGACACGTCCATCAGGTCGACCTCGGCCGGGGGGACGAAGTCGATCTCCGAGGTGGTCCCGTACGAGGTGGTGGCGAGTCCGACCCGCACGCCGGTGCCCTGGGGCCCGCGGCGGACCAACACCTTCTCCTCGGTGAACCGACCCTTGTCGTCCAGGGCCGCCGAGGCCTGGGCGATGACGTGCTCCTCCTCCTCGTCGGCGGCCAGGTAGGTGATCTCCTTGGTCACCTGACCGTTGGTCACCTTGCGGTACGGGGTCTCGATGAACCCGTACTCGTTGACACGGGCGTAGGTGGCCAGCGAGCCGATGAGCCCGATGTTCGGGCCCTCGGGGGTCTCGATCGGGCACATCCGGCCGTAGTGGGAGGTGTGCACGTCGCGGACCTCGAAGCCGGCGCGCTCACGGGACAGGCCCCCGGGCCCGAGGGCCGACAGGCGGCGCTTGTGGGCCAGGCCCGACAACGGGTTGTTCTGGTCCATGAACTGGCTGAGCTGGCTGGTGCCGAAGAACTCCTTCACCGCCGCCACCACCGGGCGGATGTTGATCAGGGTCTGCGGGGTGATCGCCTCCACGTCCTGGGTGGTCATCCGCTCACGGACCACCCGCTCCATCCGGGACAGGCCCACCCGGACCTGGTTCTGGATGAGCTCGCCCACCGAACGGATGCGTCGGTTGGCAAAGTGGTCCTGATCGTCGATCCGGTAGTTCGATTCACCGTCGGCCATGTGCTTGGCCAGGTGCAGCATGTAGGTGGCCGACGCCAGGATCTCCGATGGGCTGAGCACGCCCTGGGTGGGCGAGGGACGCTCGAGGTCGATCTTCAAGACGTCCGAGATCCGCTCGATCTCCGGACCGAGCTTGCGGTTGAGCTTGTAGCGGCCCACCCTGGTCAGGTCGTAGCGCTTGGGGTTGAAGAAGGCGTTCTCGAAGTACTGGCGGGCCGCCTCCACCGACAGGGGCTCGCCGGGACGGGCCCGCTTGTAGATCTCGAGCAGGGCCTCCTCGCGAGTGGGAGCCAGGTTCTGCTCCTTCTCCCACTGCCCCTCGAGGAAGTCGAAGTGGCGCACGAACCGCTCCAGGAAGGCGGGGTCCTCGTAGCCGAGGGCGCGCAGCAGCACGAAGAGCGAGAGCCGGCGCTTGCGGGCCACCCGGCACCCGGCGGTGACGTCCTTGGAGGGCTTGGCCTCGACGTCGAACTCGATCCACTCCCCCCGGTAGGGATGGATAGTGCCGGTGAACACCGTTTTGGCATCGCGCCCGGGCTGGAAGATGACTCCGGGGGAGCGAACCAGCTGGCTGACCACGACCCGCTCGGTGCCGTTGACGATGAAGGTCCCCTTGTCGGTCATCACCGGGAAGTCCCCCATGAAGACCGTCTGCTCCTTGATCTCACCGGTGCCGGCGTTCATGAAGCGCGCCCGCACGAACACCGGGGCGGCATAGGTCATGTCCTTTTCCTTGCACTCCTCCACCGAGAACTTCGGTGGTGGGCGCAGGTCGGGATCGGTGGGGTCGAACTCGAGCTCGAGGCTCAGCTGGCCGGTGAAGTCCTCGATCGGGCTGATGTCGCCGAAGGTCTCGGCAAGGCCCCGGTCCAGAAACCACTGGAAGGAGTCTCGCTGGATGGCAACGAGGTCTGGCAACGGCAGGGCCTCGTCGATGTTGGCAAATGAAAAACGTTCCGGGCTGTTGGACCGTGTAGGCAACGGCCTACTCCTCCCAGTTGCAGGACGAATGGGGCGACGACGGGTTACTGCGGAAATTCACTGCTCGAAGCGGTACTGATCAGGTAATTCTCGGTACACATCGGGACTTCTCAGAGGGGTCGACAACACCGCCGGAGCAGTTGTCGGGAGCGCCTGGGCGCGCGTCAATCAGCCAAAACACTGTGAGAAGGCGTCAGGAGCAGGCACGGCAACCAGTAATCATAACCGGATGCGCACAGGATCACAAGCCCAAGGACGGAAATCTCCGATCCAGGCCTGCACAGGGTAGGAGACCCGCCGGCCGACGTCAAGGAATCAGGCGGTCCCGGGTGGACCGATTTCCGGCCCCCGGGCACCCGGAGACCGGAAATCCGACCGGATTACTTGACCTCTACGCTGGCCCCGGCCGCCTCGAGCTGTGCCTTGGCCTTCTCCGCATCTTCCTTGTTGGCCTTCTCCAGCACCGGCTTGGGTGCGCCGTCGACCAGGTCCTTGGCGTCCTTGAGGCCGAGGCTGGTGAGGGCCCGCACCTCTTTGATCACCTGGATCTTCTTGTCGCCGGCGGCGGTGAGGATGACGTCGAACTCCGTCTTGTCGTCGTCGTCGCCAGCGGCCTCGGCCCCGCCACTGGCCGGCGCGGCGGCGGCCACCGCCACCGGAGCAGCCGCGGTCACCCCGAAGCGCTCCTCGAACTGCTTGAGCAGTTCGCTCAGCTCGAGCACGGACAGCTCAGCGATGCCATCCAGAATCTGGTCCTTGGTCAGGGTGCCTGCCATTGTCATTACTCCTTGGTTCCTTGGTCTTTCATTCGGTCGGTTGCGTTGAATCGGTGGTTCACGGGTCGTGCCGGGCCGGGATCGCCCTACTCGGCCGGGCTCTCCGCAGCGGTTGCCTCGGTATCTCCGGCGGCCTCTTCCGGTGGGGCCCCGGCGTCCCCGGCGTCGGTGTCAATGGGAGGGGCGTCGGCGGCCTCGGCGGCGTCGGTGGTCTCGGCCTTCTCGGCGGCGTCGGTGGTCTCGGCCGGCTCGGCGTCGACTGCATCGGCTTCGGTCGGCCGGGCGTCGCCGGCGTCAGTGGTCTCGGCCGGCTCGGAGGAGGCAGGGGCGGGCAGCACCGCGCCGCCGGCCTGGCGCTGGTCGATCAATGCCGACAATCCGTAGGCCAGATTGCGGGGAAGGGCCTGTACCAGCCCGGCCAGTTGCTGCAGTGGTGCGGACAGCGCACCGGCGAACTGCGCCATCAGGGTGTCCCGGGACGGGAGGTCGGCGAGCACGTTGATGTCGGAGGCGGAGAGCACTCCGGTACCCACCATGGCCCCCTTGACCACCAGATTCGGATTGCCCCGGGCGAAGTCTCGGAGTGCCTTGGCCACCGCGCTCACGTCCCCGGTGACGAAGGCGATCGCCGTCGGGCCGGTCAGCATGTCCCGGAACGGGGCCTGCGGGCCGTCGGCCACCGCCAGCCGGACCAGGGTGTTCTTGTAGATCTTGTAGTCCCCGCCGGCAGCGGCAAGGTCTCGACGCAGTGCGGCCAGTTCAGCCACGGTGAGGCCGCGGTACTCGGTCAGCACCGCGCCATCAGAGGCGCTCAGTCGGTCCCGCACCTCGTTGACGACGGCGACCTTGTCGGCCCTCGGATTGTCCATGGTCCCTCCGCTGAGCAGCATGCTCAGGTCCGGGCCGTAGACAGTGGCAACGCGCCGGCGCGTGCTGCGCAGCGCGGAACGCCTCATCAGGCGGACCCATTTCAGGTCCCTTGGGCACCGGGTAACCGGTGCACCGGAGGTCTACGGCAGTTCTATGAAACTGGAAAGACGACACCCTAGCCCACGGTCGAGGGGCTGGGCCATCCCACCCCCGCCCCGGCGGACAGGCTCAGGCGCTGGCCGCCAACTCCTCGTCGCCCTTGCGGGCCAGCAGCGGATCGATGTGGATCCCGGGGCCCATGGTCGTGGACAGGGTCACCGCCTTCACGTAGCGGCCCTTGGACGACGCCGGCTTGGCCCGGTGGATCTCCTCCATCACTGCGTGCAGGTTCTCGAGGAGTTGGGAACGATCGAACGAGGCCTTACCCACCCGCAGGTGGATGTTCCCGACCTTGTCGGTGCGGTACTCGACCCGGCCCCCCTTGAACTCGAGCACCGCCTTCTCCACGTCATCGGTCACCGTGCCGGTCTTCGGGTTGGGCATCAGGCCACGGGGGCCGAGCACCCGTCCGAGGGTCCCCACTTGACCCATCAGGTCCGGCGTTGCGATGGCCACGTCGAAGTCGAGAAATCCCTCGTTGGCCACCCTGGCCACCAGGTCATCAGCTCCCACCACGTCGGCACCGGCCGCCCGGGCCTCCGCGGCCTTCTCGCCGGCGGCGAACACGGCGACCCGGGCGGTGCGGCCCGTGCCCGCCGGCAACGACAGCGTCCCGCGGACGATCTGGTCGGCCTTGCGCGGGTCCACGCCCAGCTTGATGGCCACCTCCACCGTCTCGTCGAACGAGGCCTTGGCCGATGCCTTGACCAGGTCGACGGCCTCTGCCGGTGCGTAGAGATGCTGCCGATCGAAGAGGGCGATGCTCTCTTTGTACTTCTTTCCCCTGGTCATGTGGTTCTCCGTTTCCTCGAATGTGCGCGGTCGTCGGCCTCAGCGGGCGACGGCGATTCCCATCGACCGGGCGGTGCCCGCCACTTGGCGTTTGGCCGCCTCGATGTCGCTCGTGTTGAGATCCGGGAGCTTGATGGCGGCGATATCGGCCACCTGGGCCTCGGTGACCGTGCCCACCTGCTCGCGACCCGAGGTGGCGGCGCCCTTCTCCAAACCGGCCGCTTGGCGGAGCAGGGCCGGGGTCGGGGGGGTCTTGAGGATGAAGGTGAAGGTCCGGTCCTCGTAGATGGTGATCTCCACCGGCACGATCGATCCCCGCTGGTTCTCGGTGGCCGCGTTGTACTGCTTGCAGAAATCCATCGTCTGGACCCCGTGCGGGCCGAGCGCTGTCCCCACCGGTGGCGCGGGGGTGGCACCCCCGGCCGGGAGCTGGATCTTCACGACCGCGAGGACGCGCTTCTTCGGTGGCATGGTGCTTCTCCTTACCTGGTTCTTGACCTGGTCCCGCCGGCCCTAGAGCTTGGCGACCTGGCTGAATTCGAGCTCCACGGGCGTCTCTCTCCCGAAGATGTTGACCAGGACCTTGAGCTTGAGCTGGTCCTCGTTGATCTCGGCGATCTGGCCCGAGAAGTCGGCGAACGGCCCTTCCTTGACCCGCACCGTCTCGCCAACCTCGTGCTCGAGGCGGGGTCGGCTCCGCTTGGTGGGTGCTTCCACGCCCTCCACCTTCACCTGGAGGATCCCTTCGACCTCACGCCGTGACAGGGGCGTCGGCTTGGTACCGGGCCCTACGAACCCGGTGACGCCAGGCGTGTTCCGAATGACCGACCAGCTGTCGTCGTCCAGCTCGCAGCGACACAGGAGGTAGCCCGGGAACACCTTCTTTTGGACGACGACCTTCTTGCCGTTCTTGAACTCGATGACATCCTCCATGGGGATGACCACCTCGTAGATCCGGTCCTCCATGCTCATCGACACAGCCCGGCTGTGCAGATTCGACTTCACCTTGTTCTCGTAGCCGGCATAGGTGTGGACTACATACCAGCTGCCAGGCTGGTCGTAGGGGCTGACCACGAACGGCTCGTCCTCGTCGAAGTACTCGTCCTCGTCGTCCAGCCCGGCGACCTCGGCCACCTCGGCCACCTCGGCCACCTCATCTGACCCGGTGGAGGCCGGCGGCGCATCCTCGGGCAGGGCCTGGTCGACCTCGGGGGAGGGCGGAGCCGCCTCCTCAACCGGGGCCTGGTCGGCCTCGGCAGACAGGGAGGACCCGCCGAGGTCTTCGTCGTCGCCCCGTGGGGCATTGGTTTCGTCGTGGGTCACAGTCACACCGATCACGTCTTGAACAGCCAGAGGACGCCCTTGGCGAAGGCGTAGTTGAGAATGAAGATGAGTACCATCAACGACAGAAGCGTGACCAGGGTCACCGTGGTGTAGTTGATGACCTCGGACCTGTTGGGCCAGGCCACCTGTCGAAGCTCTGATCGTACCTCGCGGAGGAACTGTCCCGGACGGAAGGGCTCGCGTTTGGGGGGACGGCGGGGTGTTGGCGCGGTGCGCCGGGGAGCCGCCTCCCCATCGGGATCCTGACCCTGACGCTGGGCCATTCGCTTCTGTTCTCGGTTCACGTACCGCTTCCTTCGACCGGTTGCCTTTGGGTGGAGAGCCTGGGGTGGAGAGCAGGGCAGGAGGGACTCGAACCCCCAACCTTCGGTTTTGGAGACCGGTGCTCTACCAGTTGAGCTACTGCCCTCTGTCGATCGCCATGCCGCGAACGGCCAGCCGATCGCAGGGGCGGTTCGTCAGGTTATCACCGGGGGCTACAGGATTCCCAGGCGAAGACCGCTGAATCCGGGTTCCGGGCCTCGAGCCGTCCCTCCCCACCCGGTCACCGCCCCGAGCCGCCGGCGCCTCTCGCCAGCCACCCCCTCGGGCCGTAGGCCCCTAACGGGTCTCCTTGTGCATCGTGTGCTGGCGGTCCCAGCGGCAGAACTTCTTCACCTCGATCCGCTCGCGGTCGTTCAGCTTGTTCTTCGTGGTGATGTAGTTCCGTCGTTTACATTGCTCGCAGGCCAGGGTGACCTGGATGCGCTTGTCATTCTTTGCCACGGTGACTCCTCTTGCCCACCGCCGGCCGCTCTGGCCGAGGGATTGGATCCGATGACTGCCCGGTGTCCTGAAACGTACTCTCTGTCCTGAAGGTAGTAGCGGCGGCCGGACTCGAACCGGCGACCCCACGATTATGAGCCGTGTGCTCTGACCAACTGAGCTACGCCGCCACGGGCGAGCCCCCTGTCGGAATCGAACCGACGACACCAGCCTTACCATGGCTGTGCTCTGCCGACTGAGCTAAGGGGGCAGTGCGGCTCGAGCGAGCAGCAAAG
>Ga0182018_10001004_pt1 | contig 34078 bp, 33 predicted proteins | sample 812P2MmetaG_FD_120490 | JGI IMG/M metagenome (GOLD analysis project Ga0182018, IMG submission 120490) | Permafrost microbial communities from Stordalen Mire, Sweden - 812P2M metaG | ecosystem: Environmental > Terrestrial > Soil > Wetlands > Permafrost | place: Sweden: Stordalen | collected...
GAAGTAGTCGCGCTCGGAGCGGCCGTGCAGGCCAATATTCTCGGCGGCGGCTCCGAAGCCACCGAGAACATGCTGCTGCTGGACGTAACTCCTCTGTCGCTTGGCATCGAAGTCGCCGGCGGAGTCACCGACAAGATTATCCTGCGCAACTCGACCATCCCGGCATCGGCCACACAGTTTTACACCACGCAGATTGACGGCCAGGCCAACGTGGCGATTCATGTGCTGCAAGGTGAGCGCGAACTCGCCAAAGACTGCCGTTCGCTGGCCCGCTTCGATCTGAAAGGCATTCCCGGAATGGCCGCCGGCATTCCCCGCGTCGAAGTGAGATTTCTGATCGACGCAAACGGCATTCTGCACGTCTCCGCCCGCGAACAGCGCAGCGGCAAAGAGGCAGAGATTCAAGTGCAGCCGAGCTACGGCCTGACCGACGAGCAGGTTGAAGGCATGATTCTCGACTCGTTCGACAATGCCGAAGAAGATTTCCGTCGCCGCCAACTGATCGAGGCGCGCAGCGAAACCGCGACCATCCTGGCCGCTCTCGAAAAAGGTAAAAAAGATCCGGCCTGGGGACAACTTACCACCGACGAAAAGAAGAAGATCGCGAAAATGGAAAAATCCCTGGTCGCGCTACATGCCGAAGAGGATTATAAGGCGATACGCAAAGCCATCGATGTACTGAACCAGGGCACGATGCGGCTGGCAGAACTGATGATGGACACCGCCGTCTCGACGGCGCTCAAAGGCAAGAACCTGGACGAGACGGATCTGGGCGAAGCCCCGACCGCTCCGCATCCTATGGCGAAAGCAGAATTTGAGTAGGATTGCATCGCGAAGCATTGGTCGAGATTTGGTGGAATTGGTGAGATGAGGTGAACATGGCTGAAGAAAAGACACAAGGAGCTGGCACCTTGACCGAAGACGCCCCGGGCGAAAATACGATTCAGGTCACCTTCCTGCCCGAGGGCAAGACGGTGCAGTTTGAAAACGGAAAACTGCCTTACGAAGATCACGGCAAGGAGCAGTCACTGCTCGACGTCGCGCTGAATTTCGGCATCACACTCGACCACGCCTGCGGCGGCAATTGCGCCTGCACGACCTGTCATATCTGGGTGAAGGAAGGCGCCGAGAATCTTTCCCCGATGGACGACGACGAGGCCGACCGGTTGGACATGGCCGCCGATCTCCAGTTAAACTCGCGTCTCGGCTGCCAGGCGCAAATCACCAAGCCCGGTAAAGTAGTCGTCCAGATTCCCGCCTGGAATCGTAACTATGTCTCTGAGGAGCACTGAGGATGGCAAAGAAATTAACTTGGGACGACGCCGAAGACCTCGGCATCCTGCTTTCCGAAACCCACCCCACGCTCGATCCGCTCGCCCTGCGCTTTACCGATCTGCACCGCTACGTCACCGAACTACCGGACTTTGCCGGCGATCCCAAAGCGTCGAACGAAGGCAAGCTGGAAGCGATTCAGATGGCCTGGCATGAAGAAGTCCAGGATCGGACCCAAGGCTGACCGTGTTCCTCGTGTCAGAGTAGTGGCGTCATCCTGGCCGGAGCCGCTTTGCAGGCGGAGGGAAGGATCTCACGCATATAACGGTATATCGTTCCCGGAAAGGCCGAAGGGCCCAAACTCACTTCTCCGCCATTTTGCCGTAAAACTTCTGCAGCGTGTAGAACGCGAGCTTGCGCTGACCTCGATTCGAGATCAGTCCCTTGCGATTGTGATAATCCTGCACGCCGGGAAGCATGCGCGTCGGAGAGCGAAAATCCATCAAAACCCATGGCGTCATTCCCGCCAGATTCGGCATGCGCTCCACCATGCCAAGCTGGTGTGCAAATAAATTTTCCTGATATTCCTCAGTCCAGATCTCGTCCGCCTCGCCGTGACGGCCGTACTGCGCGCCGCCGCCGAATTCGCTGACGATGAGCGGCTTATCCCACGCCGATTTCCATTTCATCTGGTCGGCATCTTCCGGACGCCCGCCATACCACCCTAAATATTCATTCAGACCGAGCACATCCAGCACCTCTCCCAGCGGATCGCTCAGCGTGCGCTCATCGGGACCAGTATTATTCACGTGATTCATTGCCGAAGTAATCAGCCGCGTTGAATCGATTTCTCGCGCGTCCTGCGCCAACTGTTTCAGAAACGTCAGGCGCTCCGCCGTCACTGGGGTTTCGTTGGAGAGTGACCACAGAATGACAGCCGCGCGGTTGTGATCACGCGCAATCATATCGCGCAGTTGCGCTTCGGCACTGGCCAGAGTCGCGGGGTTCGACCAGTTGATATCCCAATACACAGGGATCTCCGACCAGACCATCAGGCCCATGCGGTCCGCCAGGCGAATCTCATTTTCGTTGTGCGGGTAGTGAGCAAAACGGACAAAGTTGCATCCGAGATCTTTCACCCAGCCGAGCAGAGTCTGCGCATCCTCTGAGCTGAAAGCGCGGCCCTCGCGAAACGGCGCCTCCTCGTGCATCGAAACCCCACGCAAGAAAAGCGGCTTGCCGTTCAACAGAATCTTGCCGCTCTGTACTTCGATGGTCCGAAAGCCAATTTCATCGACAACAGTGTCGCCTTCGCCTGCGAGGACGACCCGGTACAACTTGGGGTTCTCCGGAGACCAAAACTTCAGCGGCGCGCTGCACTTCTGCGCCGGTTTTTTCCCACACGCCAGCACCCTGGCATCAAACTTAAAGCGGACATAACCATTGGCCTCGGTCAGGGTCTTGAATTCGATGCCTGCCTCAGGAATCTGGATTGTGACCTCGTGCTTTGTCAGAGGGCCGTCGAACCGCACCCAGCCAGAAATCTCACGATCTGAACCTCGCTCCAGTTGCACCGAGTAATCCTGGATGAATGTGGTCGGCATCTCGAGCAGCATCACATCGCGAGTAATCCCACCGTAATTCCACCAGTCGAACTTCAACGCAGGCACGGCGTCGGCGCGACGGGCGTTGTTCACTTCCACGATCAGAAAGTTGTCGCCATCTCGCAGAACTGAAGTCGCTTCGAAATCAAATGCCGTGAAGCCGCCTTCGTGTTCGCCTAGTTTTTCTCCGTTCAAGTAAACGGTGGTGTGGTAGTTGGCAGCGCCGAAGTAAACAAACACGCGCGAGTTCGCGTGCCTGTGATAACTAAACTCGCGCCGGTACCAGACCGGCCCCTCATAGAACATCAATTGTTCGCGTTGGGTATTCCAGTCGCCGGGAACATTCAGAACTGGGGATGCGTCAAAACTATACTCGACGCGATCGCTCTTGCCGCGCGGCTTTTCATTGCGGAAGAATCCCGACTTGCCGTTTTCAAAGGGATCGACAATGGCTCGCCAAGCACCATTCAGGCTGACAGTGGTCCGGGCGGACACATTTGTAATCAGCGTCGACGGAGCCGGGGCAGCATAAGCCCACCCCGTCAGCAGGAGTACCAGCAAGCAACATTTCATGGAAACCTCGAAGCTGCTCATGGTAGTGACGGAAACGAGGCAACGTCAATCACACGCTCGCGCCAACAGCCGCATCGGTTGCGCCGCAGAGTTTTTACAATTCCGTGACAAATGGCTGGGCGCGGTCAGCTTATCCTGCACCTGGGGTCGTCGATCACTAGTAGGCCCCGCTCTCTCTCTGCGGCCAACTAAAAGGGCACGGCGCTCGCCGTGCCCTTATTTTTCGTTGGAATTTTACCCGACCGGAACCGGAGCTGGCTCCTCCACGTTCGCCTCGCGCAAAAACTTCGCCGCTTCTTCGGGCGGAGTAGGATTGATGTAGAAGCCGGTGCCCCATTCGAATCCGGCGGTCTTCGTTAGTTTCGGCATGAACTCGATGTGCCAGTGATAGTGGTCGTTCGTTGGATCTTGCGCCGGCGATGTGTGGATCACCAGATTGTAAGGTGGATTGTCGAGCACGCGATCGGCCCTGCCCAACAAATCCTTCAAGGATCGCGCCAGGTTCTCGAACATGTGCGACGACGAGTTCTCAAACGCCGATTCATGCTGCTTGGGCAGAATCCAGGTCTCGAAGGGAAAACGGGGAGCGTAAGGCGCCAGCGTGACAAAGTTCTCGTTCTCGGCAACCACTCGCAGGCCGCTGTCCATCTCCTGGCGAATAATGTCGCAGAACACGCAACGTTCCTTGTAGAGGAAATACTGCTTGGCGCCTTCCAGTTCCTGCGTGACGTTAATAGGAAGAATGGGCAGTGCAATCAGCTGAGAGTGGGCATGCTCCAACGACGCTCCCGCGGCCTCGCCGTGGTTCTTGAAGATCAGGATGTATTTGAAGCGGCGATCTTTTTTCAGATCGAGGATGCGGTCCCGGAACGTCCACAAAACGTCTTCAATGCGTTTGGGAGGCAGGGTGGCGAGGCTGGAGGTGTGGTCGGGCGTCTCAATAATGACTTCGTGCGCCCCGATTCCGTTCATGCGATCAAACATGCCCTCCGCCTGGCGGTTCAGCGTGCCTTCAATACCCAAAGCTGGAAACTTATTGGGCACGACGCGAACGGTCCAACCCGGGGTGTCCCGCTGCGGCGCTGGCCCGCCGTTCGGGTTAGGGCGGTAGGCTTGAATCTCGGGAGGCGTCTTGGTCTCGTTTCCGTAGCAAAAGGGACAAAATCCGCCCCTGATCTTCATATTTTCGCGGACAAAATCGGTTGGGCGCTTCGCCCGGTCCGTCGAAATAATCACCCAGCGGCCAACAATCGGATCTTTTCTCAGCTCAGGCAATTACTGAATCCTTTCAGTGCGCTTACGAAATCTTGTATTTTACCGCGCCAGGGAAGCATTACGAACACTTCGATCTGCGGTCAGGAATTGGGACGCCCTTAGTATACGCTTACAATATCGAATCTCCATTGGCACGAAGGTGGAAGCCATCTCAGACATTGACCCGCCACTTGCGCAACTTCGCGCCGGTTGTGGCCGTCGAGCGCCGCTTCAGGGGCCTTCCCATCCCGCGTGGTTCGCGTATTAACTTCAATAAAACAAAGCACATCTGCATCCCAGCCGATCAGGTCGATCTCGCCGCGACAACCTGGCGAGCGAAACTTGCGCGCCCCAATTGCATATCCCAACTCCGCAAATGGAAGAATGCGTCTTCTCCCCCCGCGGGTGCCGGTGCGCCGGTGCTGCGGCCGCGAGTCAGCCGGAAGCACGCGCCCCCGCAATCCAATCCAGGCCGTAAATGATGGTTTGCGTCAAAACTGAGGGAAGCAGGGGAGAGAGAGATCTCACTCGAGCGGAAGAAGTGGAACGGAGGCTGTGACGTACCTCCCAGCCAGATAAGATTCCGCTTTGGCTGGTCCCGGAAAGGGAAAGACGAACTGGGACAGCTGCCCGGGGCTTTCCAGCGGCCCGAACGTATCGGGCCGCTGGATCCACCCATGCGCACTCTGGGAAAAAGTCTTACTTCCCGCCCACCGCTGCGATGCATTCTTCGAGCACATCGACGGCGACGTCGGCTTCCTCTTTCGTGACCACCAGCGCCGGGCAGATCCGAACCGTGCTCGGCCCGCAACCCAGGAACAGCACTCCGTGTTCGAAAGCCATTTCGACGATGCGGTCGCGTTCGGCATGGCCATACTCCTTGGTTACCTTGTCCTTGACGATGTCGACGCCGATCATCAATCCGCGGCCGCGCACATCGCCCACCAGCTTCAACTTCGAAGGCCAGTCAGCCATGCGCTTCATCATGTGATTACCCACGCTGGCCGAGTTCTCCCGCAAGTGTTCTTTCTCGATCACATCGAGAGTAGCCAGCGCCGCGGCAATGCAAATTGGATTGCCGCCAAACGTTGAAGCGTGTGATCCGGGAACCCAGTCCATGATTTCTGCACGGGTCATGGTGATGCCGAGCGGCATGCCCGAAGCAATCCCTTTCGCCATGCAGACCATGTCGGGTTCGACTCCGGTGTGCTCGACGGCGAACCACTTCCCGGTGCGTCCAATTCCACTTTGCACTTCATCGACCACCAGCATGATGCCGTGACGATCGCAAATGTGCCGCAGTTCCTGCATGAAGACCGTCGGAGCCACGACGTAGCCGCCCTCGCCCTGAACCGGCTCCACGAATATTGCCGCAACTTCCTCGGGAGCCAGCGTGGTCTTGAACACCTTTTCTTCGATGAAGCGCGCGCACTCCAGCGCAAAGTTGTCCGCATCCTGCGGACCAGCCGCGCAACCGCGATAAACGTCGGGATACCGCACGTGCGTCACCCCCGGCACGAGTGGCGCGAAACGTCGCCGCTGCTGGGGCTTGGACGCGGTCAGCGAAAGCGCGCCCATCGTTCGTCCGTGAAACGCGCCGAAGAATGCAATCACGTTCTGGCGCTTGGTGTGGTAGCGCGCCAGCTTCAGCGCGCACTCGATCGCCTCGGCACCTGAGTTGCCGTAGTAAATTCGATGCGGTCCGGGCATGGGCGCGATCCTCGAGAGCCGCGCCGCCAGGTCCACCATGCTCTCGTAATAGAAATCCGTGCCCGACATGTGAATCAGCTCGCCTGCCTGCTTCTGAATGGCAGCAACTACATGGGGATGGCAGTGGCCGGTCGAAGTCACGGCAATGCCCGCGGAAAAATCAAAAAACTCATTGCCGTCGACGTCCGTCACCACAATGCCTCGTCCGCTCTTCACAACCAATGGGTAGGAACGGGTATAGGACGGCGAAATGTATTTCTCGTCGCCCTCGAGCACGCGCTTGGCGTTTGGCCCGGGCAGTGCGGTCTTGATCTTGGGTCCGATTCCGCCGGTCACGGTCTTGGTGGTGTCGGTTCCCGTAGTCATAGTTCCGGTAGTCATGGTTCCGGTAGTCATGGAATCCTCCGCAGCAGCTGCCAGTAAGCAGCCGCCAGTTGTAAGGAAATGCAACCTCGGAAAACGAGATCCTGGTTCGGACGCACGCGGGCCGAGGTGAATCAGGTGGAGGATTGAGAGTTAGTCGCTACCGAATAGGCTGGGACGCAATCGCGACGGCAGATTCGCCCGGTAGCGCCGTGGACACACCAGACAGTGCAGCCAGCACTCGGGAAGATGCGAATTGGGATTGTGGCGCAGCATCGCGAACCGTTGACATCGCTAAGCCATTATAGCGGGAAGGGATCAGCCCCGTAACCCCCCTTTGGTAACAAAAGCAGTGCCATCGAACGGCGTCAACGTTGCTGGCAACGACTCCGGCGGTGCGGAAGCAGACACAGGAACCTGTGTCTCGTCTCTATTCACAGCGTCTGTCTCCTTCTTAGAATCCAACTGGTCTCCGCCCTCGTCTGATATCTTTTAGCTTTTCCCCATTTCTCACGCCAATGCACTCCGCTCAGCGCCCAAGCCGGTGGATGGTAATTCTTGCTTTCGGGCTCGTGTACCTGTTCTGGGGCTCGACCTATCTTGGCATCGACATCGCGGTGCAATCTATTCCTCCGGCGCTCATGTGCGGGGTCCGGTTTTTAATCGCGGGAACCGTTATGCTCGGGGTTTGCGCCGCGACCGGCCGCAGGATTCTGTACTCTGCTCGGCAAATCGCGTTGTCCGCGGTTGTGGGCCTGTTGTTGCTGATGGGCGGCAACCTCACGCTCTCTTATGCGGAACTGGCGGTGTCGTCGGGCCTGGCGGCGCTGATCGTCGCCATTACTCCCCTGTGGTTTCTGGTGCTCGATTCCCTGCTGCTGGGCCACCATCACATTTCCGGGCGCGGCAAAACAGGTCTGTTCCTTGGCATTCTGGGACTGTTTGTCCTGGTCTGGCCGCAGTTGCGTTCCGGCAACATGGGACACCGCGAACTTTGGGCCTCAGTCAGCCTGATCTTCGGCTCGTTCAGTTGGGCTCTGGGATCGGTGCTCTCGAAGCGCTGGCAGTCCGGCATGGACGTATTCAGCGCCACCGGCTGGCAAATCGTGGCGGCGGGAGCGGGGAATTTCATTTTCGCGCTCTTCGCCCGCGATTTCTCGCACGTACGCTGGACCGTCCGCGGCGTCAGCGCTACCCTGTATCTGGTGGTGTGCGGATCATGGATTGGCTACACCGCCTACATCTGGCTGCTCGAGCACGTTCCCACCTCCAAGGTTTCGACCTATGCATATGTCAATCCAGTCGTGGCCGTCTTCCTGGGTTGGTTGATTTTGCACGAGCGCGTCGACCGTTTCATTCTTGCGGGTAGTGCGATTGTGGTTCTCTCCGTGATCCTGGTCACCAGCGCGAAGGTGAAAGAAAACAGACTGGCGGAAGAACTGCCGGCGGTGGAAGCGGCAGGAGATTGAGAAGGGACGGAACTCCGGACTTCAGCCTCAGGCGCAAGACTGCCATCGCCTTTTCCTTATCAGTATCACGTCTTAGCCCCAGTCCACTGCAGCGCTAAATCAGAGGAACTCATTGCGCAATACCTTCGCAACCACCGGGACCGGATTGATCAGCCGGAGTTGATCGAGAGCGACGATCACTTCCCGCCAGCGAATCGCATCGCTTTTGTATCAATAGGAGCGGAAAGATCGGAATAGAAATCCAGAATGTTGGCACGGAGTTCCGGCGACGTGAGATTGAATTCTCGATCGGAAAGTTGCGCCAGCAACTTGGCATAGGTACCGTCCGTGAGAGTATATTCCGCCGCCCTCGTCAGGTTGCCGGTATCAAAATCACGATTGGGAAGCGTAAGCGTGTCGGCGCCCACCTGCACCAGGAACGCCCGATATTGATCGACAGTCGTGTTAATGCTCTTGAAATACAAGTCCTCCGTTTGCGGAGTAGGATTCTTGAAGGCCATCGCCTTAAAAGGGCCTATTTTCGGCATGTATCGCAGAAGCGTTGACATGATACGAGTGCCGGTGCCAGGCTTCACATAGTCCTTGCCCCACTGTTTTTCGTAGTCGGAGCGCGAGAGACGGTAAAGGAATTTTCGTTTGGCGAAATTGGGAGTTTCGCGCATCAAATCCTTCTTGTGAGTCTGCAGCGCGACCTGGGTCATTCGAGGAATCATGCGGCTGACTGAGAAACGATAGGAGCCGATCACCCGATCCTCGTGGGTAGCACGTCCTTCAATTCCATTCCATACACCACGGGAAAGACCCGCCCCAATAAAGGTTTCGACACCTGGAATCCGATAAAGGCATGATACTGCTGCGAGGCATAACGATTCTTCGCGACCTGCACCATGTCGAACCCAAACTCGATCTTCAGGTGCGCGGTCTTGTCCTCGGCATACCGCGCCGATTTGCCATATTTCGCTCGCAGCTTCGGATATTCGATAGCGACTGCCTGGTTGACCGCGGGGTGGCCGGCAATGTCAGCCGCATAGTGCGAGAGCGCTCCCAGCGCGAAGGCGTACTCGTCGACATTCCGGCTTTCGAGCAGGAGTTCGTGGACGAAGTCACCGCTGCGGACGTAGTGCGACAGATCGCTGAACTCCCGGTTTCCGAACGGGTAGTAGCCACGATCCTGAATGACCGCGCCGCCATAGGCATAGGCGTGCGCCTCCGTGATCTGGTCTTGCGAAAGCCCGAGAAAGTGCTTTAGCAGAAGCGGCTGAATCTGATCGGTCCAGAGCAGGTCGACGATTTCTTCGTGAGTCAGCACGGAGTACGCGGACGATCGACTGCAGGACATCAGCACGATGAGCACAATCGTCCCTACGCGCAAAACAAACAAGGGCCAACGATGGAGGCTGACTCCGGCCGATATTGAGCCGCCCCGCACAGGTCAGATCCGCCCCAGAACCAGGGGTATGACCACAATCAGGAGAACCAGGCCCAGTCCTCCGGTCGGGGCATAGCCCCAGTCTCTGCTGTGCCCCCATCGAGGCAGCACACCCAGGAGCGCTAAAATTAGGATCACGATTAAGATAGTTCCCAGCATTTTCCCTTCTTTCTACACTCAACTGCAGATTGGCTATCCGCGCGCGGTGGCCTTTGCTGCGGTTGGGAGTGCTGCGGGTTGCTTATTCTGTTCCGGCCGCGGCTGAGCATGCTGCTGTGCGGGCTTCGCCTGCTCGTGCTTGGTTTCTGGCTCTTTGGGACGGTCTTGTTTTTCGTCCTGCTGCTCGCGTTGCGCATCGGCAGAACCCGCGAGTCCCAGAAGACCGACTCGCCCTCATGAGAGTCGACCTGGATTCGCTCCAGGCCAGAGCGAACAGACCCTATAACGTGAAACTGAGTGCAAGGTTGACGCCGGGATACGTCGGGTTGCACAGGTAATACATGCCGTCGATCTCGATCACATAAACGTCTTGCGTGTAGAGCCAGTTGCTCGGCCATGCGCCCACGAACCCGAACGAATAGCCTCCGTATTGAAAATGGCGATCACGGTAATCACTCTCAGTCACACGAAACCGGTGCTGTTGGCCGAAGTTGGCCCGGTAGCGATCGTCGGGAATCCGGCCTCCACGGTTCTTGCCGGCAGGCTGCGGTTCAGGTTTAGCTTCTTGGGCATGTTGTTCCGGGGCTCTCCGCTCCTCCGGCTTGACATTTTTTTCCTGCGGCTGCGTACTTTTCTCCTCTTGCTTTACCGGTTTTTCGGGCTGTGCTTTCTTCTCGTTTGGGGCAGGCTTGGCCTTCTCTTCCTCCTGCTGGTCGTGCTGCTCCTGCTGTGCATACGCCGGAGCCGCGACTCCAAGAGTCAGAGACAGAACTGCTGCGCTCATCACTCCGATTAGCTTCATCGTTGTTGCCTCCATGGGTTCGATGGTTAGGACGCGGCTTGCTCTAGCGCAAGCTTCCTGTGGTTGCGTTGGCCGGGCTGCCGATTGCTTCCCCGGATACGACCAACTCAACCCTGCGGTTCTCCTGCCGCCCGGCGGCATTATCGTTGGACGATACCGGCAGCGTGTTACCGAAGCCCCTGGCCGTAACCGAATTCCTCAAAACCCCTTCCTGCATAAGATAGTCCCGGACCGATCCGGCGCGATTCTCGGAAAGCGTCTGATTCATGGCATCGCCACCGACATTATCGGTGTAGCCGCCGACTTCAATGTTCAGTCCTGGATAAGCGAGCAGGATGCCAGCCACCTTTGCGAGCTTCTCGCGTGCGCCCGGCTTCAACGAATACTTTCCGGTGTCGAACAACACATCCGACATGCTGACGATAAGTCCGCGCGCGCTGTCGCGTGTCTGGAGAATCGAATTCAATTGTTCAGACAACTTGGTGCGCATGGCTGCCTTGTCAGCATCCGCCTGTTGTGCGCTCAGCTGAGCCTGTTGCGCAGCTAGGCGGGATTGATCGACGTCGGCCTGGGCCGCGGAGAGTGCGCTGGCTGAGGCAGCCTGGTTGTCCGCCATATCGGATCTGGCTCTGGCGGTCGCCGACTGGGCATCGGTAGCATCGCTGCGAGCCTGAACGGCAGCGAATTGTGCATTCGCGGCGTCGGCCCTGGACCTATCCGCGTCTGACTCTGCCTGATGTTTGGCGATTTCGGCTCGGGCCTGATCGGATTGAGCTTGGTCTTTCTGCCGGGTTGCTTCGTCGGTTTGAGCTCGCGACAGGGAGAGTGAGTCCGCAGAGCGTTGGCGTTCGTTGCCCAGGCGCTCCTCATCCATTTTCTTCACTGCGATTTCGCGCGCGTCTTCCGCGGTTTGTACTGCTTCGCGGGACAAGGCAATGAGAGGCTTTCGCTCCATGTGTCGCTGCGTTGCATCCGCGTCTACCTCGTCCATCAACTTGACGGCGTGCCGATAGCTGTCGCTCGCATATCTCTCTGCTCCTTCAGATTGCGCGATGCGCAAGGCATTGCGCGCTTCGAAGAATTCCAGCGGCAACTTCACATTCAGGATCACTGGATCGAACTTGTAGCCGGTAGGGATGTATCCGCCCCGTTCCATTAGTTCATATTTCGCATTCACCGCCTCGGTCGTGCCCTTGGTATCGTCGCGAACCACGTTCTCGAGCACGACGACGTTGCTGGGCTGCCGCACGGCATAATAAGGCTCCGCCGTCACGATTAGCGCGAAAGCCTGAAAGTCGGTAGTAACGCTCAGCTTGCTTTTGCTGCCGCCTACCAGCACTTCGCCGAGATTGGCTGCCCGGCCTTCGGGCGAAATCGCCCATAAAATGTAAGTTAAGTACTCATTGCCGAAGCTGGTTGGCTTCTGCAGGCCGGCAAATTCCGCCTCGATCGCGATGGATCCACGCCTGCTATTCACCTTCGCCTCGCCGCTGGCGGCTGGCATCAGGTCGGTGCCGGCGAAATCCAACTTCGTTGCTCCGCTGCGGTGCTGGTAGTTGACCGCTTGCACGTTGCGGCTGATTACATTCACCCGGAACGTGAATGTTTGCGTCGCGGGATCGACTGTCGCTGTGGTTTGGGCAGCGGCCTGAGCCAGTGCGGCCAAGCTCAGTACGATTGGGAGGACTAACAACAGTTGCTTTTTCAATGCTTCTCCTCTGGCAGCTGCCTGCCGTTGCCTGCTTGATTCGATCAGATCTCCCGGGTATTGCACCGGGGTCTAAACTCATCCTTTTCCAACGTGGATGCTGGATATCGAATGAAACAATCCAAAAACATTGAGCAACCACAAAACCACGGCAATCACCACCACGCCATTCAAGATCGACTTGATGGAGCTCTGCATGGGAATAAAGCGATTCACCAACCACAACAGCACACCCACCACAATCAGAACTTCGAGTAATTGAATTAACGGCATAATCTTTGACCTTTCCGGTCTTGCGGACGGACGCAACCTGGATGCGTCATCTATTCCTGGCTTCGGGAACTGTTTGGGCCGAATCGTGATTCCGCAGGCTTCAGCGGACACACGAGCGAAGAATGCCAATGCACCGAATGTTGTCGCATGCCCTTGCTTGCGCTGACTCCTGCGACCTAAAGAATTTTGGAGCTACGAACTGGCGGTCGTCACCCTTCTTTGCACACTCAGGCTACTGACCACAATGACACCGGCAGGATTGATTGTCTGAGCAACATAGCTCAGATTTGACAATTGTAGAGACGTTGCGTCGCCGCGGGCAGAGACGCAGCCAAGTCCGGGCCCACTGAAATTTGTCTGGCCGAAATCAGCGTCCGCAACCGCTAGGCCGCTTTCGGAACATGAGCGGCCGGCAATTCAAATTCTTTTCCGCAATCGCAGCAGACTTTGTAGGTCCGACCTTTGATGGTGAACACGCGGCTCATGTGTCGGTGACTACAGCCAACCCGAACTGGAACATCAAACGCATGAGGATTCATGGGAGCCAGCGCGGAGACGCTCGTTTCAAGGATGAATATCCGTTTCGATAGCATTGAATCGCAACCGGCAAGCGCGCATTCCTGCCGCATTTTTTCGGGGCATGCGCGTTCCGAGCCAGTTAGGTGTGGGTTACACCTACAAAACTGGTCAAAAGTGACCAGATTGGCAGGCAAGAAATGCACTACTGTTGCATGTAGCTCTTGGTCGCATTATCGGCGCGGAGTCCCTTTCGCGCGCGCTTGCGACGGGCCGTTCGATAACGGCTCTTCAAATAACGGCTCTTCAAATTAACGGCTCTTCAAATTTTTGAACTTAATCCTTCGGAGAGGCTTCCTAAATGATCCCACCAGAGCCAGGTCCCAATCGGATGAACATGAAATTCACCAACGGCGGCAGAACCGTGGTTATCCACCTTGTGCGCGGGCTTCCCCCCAAACTCAGCAAAGACAAAAAAACCATCACCATCACCTTTGCCGAGCGCGGAGCGATCCGCAGCAAGCTTCGCAAGGCCTAAGAGTAGATCCGATCGGTTCTGCCAACCTGCGCGGTCGGATCATTGACTGTCACGATGAATAAGGTTAGGGTCGAGAAAGAGTGACCATCGCTTGTCTCTCGTTCAGATCCTCTGAGCTAAGTCAGTCTATCTGAGTTTTTTTCTTAGATTACCCATCACTCGTGTTTCCAGTTCGCTCCCGAAACGGAGAATTTCTATGATCCCCGCAATTCAAGTTGGCACGGTCTTAATCGGGCAAGAGTCACCGCGAATGGCCGAAGCCCTTGCCCTCCAGAGCGACCTGTACTTCGAGAACTGGAGCGTAATCAGGACACTGGATGGATTTGCTCTGGATGACAAAATTCATGCCGCCGGGTGGAATTTCTTCTTCATGGCCGCGGAAGTGAAGGTGACGTTCTTCGGCGCGGCCGGGGCTAACAAAATCCTGAACGCCTTGCAACGCATCTTCGGAAAAGTCAAACCGCAGAACTTTAATTGTCTCGAAGTCACTGGAATTGTCGCCAAACATTTTCTGGGTGTACCCTATACCTCGGTTTCCGTCCATTCACGCCACATCCAGCAGAGTTCCCAGTTGGATAGCATCGAAAACCGGCGGGATGGCCAGCGAGACGCGGAGTGGGCCAGAGGCTAAGCAGTTCGACGACCAAGCCCGTCACCGACCCTGCATTGATTTCGCGTTTACCGAGCTGGTTTCTTATCGGACGCGGTCAGGCGTCGGTCACGATGCGACTCGGTGCGGGGCAAACCTGTACTCAGCTCACATTTCTCTCCAGGCTTAGCTCCGCAGGTTGGGCACCGTACTGCTTGTGCCTGCTTCTCGGTTATTCTCATACTTGTATTCATGCCGCGTTTCTCAACAAAAAGCTGGTCAATTTGGAACAGTTTAGTCACGACGAGAATTTTTTTTCCTGGTGACGTCTAGTTAGATTGCTGCGGAGAACACAAATTGCCGCGCACCAGGCGATCCCCATCGTTTGAAGGCAATCGTGGAAGGCAGGGTCAACACAGCAACGGGCGCGGATCAGACCCTGATCTGGCAGACTCTTAAGGCAGGACTCGTAGCCGACTAGTTCATATCGCCAACCGAGCACGCGCCGGGGCCCCGAGGATCGCCGCAAGATCCGCAGGCACTTCCCGAGGATGGCGAAGCCGACGAGCCCTTTGCCGACACGGCGAAGACCGAGAGCTGTGGTTCCAACTTGGTGGCGTGGCACTTTGGACACGCAGCTTTTTGCTTGCCATAGACAAGGGTCTCAAACTGGTAATGACATTCCTTGCAGATATACTCGAAGATGGGCATGGGGCGACTCCTGATCAGTCTCTATTAGAATCAATTTGTGGGAAGTTCGCAAATTCCAGATTCGCAAATTCCGGGTGTCAAAATTCCAGGCTCGCAAATGCCAGGTTCTCCAGCCCCATATTCTCCAAACTCAAGTTCCCCAGACGTGGGTTCTGCAGGACATTGGACCGGACGTGCTCCGTTCCGCGCGCGTCGATGGCTTGGGGGCGGGCATGTGCAGACGATTGCCAGTTTTCTGCTGCCGCGGAAAATCCATTTGCCTCCGGCGGAGGAACGGCTGGTCGAGGTTGAGCCGGGCATAAAGATTCGCTGCTGGTGTTACTGGCAAGGCGAAGCGCAGCGGCGACGAGCCCTGACCCTTATTGTCGTACACGGCCTCGAAGGGTCTTCCGATTCGCAGTATATGCTCGGCGTGGCGCGCAATGGATTGGCGTGGGGCATGAACGTGGTGCTCATGAACCAGCGCAACTGTGGTGGGATGGATGATTGCGCGCCCACGCTTTATAACTCAAGCTTGTCCGGGGATGTGGCCGCGGTGGTGCAAAGCGTGCTCGAGAACGATGGGGTCTTGGGTATCGCGCTGATCGGGTTTTCGATGGGCGGGAACCTGGTGCTGAAATTGGCCGGAGAGTGGGGGAGCAAAGGGCCTCCACAATTTAAAGCCGTGGCGGCGGTCTGTCCGGCTCTGGACTTGGCGGCGTCGGCGGACGCCCTGCATCAGCCCCGCAACCGGATTTATGAGTACTACTTCTTGATGCAACTGTTCCGCAGGCTGCGGCTCAAGGCGCGGCTCTTTCCGGGAAGATTTGATGCTACGCGCTTGCGCGGAATTTCCAGTCTGCGAATGTTTGATGATCGCATCACCGCCTACTATTGCGGATTTGGGGGTGCCGACGACTATTATGCGCGGGCCGCGGCGGCCAATGTGATCGATCGCATCGCTGTACCGACGCTGATCATTCATGCGGCGAACGATCCCTTTATCCGGATCCAGCCAGAGACTCTGCGGCGTATCGTCGCGAATCCGAACATCACCTATGTCGAGAGCGACGACGGCGGACATTGCGCATTTCTCGGCGAACGCAATGGCGGACATAATCGCGACCCGGCCGATGACGGGCGATGGGCGGAGCGCGAGGTAGTGGAGTTTGTGGCGGGTCAGTGAGAGGCTGCCCCCCGTCTTTCCACCCAGGCGCCTTAGCATCAGGTTAGAATTCAACGATGGACAAAAAGGAAATCAATTCTCCGAAGTTGACCGCCAATTTTCTCTTTTGGATTGCTGGCGTTGGCGGTGCCTTGCTCGTGGCCCTCTTGGGACACTATGTCTGGAAAATCTTTTGAGACGGGCATGACGCCGTAAGTTGGACCAGCCCAGATCTCGCGGACGACGGCGGAACGTAGAGCGCTGTGGTGGAGTTTCTGGCTGGTCAACAAGTGGGATTTACTCGCTCGCGCGCAGATCGATCTCTCCCGTCATCACGGTCGCATGCAGGCGGTAGTTCCCGGGACCTTGCTGCTCGAATGACCGGAACAGACCCCCTTTGGAGACACCGAACGCGGGAGACTCGATACTGCCGGCCATAACCGAAGCATCGCGGTGACCGTATAACTCTGGGTGCGGAATGCCGATTTGAATGCGCCCAGCACGAACTTCGACATTCTTATCGCCTTCCACCCCTTGAATTTTCAGTTCCCCAGCCGATAGCCTGGCCCAAAGATTGGAACGACGAGGAACCTCGATCGTCGCCTGGAAGTTGTTGTGCGGAGTTTCGGAGACGTAAATGTCGGCGCTTGCGGCTGTCGGTTTGATCCCTACCTTGACGCGGTTGAGTTGCTCCTCCGTTTGAGCGCGGCAGGTCACAATGATATTCTCGGAATCCCCGGGAATAACGGTGTAGCCGCCCGCCTCCAGGTGCAAGCGAATCGTGCCTCCTGAAATGAACTTCTGTCGTGCCGAGTGTTGGACCGCGCTCTCGGGAGCGTGCTGAGCGTTAGCGTTAAGGAAACCAGGAACGAGCAAGACCATCCAGAAACCGAAACGCTTCATACAGATCTCCATGGATCTTCATACGAGGATTGGCAAATCAAAGTTCCGGGAACATCAGGTTGAGATTGTTTGGAGCGGACATACCCTCGATTGTTGACGTAAAACAAGGCCGTAGCACTCGATTCGGTCTGTTGCAGCCAGGCTTGGAAGCATTGCCGTGCTGCAAAAGCTCCTGGCGAAAACAACGCCTTCCCGGCGTTCAAGTTCGCGCCACAGTGCGATTTAGCCGCGGCAGCACTTCCGCCTCTCGTCCTTTCATCTTCGTGCGAACATAGGCCAAGGCCAGCATTGCGAGGAAGATCACCAACAGGCCTACGGAGGCGCCGTTGATGGTCATAGCGTGCTTGGGCAAAATGGAGACGCGGCCATAGACGAATTCGATGTGAACCCAGTAGACGAGCAGCGACGCCTGGCCGAGCAGGATAAATGGACTGAATCCCCTCTGGCCTGCGCCCCAGCGGCACCAGGCATAGCTCACGGTCAGAATCATGAGCAACATTCCTACGCGGATCAGGAAGAAGCTGGGGCTGGTATGCCAGTAATCGTAGACGGCATACATTTGGCGCGGCCACGCATCGAGCCAACGGGCAAATCCGATCAGAACTACGCCGGCCAGGCCGAGAGAGGAAAATGCTCTCGCCCCCCGGTTGCGCGCCCATGGGTTTTGCAGGATAAATCCCACGGCCAGACCAGCGAAGGCGAAGGCCGCCCACGGAAAAACGGGAAAAAGCCCGGCTTGCGGAGTTCCCAGGTTGTGCACTCCATCGATGTAGGACTCCAGTGGCCACGGCAGCCAGGTCGGACGCCAGGTGGTCCACAGCAGCGGGGTTAGCAGGGAAATGAGCAACGCGGTGCCGGCGGCGACTAGCACCAAAGCGAGGCGCGTCCGCGGGCCACGCTGCACCACCAGAACCAGCCAGCAGAGGATGCCCATCAGCATCATCGAGAGGCCGATGGTGTTGAGGATGTCGACTCGGAGCAGATCGCTCTTGGGCGCCCATCCCCACGCCACCAGGAATTCCTGCAGGCGGAAGAGCAGGCCGAAAGCAAAAATCTCCGCTCCACGGCGAATCGTGCTGCGGGCAATCTGGGAGGGCGGGAAATTTGTCTGCCGCAGTTTTTCCGTAACCAGGGCGAAGGAGATTCCGGCGAGAAACAGAAACAGCGGCGCGGGAAAGGTTCCCCCCAATTGCGAGTACATGAAAAAGCGGCTCTGGCGGGCCTGCGCACTGAGCCAGGAGTCGTAGCAGTGGGTTTGAAACATCAGCAGGCAAGCCAGGCCACGCATCCAATCGATGTAGCCGAGCCGGCTTCTTAGGGTCTCTGGCGGAGGCATGTGGTGAGATTTGCCACCGGTGAGTATACGGCAGTGGGGCTGGTTTCCATGATTTTCAGGGCTTTGACGCTCATTTCAGAGCGGTTCCATGAATTACCTGTGGATGTGGCGCAACTTTAGTCGAACCTCCGGGTTGTACCCTCTTACCTTTGTTATCTTTTGTGAGCGATACAACCTTGTGTACAACTGTCTTATCGAATAGGGACAAGCCTGTAAAAGGTTAAAATATTACCTGTATGCCAATCTCCGCCGGAGCTTCCATGCGATTCGCGAAGTCGATTCTAGCCGCACTTTTCCTAGCCATCTTTTTCTCCACGATAAGTTCTGCGGCCGTCCCAGACCGTATCACAGCGAGGATTGACTCGAGCCAGATGGTAGCCCTAAAGGGCAACACTCACCGCCTGGCCCAGTCGAGGTTTGATCTCGGGCGCGCAGACTCCGGCAAATTACTGCACGGGGTTACGCTGGAGTTCCGCCCCTCGGCCGCGCAGCAGCAGGATCTCAACAACCTACTGGCCCAGCAGCAGGACCGCTCGTCCACGAACTATCACAAATGGCTAAAGCCGGCCCAGTTTGCCGATCGTTTCGGCATGACCCAAGCCGACATCGAGCGCATCAAGGCCTGGCTGCAATCTCAGGGCTTCGCCGTAACCTCGGTCGCGAATAGCCGCAATGAGATTTCCTTTGAGGGAACCGTATCGCAGATCGAAGCGGCGTTCCAGACCGAGATTCACTATTACTTGGTGGATGGCGTGGTCCATATCGCTAACGCGGCTAACCCGGCAGTGCCTGCCGCGCTCGCGGGATCGGTCCTCGCCCTAAGACATCTTCACGATTTCGCTCCGAGGCCCAGAGAAAAGGCTCGGCCGCATTTGACCTCCTACGTCACCGGTCTCCATTTCGTAACGCCGGGCGATTTTGCCACCGTTTATGACGTGGCACCGCTGTACGCCGCGGGCAGCGACGGCACCGGCCAGAAGATTGCAATTGCGGGACAAAGCAGCGTCAGCGCGACCGATCTTAGCAATTTCCGCAGCGCCTCAGGCCTATCCGCGAACGCTCCTCAGATGGTGTTGCTCCCGGGCACAACGTCCACGCGGTGTCCGGGCGATGAAGGCGAATCCGATTTAGACCTCGAGTGGTCGGGTGGCGTGGCCAAGAACGCCACCATCATTTTCGTCTATGCCGGTCTGATCACCGCCAACGGCGACAGCTGCGCGGGAAACCGCTCTTTCGACGTTTGGGATGCCCTCAACTACGCGGTGCAAAACAAGGTCGCACCTTTTGTCAGCACCAGCTACGGTTACTGCGAGTCGGGGCTGGGTCAAAGTTTTGTCGACACGGTTCAGGGGTGGGTACAACAAGCGAATAGCCAAGGCCAGACCGTCGTAGCGGCTTCGGGTGATTCCGGGGCTGCGGATTGCGATCCAGATAGTACAGACCCGAACGACACGTCGGCCACGGGTGGGCTGGCCGTAGATGTTCCCGCTGCCATTCCCGAAGTGACCGGCATGGGGGGCAACACGTTCAACGGCGACGCTGCTGGCACGGTCACCGGAACCGGTACCAACACCAATGCCGCCGCTACCACGTATTGGTCGGGCACGACCAACAGCACCGACGCAATCTCGTCGGCACTTTCCTACATACCCGAAGTAGCCTGGAACGACACGACTGCGGATCTCGCCGTCGTCGGCGGCAGCATATCGGCCTCCGGCGGTGGGGCCAGCATCTTCTTCGCGAAACCTAGCTGGCAGACGGGAACCGGCGTCCCGGCCGATGGTAATCGCGATGTCCCAGATCTCTCGCTGGCCGCATCGCCCAATCACGATGGTTACTTGATCTGCTCCGAGGACGGCACTGGAGGCGCAATTCAGTCGAGTTGCACAGCTGGCTTTCGTACCGGCCCCGGTGGTGATTTTACAGTGGTCGGCGGCACATCGGTGTCTGCGCCATCGTTTGCAGCCATTCTAGCGCTGATCAACGAATCGCTTGGCAATACTCCTCCGTCTGGCTTGGGGAACGTAAATCCGAATCTCTACTCATTCGCTGCCAGCAATGCATCGGCGTTTCACGATGTGACTTCCGGCAACAATGTCGTGCCCTGCATGAGCGGAACACCGAATTGCCCGGCGGCTGCGCCATTCCAGTATGGTTTCAGCGCTGGGACTGGCTACGACCAGGTCACCGGTCTCGGGTCCGTGGATGTCGACAAGCTTGCCCTCGCCTGGGCCGCGACGGAAACGTCGTCGTTCACTCTCACTCCCACTGCCGCGAGCTTCACTGTGTCGCAAGGGGCAAGCGCGAATGCCACGGTCAACGTAGCTTTTGCCACCGGCTTCGCCGGAACGGTCACCTTCACCTGTACCGACCCCGCACCCGGATCGATCTGCAACCTCCCGCCCCAGATCAACGCGGCTGGGCAGGTTAGCTTCAACATCACGACTACCGCTCCAACCGTCGGATCGCTTCGGCCTTCGGATCGCGGCACGAGAATCTTCTACGCGGCGCTGCTGCCGGGATTGCTCGGAATCATGTTTACGGCAGGATCGCGCCGGCGCTCGCTGCGTGGCATCCGCTTCTTGGGGTTGATCGTGTTTCTCGGATTCTCGACGCTGTGGCTGGCTTCCTGCGGCGGCAGCAGCAACACGAATGCTACCGGCGGAACGACCAAGGGCAATTACACCATCACCGTGAGCGCCAGTTCCCCAGGTGTTCCGACTCAGACGGCCACATTTCAAATCGTCGTGCAGTAACCGGGCAGTTACAGAGAGAACTTGCGCGATCCGTCTATTCCGGATCGCTTTTCTCTGCGCCTCTTTGTCTTATCGCTCAGACCAAAATCATCAAACCGCAAAGTTCGCGAAGCAAGATTGTTGTCCTGTTTTTGCATTCCTTCGGGCGAGTTCATGCTCATGCCGGGGCACGTTGCGGGAAGACGGCTGTCGCAACTCGGAAAGAAACACGTCGGTCTTCAGGCGGGCCTGGATCGGGGAGTAGAACTCACCTCCGCGCAGCAGGTTTCCGAGATTTTCGGCCATGGGCATGCTTCATCAGACTGCAGCGAGCGAAAATTGTCACCCGCGGTCTTTAATTCGAGCATGTTCGATGAGGTTTAATTCGAAGAAGTTTAATTTGTTCAAGACAGCGGCGTCGCGGAAGGTTAGTCTGTTCCGTATTCAATTGTGAGGTCTATGAGAAAAGTATTGTGCGGTGTCCTGCTCCTGATCACTTGCCTTGCGCTGCTGGCCGCCGCACCCGACGAAAAAGCGCCTAAGCCGCAATACGACGAAAAAGGCCAACTGCTGCGTCCTGCCGACTACCGCCAATGGATGTTTCTCTCAGCCGGATTCGGCATGAACTATAGTCCCGGGCCCGGCAGTCATGAGATGTTTACCAACGTATTCGTGCAGCGCTGGGCCTACAACGAATTTCTGAATTCCGGGAAGTGGCCGGAGCAGAGCATGTTCGTGATCGACGAACGGGATGCGGCCAGCCGAAGTTCCATTAACCAGAAGGGTCACTATCAGACTGATCTGATGGGATTGGCCATTGAAGTAAAAGACTCGGCGAGAAATGCAGATAAGTGGGCCTATTATGGGTTCGACGCCGACGGTAAGACCGCCGGGGCCATGCCCAAAGGCAACGGATGCTGGTCCTGCCACGAAGCCCACGCCGCGGTCGAACATACGTTCGTGCAATTTTATCCCACGCTGAAACCGGTCGCGAAGAAGTTTGGAACTTACAACGAAGCGCGGGAACAAGTGGCCGACGCGAAATGATTATGGGGCGGACACTCTTGTCCTTTGACTCTGTCTTTGATTTTGCGCGTGCAACGATTCCGTCACTGCTGGGCCGGCGGCACGTACTCCTTCGGCTTGGCCGAGCCCTCGCCGAAGAAAAACTGCTCCATCTGCTTGACGATCACTTCCTGATCCTCGCGCCGCGCCGGGTTCAGCCGATACTCGTTCAGCAGCATCTTGCAGTGCTCGGTCCACATCTTCCACGCTTCCTGGGACACATTGTCATAGACCTTATTCCCCAGATCGTTGTCGAACGGAGGCTCCTCCAGTCCGGGCATTTCCTTTTTGAACTTCACGCAGAAAACAGTGTGCGCCATAATGTCCTTTAGATGAATTAATCTCGAATTTCCATGCTTTGAATCAAACCGTCTCGAATCTCGTACACATGCTGAATCATATGATCCATCAGCAGAGTTCCGGCTTTGTCGTGAACGACCTGATGCACGTCAATCGCGATCCTTCCGTCCGCTTCCACAGTGAAGTTTTCCGGCTGCACGTGCGGATCTAGCAGCTCAAACTGATTCTTCCAGTAGTTTCGCACTGCTGCGGTTCCCAGCACTCGGCCGCCTTCCATCCCGTTCGGCCAATCGACATTGGCATGCATGAGACCGAGCACGGTCTCAATTTCCCGCCGGTTAAAGGCCGCGTATACACTCCGCAGCATTTCGATCTCCGCTGCCAACGTCTGGGAGTGTGCCATGGCTAAGCCTGAATCTTATCTTACACGGGCTTCGACCGACTGCCGGTCCATTGCAAGTCGCATCCAGAGCAGCGCCGCGATTCCCCACACCACCAATAGCGGAATCAGACTCGCGAGCCCGCGCAATCCGAGCAATTGACCAAGATTGAACGCCCCGTAGCCACCGCTCGATTCTGCTTCCGCAACCGTCAACATCGAATCGCGGTTGAGCGAAAAATGCCCCGACCAAAACGCCGGCCACGTCGCGTGCACGATCGGGCAACTATCCTGCGTGGACAATTGCGATTTCGTCGAAACCACCATCAGGGCCAGAAACACACTGAAAAGAGCCAAGCCGACCAGGCCCCGACGCCACGCAGGGGTAGCCCGCCGCCAGGCCACAGGCAGGCCTATGCATAGCATTGGAATGCTCGCGCCAGCGTATCGCGGCCCGAAAGACAGCCCGGCCTTCCACCAGTAAAACGACGCGTTGAACAAAAAGTAGTACACAGCGATCGCCGCCGCCGCCAGCGTCGCCGCCGAATAAACCTTCTCTTTCCACAGCCACCGGAGTCCCACGGGAGCGGCCACCAGCACCGGCGAAGCAAAGAACAATCCGCGTGAGCAGCCAAATAAAATCTTCAGCAGCCGGTCCGGGTGAGGATAGGTCAGCCCCAGGTATCCTTGTTGCTGCATGAACGAAAACGAATTCGGATCGTAATAGGAATAGCTCGGGCGAAACGTCCCAAACGCCGCGTACAGATACCACAGCAGAACAACCAGGCAAACGCCGGCGCCTACGCCCACGCCAGCCATCACCCGCCATCGAGCGGCGCTCCCACGCGACCATGCCTGCGAGAGCGTCAATAATGCCAGAATCGCGGAAGCCGGAGCCGCCGGATATTCCGTAACCGTCGCCCATCCCGCGGCCAGTCCGACGGCCAGCGCCCAAAGGAAATCGCCGCGCGCATCCTTGCTCTCGCGCACCTTCAACGCAGAGGCAAAGGCAAAGACGAAGCAGGCTCCCACCAGCGCGTGTGCCCAAAACAGACTCGCATACGCCCACATCGGAGCGCCCAGGGACATCACCAGGGCTCCAAACGCCGCTGCGCTGGAGCCGCCTCCCAATCGCAGGCCCAGGAAAAACAGGCACACTGCCGCCAGCGCTGCCGGCAACGCGACCGCACCAGCGCTCACGAAGTACGAGAGCGCAACCTCGCCTCGCGGCGATTCTGGATCGACTCCTACTATTCGCAGCGCAGGCCTGGCGACCAGTGCAAACGGCACCGCGAGAAATACCAGGCCCGGCGCTTTATCGGAATAGTAGTGTCCCTTGAAATGCGCCTTGTCCTGCGTATTCTCATGATAGGCATCGATCTGTAGAGTATGTCGCTCGACAATGGCGCGCAGCAAATCGAAGCGGGAGTTCTGATTCCATCCTCCACCTTCATAAAAGTAGCTGAACGAGAAAAAGAACACGATACCGAGCAGGATGGCAGTCTTGCGATGGGAAGGATTCTTCTCTGGAGGCGGGCTCATCGAATTTTCCGCCTCTAGATTTTCAGGAGACGAGCGCCCTCAGAGATTGTGACGTTTTGGCCGCCGCTACTGCCGGACCCAGACCAGGGCACTCACGGCTTTCTCGACGCCAAAAAATATTCCGCGACGATCTTCTTCATTTCTTCTTCCGTCGCGGTGGAAGGATCGATCGATCTGTTCGACGCTGTAGCCGCTTTGCCCTTCAGTCCTATGTACACTGCCTCATAGATCGTATCGCCGAGGTTCTCCACACGATGCTTGAATGGCGGATACCAACGCGCTTCGCCCGACTTGGAGAATACCTCGCGCACCTTCCCATTCTCGTCGGTAAAGCGAAGGTGCGCCTCCGTCAGGCTTACCACCACTCCGCCGGGATGATCGTGCAGCACAGACTTTTCATGCGGTCCGTAGTGAACCGATACCACCTGCACTCGATCATTCTCAAAATCCAACTTATAGTGTTTCGGTTCAACTCTAGTGGGATCCTGCCCCAGACCGTAAGCAGTGGCCAGACACAGAAAGGCTCCCGCCCAGAATAGCGTCGAACGCATCGCTGCCTCCTGCCCGAGTCTTTCGATTTTGCTGTGAGAACCTAGCAACTCTACTTCCCGCCCGAGAGCGTGTCAACGACCCGGCGCAGGGCGGGCAGGGCGTGGCCCATATTGGTAAATCATTTTCTGCCAACCGTGGTCCCCCGCTCCGCCTCCGATATTGACGATTGCGGCCAGCGAACAAACAATTCTCCGAAGATGAGAGAGAGCCATCTTGCCGCGCTGCTCAAGACAACAGCATTAAAGACAACTGCATTGTTCACGGTGACGGCGATGGCGATGAGCTGTGGATGCGTTCCGCTCCTTGGTCGGGATTCCGCGCAGGCTGCGATAGCAACGTCAGGCCAAGCGGATTCCCGTTTCAGTTGCGCAACCTTGCCTTGTCGAATTATTCTTTTTATTCTTTGCAGCTTCCGAAATCGGCGTCGCCTCATCCGGAACCCGATTTTTGGTGCCCTGGAACAATCGCAGAGGGATCGCATTCGATGTCAGAGGCAGCCTTCTTGCACTCCCCCTGAAGATATTCTCTCGGTAGTGTCGAAAGCGGGAAACCAAAAACGATGACGTGGAATATGCCAGCCGGTCGAACTCGAAGCGCACAAGGCCAATTGTTTGCTTAGATTATGCCGAAGCGTGCGAAGAAACGGGCAGCAAGAAAGACCGAGCCGCAACCGCTAACCGGCTGGAGCCAGATCGCGGCATTTTTGGGCGAGCCTACGTCCGTGGTCCAGAGATGGGCATCGGAAGGAATGCCGGTTCGTCGCCAAGGCCGCCACGTCGAGACCACACCCGACGAACTCAACGCCTGGCTTGGGAAAGAGTCCGGCAAGCCGGTACATGTTGCAACCGAGGACACCGATTTAACCGCAGAATTGAAGCGCGGACTCTCGTTTGTCCGTCACGAGAAACCGTCGAACGGGAAAGCAAAGTCATAACAGGGGCGGTCGAGAGAGAGCGCCGAGACGGCTCGCTCCGGTCGAACCTTGGCTCCATCATTGCCCGCCACCTTGAAGAGCTTGCCAAAATATCGAGCACACCCACACGACAGAAATTACGAACAAGAGGGTTCCAAGCACAAAGTATTTCACTAGCGCCTCTCTCCTTTGCCGGACCGCGACTGCATGATTGCTCTGCTTGTTCGAAGTTTGGCCTAACTTCTCACTCGCGCCGTTGACTCCTTTCCATCTTGTTACGAAATCCGAACATCCCGCACAACTACGTCGTCTGGCCGTCGGGGATTTCTACGTTGTGGCAGTAACGTTCGTCGTTCACCATGGGCAAGCGCTACATTCGGCAGCTAAGTAATTTTCCGTAGGGGCCAAGGTAGTTGACCGTAGGGCAAGCAAGATCAGAAACAGAGAACGAAATCCACAATGGAGCGGTGTGATTCGAGGCATCCAAAACTTGTCAGTAGTTCTCCAAACTTAAATCCGAAAGCGTGGCGCTGGTAGATGCGCGTCGAATATTACTTCAGATGTGGAGGATTACTGTGAACTGAATCAGCTCTTATGCGGAGCGTGTTTAGCATTATCAACCGCAGCATTTGCCCAAGTCACTTTAACCGTAAATGAACCTCTTACTGGCAAGACTTATACCTTCCCCGTCATCGTGTCTGCAACCGAGTCGTCTCCCAACGGCCCCTCTGGCTGGGATGTATATCTAGAGAGTAATCTCGTCGTTCACAATACCAGCTCAAGCGGAAGATTGGACACAACCTTCCCAGCATCTGCGGGAAGTCACACGGTCGTGGTAAAAGCTTGGGACAACAGCGGGGCTGACACATCCGCCTCAGAAACGATCACGGTAGACACTTCCTCGCTGCCGACTCCTCCGGAGAACGCAATTCAGTATCCGAATGTGCAGAATAACGGAGTCTTGGGCACGTGGACAATTTGCGACGGAACATGTTCGGGAAGCACAAAGGGCGGGACTGGAACAGACGGCTTCAAATTCAATGTAAGTTCTCCGTCTCTGAGCGGGGCGGGAATGGAAATGTATTCGGAAGGCACCACTCCGGGTGACGAGTGGAACACTCTCGGGTACCAGCATCTGGGTTGCCCCAGCGGGGGATGCACTTCAGTTTCGAATTTTCTAGAGGACATGTGGTTTTATATTCCCTCATCGAGCACAGCACTGCAAGCGACTGAGTATGATCCGGGCGTATACGACGGCACGTACAAGTCGTTTGCCAGCATGCAGTGCGATTCGAACAGTGGAGATTGGCGGTTCTGGAATTCTGCGGCCAACAGCTGGACAATTCTCTCGTCCACGGGCGGGACGCTTCCCGTCTATAAGTGCAATATTCTAAGTGAGGAATATAGCTGGCACCACTATCAGCTTTACGTGACGATGAACTTCACGTCGCACACGATCACCTATGAAACCTTCGTAGTGGACGGAGTGACTGTGTACTCGGATATCGCGAATAAATACGACGCTTTAGCCTACGCCGGCACGCCAACTATCAACATCGAACAGCAGATCGACAACCACACCGCCGATGTGACCGATTCTGAATATCTCGACAACTACAACCTCTGGGTTTGGTAGCGGGAGAGATTTAGCGAGAGGAAGCAGGCCGTTACCGGAGGAGAGGCAGTTTCATTCGTTGAGCCGTTGAGCAGGCATTCACGGGCGCTTATCAGCGGCAATTGGTCTCGACCGTAAACCGGGAATTTGCGTGCTTCTGCAAGTAATGTTTTAGGCCACGCAGCGTCCAGTCATCTTTGAAGCCGAAACGTTTCATTTCTTGCAGGGCATTCTCGGGCGGCAGACCTCGAAAGTAGACTTGGTACAAAGTTGCGATCAGGCTTGTTCTGTCGCGTCCGATATCGCAGTGAAAGTAAATGGGCCGGAGGCGCTTGTCGGCCAGCAAACACAGAGCGTGGCGGACATGCGGTTCTGACGGGGCGACCGGGGATGCGTTGATCGTGACGGGAATTACCTTAATCTCATATTTCTCCGCCTTTCCTTCTCAAGCCGGTCAAGCACCGGAACGAACTGCAAGTCAACAATGGTTTTTATGTTTTGGAGCACAGGAAGCGAAAGTCGGCGTCGTTTTTTGGCTTCGATCCCTTATAGACACCCTCGTCGATTTCCCCAAACCGAATGATCGACGCACCAGCGGCGGGATGAGTGCGCTTCGGATCGCATGCGGGAGCATCGTGTTGTGGAACGGCATAATTCGTTATCCAGCATAAGAAAAACAGTGGCGCGAACCAAACTCTCATCCGGCTCCGCTGGCCGGCTGACGATTTACGCATGTGGGAATCCTAGAACTCGGAATCGTTGACCGTCAGGATTCAGAGACAAAATCGTTCTTTCGTACGCCATCTTCTGGTTGGATGTCACGCGTAATCCGAAGGTTGTGGCCCCGCGCTGGTCCTGTGTCAAGGTAATATTGTTCGCAAATGGAAAGGCAGCCGAACGGTATAGGGATCATCGCCGCAGATGCTAACACGGTGCGCAGCGCGCAGGACAACTACTCGATTACCAAAATGAGCGAATCGTCCCCTGGGTAAGCAACCCGAAACGAAGCGGCGATGTACGTTTGACGAGCTTCCAGACTACGTTTTGAAGCTTTACTTTTAAACTATACATCGATCAACGTGAATGTACTGTTGGCGAGCGTCACTACGTCGGATAACCCGCCATCATCGCGTTACGCGCTAGACGTGCTTGTCCGCCCCTGGGAGTGAATTGCTTCGCGACGCTCCGTTCGTGACAGCGTCGTGAGTGACGATGACGTTACACGCGCTTGCACTAACGGTTTTAGAAGCCCTCGCCGACCTTGCCGCTCTCTGGAGACCAAGCGTCGAACCCTCGAATGAAGCTGAGCGTTTTGGCTTCCCCCTGGGTAAATCGGTCTCTGGTTGAAATGCTCGTGGGGCTGGGGCCGCAGAAAACGCAGATTCGTTTCATGCAGCCATTCTTAAATCTCGCTTCCGCCAAATGATGGAAATCCGTGTCTCCGGAAGCCGCCGTCGTCATTTTGGAAGGGTGACGCGCTCACGGGCCTCGGCTCGACTGGTGCTGGCTACATGCTGCAAGTCTCATTCATGGAGGGTGTTACTAGCGGGCAGCGACGCGACACGAACCTCGCTCTGCTACGATCATCTGTCTCTCCACGCGCAAGGATGGCGCAATCAATATGATTCGAAAAATTGCACTGCGTTTCGCGGTCGCTGCGCTACTCGCGCTCATGGCATTGAATGCGTATCTTGCGACTAACCGCTTGAGCCAGATTCAGAAGTCGGCGGCGCTCACTCTGGGAAGCTCCATGATTCAGGCCAACATCTCCAGTGTTTTGCAAGATTTGACGGATATGGAAACAGGTCAGCGCGGGTACCTATTAACTGAGGACGCTGCGTACTTAAAGCCATACGCCGAAGGGAAGATCCGGATCAAGACTCATTTTGCTGGCCTGCGTTCCGGGCTGGCTAATCGGACGGAGCGCGAACGTTCACTGGAGTCGCAGCTTGAATCTCTGGCCGATTCAAAACAATCTGAGATGGAGCGGACTATCGGCTTGCGTCAGCAGGGCTATCGCCACCGCGCATTCAAGCTGGTGGATACGAATGAAGGTCGGGACTACATGGATGGAGCTCGCGGGCTAGCATCTTCCCTGTCTTTAGCGCAGAGCGGCAGCTTCGCGAAATTCGACAAAGAGTGGACTGCCAGCCTGAGTAAGGCGCTGTCGGAAACCATTGTCGCCAATTTTTGTTTGCTCGTGATGGCGGCATGTCTGTTTGGATTCATCCGCTACCACGGGTACGTGCTCGAAAAGGACGCCGCCGAGAGCAGGCAGGCCCTCGCGGTGCGAGATTCGGAGTTAGAAAAACTAACGTCCGCCCTTTCCAATCAAGCCCGTTCGAAGATGATTTCCATTGAGGAGAACGTCCGCCTCCTGCTGGAGGAATACGGGGGATTTCTGCCGCGTCACGGCCACGAATGTGCCGAGCAGATAAAGGAAGCGGCGGCACAAATGGAGCGACTGAGACGAGAGTTACTTGGCCACCCCGGCTTCAACCGAACTGATCAAAAAGCGGCTTGAGCGACTTTCCCGGTCCGCGTCCGTTTTCCACAGCACGCAGAATCAGACTGTCGTTATTGTGGAAGGTGACGCGCTCCATGACGCCGAGGATTCTCCTCGCTGGGCCTCCGTTCCGGGATTGCGGCATTCAGGTGTGGATTCATTTTCCCGCGAACGGCTCTGGCTGGGGCGATCCGTCAGGAAGGCATTCTGCGGGGATTTGGCTTCACGGAGAGCTTCAGGTCGGCTGAACGAATATCAATGCCGACTGTTGGCCACACGCGGAGTTAGCTCCGTCGTCTTTCCACCCATCGCACGCAGCGGTCCTGTGAATGTTCAGGCAATAGGTCGCCAAAGAAACGCACTTCGCTACGCCTTCGAGTTCGTTGATTCAAACTCCGTGCACTCATTCGTCACCAATCCCTGACATGGCCTGATCTGCGGTGATGCGAGTCTGCGGATGGGAGGGAGCGTATTCTCGGACTGTTACCCTCAAAAGCGACTCGATTCGAATCTCTGGGGGACGCGGATAGTGCTGTCTGCAAATGCAATGTTTCTGTTTGTGATGCACATGCCTTAAGGCTACGCTTCGTTGGTGGGCTGTGCCGAGGGCATTGGTACCGCACCTAATGAGGATGACTATTACCCAACAAGTGAAGTTAATTACCCTGACACCTGAAGACCTCGTGTACGCTTTAGCTATATGTACCGCATCGGTAGAGATAATAGGGGTACGAGCTTCGTCTGTCGTGCCTGCACTCACACAGAACGCGTCCAAGACTTTAAACGAAGCATTGGAAACCCACGAACGCTGGCCGCTCAGGCGATGCTGAAGCACGTCCATGCCGAGCACAGTCGTGAAATTCATGTGCGTGCAATGGCGATGATAATGGAACGGGAGCACGCGCCGCGATAGCCCTCCGCATTTAGTAGAAGAAAACGGCCCAGAGGAGAACCTGCCTTTTGGCCATTTTTTTCGGCAAGGATAGCTCAAGTGCTCGAGTGAGAAATGTGATTGCCGAGAAGTGGCCATCGCTCGTGAAGATCGTGTTGGTAGGGGGTGCGCTGATGCTCCCCATGATTCGCTGGGCCTGAGACCACCCTTGGTCTCCGTTACAAGCCGAACCCACCCTGTAGGTATCGAATGGTTCTTGTTCACAGTCGGCGAGGCATGACTGCCGACCCCGCAAGACTTGTTTGTTCCATTTTCGTAACAATGAACAAAATGAAGAGGTGAGCGTGCCGAACGTCGAATAAACTACTACTTCTCCGAACCGATGCCTGACATCACGAAGTATCGAGAGTCCCAGTCATGACGCCTGTGGCGGCGGCTAAGAGACGGCGCGAGTTTGCCCCCCGGACCTTCCTTTCCACCATCGACGACGGTCGCAAGATCGTGACTCTTCCGAAGAAACAAACAGTCTTTTCTCAGGGCGACTCAGCCGATTCTGTGTTTTATATACAGAAAGGCAGGGTGAAGCTCAGCGTTGTGGCGAGGGGCGGGAAAGAAGCCGCGATAGGGGTTCTAAACGCGGGCGACTTCTTTGGAGAGGGTTGTCTCACCGGACAGCCGCTCCGGATGTGCTCCGCGACCACAATGACCGAGTGCACGATAATGCGAATCGACAAGAAGTCGATGATGGAAGTGATCCACCGGGAACGCTCGTTCTCCGATCTGTTCGTAGCCTATTTGCTGACGCGGAACATTCGCTACGAGGAGGATTTGGTTGATCAGCTTTTCAATTCCAGTGAGAAAAGACTGGCTCGCATTTTGTTATTGCTGGCTCATTTCGGCAAGGACGGAAAACCGGAAGCGGCGATTCCCAAAATCAGTCAGGAGACTCTGGCAGAGATGGTGGGTACAACTCGTGGGCGAGTCAATTTCTTCATGAACAGATTCCGGAAGCTCGGTTTCGTTCGCTACAACGGTGGGCTCGAAGTCCACCCTTCACTGCTCAATGTCGTGCTCCACGACTAGCTTCTGCGCCAAACTCCATAGTTTTCGCTCGGCTGCGCCCCGTCAAACAGAAACCAGCGGCCTAGAGTTCCCGGATAGTCGAAGCGCCCTCGTAACTACACACGGGCTTCGCAACTCTGCTCCGCCAAAAAAATGGCCAGCCCAGTTCAGGCAGGAATGGCCCAAAACGAAAGCGCTTCAGACTCATTGAGTCAACGAGTGCATCGATTGAACAGCCCTCCGCAGGATTGCTTGCGACCAGCTTTCCTCGGCTCCCTACTTGGGGGCGGCAGTCACAGCGCGGCTTTATCCGACGTGTTGATGGTGGACACTTTGTCATCGACCACCAAAGCATACTTAGCGCCCTTCTGCACGCAAGTACGAACGCAGTCTGTGGGGGCGATATTTCCCTCAGTGTGCTTCGCACCGCACATGGCATCGCTAACTTTTCCGGTGAGGGTCTGGCTGCTACTCGTAGCCATGCCCGGCACGACAGTCAATCCGGTGCTCAACACCACCGTCGCTATCCAAACCTGCAACATCCGCAAACGAGACATACGTCCTACTCATTGTTTCCATGTTTCCATGCTCTCGGGCCGCTGCTTCCGAGGCAAAGGCCCCCGTTGGTTGCAACTTAATCCGATTCTTTGCGAATCTTCTTTCGAGCACGCTTTCGCGCCAAGGCTTGCTTCACCCGACGCTTTGCGCCCGGCTTCAGGTAGAAGGAGTGTCGCTTCACTTCCTTAATGATGTCTTCGGTCTGAACCTTGCGCTTGAATCGACGGAGCGCGCTGTCTATTGACTCGCCTTCTTGCAATCGAACTTCTGCCAAATTCATCACCCCCGACTGTCTTAAATCACCACCGCGGCACTGCCTGTTGAGTCTTCGCATGACTTGATCGAAGATCGAAGGCACGGCCCATCAGGCGGAATGGCGCTCTTTGAATTCGCCGATCTTCTCGTTGACTTTCTCCTTGGCGTTTTGCACCGACTGACTAATCTTGTTCCGCCTCTCGTCAGCCTCGTCGGTTGCGACGTTCTGGTGCGAGTGCTGCACTTCTTCAGCAGTGTCTTTAGCATTGCCCCACGTCTCCTTTGCCGCACCTTTGACTTGATCCACAACTCCCTGATTGGCTAGTTTCTCGTTGCCGAGAGTTTCCCCAACGCTTTGCTTTACCTTTCCCACCACCTGCTTAACCTTGCCAGAAACCTGATCCTCATTCACTGTCCTTCTCCTTGTCGCCCCAGGGGGGCGCTCTCTACGACAAAACCCACTCTAGTCTCGAATCCGTCCCCAAAGATGGTCACTATTGCACAGGAGTCCGCCGTCTCACGGGGTCAAATGGGCGCGGACATCGGGATAGAATGCAAAGATGGACAAGAAGGAAATCAATTCATCCGAAGATGACAGTCAGTTTTCTATTCTGGGTTTGCAGGCGTTGGCGATGTCTCGCTAGTGGCCCTTTTACATCGCACTATGTGTGGAAAGTTCTTTAGAATACACGCATTTGACTCGCGGCCCTTTAAAACCAATCGCTGCGGTAAGCGACCCACCATGAGACAAAAAGGATTGGAATGGTGGCGGCGCAGGCCCACCAGAAAGGAAGTAGGACATCGGCGAGCAGTCCAAACAGCGTGAAGGCCATCCAGAATATCTTTTTCTGCATGGAGGTTTACGAGTGTAAAACGTGCAGTTCGCGCTCCAGCAAGCCTTACAGCTTAAATAGTGATCGCAAAGAGTCGTCATCGACATGGCTCTCAGGCGCTAGCCAATGAACAAAGTCTTTGGCGCTGATGTGCGGCGGCTTTTGAACCGCCTTTTTCTCAAGTCCAGACTGAAGGTCTGCTTGTTTGCCTGTGTTGGTGACAACCTTCCATGTCTTCGTCTTCATTGTCGTCGCCTCGCTTGACGGCGGCTCTCGACATTCATGTACCGATTCATCGCTGTCCGCCTGCCAATCCGCTTTCAAGTATGGCTAGGTTTCGTTTCGGAGACTGTGCCGAAATGACCAGTTCTTGGGGTTTCTTGGCGGGAACACTGCCGTCTTGGCCTATTACTGACAAATCCTTATCAACGACCGCTTGATTCAGAGCGGCGGCGTTGCTGTAGCGCCTCGAAGATCTGCTTTCGCCTCGAAAGTTTGTAGCGACCGCACATGGGGAA
>Ga0182018_10001006_pt1 | contig 34065 bp, 26 predicted proteins | sample 812P2MmetaG_FD_120490 | JGI IMG/M metagenome (GOLD analysis project Ga0182018, IMG submission 120490) | Permafrost microbial communities from Stordalen Mire, Sweden - 812P2M metaG | ecosystem: Environmental > Terrestrial > Soil > Wetlands > Permafrost | place: Sweden: Stordalen | collected...
AAAGCGACATTCGACGCAAAAGACACCAGACCAAAATCATCATAGTATGGCTGCCATGGTCAAAGGCTTTGCTTACCCGAGAGCCGCCCAAAACCGGCGACATACCGAAGTCTCCACTCGGCAATTGGCAGCCTGGTCGAGCCGGGAAGGAAACTCACCGCCGTAGCCGTTGTTGCGTGTGGCGGCAGCGTCAGCAATCGCCGAGCCTTGGCCTGTCCGCGGCGGACGGTGTTTTCGCCCAAGAAGATCGGCTTCATTCTGCCAATGACTGGGCGGCAGCAAATGATTTGCTCATCTATGAGGAGCTTTCTATGCAGCCGACCATTCGCTACGCCAAAAGCGGCAACGTTCACGTCGCCTATCAAGTGTTCGGCCAGGGACCGGTCGATCTCGTGTTCGTGCCGGGTTTCATTTCGCATTTAGAAGTTTGGTGGAGCGATCCGGGCCATGCCCGCTGGCTGCGCCGCCTCGGCGAATCCGTACGCGTCATAATGTTCGACAAACGCGGAACGGGCCTGTCGGATCGTGTTGACCAGCAGCCCGGTATGGACGCGCGCATGGACGACTTCCGCGCGGTCATGGACGCAGTTGGAGTCGAACGGGCAGCGATCATGGGCATTTCGGAGGCCGGCTCACTTGCTTCGCTGTTTGCTGCCACGCACCCGGAGCGCTGTCAGGCGCTCGTACTTTACGGCGCCTTCGCGCGTTTCTCCTGGTGGTTTCCGACCGAGGAGGCACTGCAGCACTTCTATCATTATGCTGATACCGCGTGGGGCACGGGAGCCAGCCTGCCGATGTTCGCGCCGTCAATGGCCGGTAACAAGGCCTTTCAGGAGTGGTGGGGTAGGTTCGAGAGGCTTGGCGCGAACCCGGCCGCCTGCATCGAGATCATGCGGATGAATGCCCAGATCGACGTGTCTGCTATCCTCCCCACAATTCACGTCCCAACACTCATCATCCACCGCAAGGATGACGTCGCCGTCAATGTCGAAGGAGGGCGGGAACTCGCTGCGGGTATTCCCGATGCGCGTTATATCGAAATTCCCGGCATCGACCATTTCCTGTCGGTCGGAACTAACTCCGATGAGATTTTGGAAATGATCGTGGAATTCGTGACCGGGTCGAAAGCGGTGCCGCTCGCCGACCGCGTACTTGCAACCGTCCTGTTTACCGACATCGTTGAATCCACCGAAAAAGCCGGGGCAGTTGGGGATCAGCGTTGGCGTGACCTATTGGAGGCGCATGACAAGGCAGTGCGCGGGGAGCTGGGCCGCTTTCGCGGGCGAGAGGTGAAGTCGCTAGGCGACGGCTTTCTCGCAACCTTCGACGGCCCGGCGCGCGCTATCCACTGCGCACAGTCTATCAACGCTGAGTTGCACCGTCTCGGCATCCCGATCCGCGTAGGTATTCACACGGGCGAGGTCGAACTTGTGGACGGCGACGTAAGGGGCATCGCCGTGCATATCGCCTCACGGATCGCAGGTCTCGGACGGGCCGACGACATCGTGGTCTCACGCACAATCAAGGATCTCGTCGCTGGCTCTGGCATCTCGTTCGAAGATTTCGGCACGCATGTTCTCAAAGGTCTGCCCGACGCCTGGCAGCTCTATCGGGTTGCCCATTGAAGAGATGATCCGGTGGTATATCCGATAGTGGTCCTTAACGTCATTCACGGCGCTGCAAAAGTGTGGCCGCTATCGGATCACAACAGCGGACAAACTGCGCCGTCGGGCTGACCGGCTCCGCAGCGTTTGACCCGAAGCCGACCTGCGGCGACGTTCAGAAACATTACGATCTAGATGACTGACTGCAACCAAGTCGAGAAGGTCTTGATCGGCTTCTCTCGTGGATGACCAGGGGGGTAGACGAGATAAAAATGATACCCCGGCAAGCTTACATCAAATGCCTTTACGAGTGTCCCAGCCGCGAGCTCGTGTGCGACAAGGACGTTGCTGAAAATGCCAATGCCTTGCCCCGCAATCACCGCCTCGATCGCGTGCAGCTCCTCCCTAAAACTTAGATGGTCCACGTCCGTGAGTTCGGGCACGTCGCGCCACTTGCTGCGCGCTACCGTGAGCCACCTCTGCCAGGTCGGAGCGCCGAGATCTGACGGCGACCAATAGCAATGAACAAGGACGTGTTTTCGAAGATCGGCGACTTTATTCAGGCCCGAGGAAAGCAGGTCAGGACTGCAGATTGGCCAGAAACGATCACTCAGAAATTCTTTGGCGATACCGTCCGTTGGTGACGCGCGAGCATACCGGATGGCGACGTCGGCATCGCCGGCATTTAGATCGATAATGTTGTCGGTCCCGATCACATCCAGAGGTGTATTAGGATGTTCCTTTCGCCAGCGCGGCAGACGCGGCACGAGCCAACGGCTCGCAAACGCGTTTGTGGTCGTGACCCGAAGGGGCTGTTTATTGCGGTCGCGTTTCACAGCTGCGATAGCGGTAGCAAACGCTTCGAGCCCGTCGCGAATGACCGGAAAAAGACGGGCTCCAGGCTCAGTTAACGACATGGGCCGCGGCCTACGACGGAATAAAGGTCGTCCGCAATATTGTTCGAGCAACCGGATCTGATGACTAATGGCCGTCGGCGTCACGCCAAGCTCGGCTGCGGCTTTCTTGAAGCTTAGATGTCGGGCAGCCGCATCAAAAGCGCGCAGTTCGATAAGGGGCGGCAGCTTTTTCATGATGTCAGCGTAGATGAAAATGGTTCATCTTGCGCCTGAAATCTTCGCGTTTGCGCTCAGCATAGCCGAGAGGGAAAAGACGAACATTGCGGGACGCAGTGAGGAGAGCGCGTCATGAGGTCAGTTTCATCAATTGCCGATGCCGTCGCAGACGTTGCTACCACGTTCTCGGGGAAGCTCTTGGACCCTACTGACGCGGGGTATGATGAAGCCAGAAGGGTCCATAACGGTCTGGTGGACAAACGCCCGGCCTTGATCGCCCGATGTTGTGGCGTGGCGGATGTAGTCGATGCCGTCAACCTCACGCGCAAGCTGGGGCTCGAAGTGGCGGTTCGTGGTGGTGGTCACAACGTTGCAGGACGCGCGACCGTCGATGGCGGATTAGTAATCGATTTGACGCCGATGAAGGGAATTCATGTTGACCCCAAGAACCGTACGGTGCGCGCTCAGGGTGGCGTCACCTGGGCCGAACTCAATCGCGAGACGCAACTCCACGGTCTGGCGGTCACGGGCGGAGTGGTTTCAAGCACTGGGATTGCTGGACTGACTCTGGGCGGCGGTGTGGGCTGGCTGATGGGGAAACACGGCCTCGCCCTCGACAATCTGCGCTCGGTCCAAATCGTCACTGCCGAAGGCAAGACTTCGCAGGCGAGCAAAGATGAAGAACCCGATCTGTTCTGGGCCGTTCGCGGTGGAGGTGGAAATTTCGGTGTCGTCACTTCGTTTGAGTTTCAGCTCCATCCCGTAGGGCCCATGGTTATGGGCGGCCTGATCGCGCACCCGTTTGACTGCGCCCGAGACCTACTAAGGTTCTTCCGCGATTGCACGGTCTCGCTGCCTGATGAGCATACGATCTTTGGCGGGCTTATTCACGCTCCGGACCGGTCGGGGACAAAGCTGGCCGTATTGGTCACCTGTCATTGCGGCTCGCTTGGCGCCGGGGAAAGGGCCTTGCGGACACTTAAGCAGTTCGGATCTCCCGTCATGGATGCGCTCGGTCCAATGCCCTACTGTCAGCTCAACAGCATGCTCGATCCCGCGTACCCGAAGGGAGCGCTCAACTATTGGAAGTCAAGCTTCCTGAGGGAATTGAGCGATGAAGCCATCGATACGATGATCGAATGCTTCGCGCGATGCCCCACCCCAATGGGCCAGTTGCTTATGGAGCACCTCCACGGCGCGGCAACACGCGTACCGGTCAACGACACGGCGTTTCCGCATCGATCGCAGGGCTACAACTTTCTCGTGCTGTGCGAATGGATAGAGCAGGCAGATAACGATCGGTGCATTGCCTGGGCGCGCGAGACGTATGCGCAGATGGAGCCCTTCTTCGCCTCGGGCCGCTATGTGAATTACCTGGGCGACGATGAAACGGGCGAACCGGTCGCTGCCGCGTACGGGCCCAACTATCGGCGGCTCCAGCAGCTCAAGGCGAAGTACGATCCGAAAAACTTCTTCCGTATGAACCAGAACATTCGGCCGTTGGCCTGAGTCGAGTCGCGTCCATGCCAGTCATATATCGACCTGCGCGGCTGGAGGATTTGCCGCGAGCCGGTGAACTTGTCGTGCGCAGTATGAACGACTTGTCCGGACGTCACGGCTTTGGCCCAATGGCCACCGTGCGTCCCCCAGATTTCTCTGTATTCTCGTTGGGCGACGACCCTGATGGCCTTTGGGTGGCGGAAGATGCCGATGAATTGCTGGGCTTTGGGTTTAGTTGGGTCTGTGGCGACTTATGGTTCTTGGCACAATTGTTCGTATCTCCCGGTCAACAGGGGCACGGAATTGGCCACGAGCTTCTGAAGCGAACATATGAACATGCCGAGAAAACGAAAGCCACCGTCAAGGCGCTCATCACTTTTACTTTCAACAGCGTCTCTCAGGGGCTGTATATTCGCCACGGATTGTTTCCGCGCTGTCCGATTTATAATTTCGAGGTCGCGCGCGAGGCGGTAGTCAGCAACTCGCGAGGGGCTCTGTTGCGTTGCGCGCCGCTTAAAAACACGGTCTCCCACCTTCGCAGCCTTGCAAAGATCGATGAGCAAGCCTTAGGTATATCACGCGAAAAGCATCACAGATTCCTGATCGACGACGGTAAGACGAGGGGCGTCCTCCTTTATATGGGGGACGACTGCGTTGGCTACGCCTATATTGCCGATGGTCATATCGGACCCTTAGCGGTGACGCGGAAAGACTCCCTCGGCGCTGCACTTGGGACCGCGCTGAGCCTGGCTGCCGAAGGCACTTCTGCGCAACTGTCGGCCTTCATTCCCGGTTTCTCCGAAACGGCCTTAAGTGTCGCCATGGAACATGGCATGAAAATCACCATGCCGATGGTACTGATGTCGACGCACGACTTTGGCAATTGGACCCAATACCTGCCGCGCAATCCAGGCTTCATGTGATCGCTCCCGAGCGGCTCTCGCTAAGCGTCATTTCGGTAGTTGCCTCAATCTCAGAAGTAAGACGGGACCTGTAAATAGGTAGAGATTGACCCAGTGCGGACACAAGGCCGATCGTAATTTGGTATATGCCACTGGCGTGCCGTGCATCTGGCCAGCAATTCCACCTGGGGGTAGGAGACGAGCGATGTCCGAGACTGACAAGGTGTTCGCTGGTTCGATCCCGCAGAACTACGACCGCTATTTGGTCCCTTTGATCTTCGAGAGCTTCGCCCAGGATATTGCAGAGCGAGCGTGTGCACTATGGCCGAGGACCGTTTTAGAAACCGCCGCTGGCAGTGGCGTGGTCACCCGAGCATTGACACCAAGACTTCCGCCGGACGCCCGCTACGTGGTAACCGACCTCAACCAGCCGATGCTTGACTACGCTGCTACGCGACAGGTCGCAGACAGTCGCGTCAGTTGGCGCCAAGCAGACGCATTGGCTTTGCCGTTCGAGGATGCTGCCTTCGATCTGGTTTGTTGCCAGTTTGGAGTCATGTTCTTCCCCGACCGCCAATCGGGCTACCGTGAGGCAAAGCGGGTGCTCAAACCCGGAGGATGTTTCTTGTTCAACGTATGGGATCGCATTGAGGAGAACGTGTTCGCCAACGATGTGACGAACGCGCTCGCGGAAGTCTTTCCGAGCAATCCTCCACGCTTTCTGGCACGCACGCCGCACGGCTATCACGATACCGCGTTGATTCGTAGTGAATTGGACGGGGCAGGCTTCTCGAGTGTGGTGATTGAGACTAGAGCCGAGGAAAGCCGCGCATCCTCGCCTCGTCATCCTGCTGTTGCCTACTGTCAGGGAACTCCACTACGCAATGAGATCGAAGCCAGAGATGCGGACAAGATGGAAGTTGCTACCCACCGTGCCGCGTCCCTTATCGCGAGCAAACACGGAAGCGGTGAGGTGGCGGCTAAAATTCAGGCGCACATAATCGTCGCTGTCGTTTAGTGCTGAGTTGGCGGCGATCGACTCGCTCGTAGCGCTAAGTTTGGACGTCTCTTGTTGGCCCTTAGCGTCACTTCGCTGCGCCGAACAATAATGTCGCTATTGGAGTAACAACGGACATCGATCGGCGCGAGTACTGAATGCATCGGTCGTGAATGATGCTGTGGACGGCGCCCACTCTGCGGCATCGAAGTGCCATAGGGTGGTTGCGTTAAAGCGAACCACTATGAGGGGAGCCGTCCATGGGCGAAGTTAGCACAATTGGTCTTGATATTGCGAAGTCAGTTTTTCAGGTCCACGGCGTTGGTGTTGATGGCGCGGTGGTGATCCGCAAGCGGGTGAGCCGCGTCAAGGTGTTGGAGTTCTTTACGGCTTTGCCGCCGTGCCTGGTGGGTATTGAGGGGTGTCCGAGCGCACATCATTGGAGCCGCAAGCTTCAGATACTTGGCCATACGGTGAAGCTGATGCCGCCGAGCTATGTGAAGGCCTATCTCAAGCGCAGCAAGAATGATGCAAATGATGCCGCCGCGATCTGTGAGGCGGTGACGCGGCCATCGATGCGTTTTGTACCGACAAAATCCGAACAGCAGCAGTCTGGCTTGATGCTGCATCGCAGCCGGCAGCTTGTCGTCCGTCAACGCGCGCTGACTGCGGTAGAGATGGCCGCCGTTCACGGTCTGGCGGAGGCCGATAGTCGCATCGTCAAGCCCGCCAGGCCTTTCGCCTTTCTGGGATCCTACTCCCGCGGCGCGCCGGTAATCCACAACGGTAAGCCAGTAGCTGCAGAATGGCTGAAAGCAGATTTTCTCAGCCGCCGAAGCAAGCTCATATCTGCACGCGTTTTTCAGATTCGCATAATGACACGTTACGGAATGTCGGCGATGCGAGTGTTGTTCAACGGCCGAGTCGGATGAAAGCTCCGCCAAGTCTTCTTACTTCCACGCGATATCTGCAACAGCGGATCGCGGCGAATTACGCGCCAGTGCTCAAATTCGCGGCCGATCGACATTTGTCCGTTGGTGACGACTTAGGCCGACGGCCGTGCCTTCGCAACGGAAGGAGTGAGAACGAGTCCAACTAGGAGGTAAGAACTTGGCGGCGAATTCTGACTGCACGGCCATAGACGGCGTAATCGGAAGGGGATAATACCAGCTCGGCACGCCACGCGTGCCGCTCCACGTGCTAAAGGCTCCGTCCTGCAGGATGCGGAGCCTTTAGTTTTGGTACTGAGCTTACTCCGAACGCTTGGTTAGATCTGCGAAAGTGACGTTGGTGAGCGGCAGTTAACGATCTGCTCGATCGGCGCATCACGCTTTTGATTGCGCTAGTTCTGACGTCCGATGCCTTGTGATCTTCACACTGGATGGAATTCATGGCTTACGCTCCGATTACGTCCGCCCTTGGATTCGCGGTCTAAATTTTTCACTTCTCCTCACCCGCATCGACATCTGCAGCCTTGCGCGAATCCTCGAGCAGAATGCCGGAGTCGGCGTGCCAGCACAGCGTCTCGCGCTCGCCCACTTTGTATACATAGTCCTGCGAGTGGCGATGTTGCTCGATGTGAACATACTGTCCGGGTGCCACCTCGAAGACATCGGTCTCCAGCGAACCCAAAAACTCGCTGGCGATATACTTACCTTCGATGCGGTTCGCCATTTCCTGCTTCTCGCCGGTGTTCATCAGATCCGCACGAACGGAGAACCAGACGTCCTTGCCTATCGGGACGTGCCGCATGCCCGATAGTACCTTGACGTAGAGTAGGTGACCGAGCGATTCGACGAACACGATAGAGCCGCTGCGCGATTGGACGCGGCCCCGGAACAGATTGTTGTTGCCGATGAATTCGGCGACGAACTTCGTCCGTGGATTCTCGTGCACTTCGCGCGACGTACCGATTTGCTGAATCACAGCGTCGCTCATGACAATGACTTTGTCGGCGAGCGACATCGCTTCCTGCTGCGAGTGCGTGACCATGACGAAGGTCATGTTCAGATCGCGCTGAACGCGCTTGAGTTCGATCATCATCGCCTGGCGAAGATTGAAGTCCAACGATCCGAGCGGCTCGTCGAGCAGGAGCACAGTCGGTCGGCTGATCAGGGCACGCGCCAGCGCTACGCGCTGCTGCTGGCCGCCGGAGAGATCGCTGGGCCGGCGGGTCGCGAAGGTTGAAAGTCCCACCATCTCCAGCATTTCCCAGACGCGACGGTCCCGTAGGTTCTTTTCCATTCCCTTCATCTTTAAACTGAACTCGACATTCTGGAAAACCGTGCGATGGGGGAATAGCGCAAAACTCTGGAACATCATCGACGTGTCGCGCAGCGCTGGCGGCAGATCGGTGACGTCTTTGCCAGAGATGAAGATTTTCCCTTCGGTTACCTCCTCTAGGCCGCCGATCATGCGCAAGGTCGTGGTCTTGCCGCAGCCGGACGGTCCAAGCATGGAGACGAATTCGCCGTGCTTCAATTCGGCGTTGAAATCGATCACCGCCCGGGCGCCGCCCGGAAAGGTCTTGGACACATGTTCGAGTACGACGTCGAACTCGCTCATCGGCTGGCCGCGTTAGCCCGCCGATTTGGCGACGGCGTTGATCATGTTCCAGACTGAACCGAAGGGAACGGCGTCGAGCGCGCCTTCCTGATTGAACTCGGACAAAAGCTTCACCGCCTGCCGCAAATCCTCGTTTTCGCCGGCATGCTCTGTCAGCCGTGTGATCGCCTCCGGGAAAGGAACCTCGCGCGCCTTCTTGGTGCGCAGATGTTCCTGCACGAGCGCGTTGAGATGCTCATAGGTTTGCTTCAACGAGCTGCCATTATACGGCCGGCCGAGCAGACCCTGTATGCCGTTGGCGCTCAGCCGCTGGCGAAGCCCCTCGGGCAGCCCCTGCGCCAAGCCTTCGAGGACCTCGCCAATCCCAAATCCTTGCGTGAACAACCCCCGGATCGTATCCATCGTGCCATTACCATCGCCATACATGCGGATCTGCGCTCCAGACAGGGCAGTGCCCATCGCCTTGGCCTGATCGATATGAACGTCGCGGTCGGCCTCGATGCGCAGCCGCGCCAACTCGAGGAAGGTCGCAGCCTCGTCATACTTCTTGAGCGCTTCGGCCTTGGCTTCTATCCCGGTCGCTTCGGCTTCGAGCTGCCGTTGCGCGTTGGCGATGCGCAGCTGCTCGACTTCCATTTCGGCGCGCCCGCGCGCGCCCGCCTCGCGCTCGATGCCTTCGGCGCCGATCGTCTGCGCCTCGGTCGTGGCGCGGGCGCGGATCATCGTTGCCTCGGCCTCGAGCTCGGAAGCGAGCTTGCGCGCTTCCGCTTGCGTGATCATGTGCATGCGCATCACCTGCGCCTTGCTTTCCTCCTCGATGCGCCGTGCCTCGGCGGCCTTCGCCGCCTCGATGACCTCGACTTGGCGCGCACGCTCGGCGTCCGCGACCACGCGCACCGACTCCACGCTGTGCTCCGCCTTTTCGCGGTCTATGGTGGTCGCAAGCCGCTTGGTCTCGGCGAGATCGAGCTCTCGCGTCTTGGCGACGAGCGCGATCTCGCGGTCGCGCTCGGCTTGCTCACGCGTCAGGAAGCGCTCGATATCGGTGCGTTCGCGTTCGCCCTCCTTGCCGATGAGCGCGATGTCGCGGCTCATTTCCTCCAATCGCGTGGAGAGTGCGCTCTTGATTTCGGCGGCCTCACGTTGCGAAGCCTCCTGGATGATGGCAATCTCCTTCTGAATCTGCGCCGTCTCCAGCGCTTGTTGCTTGCTGATTTCCTCTTGCTCGACTTCCCAGCGTCGCTCGAGCACGAAAAGCTGTTGGTCGCTCAATATCTGCGCGCGCTCGTCGGAGATTTCCTTTTCCTGCTTGGCCGCGGCAACTGCCTCGTCGCGATCGACCTGCAGAATGCCGAGGCGGGTTCCGAGGCTGCGCTTGTGCACCGAAAGCGCGGTCTCTTCGCTCGCCTGATGGCGCAGGTCGCGCGCCCGTTCTTCAGCGGTCGCCACCGCGGTGGCGCGGGCGATGTCGGCTTCCTGACGTTCGCGCTCCTTGCCGGCGAGCTCGATGGCCTTGTCGCGCTCGGCGCGCTCGCGCGCCAGATTGCGGCTGATCTCCGCAATTTCGGCTTCCCGTGCCTTATCGATCAGCGCGATTTCGCGGTCGCGGCGCTCTTGCTCAAGCGCCAACTCTTTTTGCACTTGTGCGATTTCCCGGCGCTTGGCTTCAGCCGTAAACGCGATATCGCGCTCGGTGCGCAGTTGCTCTAGCGCCTTTTCGTTTTCGAGTTCACGCTGCTCCACGGCCAAGCGCTGATCGAGCACGTAGGTCTGCTTTTCGCGCAGCTGCTTGGCCTGTTCGTTGGAAATCTCCCTGTCCTGGCTGGCGCGTGCAACCGCCTCTTCACGCTCGATTTCTAGGAGCTCGAGCTGGGTGGTGAGATCCTTATTGCGGATCGCGATCGTGGTCTGCTTTTCGGTTGTGTGGACCTTACGCCGGGCTTCGGAGGTGACTTCGGTGATGACTTTCAGCCCCTCGGCGTCGAACACGTTGTCGGACCGGAAATACTCCTTGGTCGATTGCTCGAGCGAGACGATGGTCACTTCTTCGAGCATCAGCCCGTTGGTGGCGAAACTCTCGCTGACACTGTCCTTGATCTCCCGCGCAAACCCATCGCGGTTCTCGTGCAGCTCCCGCAGCGTCTTCGTAGCAGCGAAACTGCGCAGCGCGCCAACCACCTTGGCTTCAAGGAGGTTGCGGACCTTGTCGGCATCGAAAGTCTTTTCGCCGAGGGTGCGGCTGGCGATTAGTACCGCCTCGTCCGTATGTCCGACATGCGCATATAGCTCGGTGTTCACATCGATGCGGATATTGTCAGCGGTCAGGATTGCCTGCTCGCGCGCGCGACTGACTGCGAATTTGATGGACTCAAGCGAAACCCAGGTGATCTCGTGGAAGACAGGCAGCACGATGGCGCCCTTGCCCACACATACTTTCGCACCGAGGAAGCCCGTGCGGACGAACCCCATGTTGGATGGCGCGCGTTTGTAAATCCAAATCGAGATTATGTAGAAAATCGCGAGAAGGATAATCGCGGTGACGACGAGACTGATAACGACTTCAAGCATAGCGCACCGGTCCCATCTCTTGAAGTTTTGTCATTTGCGTTTACGCCATTTGAACGGCGCGGGCGGAAGCGTTTGCCCTGCGCTCGCCGAAGTCGAACAGCTTTGGAGTCTTTCTATTCCGCTTCATGCTGTCGCGCAGTTCTTCCGTAGCCCGGCGATCGACATCGAGACGGGCGCCCGTAAGAACCACACCATATTCTTCCCGCGCTTTCGTTTCGCTCATCAGCTTGCGGGCGACGTCGTTGCGGGTGCGCAGCGGATCGCGCTCCAGCGGATCGCCCCAGCCGCCGGCGCCTGCGGTGCGGAATATCACGCGATCACCGGCATAGACCCTCACGTTATCGGTCTTCGACGGCAGCGGCTGCCGACTGCCGTCCTTGCGCACCAGCCATTTTTCCGAGCATGCGCCTGGGCGTCCACCGAGGATACCCCAAGGTTGCGTCAGATGGCGGTCGTCGTGGATCGAAATGTCGCCCTCTTCGAGCAGGAGAAATACCTTCTCGACGCCGTTGCCGCCGCGGTGCTTGCCGGCGCCGCCGGTATCCATGATGGTCGTGTAGCCGTCGATGAGCATCGGGTAGTAGGTTTCCAAATACTCGGTCGGGATATTCTGAAATAGCGGCCACCACGAGTGGCCGTCCATGCCGTCTCCCATGGGACGGCCAGGAATTCCGCCGTAGAGAATCTCCATTAGCTGGAACGGCCGGCCGGACTTGTCGATGCCGGAATAAAGAAAGTGCGGGCTCGACCCGTACCCTGCCGCCGTCGCCATTTCCGGGGCATTATAGCTCAGCGCACCGCCAAGCACATCGAATTGACGCGACAACGTGTGCGTGCGGCAGCCCAAAGAGGCCGGAAAATTGGGATGCACCAGCGACCCCTTGGGCATGGTGACGTGAATTAGGTCGTAAAAACCGTCGTTAAACAAGATTTGGGGGTCGAAGACCATGATCATGTAGACCCCGATGAACATCTTGAACATGCCTTCGTGCAGATAGAAATTGATCGGACCGGGCGCTTGGCGCGACGTGCCGGTCCAGTCGAAGTAAGCGTTGTCGCCCTCGCGCCAGACCGTAAGCTTCATCTTGAAGGGACCATTGCCGCGGCCGTCGTCGTCGACATAGTCCTCGAAAGACTTCGGCTCCTCAGGCAAATTTTTCAGGATCAGATTGCGCATCGCGCGATTTGTCCGTTCGAGCAGCGCGTTGCAGGCCTGTTTGTAGATGTCGCGGCCGAAACGATCGCATATTTCAATCACGCGTTTCTCGCCGGCGCGGCATCCGGCAATGATCGCCATGAGATCGCTGTAGTTCATCTCCGGCGTGCGCGTATTGTTCATGATGACGCTGAGTGCCGCCTTGTTGAGCTCGCCCTTCTCGTAGAGCTTGATCGGCGGAATACGGATGCCCTCGCCGAAGATCGAGGCCGCGTCGGTCGGCATGCTGCCCGGCACGGCGCCGCCAACGTCCATCATGTGTCCGAACATCGAAGTGAACCCGACCAATTCACTCTGGTGAAACACCGGCACCAGCACCATAAAGTCGTTGAGGTGACTGATCGCCCCGGAACAAGCGTAAGGATCGTTCTGCAGGATGACGTCGCCAGGGTCCAGGTCGAAGCTACTCTGCTTGAGCATATTGGAGATGTAAGAGCCGAACTGCCCGACAATCATCTGCCCTTTGGCGTCGCAAATCATCGGGAATTCGTCGTGCTGTTCGCGGATCACCGGCGACATGGCCGAGCGGAACAACACCGCATCCATTTCATGGCGCGCATTGCGCAGCGCGTTCTCGATCAGATCGAGGGCGACGGTGTCGAGCTTGCGGCTCTCCTTTGGCCGCGGCGCGGCGGAAGCTTCAGTGCCGCGGGCATTGCCGTTGGTTCGTTCGGCAGGGGGCCCCGCAGCGGGCCGTTCCGAACGCGTCTCCAAAACGGCCGCGCCATCGAACATCTCGGCGCAGCTCCGCAGCGCCGCCTCCGTCGCTCGGCGCAACGCGGCGCCTTCGTCGCCGTTGGTGCGCGCCGAGCCGAACTGCATTTTCGAGGCGCCGTCCACCGTCAGCTTGCAAAGTACAGTCACCGATCCGCGCTCGGTCTTGTGCTCGACGACGTCGGACGACCACCGTGAGCCGTATCGGTCGTTGAGCATCGCGTAGAGATCGGAAGCCTGCGCGGCGGCTTTCGAGGAAAGACTGGCGGAAGCCAAATCTGCGGACGTGGGCGGGCGGTGCGTTACGCCAAGTAGGCCCAATTCCTCGGTCTGCGCCGAAAAAATCTTGTCGAACTGATGCTTGTTGGCCTTGAGCAGGTCGTCAAAACTCACGCTGCTGCTCAGGGGGCTAAAGTTCGTCATTGGGACTGTTTCTCCGGGTGGCTCAGGACGCCTTGTCGGGTCTGATCAGAATACTCAGATATTCGTCGACCTCGCCAGTGTGGTTCGGATGAATCACCGTCGTGGCGTCCATCTGAATGATGATTGCCGGGCCACGGACCCGGTTGCCGGCGCGCAGTTTTGTGCGGTCGTAGACATTGACCGAAGCGAAGCTGCCATCGAAATAGGCGCGATGCTGTTCGACCACCGCGCCGGCCGCGTCGGGCCCTTCTTTGTCAAACTTCGGCAGACTGATCTTTTGCACCGCCCCGACCCCGACGGCGCGCAGATTAACAAGTTCAACCGGCTGATCGAGCTTGAAGCCGTAGATGCGCTCATGCGCCAGGCCAAAGCGCCCGGCGAGATCGTCAAGCGCTCCGCTGCCGAGCCGGTCGGGATCGATCTCTAGGGAAAATTCGTAACCCTGGCGAAAGTAGCGGACGTCGGCTTCGTAGTTGAGGCGCTGGCGCGACTCATCGATCCCCTCTTCGCGCAGCCATGCCCGCGCGTCGCGCCCGAGCTTGGTCAGAATTTCGCCTATCTGGCTGGGATCGGCGTCGTCGATGGTGCGCACGAAGGTTTGGGCGAATTCGTTTTTCACGTCGGAATAGAGGAAGCCCAGGGCCGACAGAACGCCGGGCGTGGGCGGCACGATAGCCGGATAGCAGCCGGCAAGCATGGCCATGGCGTTGCCGTGAAGTGGGCCGGCCCCACCAAACGGCACCAGAGCAAAGTCTCTGGGATCAAGACCCTTTTGCACGGTCACGAGGCGCAGCGCGCCGAACATGTTCTCGTTGACGATGTCAAGGATGCCCTGCGCCGCCTGGTGCAGATCGAGGCTGAGCGCGCGGGCGATCGTCGCGACCGCTTCCTCCGCCGCTTTCGTATCCAGCACCATCTTGCCGCCGAGGAGCCGTGGCGGAAGACGACCAAGGACCACATTGGCATCGGTGACCGTTGGCCGATCGCCGCCCTTGCCATAGCAAGCGGGGCCCGGCACCGCGCCGGCGCTTTCCGGTCCGACACGCAACGCTCCGGTCATCGGCACGTGCGCCACCGAGCCGCCGCCGGCGCCGACGCTGTGCACGTCAACCGACGGTACCTTGATGGGATAAGAGCCGATCGACGTTTGCCGCGAGATCGTCGGCTTGCCGTCCTGAATTAAGGAAACATCGGTCGATGTGCCGCCCATATCGAAGCCGAGCGCTTCCGGGTAACCGGCGAGCGATGCCATAAAGGCCGCGCCGGAGACGCCGCCAGCGGGACCGGACAGCATGGTGTGGACCGGCGACTGACTGGCGCGCTCGACGCTCATCAGGCCGCCGTCGGAGCGCACGATATTGACGCTGGATTGAAACTGGACTCGGTGCAGCTTCTCCTCGAAGCCGCTCAGATAGCGGCGCATGCTCGGGCGAACATAGGCATTCATAACGGTGACCAGCGTGCGCTCGTATTCGCGGAACTCGGGAAGGATTTCCGAGGATAGCGACACCGTCATGTCGGGGGCCATTTCCTCGACAAGGGCTTTGACCCGCTGCTCATGCTGCGGGTTAGCGTAGGAATGCATCAGCGAAACGGTGATGGCTTCGGCGCCAAGCTCGATCAGCTCACTGATCGCCTTGCGGGCGGATGCCTCGTCGAGCGGCGTAATGACGTCGCCGCGCGCGTTCATACGCTCTCGGATGCCGCGGGTGAGCTCGAGGTCGGCCAGCGGATCGGGCTTCTGCATGATGATCCAGCCGGCGAGGGGCCCCGGCGTCTGCGAGCGCGCGAGATGCAGAACCTGCTCGAAATTCTCGGTGACCAGCAAACCGACTTTGGCGCCTTTCGCCTCGAGAACGATGTTGGTCGAGACCGTCGTGCCGTGAAGGAGCGCGGTGATATCCGACGCGGCGACGCCTGTCTCCTCGATCAGCTGCTCGATCCCGTTGAGGATCCCGACCGACTGATCACTGGGCGTCGACGGCGTCTTCAAAAGGCGCGTTGCGCCCGAACGCTCGTCGAACAAAAGCAGGTCCGTAAAGGTCCCACCGACGTCAATGCCGAGCCGGCTACTCATGTAAACCCCTGCGGTGGCCGCTTCAGGGCGCTTTTCCCGCGCTGAAGAGCGAACCAATCCCTCTTGCCGTCTCTCCCACGGGGTTCGCGCTATTCAGCCGCGCACACGGGCGCGTTCCGCACGCCCATTTCTATCAATAATGCTCCCGGAGCACGCTAATAGTCCCGGAGCGGCGTCCTAATGTCAACTCGTCCCATCCCATCTCACGTTGCTGCCAAATCCGGCAGCGGGACAGCGGGTTTTGACATCAGGCGGGAATGATCTACCATTCGCGCCGGGGCGCACGACAAGACGGCGAATATGGCTGACGATACCACCAAACAGGAGCAGTTCTGGATTTGGATCGTCGCGGTCATCATCCTTCTTGTTTTTCTCTACTTCTATCGGCCGTTCGAGACGTATTTGCTCGCGCATACCCCTTTTATTCACTTCAGTAACGTGGTCTTCTGGTTTACTTCCCTGGTCGGCATCGTCGCTTACGCGTTCGCGCATTGGCAATCGTTCCGCAACGAAATCTTCCGCAGCGTCACTGAACTCAATGTCGATACGCTGGTCTTCGACACGCTCCAGGCCGCCATCCTCGTGAGCGTAATTTTCTGTGCCGGCGGCACGTTGCAGGCAATCGAGGTGTTGAGCGAGTACTTCGTCAATCGCGGCCCGATCTTCGATGCCATGTTCGGTGAGAAGCTCCTGTCCATTGTCTTGTTGGTCATCTTGGCGGTAATTTTCTATCTGCTGCACTATGTCGTGCGCGCCTTGCGCACCGGCTGGCGCCCGCGCAGCGCACCGCCGCGAGCGCGCTGACCGATCTTCACGTCCGGAATGTATCCTGCTTGCGCGGAGTGATTTTCAGGCCGGCAATGCCACCGGCCTATTGACCAGGTCGTTGAACACGCCAAGCGACCGCTCAATGGGCGCGCGCTGCAGTCCGCGCACAATGAAGACGAGACGTGACCGCCGGTCGGCGCTGGGCCAGGCTTCCAGATGGCTTGGCGGATGCACGATGTGCTGAACGCCATTGACGAGCACGGGCGTCGGCACGCCCTCCACGTGCAGCAAGCCCTTGAGACGCAGCACGTCGGCGCCATGGCGGTGCAGCAGCATGCTGACCCAGACGCCGAACGCGGTCCAGTCCAGCGGAGAATCGAAGATCGCAGCAAAGGACCGAATGTCGGCCGTGTGCTCGTGCACATCGTGGTCGTGGATTTCCGACGCGGACCACTGGCTTGCTTCGCGGAATTTGCCTTCGGCATCGTAGATGTCGTGGGTCAAAAGCGCGTGGAAATCGTCGCGGACATCCGTCGCGTGCAAGATTTGTGCGGAGAGGTTGTAAGCCCGCAATCTCGCGCAGAGCGCCGCGATTGATGCTTCGTCTGCAAGATCGGTTTTGGTCACGACCAGCCGGTCGGCCATCGACACCTGTTTGACCGCCTCGGTGAAAGTGTCGAGCTGCGTCGCGCCGTTCATAGCATCAATCGTCGTGACGATACCGGAGAGACGGAAATGATGACGTAGGACCGCTCCCGACAGCAGTGTATAGGCGATCGGCGCAGGATCGGCCAATCCGGAGGTTTCGATGACGACGCGGCGAAAATGCGGGACGTCGCCTCTCGTCCGGCGGGACAAGAGATCGCGCAACGCCTTCTGCAGATCGCCGCGCACAGCGCAGCACACGCAGCCATTTTCGAGCAGCAAGGTGCTTTCGGCCACGCCTTGCAACAAATGATGGTCGAGCCCGACCTCGCCGAACTCATTGACGAGCACGGCTACGTCGGACAATTCCCGCGAACGCAACAGGCGTTGCAGCAGCGTCGTCTTACCGCTACCGAGGAAGCCGGTGATGATGTTGACCGGCGTGAGATCGCTGTAGCTGGCCATGTTCGCTCGCGCTCAACCCTCGCGTATGGCGAGCGTACCCAAGTAGCGCTCGTCGAGCGGGTCGCAGACGCAGCCTGCTATGCGCCCCGCGGCTCCCCAGATTTCGCCGACCGTCTCGACAATCGCAGTGCGCCCGGTGCGGCTGGTCAGCAGATATGAATTGCCGGACCAGTCCTTGACGGACACGCCATGATGCTTGAGCACGGCGTTGAGAATGCGGGTGCGGGCCTGGCGTTCGCGGAGCCGCGTCTGCGGTTGCGTCCGTCCGGCGAATACCGCGGGCGCCGTCGCGCTGTCGCTCCACTCGCCACTGCCACCGAGAACACCGCACAATGCGCACATGAAGCGGCCGCTTATCGCGCGTGTACTGCTTCGGCGGGAGCGCTCTCCCGCGGATAGCGGCGGCGGAAATCGTCGGCGATCTCGTCGAAAGTGCAAAACTTCACGCCGGCGTGCTTGGAGAGATAGTCGTATATCCGCTCCAACATCAGCAACACCTGCGGACGGCCGGAGACGTCGGGGTGAATGGTCATAGCGAATACGGCGTAGTCGTATTCGCGGTAGACCCAGTCGAACTGGTCGCACCAAAGCTCTTCGATATCGCGCGGCTTGATGAAGCCGTGGCTGTTCGGGGCGGCTTTCATGAACATCATCGGCGGCAGATCGTCGAGGTACCAGCTCGCGGGTATATCGGTGAGGTCGGATTCTTCACCACGCACCAGCGGTTTCATCCACTCCTTTGGATCTTTCGAATAATCGATCGGCGTCCATCTGTCCCCTACTCGCACGTAAAAGGGGTGGAAGTCGTTATTCATCAAGCTGTGGTCGTATTTGATGCCTTTTTTCAGCAGCAGCTCGTTAGTAACGGTTGAGAATTCCCACCACGGAGCGACGTAGCCGGTCGGCCGTCGGCCGCTGAGCCGCTCGATCAGCTCAATGCACTTGTCCATGACTGCCTCTTCCTGCTCGGGCGTCATAGCGATCGGGTTCTCGTGCGAGTAGCCGTGCATGCCGATCTCGTGACCGGCGTCGACGACCATCTTGCACTGGGCCGGGAATGTTTCGATGGAATGGCCGGGAATGAACCAGCTGCTCGGTATGCCGAGCCGGTCGAACAGCTTGACGAGCCGTGGCACCCCAACTTCGCCAGCAAAAAGGCCACGGGAAATATCGCAGGGCGAATTCTCTCCGCCATAGGAACCGAGCCAGCCCGCGACAGCATCGACGTCGACGCCGATGGCGCAGAATATTTCTTTCTTGCCGCTGCCGCTAGATCGCGACGCCGATCGCGTGCTTCTCGCCGATTCGGCGCCCATCGAGGTTACGAGCGAACGCGGCTGATAGCGTGGTCCACCGGCGGAGCCATAGCCGGCACGAACGGAGCCAAGCGTTGGACGGGGTCGATTGTCGTCGGTCATGGGTGTGCACCACTAGCGTATGATTTTGTCGATCAATTACGGCCCGTTCGATCGGCGACGGACGCCCGACGATGAGAACAGTCCCACGTTGCACGTGCACCGGCAAGAGGCGGCCGTGACGTGACCAACTAGAGCTGCCGCGTTTGCTGGCCTGGATGTCGTTGACAACCGCCTATCGGCGACGCCATCTTAATCCCATCCGGGCAAGTCTGGAGAGTAGCAATGAATGACTGGCAACGCGAAACCAAAGCGGACTATCAGCGCAAGGGCTTCGCGAGTCGATCGGGCTATGGCCGGAGCCCGGCCTTTGTCGTGGTCGACTTCATCAATGGCTTCACAGATCCCTCAACGCCGCTTGGCGGCGACTTCGCCTGGGAGATCAATGCGACGCGCCAGCTCCAGCAGGCGTTCCGCCGGGCCAAGCTACCGATTTTCTACACCACGATCGCCTACGCCGAGGATATGCGCGACGCGGGCGTGTTCGTTAAGAAAGTTCCCTCGCTTGCGATCCTACAACATGGCTCCCCTCTGATCGAAGTAGATCAAAGAATTCAGCCGTTGCCGGGCGAGAAAGTTCTGACAAAGAAATATGCCAGTGCATTCTTTGGCACGAGCCTCGATATCGATCTGCGGCTACTCGGGGTTGATACCGTCATCCTCGCGGGTTGCACCACCAGCGGCTGCATCCGCGCTTCCGCCGTCGATTCCCTCCAGTACGGCTACCAAACCATTGTCGTTCGCGAGGCGGTGGGCGATCGCGCCCCAGGCCCGCACGAGGCGAATCTGTTTGATATCGATGCCAAGTATGGAGATGTGGTCGATATTGCAGAAGCACTCGATTACCTCCGATCCTTCGCCGGAAGCGTGGATTTCTCGACCAAAGCGCAGGACGAATTCGATCGCTGGTGGCCCCGCGCCCAACGCGGCTGAGCAGGCAAATGGCTAACGCACAGCGCCCCGAACTGTCGTCCGCTTTCGACGACATGCTTTCGAAGAACAAAAAGAGCTTCGAGGAACTCTATCGCGGCGGGCGGTCGCTGGCCGGGCCGACCGGTGCCATTACCAAGCCGGCCGCCGGCTGGGAGAAGCCTGCAGCCGCCTCGCCGCGCGCCGCTGTGCCCGTGCAGCTCGGCCCGAACTCACAAGCTGCGCGCCTGCTGAATGAGCGCCTGGGCAACGAGTGGCGCTACGAAGTTGCCGAGCAAAAACGCGACGGCGACGAGGCCATCGTCCTTTGCAAGCTCATTTTCGGCAAGGATGGCGCGGTAAGGACGCAGTTCGGCCGCTCCAAGATAACAGACGCGTCGGTCGCCGGGGCCAGTGCCGGCGTGCGCTTCAAGATGGGTGACACAAGCGCCGCGGCGGACGAGAGCGAAGCCTTTCGTCGCGCCACTGAAGCGGCCCTGATGCATTGCGCCGAACTTATCTAATTTCCAATTCAGCCAAACCGGTCGACGCGTTCAGTGCGGCGCCGAAGCGCCGCGCGCAACGGCGTCCTTGTCGGCGTATTCGCCGCACCAATCGCTGCCAAAGGTTATCGGCCACGCACCGACACCGTTCTCACGACGACTAGGAGGAAAGCGCCGGCAATATCCGACCGCCTGTTCCGAGTGAGGTTCGGTACCTTCCGTCGGATGAAAGTGCCACCACCTGCAGCCGGAGCAGACGGATTCCGCGGTTAACGCCATTGCTTGTATTCCCCTTGGGCTACTTCCACTCGATCTTAGGTTCGCATTCAATCACTACTTGTTCGGTTCCGACAACTCTTCTGAGCACTTTCAGACGCATGACTTGGGTTTCGGCGTCGTTCGCTGGGGGTTGCGCAGGCGGACCATTGCTGACAATCTTTCGTTGAACACCGGTATGAGCAGAGACGTTGTGCACCCGGGACAGGCACGGCGGCGCAGGGACCACTAGGGCGATCCATGGCGCGCGTAGGCGTGGATGTCGGCGGGACAAACACCGACCTCGTTCTGGAGGCCGAGCACGGGGTTTTCGTGCATAAGGTCGCCAGCACGCCACACGATCAATCCGAAGGCGTGCTCAAGGGCTTGCGCGAGCTGTGCGACATTTCCGGCGTCCGTCCCAACGATGTCTCGCTGATCGTGCATGGCACGACGGTCGCCACCAACATCACCATCGAGCATAACGGCGCCGACGTCGGAATGCTTACCTCGCAGAATTTCCGCGACATCTTGCACATCGGCCGGCATAAGCGCCCACACAATTTCTCGCTGCATTTCGAGGTTCCGTGGCAGCAGCGGCCGCTGGTTAAGCGACGCAACCGCATCGCGGTGACCGAGCGCATTCTGCCGCCGGACGGAACGATCGGAATCCCTCTCGACGAGAAAGAAGTCATCGAGGCTACTCGGCTGTTCAAGCGCCGCGGCATCAAATCCGTCGTCATCGGCTTTCTGTTTTCGTTTCTCAACGACGCGCATGAGCGGCGCGCCGCCGAAATCGTCCGCGCCGAAATGCCGGAAGCCTATATCTGCACGTCGTCCGAGGTCGCCAATGTGATCCGCGAATACGAACGATTCTCGACGGCGGCAATGAACGCTTTTGTCGGACCCAAGACTTCGCTCTATCTTAACAACTTGCAGAGCAAGCTCAGCGAGAACGGCTTCCGCGCGAATCTGCGCGTCATTCAATCGAACGGCGGCATCGCCACCGTCGAAACGTGCTCGCAAAAGGCGGTTGGCATCCTGATGTCGGGGCCGGCCGGTGGCGTGATCGGCGGACGGGCCGAGGGTTTAATGTGCGGGCGCTCAAACCTCATCACCGTCGATATCGGCGGCACGTCGGCCGACATCAGCACGATCCCCGACGGCCGTATCAAGATCATGAACGCGCGCGACTCTTACGTGAACGGTCATCCAATCCTAGTACCGATGATCGATCTGGTTTCTATCGGCGCCGGCGGCGGATCGATCGCTTATATCGATTCCGCCGGCGGGTTCCATGTTGGCCCGCGCTCTGCCGGCGCCGAACCCGGCCCCGCCTGTTACGGCAGAGGCGGCGAGGAACCGACGGTGACCGATGCGCAGGTGGTGCTAGGGCGTCTTGACGCCGACAAGATGCTGGGGGGCGATCTGCCCCTCAATCCGGACCTTGCGCATAAGGCGATTGAAACCAAGGTGGCGAAGCCGCTCGGCCTGTCGATAAAGGACGCGGCGCTCGGCATCATCAAGGTCATCAATTCGAACATGGCGCTGGCTATTCGCGCGAACTCGGTCGCGCGCGGCATCGATCCGCGTGAGTTCGCGCTCGTGCCGTTCGGCGGCGCCGGTCCCTTGCACGGCGTGGCGCTGGCGGAGGCGATTTCGGCCAAGGAAATCATCGTGCCCGTGGCTCCGGGCATCACGGCGGCGATGGGCCTTTTGCAGACCGACATGCAATATGAGCACGCCCGCTCCCTGATCGTCTCGCTCAAACACACCGACGAAGCCGGAATAGCCCGGATCAACAGCGTTATCGACGAGCTGGTCGAGCGTTGCCGGCGCGATCTGGAGAAGGACGGAGTGACGGGCGAGCGCCAGAAATTTCAAAGGCTGGCGGAGTGTCGCTATCACGGACAGGGATTTGAACTGCGCGCACAACTTCCGGCCGGGAAAGTGACCGCCGCCAACCTCCGCGAAGTCGTCAACGGGTTTCACCGGCAACACCGGCTCGACTACGGCTATCACTTCGAGGATGGCGAAGTGGAGCTGATTACCGTCCGTGTGATCGGACGCGAGGACGTAGTCCCGCTCAAGGCGGAGCGGATCGCCAAAGCGCCCAGCCAGGACGTATCCGACGCTCTGCTCTACACCCGTGCGACGACGTTCGACGACGGCCAGACCGTAGACACGCCCCGCTATGACCGCAATCATCTCAAGGCCGGGCACCGGATCGCCGGACCGGCGATCCTGATCCAGCACAATTCCACTACGCTATTGCCGCCCGGCTATCTCGCCGAGGTGGCTGAATTCGGCAATCTCAACGTTCGCCGCGGCTGAGAGCGTCATGTCGAAAGAAGCTATCGATCCCATCACACTGCAGGTGATCAACGGCGCTCTACAGACGATCGCGGAAGAAATGGGACACGTGCTCTACCGCATGTCGTTCTCCTCGATCATTCGTGAATCGCAGGATCTCGGCGCCGGACTGTTCGATACCGAATTCAACACGCTCTGCGAGTCGGAATCGACACCGCTGCATATCGGCTCGCTGCCCGGTTACCTTGCGGGGATACGCGACACGCTGCAGGACGGCGAATGGCACGAGGGCGATCTCGTCATTCATAATCATCCCTATCACGGCTCGAGCCATTCGCCTGACATCGCCGTCGTTGTGCCCGTGTTCCATCAGGGTACCCTCATCGGATATTCGGCAAACACTGCGCACCTCGTCGATATCGGCGCGGCGACGCCGGGATTGATCATCGACATTCCCGACGTTTTCGCCGAAGGCATGCTGTTCGCCGGCACCAAGCTTTACGAGCGCGGCAAGCGTAACGAGGCGTTGTGGAATTTTATCGGCCGCAACAGCCGTGCCGCACGTTCGCTGCAAGACGATCTGGATGCCCAGATAGCGTCGGCCCGGCTCGGTGCGAAACGGTTCGCCGAGCTGATGGACCGCTATGGCCGAGAGCTCGTTCTCGATGCCACTCAGCAACTGATGGACTATACCGAACGCGTACTGCGCCAGCGCATCGCGGCTATTCCCGATGGCGAATACCGCGCCGAGGGTTTTCTCGACGATGACGGCAAGAACCGCGACGTCCGCCTGCCGATCAAGGTGTGCGTGCGGGTCGAAGGCGACGGCATCGAGATCGACCTCACCGGCTCCTCCAAGCAAGTGGAGACGGCCTTCAATGTGCCGTTCGAGGGCTCAACCAAGGTCGCCTGCTTTTGCGCGATCCGCTCGCTGCTGCTCGATGCGGTGACGTCCGACGTGAAGGTGCCATCGAACCAGGGATCGTTCCGGCCAGTGAAGGTCACTGCGCCCAAAGGGTCGATCTATAATCCGATATTTCCCGCCGCCGCCGAAGCGCGCTTTGCGCAATGCAATCGCGTGATTGATTTGATCTACAAGGCCCTGGCGCCGGTTCTGCCGAATGACATCATAGCCGGCAGCTCCGCTAGTCTGTCGTTCTGCTCCTATGCTGGCATCCGTCCGTCGGGCGACTATTGGGTGTTCCTCGAAGTCAATGAGGGCTCGTATGGCGGCCGTCCGCGCGCCGACGGACCCGACAGCATCGACAATCTCATGGCTAACACGCGCAACAATCCGATCGAAGATTTGGCGATGCATTTGCCCATGATCTGCGACCGCTACGAGCTGCGCGACGACGTCATGCCCGGCGCGGGCCGGTTTCGCGGCGGTATCGGCGTGGTCAAGGCTCAGCGCGTTCTCACCGACGCCTTCATCACGCATGAGAACGAGCGGCACTATGACGTGCCGTGGGGCATATTCGGCGGCGATTCCGGACAGGTCGGCAAAGTCGACATCTACAACGTCGCCCGCCCGAACGACGTCAAGCACATGCCGGCGAAGTTTTCGGGCATGCGCGTGACCGCCGGCGACGTTCACGTATTTTATGGCCCATGCGGCGGCGGCTTCGGCGATCCGCTTGAGCGGCCGGCGGCGAAAGTCCTCGACGACGTGCTCGACGGCTTTTGCACCGTCGAGCATGCCCGCCTCGCCTATGGTGTGATCGTCGACGCCGTCGCCGAGACCGTAGAGGAGGCGGCAACCAAAGGGTTGCGCGAACGCATGCGTGCGGCTCCGCAGTCGATACCGGCAGCGGCAGCCACTCCGCCGCAGCGGGCGATAGCGCCGCCGGCCTCGAAGCCGCAATCGCGCGTACCGGAACCAACGATGCGGAAGACTGCCAACGGCTCGCGCGCCCCGGGCGTCCAACCGACACCCGCGGGCGCCTCATCGGCTTCGGCATCGCGGGCGGCCGCCAACGGCAGCGGCCGATCGCTGCCCGAAGCGCTACGCGGATTGCGCGGCGCCTACGGCAATGCTTGGAGCTTCGAGATCGTGCGGCACAGCGCCTATGGCGGCAAGATTGAAGTGGTAGGCCAATTGCGCGCCAATGGAGCGACCGTGCGTGAAACCGCGGTCGCTTCCGCGCCGCAAGGCCGCTCGCTCGGAGAATTGCTGGAGCAGACGGCCAATGACAGCCTTCGCAAATGCATCGAGACGCTCTTGCGCAACGGCAATTAGCGCGGCGGAAAGATCGGAACGTCCTTGGAACAAAGAGCGACAATTTTCGTAGAAGCGATGGTCGTCATCGCTGTCATCGGCATCCTGGCATTCCTGATTGGGCTCATCGTACGCGTGCCGCAGGGGCAGAAGGCCGCTGTAAGAGGCGGCGATCTGCCGGAGCAATCGCCGCGCTGGTACGAATTCTCGCTGGCGCTCATCCTGCTGGCCGCGATCGCGGCGTTCGTGATCTGGCTCATTTCCAGCGGTACACATTGGGTGTGGGGCGAGACGATCGGCGATTGGCGATCCGACACGCGCGCGATCATTTTTGCCGCAGTGATGGTGGCTCTCGCCGTCATCGGACTTGCGGCGTCTTTTGCCTACGCGCTGGTTCAGTCGGCGCAGCGCCCAACGCCGCGGCGCACGGCCGAAGAGATACCGCCGGACGCGGCGCCGGCAAGCGCGGCGGTCGCACAGAGCGCGCCGCCACTGCGCGTTTTAGGCTTGCTCGCCTTAGCAGTGGCGGTAGTGCTGCTGTGCTGGATCGCGCTGCCAGCTGCCGCGCAATTCGCGCTGATCGGCGGCTTGATCTACCCCGCGAGTGTTGGCGTGGCGCTGGTGCTGCTATTCGACAAGGCGACGCGCACGTGGGGCAGGGGGGGTGCGGAGTCGCTGCGCGAATGGCTGCTCTGCGATCTCCTCGTGTTTCTGCTTGTCCTTTCCTTTCTGAATGTGCGCGGTGTTGCCAAGCCAGAAGCTTACGCCAGCAGCTTCTGGGACGTTCTCAACTTGGTGTTTTTCTTTTCCGCTTTCTGGCTCATCGACCGCGGCGCCGGTCGCAGCCGCTTCCTTGCGGGCTACGCATATCTGATCATCTTGCCGTTCTTGCTTGTGATCTGGGAGTCGGTTCAGGGCGTAGCGGCTGCGGCTTCCTGGTGGGCTTCGATGTGGCCGTTTCTGATCCTGGCCGCCGCATTCTTTATCCTCGAAGTCGTTACCCTGATTTCTTCCTCCGGAGAACGTCAGACCTTGCCGGCGGTCAAGGACGCGCTCTTTGTGGTTGCCTACGCCGTTCTGCTCATCGTCGCGGCGAAGTCGGCTTGATGGGGGCTCATATGAGCCGGCGTTTCGCGTTGCCCCCTTGCCGTTGTCGACGTGACATGGTCCAGTTAGTGTCGATCATGCGGTGGGTCGGACGTCCGCTAAATAATCAAAGGGGCTGAAGGAAAATGTCGGGTTGGCGGCTGTTCTGGGCGCTTGTGGGCTATGTGGCGTTCATCGTCATTCTGATCTTTCTATATTTCTACAAGCCGTTCGAAGACTTCTTCACGCTCGTCATCAACGGGCTCGGCTACGACAACGCGATGTTCTGGATCGTGCTGATCGCCGCGATCATCGGCTTCTGCGGTTACCATTGGCGCGCCTATCGCCTCTACATCGTGCAGCGGCACAGCGTCGACGGAATGGTACTGGCGTCGTTGCGCGGCTCGGCTTTCGTCGCGGTGCTATTTTGCGCCGGCGCCGCCGTGCAGTCGCTGCTTATTCTTTGCGCCTACCTGCTGCAAGGCAGCTATTCGCTGAGTGAGTTCGGCCAGCGGCTCGGCGCGGTCGTCGCGCTGGTGATCCTGACCGTGATCTTCTGTTTGATTTACTGGGTTCTCAAGATCATCCGGCAGGCGCCAACCGCTAGCGGGACCGCCGATACAGGATCGTATAGACCACAATAAACAGCCCGATCATCAACAGCGAGAATAACGTTGAGGCCGTGCCGAGCGCGAAAATGGTCGGTTGTACGCGTTGCGTCATCGCGGCATTGATGTCGAGTGGCAGCGTGTTTTGTGCTCCGGCCAACAGCGTCGTGCGGGCGAATTCGTCATAAGAGAGCGTGAAGCCGAAAAGGCCCGCGGCGACGATGCCCGGCGTGATCAGCGGCAGCGTAACCTCCTTGAACACGGTCCACTCGTCGGCGCCCATGTCACGCGCCGCTTCCTCCAACCGCGCATCGAAGCGGTTGAACACCGCCATCATCACGAGGAAGCCGAATGGCAAGGTCCAGACAACGTGAACGCCTAGAGCCGAATACCACCATCCGGGCGGAATACCGATCACGCGCAGCAAAGACGCCAGTCCGAGACTAAGCAGAACACCCGGCACCATCAGGCCCGCCATCACCGCATAGAACAGGACGCCCGATCCATGGAACTTCTTGCGGAACGCCATCGCCAACATCGTCGCAAAGATAGCGGTGATCACCATCACGATCACGGCGAGGATAAGTGAACGTACCAGCGAACTCTTTATGTCGCCGACGGCCGATGGCCCGGCCAGCCTTGCCCACCAGACAAAGCTCAATCCGCGCATCGGGAAGGTCACGCCGCCACGTGGTCCCTGAAAGGACAGCGTGAACATGGCGAACATCGGCCCGTACACGAAGATCAGAAAGATCGCATAGTAGACGCTAAAGCCCGCTTTGATGCGGGTCTTGCGGCGGCGTTCCGGCGTCGAGCGTGCCATCGTTAGAGTTCCTTGCGGATATCGACTACCCGCAGGATGACGCCGACGCCGATCATCATCGCCAACATCAGCATGATCGCGTTTACCGCCGCGAACGGATAATTGGCGATCACGTAATAATTCAAGATCACGGTGCCGGTAGTCGACGTCTTCCCGCCATACACGACCACGGCGGTGGCGAACTCGCCCATCACCATCACGAATACGAAGATCATGCCAATGGCGATGCCGGGTAATGATAGCGGCAAGATAATTTCGCGGAAGATCTGGAACGGCGTCGCGCCCATATCGCGCGCAGCCTCAATCAGCGTACGATCGATCTTCGCGAGCGAGAAGAAAATTGGTCCGACCGCCAGCACGACATAAAGCTGAACGAGTGCCATCGTGTAGCTGAATTCGGAATAAAGAAAGAAACTTACGGGCTCGTCGATGGCGCCGATGTTAATCAGGAACTCGTTGATCAGTCCGTGGCGGCCGAGCATCGGCAACCAGGCAACGGCACGAATGAGGTAACTGGTCCAGAACGGCACCATGGCCAGCAGGAAAAGTGCAAGCTGCCATTTGAAATCCTCCACTTGCATCGAGAGGAAATAGGCAAGTGGATAAGCGAGGAGCAGGCAGATCGCCATCACCGTAATAGTGAAACGGAATGTGGTCCACAACGTCCGGATGAACACCGATGGCGTCAGGAAATCCGCGTTTTTTGGATCAAAAAAACCCTCGGAAACGAAAAACGCGCGATAATGCTCGAAGCTAAAGGCCGGCACCATTCCGTGACCGGTCGCTTTCCAGAAACTGAAGATGAAGATCGAGAGCAGCGGCAGGAAGAGAAATATGACGAGCCACAGTGTCGCCGGCGCAATCAATATCGGCACGGGAAAGCCCGGCTCGCGGCGGTATTTGCGCTTAACCTCGTCTTCTGCGCGAACGGCCGGCGCGCCGCCGATCAAGCCGCGGGAAGCCCGCGGATTGTTTGCTAGTTTTGCGTAAGTCTCTACCGTCGTCACGCGTCAACCAAGCCCAAACGTGCCGCCGCCGGCCCTAAAGGCCGGCGGCTTCGTTTCGCGACCCTTGCAAGAGCGCCTCAAGGCCTAAGCCGTGAGGAATTCCGTCCATCGCTTCACGAGATAGTCGTTCTCCTGCATGATCGAGTTCCAGACGTTGATCTTCGAATAGCGGTTCCAATACGATCCGCCGGATCGAACGTCACCCTTCTTGATGATGACGGTACCGAAGGGGTCGGACAGGTCCTTGGCGGCAGGCTTGCCATCATACCAATAGTCCCACTCCTCGGCCGAAAGGTACTTCTTCGCGTTCTCGGGGATGGAGTGATAATAGCCCTGACGCGCGACGAACGCGCCCGCCCATCCGCCGAGCCACCAATTGATGTACTCGTAGGCTTGGTCGAGTTGCTTGCCTTTAACCTTGGCCGAAATGGCGAGACCGCCGTGCCAGCCGCGCATACCCTCTTTTGGGAACGCATAGACGCAGGGCACGCTTTCCGCCTGGATCGCGGCAACGGCCGGCGACCACATGCTCTCCAGCGCGACTTCGCCGTTGACCATTAGGTTGACCGATTGGCCGAAGTTCTCCCAAAAGGCGCGGAAATGTCCGGCCTTCTTGAGCGGGATGAGGTAATCGACAAGAAAATCGATCTCCGCCTTGGTCATGTTGCCTTTGTCGGCGAATTTCTTGAGACCGAGTGCCTCGACCGCCAGCGCGGCGTCCATGACTCCGATTTGCGGCACGTTGATCAGCGCCACCCTGCCTTTGAAGTCTTTGCTGAGGAGTTCGCCCCAGCTTTCGATGGGCCGGCCGGTCGCCTTTGGGTTGTAGCCGAGGGAGTCGGCATTGTGCCACCCCGGACACATAATGATGTAATCCGAGGGCCCCTTCACGATAGTGCCGCTCGCGTCACACCACATCAGCTTGAACGGGGCATCGCCTTGCCCTTCGCTCGACTCCGGGGTGAGCTTTCCAATCTTGGTGAGATTGGTGACCTTGTCCCAGTCCTTGAGCTTCTTGATCTCGAGGGGTTGCCAGACCTTCGCGGGCGCCATCACCCGCATGTCGTTGTAGTAGCCCTCGGCGATCTCGTACTGGTCATTCTGGTTCAGCATCTTGCTAAACATTTCGCCGTAGCCCATCGCCTGGCCGGCAACCGGGAAACCCAGGTCCTTCGTCGCCTGGCCCTGGATCTCGTTGATCTCGCTGACGCCAAGGCCGATGCTGCGCAGGCCCGTGTCTGCGGCGGCTTGTCTAAGCAGGCCCCCGCCCGTTACGGCGGTGGCTGCGACGCCGGCCGCCGTGGATTTCATAAACGATCTGCGCGACCACATTCCTTGTCGAATATTTCCGGGGCTGTCGTACGCCATGCCCGCCTCCTTTGGTTGAAGAAGCCTAATTAGCGCTTTGTGTATTGAAGCCCGGGGCGGTGTCAGCCAAAGCTCTTGTGCACCGCTTCAATTTGCGAATGATACATCAGAACCGGGGCCTGTCAAACGCAGGGGGAGCGCGAAAGTGAGTGTTTTGATCAAGAACGGCCGTGTAGTCACTGCGGTCGACGACTATTACGCCGACATCTTCGTCAACGGTTCGACAGTGGCCCTCATTGGAAAGGATCTGGTGATCGATGCCGACAAGCAGATCGATGCTTCCAGCAAACTCGTGATCCCGGGGGGCATCGATCCGCATACACACCTTGAGTTGCCGTTTGGCGGGACGGTTACGTCCGATACGTTCGAGACAGGCACGCGCGCGGCAGCCTATGGAGGCACCACCTGCATCATCGACTTTGCGGTGCAGACCCGTGGGAATTCGACGCTCAAGGCGCTGGACGATTGGCACGCCAAGGCCCAAGGGAAGACGGCGGTCGATTACGCCTTCCACATGATCGTCACCGACATGCCGCAGGATCGCATCGGCGAGATGCGTAGCCTCGCCGATAACGGCATCACCAGCTACAAGCTGTTTATGGCCTATCCGGGTGCGTTGCTGTCCGATGACGGCACGATCTTTCGCGCGATGCGCAAAGCGGGCGAAGACGGTACGCTGGTCTGCATGCATGCCGAGAACGGCATCGTGATTGACGAATTGGTGAAGATCGCACTGTCGCAGGGTCACATTGAGCCGAAATATCACGCGCTGACGCGGCCGACGCGACTGGAGGCAGAAGGCGTGCACCGCGCGCTCGCCATTGCTGAAGTCGCGCGTGCTCCGGTCTACATCGTGCATCTGAGTTGCTATGACGCGCTCCATGAATTGCGCATGGCGCAGGCGCGCGGCGTGATGGCCCATGCCGAGACGTGTCCGCAATATTTGCTGCTCGACGTCGATCGTTATGACGAGCCGGGCTTCGACGGCGCCAAATACGTCCTAACGCCGCCGCTGCGTGAGAAATGGAATCATGACGAGCTCTGGGGCGGCCTGCGCTCGCACGCGCTCGACGTCATCTCGACTGATCATTGTCCGTTCTGCCTCAAAGAGCAAAAAGAACTGGGCAAGAACGACTTCAGCAAGATTCCCAACGGTGGCCCCGGAATCGAGAACCGCACCAGCCTGATTTATCATTACGGCGTGAGCAAGGGACAAATCTCGCTCAATCGTTTCGTCGATTTGCTCTCGACTGCGCCGGCGAAGATTTTCGGTTTGTTCCCGAAGAAGGGAACCATCGCGGTCGGCAGCGACGCCGATATCGTGATCTTCGACCCGGAGCGTGAGGAAACGATCAGCGCCTTTAACAGCAATACCCATCACATGAACGTCGATTACAGCGCCTACGAAGGCTTCAAGGTGAAGGGTTATACCGAAACCGTCATCTCGCGCGGCAAGGTCATTGTTGAGAAAGGCAACTATGTCGGCCGCGCTGGCGACGGCGCCTTCGTCAAGCGTCACGCTTATGGCGGCCATTATGCGAATGCGCATGCCAACATGGCGCGCGACGTGTTTGCTCCTCGCGCGAGTCTTGGATCGCCGGGCCGCCGCCTAGCCTGACGCGTAACGCCGCCGGAGCGCTAAAGTGGTGGCCGCGCCGTAAACCCGCCCACCGCGGCTTCGTATGCGGCGCCGACACGAAACAGCACGTCTTCGCGAAATGGCCGGGCAACGAGCTGCATCGCCTGCGGCAGTCCGTTGCGTGTAAAGCCAATCGGCACCGACAGCGCCGGCAGACCGAAATAATTGAATGGCCGGGTGTTGGCGACAATCTGGCCGAGTATCTCCTGCATTGCGGCGCCGCCGCCGACGTCAGTTTCGATCGCGGTGGGCACCGGCCGTTTCAGAACCGGCACTTGCAGCACGTCGCATTTGGAGAACGTCCGCTGCAGCAATTCTTCGAGGAGAGGCGTCCGCGCGCGTGTTGCTTCAAGATAAAGTGTGGCGGGCACGCCCAAACCGACCAACAAACGCGCACGCGTCTGCGACGCGTAATCGTGCGCACGATCGCGTAGCGAGGACAGATGCAAAGCTGCGCCCTCGGGCCATAATATTGCGTTGGACAAATCGTTGACGGCGCCGTGATCGCCTACCGGCACGTCGACGATTTTTGCGCCTCGCTTCTCGAAGATGGCGCGGCTCGCGGCGAGCAGCCCTGCGACTTCGCCGTCTGTTCCTTCATAATAATATCGATCGGGCACGCCGACGGTGATGCCCGCGAGAGAGCGTGGATCTAGCGCTTGGTCGAGGCCGCGCTCGTAGTCGGGTACCGTATGGCGGCTCGCCAGCCCGTCATTGCTGTCCGCTCCGGCGATGACGGACAACAACCGTGCGCAGTCGCCGACGCTGCGCGCCAGGACGCCGACGCAGTCGAGCGATTGCGATAACGGCATCGTGCCGTATCGGCTGACGCGACCCAAGGTCGGCTTGATGCCCACGACACCGCATGCCGCCGCGGGCAGCCTGACCGATCCGCCGGTGTCCGACCCAAGCGCTCCGAACACAAGGCCGGCAGCGACCGCCGCACCGGATCCGGAGGATGAGCCGCCAGTGATGTACTCCGGATTCCAGGGGTTACGGCATCGCCCGAAATGATCGTTGTGGCCGGTTGGTCCCATGGCGAATTCGGCCATGTTGAGCCGACCGAGTTCGATGCCGCCTGCGACGTCGAGCCGCTTAAGCACGGTCGCTGTGTGGTCGGGGACGTAATCAGCGCGGATTTTTGAGCCACAGCTACAAATCTCGCCGACGCGATAGAACATGTCCTTATGCGCGAGCGGAACGCCATGCAGCGGGCCCGTAGTACGTCCAGCCTTGACGGCCATATCGGCGGCCCGGGCTTTTGCACGCGCTGGATCTGGAGCCGTCCGAATAAAGCAGTTTAGCGTCGGCTGGAGGCGCTCGACGCGATCGTAGCAGGCGTCGACCAGTGCTTCGGCGTGCAAGCGGCCCTGTGCAATCGCGCTAGCCGCTTGCCGCAACGTGAGCGCCGTGGGATCGCTCACGCTCACCTGCCGGCCCCCTCATCGGCGTCGCCTTCGAGCAATCGAAAAAATCGCTCGCCGGTCTCGTCCAATAAGGGCGATGGAAACAGAGCAGCGGCAGCGTCGCGGATGCGCGCAAGCGAGCGAGCCACCGCATCGACGTCTTGCCGGGTCACCTTCACCCCGCTCGATGCCAGGACCGTTTCGAGCGCTGCCGCATCGATCCCGTCGCGCACGATGACCTCCGCGCTAAAGACTGTACACATATTTCAATGCGTAGCACACTTAAGCGGATCTTTGCCGGCGGTGCGCGCTTGGCCAATCGGAGCGTCGAGTATGAGCGAACGACAGCGATCGAATCTTCGTCCACGTCTCGCGCAAAAGGAATTGCTTGTCGCGCCCGGAATCTTCGACGGGATTTCCGCGCGTATCGCCGACCAAATGGGATTCGAGGCTCTTTATATGACGGGCTACGGCACCGTGGCCTCCCACTTGGGGTTGCCTGACGCTGGCATCGCCACCTACACGGACATGGTCAGTCGCGTCGGGATTTTGGCCAAGGGCACGAAAACACCGCTCATCGCCGACGGCGACACCGGATATGGCGGGTTGCTCAACGTTCAATATACGGTGCGCGGCTATGAGGCGGCAGGTGCCGTCGCCATTCAGCTCGAGGACCAGGAGTTTCCCAAAAAGTGCGGTCACATGCTCGGCCGCCGGGTCGTGCCCATCGAGGACATGGTCGACAAGATCAAGGTTGCGGTGGCCAGCCGTGACAGCAGCGACTTTCTGATCATCGCGCGCACCGACGCCCGCACGACGCTTGGGCTCGACGAGGCCCTGCGCCGGGCAGATGCTTACGCCAAAGCGGGGGCCGACATTTTGTTCGTCGAGAGCCCCGAGAGCATCGAGGAAATGCGCAGAATCGGACGGAGCCTCGATCGGCCGCTGATGGCGAACATGGTCGAGGGCGGGCGCACACCGATTATAGATCGAAAGAC
>Ga0182018_10001007_pt1 | contig 34060 bp, 24 predicted proteins | sample 812P2MmetaG_FD_120490 | JGI IMG/M metagenome (GOLD analysis project Ga0182018, IMG submission 120490) | Permafrost microbial communities from Stordalen Mire, Sweden - 812P2M metaG | ecosystem: Environmental > Terrestrial > Soil > Wetlands > Permafrost | place: Sweden: Stordalen | collected...
ATTTCATCTCTGCCTCCGATCCTCCGTCGATGCCGGTGGCGGCTCAGATCACGGATGCGCGTTGGCGGAGTGGGGCAACGTTTTCGTCCGGTGTTCTCATCTACACCGGCTAGGTCAATCACAAGGGCACGTATTATCCAGGTGAGCACCCGCCGATTGTCGATCCTGCGGTGTGGGGCAAGGATGCGGCACCTGGAAAACCGCGGCGTGATTGCGCCCTCTCCGCGCAAAGTCTGGGCCTTCCTGGGCGACGGCGAAATGGACGAGCCTGAATCCATGGGCTCTGTGCGCGACGGATCCTTACAGCTTGCGCCAAGAGGTGCGTTTCCCCTGTGTAACGATTGCCGACAGCGTCCCGACGCCGTCGATGCGAGCGCGGACACGGTCGCCGGGTTTGATGCGCGCGCCTTTGGGGCAGCCGGTCGAAATCAGGTCGCCGGGCTGCAAAGTCATATGGTCGCTGTGAAAGCGCACCAGCTCGAATGGCCGCGTGCGCATGTGGCGAACAAAGTCGCGAGAGCAAATGCCCTGGTTGTGCTCAGTGACCACCTCGAGCGCCTCCACGTCCGGAATCTCATCGGCCGTCACGATCACCGGTCCGAAACTGAAGAAGGTGTCGATGCTCTTGCTCCGAGTCAGGTACCGAGGGTTCTTGCGAAGGATATCTAGCGCGGTGAGATCGAGCGTTGTGGTGTAGCCGAAGATCACGCTTGCGATCTCTTCAGCCGGCACAAAACGGCAAGTCTGACCGATGATTACACCCAGCTCGCCCTCGGCGTCGACGTCATTGGAGATATCGTTGGGCGGCAGAACAATGTCGCCGCCGGGTTCGAACATGCAGGAAGCGGGCTTCATGAAGCTGGCCGGCTCTTCCGGCTGGACGGCGTTAATATCCTCAGCGTGCGACAGGTAATTCAGTCCGATACACCAGATTTTGGGCGGAACCTCGTATGGCAGGCGCGGCGTGACCTCGGCCAGAGGCAGCGTCTCGACGCCGGCCGTAGTGACGGAATCCACGCCTATGCGGATGATCCCGAGCAGATCGTCCGGCAAGCGCGTGCCATGCTTTGCGTTGATCTCCTCCATCGGCGCCACGGCCGCACCCGAAAGCACGCCGGCATGCTTCCTTCCTTCGTAGGAAAACATCAGCAGCTTCATAGGCCCGCGATCGCGCCTCCGTCCACGCGCAACAGAGATCCGGTCATATAGGAAGAACGTTCCGACGCCAGGAATGCTACCGCCGCGCCGAACTCTTCCGGCGTCCCATAGCGCTTCAGGGGGACCGCCTCCACGCGCTCGGCGCGAATCTCTCCGATCGGCCGACCCGTTTTCTCCGCCGCCGCCCGGTCGAGCACCTCAGTTCGCGACGTCAGGATACGGCCCGGCTCCGCGGAGGTGACCAGGATATTGTCGGCCGCCACCTCTCCGGCCAGCGTCTTGACCCATCCGGCCAGAGCGGGGCGGAAGGCGTTTGAAACGATCAGGCCGGGAATCGGCTGTTCCGCCGAGGACGATACGATGTTGACGATGCGCCCCCAGCGTGCGGCTCGCATCATCGGCAGCACGGCCCGCGTCATCCGCAGCGCGCTGAGAAACACCTGTTCAAACGACTCAGCCCACTGCTTCTCAGTGATACTGTCGAACGTACCCGCCGGCGGCCCGCCGCAGTTGTTCACCAGGATCGAAACCGGACCGAGCTTCGCCCTCACCTTCTCAATTGCGGCCTCGATGTCCGTCGCAACCGCCAAGTTGCAGGCTACCGGCAGCGCGGCCCCGATCTCCGCCGCCACTTTGTCCAGCTCTTCCTGGCGTCGGCTCAAAATCGCCACCTTCGCGCCCTCTTTGACCAGCGCCTGGGCGCATGCCTTGCCTAAACCTTGGCTGGCAGCCGATACCACCGCGACTTTTCCACTGATTCCGAGATCCATTCTCACCTCATGTATTTGCCGAAAAAGCCACCGTGCCCTCGAAGGTATGATCCGCGGACCTACGCTGGGTGCGGCTGATCCGATTTAGCATGATGTTCGATCGGAGCCTGCACGCGCGCGGAACTCGACCACCATTGACCTGTGCATTTCGCTTCTCCCTAGCCCAATTATGGAAGCACAAAGCTGCCGTGAAGAGTCTAAGACTAGTTGACCTCAACGGAACTGCAACTTTCAGTACGACCCATTTCGATTATAGTCTGACAGCATTCAGTTGACACTTAGATAAACTCCGTAGCTTGTACTTTCCGTGTGAATATGTCCACCTTCGAGAATAACCCATCACGAACGACAGTCTAAAAGCTTTGCTATCCGGGCCGGAGGAAGTCGAAGTCACACCCTTCATTGGCTTGAGTTACATGCTCCAGGAACATGCGACCGTAGCCCCGGCTGTACTTGGGCGCAGGTGGACTAAAGGAGGCAAGTCGTGTCGCCAGCTCTTCTTCGCTGATACATAGGTCGACGCGGCGATTGGCTACGTCGAGTTCGATCTCGTCTCCCGTACGCACTGCCGAAAGGGGGCCACCGATCGCGGACTCCGGTGCCGTATGGAGCACTACCGTCCCGAAGCTGGTGCCGCTCATACGGGCGTCGCTGATGCGCACCATATCATTAATGCCCTGATTCAGTAATACGCGTGGCATGGGAATTTGTCCCCACTCGGGAAATCCAGGAGCGCCCTTTGGTCCGCAGTTTTTCATTACCAGCACGGTATCCTTGGTCACCGGCAAATCGTCGCGATCGATTTCCGCCCGCATTTGTTCGATGTCTTCGAACACGTACGCAGGGCCGCGATGCGTCAGCAGGTGTGGAGACGCCGCTGTCTGCTTGAACACCGCTCCATCGGGCGCCAGATTACCTCGCAGGATCACCGTGCCTCCTTCGGGATGCAGCGGAGCGGCGGCTGTACGAATAACTTCGGGCCGATAGCATTCGGCGGCAGCGACATTGTCGGCGATAGTCTTACCTGTGACAGTGATCGCATCCTTGTGGAGCAGGTGCAGGATTTCCTTCATGACAACGGGAAGGCCGCCAGCATAGAAGAAATCCTCCATTAGAAACTCGCCCGACGGTTTAATGTTCGCGATGTATGGCGTGCGACGCGAGATGACATCGAACTCCTCGAGGTCCAGCTTAATGCCAAGACGTCCGGCGATGGCGATGAGGTGCACGACGGCGTTGGTCGATCCGCCGATCGCCATGTCAACCGTAATGGCGTTTTCGAACGCTTCGCGAGTCATGATACGTGAGGGTTTGAGGTCTTCACGGACCATGTCGACGATGCGGCGGCCGCTCATTTCCGCGCTAGCGAGGCGGCGCGAATCGGGGGCAGGGATATTGGCGCTGCCGGTAAGTGTCATGCCGAGCGCTTCGGCGAGGCTGGTCATTGTGGAGGCGGTGCCCATGACGGTGCAGTGTCCGGCGCTGCGTGACATGCCACCTTCGATTTCGCACCACTGCTCTTCGCTGATCTTACCGGTTCGGAAGAGATCGAATAGCTTGCGTCCATCCGTGCCAGAGCCGAGGCGGCGATCCTTCCACTGGCCCGCGAGCATGGGGCCGCCGGGGACAACAATGGCGGGCAGGTCGGCGCTGGCGGCACCCATTAGTTGTGCGGGTGTGGTCTTATCGCAGCCACAGAGGAGCACGACACCATCGAGCGGATTGGCGCGGATCATCTCTTCGACGTCCATCGCCATGAGGTTCCGATAGAGCATGGCGGTAGGTTTGATGACTAGCTCGCCAAGTGAGATAGTGGGGAATTCGAGAGGGAATCCACCGGCGATCCAGACACCGCGCTTGACGGCTTCAGCGACAGTGCGCAAATGTGCGTTGCAGTTATTAAGTTCGCTCCAGGAGTTGCAGATGCCGATTACGGGTTTTCCATTAAAGGCATCGGGAGCGAAACCTTCGGAACGCATCCAGGCGCGCCGGGCGAAGTTGTAGTAATCGTCATTGGTTCCCCACCATTGTTGGCTCCGCAGTTTCTTTGCGTCATTCTCCGGCATATCGACCAGTATGAAACAGTTTCACAACATTGTCCATGATATTTCTACGTTTGCTGAGGTGAGAAGATGTTCGAGCAAACTGCGGCGAAGCAATCGTAATAGCCTCGCGGCTTCCATTACAGCTTAGTTGCTCATGATGTATTAGAAGACGCTCCACGGCCAGTTGACATTCCACGTCGGGCTGCGGCGCGGAGCGAGGTCGCGCTCTTCCGGATTGATGGAAAGCAACTGTGATTGGATTGGGGCGTCCGATATGTGCCTCTATCCAACCGCGGGCGGCGCGACGTTAACTCGTGCGGCCGCCTTGCATAGGGTTTCCCAGTTGCCCTGTGGGAGGGGAATCCCATTCTTGCGCCGCTCGGCCTCGGTACGACACTCGGGTTCGCCGGCGACAAGCACTTCGTCATAGCCCGGCGCGACCGCTGAGGACTTGACAATCTCTACGAGCTTTTCGACCCTGCCCGTGAACTCCTCCACTGACATAAACCGAGCGATGTCGATGGCCAGGAACAACTGGCTGCTGCGCAACTTCTTGCCCCGATACCGAATGCCGCCGATGTCGCCGAACATGGCGCCGCCGCTGAGCACGGAGCAGAGAATCTCCACCATTAGCCCCAACCCGCTCCCTTTGTATCCGCCCAGCGGCATGAGCATGCCTTTGTAGGCTTCCGCGGTATTGGTGGTGGGAACCCCATCGGAATTGAATGCCCAACTGGCGGGAATCTCGGGCTGGTGGTTGATCATTGCTTTGAAGATGTGGCCAGCCGCAACTGTGGTGGTCGCCATGTCCAGCAGCCACGGGCCGGGGAGCGCCATACAGATAGGATTGGTACCAATGCGGCCCTCTTTGCCCTGCCAGGGCGGAACGATGGGAGAGGAATTGCACATCACGATGCCGATCTGGCCCGCATCGCGCATCTTCCCAGCCCACCAAGCTGCGGCGCCGAAATGGTTCGATTCACGTGCGGAAACCAGCGCCATGCCACGCTGCCGTGCAATGCGCACCGCGTGGAGGCAACAAGCATCCGCGACCCACTGACCTAGGGCGTTTTCGCCGTCAAAAAGCAGGCAACTGCCGGATTCGGAGACGATGTGCCCATCGGCGGCGGAGTCCATCTCTCCGGCCAGCAACTGATCGACATAGAAGCCCAGAAGTTGAATGCCGTGCGAATCGACGCCCCGAAGGTTGGAGGCGACGAGGGAGGTAGCGGTAATGGACGCCTTATGCGGTGGAACTCCGGCGGAAAGCAGAATCTCTTCCGCGAAACGCGTGAGTTGGAGAGCGGGAATATCGGGCATGATTCCTCTGTTAACGCGGGAGGGTACCTCGGCTGGCGCGGAAGTATGCAGTGTCATCAGGCATTTGTCGCTTGATCCTTTCCGAATCTCGGGCGCATCCGGGCTAAGTTACAAAGTGTCCAAGTTTGCTAACGGTTCTATCGTAAGAGTGCATGCGAGGCCAGCACGATGGCGAGCCCAACGAACGCCGAAATCACCTTCATAGCGCTCCAGGATTTGAGAGTCTCCGCCACGGACATGCCGAAATATTGATTGACTAGCCAGAAGCCAGAATCGTTAACATGCGACCATCCGGATCCGCCCAGGCATAGAGCCAGGACGATAATATCAGGGCTGTAACCGGGAATGCCTTTCACGATTGGCGCGACAATCCCCGCCGCCGTTATGATTGCGACCGTGGCGGACCCCTGCGCGATCCGCATGGCCGTACCGATAAGAAAAGCCACGATCAGGGGCGAAATCGATGAAGTGATGAGGAGTTTGCCCGCGTATGCGCCGACGCCCGAATCCACGATGATCTGCTTGAACGCGCCGCCGGCCCCCATGATGCAGAGCAGCGCGCCCATGGGCGCCAGCGATTCGGCGGCCATACGTGCGGCTTTCTCCCGTGAGATTCCGCGGCGGATCCCGAAGAAATAGATCGCAACCAGAGTGGTGATCGCAAGCGCAGTGAAGGGATGGCCTAAGAAGACCGCTGCGCCGTGAAACGGAACGTGCCACAGGTTGGCCAGTGTAGCGCCGAAGATCAGCAACACCGGCATAATCAGCAATAGAACGATCATCGGCAGGGAGGGAGGGTTGGCCTGCTCATCTCCTTGCGGCATGGCGGCCAGCGCGATTTCTGGTGTTGGAACATAGATTCGCCGTGCGATCCATAACCCGTAAACGATGCCGCCAACGATGGCCGTAGGAATCGAAAGCGCCAGCCCCCACAGAATTGTGTGTCCGAGATCCGCGCCGAAAAGCAGAGACGCGGCCGCCGGCGCGGGGTGAGGCGGTACCAGCGAATGAATAATCGTCAACGCCGAAAGCATGGGCAGCGCATAGAACAAGATCGAGCGCCTGGTCTCGCGCGACAGGCTCCACGCCAGCGGCGCCATGATCACCACGGCGACTTCGAAAAACAGAGGGATCCCGATCAGGAATGCCGCTATCAGCAGTGCCCACGCGGCGCGATCTTTGCCACATTTAAGTAGCAGCCAATCCGCCAGCACGCGCCCGCCGCCGGAATGTTCCAGAAAGCGTCCCATCATGGCGCCCAGCCCCACAACCACGGCGACAAATCCGAGGGCGTCCCCGAAGCCCGTTTGAATAGACTTCAGGACATGCTCGGGCGGCATTCCCGCTGCCACGCCGAGCGCCATGCTGGACATCAGCATCGCGAGAAATGCGTGGAGCTTGACCCACAAAATCAACACCAAAAGGAGAACGATGGCGGCGACCGTGATGGTGATGAGGTACGGACCATTCACAGGCATTGGCCAAGTATTGCCGCAGTGCGGCCAAACTTTACGCATGTCGCTGCGCTGGCTCGATTCGTGAAGGGTTCAACACGGCTGCCGCGCGCCTGGCGCCGCTGCAGCCGCGCGGATGGCTGAGCGAATCCATACGCGCCTCGCGAATCACGACAATCGCTTGCGCTGCGAGGGTTTGGCCCGCGGTTGGACGATTGCGACGTCCGCCGGCACGAGCTCTTCATCGCATCGCCCCGCTGCTGGACCTTTTCGTGGCTGCCCAAAAGGTAAGCATCGTCATCTTTCCGGCTGATTAAACATCCCTTCGGAGCTGCTCGGTACTTAGTTCCATGCTTATCTACACTTCCCGGATAGTTACAGGCGTGGGGCGCTGCTCCGGAACGCATAACCGGCTCAATCGATGCAGTCATATGCAACCGTTGTGAGGAATTCCGGAAATTCGGCACTGCGGGTCATCTGTTCGAACAGGCGCGCGGCCTCCAGGAAGTGGCCACGTTCAAACCGATCCGCGCCCACCTGCTTGGAAAGGTTCTCCAGGACGCGTGGAATTGCCAACACGACCTGATCGACGCTGAGACGCGTTCCATCCGCCATTCGGGCACCGTGGTGTGCCCATTGCCATAACTGAGCACGCGAGATTTCAGCGGTGGCGGCATCTTCCATCAAGTTATAGATGGGCACGCAGCCGTTGCCGCCGATCCAAGCCTCCAAATACTGGATGCCCACATCGATATTGAGATCGAGCCCACCGGGGGTGATCTTTCCTTCCGGTACACGCAGCAAGTCGGCCGCACTAACCTGAACGTCCTCCCGCATCTGCGAAAGCTGATTTCTCTGGCGCATGTGTTGGTCGAATATTTCCCTGGCGATCGGCACAAGTCCGGGGTGGGCCACCCATGTGCCATCGTGCCCGGCATTCACTTCGCGCAGTTTGTCCTGACGGACCCGGTCGAGCGCTCGCTCGTTCGCCGCCGGGTCACCTTTAATCGGGACCTGCGCCGCCATGCCGCCCATTGCATGTATGCCGCGTCGATGGCAGGTGCGAATCAGCAGGTCCGCGTACGACTTCAGGAAGTGGCGGTCCATCGACACCTGCGCGCGATCCGGCAACACCCAGTCGGGGCGATGCGCAAACTTCTTGATGAAGCTAAAAATGTAGTCCCATCGCCCGCAGTTGAGGCCGGCCGAATGGTCGCGCAACTCGAACAAGATCTCGTCCATTTCGAATGCGGCCGGAATCGTTTCGATCAGTACCGTGGCTCGTATGGAGCCATAAGGAATGTCCAGGTACTCTTGCGCGAAGCGGAACACGTCATTCCATAGCCGTGCTTCCAGGTGGCTTTCCATTTTCGGAAGATAGAAACTAGGACGCTTCCCGCGCTCGAGCAACGCGGCTCCGTTGTGGAACAGGAAAAGACCGAAATCGAATAAGGAAGCCGAGATGGGATTGGCGGCTACCTGTACGTGCTTCTCTGTCAAATGCCAGCCACGCGGCCTCACGAAGAGAACCGCGGGATTGTCCTTGAGCCGGTATTGCTTATGGTCCGGACTCTCATAGCTGATGGTGCCGCGCACCGCGTCCCGGAGATTGAGCTGACCTTCCATATTGTTCTTCCAGGTAGGTGAGTTGGAATCTTCGAAGTCCGCCATGAAGACATTAGCGCCCGAGTTGAGCGCATTGATAATCATCTTCCGGTCAACCGGGCCGGTAATCTCGACGCGCCGGTCCTCCAATTCAGCGGGGATTGGCGCCACCCGCCAATTGCCTGCGCGGAGTTCCGCCGTCTCGGGAAGAAAGTCCAGCATGCGGCCTTCCTTTAGCTGCGCCAACCGCTGCGCCCGGCGCATCAGTAGGTCCCTGCGCACCGGTTCGAACCTGATTGCCAGAGCTGTGAGGAAGGCGCGTGCCGTCACGGTGAGTATCTCCCGATCCAACGGGCCTTCCGGCAAGGTCATTGCAAACGATGCCATCTGTCTGGGGTCAGTACTCATACATTCATCTGCCTTCACCTGGCGTAAGCGTTGCGGAACCGGAAGGACCTGTGAGCTGAAACATGGCGCACCAGGCCGCCGTAGCCCATTAATACAAGGTCCGGGAATTGGCGGGCATTTGTTTTAGCCCGAGTGCTTTCCCACCCAGCCGCATCAAGCCCAATTCCGTTTGCGATTGAAAGAACTGGAATCCCTGGTCGCGATACTTCGCCACCTGCTCCGGCGAACCGGCGGGCCGACCTAAGAATTTGCCATGTTTCCGGCCCGCCTCAACCACCCTTGCGATGTTCTCATCCAGTAGGGCTTCGTTCTGCCGCCCGCGAAGCCCCAACGAAAACGAAAGATCGCTGGTTCCGATAAACATCACGTCAATCCCCGGCGTCGCGGCAATTTCGTCGATGTTCTCGACCGCCCGCGCTTCCTCGATGACGATGATCGTCATCATATTATTATCCGCCGAATCGTGGTAATTTTCCGGCTCCGGCCATGTGAGAGTAGCCAGTCCGGCACCCGATCCTCGGTTGCCATACGGCGGATAGCGGCACGCCGCCGCAGCCGTCCGAGCTCTCTCGGGGGTCGTGGCGAAGGGGAAAATCACACCCGATACGCCCTGATCCATCACGCGTTTGGCTGTCCACAACTCGATTACCGGCACGCGAGCGAAGACCGCCGCGGGTAGACCTTTGGTTACCAGCACAATCGCGCGTAGCGTTTCCAGAGTAATCGGCGAATGCTCCATTTCCACCCACAGAAAATCGAATCCCAACGTCGCAATCAGTGCCGCCACTTCGATACTTGGTGTAGTAATCGTACCGCCGATGACCGTTTCGCCCGCCGCAAGGCGCGCCCGAACCGGGTGCTGCCAGTTATCATTACCCATTAATCCACCCTATCAGACCGAGTCGCTCTCTATCGCTCCCCGTCTTAGCGAAGAGCGGAAACGCAGAACCCACTTGCAACTTGGGCTTAGCAGTCTCTTCGCTAGCGGCCTGAGCCGGCAACGCACGACCGAGCATTCCCGCTCCGCCCGCTAGAAGAGCGCCATGAAGGACGTTTCGCCTCGTTAAGGCTTCCATGTCGACCTCACTTGATAGATCATTGGTTGCTGACCAAGAATAGTTCAACTCCGATCCGGACGGTAATTGCTCGGAACGTGACCACCTCACATTATGTTTTACTACGTATAACAGTCTTCCCGCTTGCAGTCAAACACAAAAGCGGTGAGTTACGGTAACAAGATAAAGACGACTTAGTCAGGAAACTTTCTGGGATAGAAGCGGCCTTGCGAACCTATCAAGTCGGCGGTTGGGCATTTACTCAGGAAGGGGTTTACCCTTAGTTTCGGGCGCAAAGGGCAGAGCAGCCAGGCCCACTAGGAATACGGGGCACATGGTCACGCCTGCATACCGCATAGCATTGGGACCGTGATAGACCTGGCTAGTCAGCATGCCCAGCATAAGCGGACCGGCAGCCGCTATCAGGCGGCCAACGTTATAGCAGAAGCTGGTTCCGGTGCTGCGCAGTCTTGTAGGAAAGAGTTCGGGCAAATAAATGGCATAGCCTCCAAACAGGGAGAGCTGGGCAAAGCCCATCAGGGGAATCATCCAGAACACCTGGCTGCGCTCGCTTAGCTTCCAGAAAGTGAACGCAGTGGCCAACATGGCTCCCACGAGACTGACGGCGAAAGCTCTCTTCCTGCCCGTGTAGTGCGTCAGATAAGTAAAGGCATAAACACCCAGAAAGCAGCCGAGGTTTTGAAACATGGAGGTCAGGCCTATCCATGTTGTGGTTTTGCCGGCCAGGGCGGCGCCGGTGAAGCCCTGGTCGCGAAAGGTCCGTTCCAAAATGGGACGGAATAGGTCGTAACTGAAGAAGCCGATACCCCAGACGCCAACCACTCCGGAGAAGGCAAGGAGCATACCCACGATTGCATTCCGCCTCCAGCGGGCGTTCGTGAGCAGTTCGCCGAAGGAGCCCATCTTCTTCTTGGCGGCGCGTTCTCGCAACCATTGCTCCGGCTCTTTCAGCTTACGGAAGATGACGAGTGCCAGCGGGGCGGGCAGAGCGCCAGCCAGAAACTCGTACCGCCACGCACCATGGATAACACCGGACTGTTCCATCTGGCCCAGTACGATCCCGGTCAGGGCAGCGAGCATATTGCCAATGGTCGAACACGCCTGAACGGTTCCCAAGGCGTAAGGACGGGCTCGATCCGGTACTACCTCCGCGACGAGCGCCACTCCCACGGCGAACTGGCCGCCGACACCCAGTCCGCACAGGAAGCGATAGGCATTAAAATCCCAGACACCGGTAGAGAGCAGACTCACTCCGGTGAAAGTGGTATAACACAGAATCGTCAAAATCATGGTCCTGGTGCGGCCGATGCGGTCGCCCAAGATGCCAAACAAGACGCCCCCCAGCGCCCAGCCGACCATGAAAATCATAGTGGCATATCCCGCCTGTAAGGACACCAGGGCAGGATTCGCACGACTGCCCAGCAGATCGCGCAGCGCCGGTATGCGTGCGAGATTGAAGAGCTGCTGGGCCATCGTGTCGAACATCCAGCCGAGGCTGGCGATGGCCACCACAAACCACTGATATCTGTTTAGATCTCGATACCAGGCATATTGGCGCTGCATTGAGAATCCGGTTTTGACAGCATGCTATTTCACAGTAGAGCCGTTCGGGCAAGAAGGCAGAATATCACCTACGCTTTTCGGGCGTCGCTGAGCAGCGCCTGGAGCGTCGCGAAATCACGGTGAACAGATGCCACAGGATCGGAGCTCTTGTACTCGAGATCCAATGAAATAGGACCCCTAAAGCCGCTCTTCACGACGGCGCGTAGAATCTCCGGCCAGTGGACCATGCCTTGCCCCAGCGGAACCCACACAACGGTCCATTTGTCGCCTTCTTTCTCCCATAGGAAATCCTTCACAGCCAACATTCGCATGCGGGTGAGAGCTATTTCCAGAGTCACCTGCCAGCCGCCCTGACCGCCTTCCACGGTGGCATGACCGGGATCGAAGTAGAAACCGGAGGGATCGCCCGGCAGGCGATCGAACGCCTCTTTGATATCCCAAACCGCCTGTCCCCAGCGGCGGCCGGAGTGGTTGTGAATTCCCATCACCATCTGTTGGGTGCTGGCAAGTTCGGCCAGGCTCAGGTAGTCGCGCTGGATTTCGGCAATCTGCGCAAACAGTGGCCTCTGGTCATAATCGCGATAGCCAGTCTTGAAATAGCGGACCCCGACTTTGTGCGCCGCCGCCAGGATGGGACGTGCGGTGGGGTCTGAGGACGACGTCAACTCGGTCGAGATCATTGGGGAGACGAGCCCGGCAGCGTGGGCGATCCGGGTTACCTCCGGTAGACGTTCCTCAACTTGCTGCGGTTCGACGTGGCCGTTGCGCCGGACGGTGAGGTCGAGCCCGTCGAACCCGATTTCTTTCACCGTGCGAACCAGTTCCGGCGAACTCATCCGGTCGAGGATCTTGGTAAAGAGGAGCACGGGCGAGCGATCCTCGGTTACGGCAGCGGAGAAAACGCACGGCATCAGGGAGGAGCCGGCTACTGCCGCGCTATACAAAATCTGTCTACGAGTCAATTCCATGAATTCACCTTTCAGAAGCCGAGGCCTGCGCCGTCAAGATCGCCACAGCGTATGTAGCCGTCTTTAACCGTGAAGATGTCCGGATATCTCTGTTCCCAACATTGGTTGGCGGAGGGCACGTACTGGCGCGCATTGGCCTCTATGGCAGCGACACCGGGCACGTGTGCGGCCAGTCCAACCGATTCGATGAGCGAGGCTCCGGGGCACGTCAGGTCCTGCACGCAGAGGAAAAGATTGCGCTTGCGCGCGAGCGCTGTTATCAACAGGGACTGGCTGATGCCCTTGCAGGCCTTGAGTGCGGCGCCGGAATAGCCCATTCGCTGGGCGGTTAGAAGCGCCTCCGGGTCAGTGAGTGACTCATCGATCACCACGGGCACCAGACTGGACGCTTTGTGCATGTCGAAATCGGGATGCGAGGACAAGTCGCGCGCGGTAGGCTGCTCGATGTACTGCGTGTGGCGGAAAGCTCCAGGCGCTTTTTCCTCTAGTATTCGGATAAAGTCGAGAACGTACGCGACGCCGTGGCAATTTTCGTTGAAGTCAAGCGAGTAAAACCACTCAGTTACGCGCAGCTTTTCCTGCGTTTCGGACGTGGCGGCGTGAACGGCGGCAAGGCGATCCACGTCCCAGGCGATATCGTTTCCGGCGAGCTTGACCTTGATGCGCCGCAGGCCGTTGTAGCGGATCCACTCGGGAAGCGTTTCCGGCAGGCAATCGTTGAGGCGCTGAGCGATGTCGCCGTCGTGAATCGGGTCAAGCGCACCGACCAGATGATAAAGCGGCAGTTTTTCGACAGCCGTGGACCGGACGTAGAAGGAAAGATGCTCGCCTCTAAACTCGGGGCCAAGGTAGTGGTCCAGTTCGCGAGTCAGGAATTCCGGCGTGAGCAACTGGTAGGAATTGCGCCGATGATAGAGACCATAGGCATCATGCAGCGCGGCGTCGAAAGGGCTGCCCACCACGAGCGCGCAGAGCTTGGGCAGCGGTTCGGTAATTCCGGCGGAGATCGCATCGGCAGCCTTGAGGTATTCCGGTTCGATCGCTGTAGTGAGATCAATTGGGTGGCCATACTCAGAAAGGCCGTTCGACAATTGGGCGATGCGGACGGCCAATTCCTTCATGGCTGTCAGCGTGTCATCATAGCTCATCGAACGAGCCGGAAACGACCATACATTGCCGAGTGGCATGGAACCAAAGCCCTCAGCGGTGCGACCGTCGCGGCCTTCCACCACACAGTGAACGTTCAGTAGAGTGACGCGGTCGACCGCGCGTCCGCCGAACTTAATGGGCACCCGGTAGAGGAAGTCCTCATAGCCAATCTCCACCGAACGGATGCGAATGTCCGTAGAGGGCCGGGCGATCAGGGCCGGCATGCCGATCGGGCCGACCACCGAACCCCACTGCGTTGCGACTGGCAAATCCTCCCCGCTCGCCGCTGGCGGCCGCGAGCTGCTCGCGACCGGCATTTGCGCCTGGCCCAAGGCTGGTGTCTCTCCGTCAGCCGGAACTTTGGTGTCGGCCAGAATTGAGGCGGGCACGGCTGCTCCGAGCGACGCCAGTAACCCACGCCGCGTCACCCGATCTCTTTCAGGGATCATGAGCGCGTCTCCTGGACCAGTCCCGGACCGCGTACCGGGGAGAGGGCAGCGTTCAGCCCAGCGATGCGCCCGCTCGTAAGAGCCCACGCGATGTGCAGCCCGTGTCCCCAGATCACAATCCCGCCCATGCCGTTGGAGCCGGCCGCGTACAGGCCAGGGACCGGAGCGCCAAAGCTGTCGAGCGCCTCCATGGCCTCGTTGATGCGGACACCGCCTTCGGTGGTCACGATCCAACTTTTCAATGGGCCGAGAACTATGAAGGGAGGTTCTGCGAGGGGCGATCCAAAATGTTCGCGGCCGAACGCATCCTGCGGGCCGCCGTCCGCAGCCCGGTTGTATGCCGCAACGGAATCCCCCAGACACGCCGCATTCCAACCCATTTTGCCGGCAAGATCGACGAGTGATGGCGCTTCGAAATAGATATCCGGCCGTAACCGCCGGTAGTCGGCGACGTAGGCGTAAGCAATGTCCGGAGCGGTGGAGATGAAATGGGGCCATGCGGAATACCGTTGCGCCAGGGTCGCGTCGAGCAGTATCCATGCCGACTTATCAGGCTGTCGGGCAACCGCCAACTCGGGAGTCGCAGTCTCGTCGCAGAAACGCTGGCCATCCCGATTGATCAGGACGGCGCCGTCCTTCAGGAGGCTTGTCTCGGGATGCTGCCAAGTGACCAGCAGGCGCTTCAGCATCCGGTGCAGTATCGGCCTGGGAACGAAGCGGATCAGTGGGCCCATGATGCGGGCAAGCTGCGGATTCGCAGGCAAGAGCTGAGCGAACGGCGGCTTGGGGGAAGAAACGAAGCGAAGTTCCGGACCATAGACGAGTTCCATATTGACCAATGCGGCGCCGACTTCACGGGCCAGCATATGTCCATCACCAGTGGAATTCGGGTTGATGCCGTCGATAGCGGCGATGTCATTCGGCAGAAACTCGTTCTTCACGGCTGTGCCATTGGAGTAATCGCCAGCGGCTAAAATGACAGCGCGTTTGGCTTCCAGCCGAACCGCGGTGCCTTCCGGCCCTTCCGCTTCGACGCCCACAACCGTGCTATCCGGAGCCTGAATCAGACGCTTCGCCTTATGGCCGGTCAAGATCCGGACGCCAAGCGAAAGTGCCTTTGCCTGAAACATAGCGATGTAAGTCTTGGCACTGGGCACCACGTTGTGCATGCGTGGCACGCGGTTGGGAGGCTCGGGGCTCGGACCATAGAATTGCAGACCTAGGGAATGCAACCATTCCAAAGTAGTATTGGCGTTACGGGCAAAGAGTCGGCGCAAGGGCGTGTTATTTAGATTATTTCGCCGTCCCGCAAAGACGGACATATCTTCGTCGTGCCATTCGGGCGTATCCACAATACCTTTGGCCTTCTGCAATAGCGTTCCAGACGCCGTGAACGAGCCTATGGCAATGCCGGTGGTTCCGCCCAGCTTTTCACACTTTTCAATCAGAATTACCGAAGCGCCACGGGTAGCGGCGGATACGGCCGCAGCCAAGCCTGCGCCTCCGCCACCCACCACGACGACGTCAGACGCATAGACTTGCGAGGCGATCGACATGTAGGAATACCCACTCAACACTTATCACATGTTGCTAAATGGCCCAAGACAGTTACCGTAACTTAATAGGATCACTCGCCGACTGTCCGGCGTACCATATCATTAAGCGGTACGCATTGCAGAGCCAGGGTACGCGGGCGCCAGGCAGACAGGCTACTAACAAGGGGCTTCGCTGCAAGAATACAAATGGCGTCTCCCGGCGGGACGGTTCCGGGAAAGATGGAAGTCGACCTGGAGCGGAACAGCCGGGGTTCCAGTGGACGACAAAGCCGAGACCGCGACGTGGGCCGAAGAAGGCCTCGGGCCAGCCGTCTAAAAAGAGCTGTTCCAATATGCGTGAATACCGCTGTGCTGGGGATCGTCCGGCAGGTTTTTCAGGATAATACGCCGAATCTCAAGTGGATCGATCTCGCCCAGTTTCTCATATAACACGCGGCCATCCGGGCCTAGCAATACCGTAAACGGCACTCCGCCATTAAAGTCGGCGCCGAAGGCGGCGACCAGATCGATAGGGTCTGGAACGTTAGACAGGTAGTTCTTGGTGATAGCGTGCTGCTCATTGAGAAACTTCAACACCCCTTCTTTGTCTTCGGGATCGTTGGTGCTCACCATCACGACACCAAAGGGCCGCTGCCGGTAGGAGCGATAGATCGCCTGGAGTTCGGGGAACTCATCTTCACAAGGAGCGCACCAGGTGGCCCAGAAGTTCACCAGCACCAATTTCTGCGTCGCGTTCTTGCGCAGTTGTTTGATCTGATCGAGACCGGCCATCTCCACACGCGCCGTCTCCGGGTTGGCCTTGTCGGGATCTTTCGCCGCTCCCGCGGCTTTCGAAGCCCACTTTACCGTGCACCCGATCGCTGGAGTGCTTTCCACTCTTACTGGACTGCCGACAAGCAGTGCTTCGATCGCGTCGCGCGCCTCGTGCTTAGTCGCCAGTTCCTTATTCTGGTTATCGTCGATGCGGCCTTGATACCGCAGTTTCCGCTCTTGGTCGAAGACAAATACGTAAGGTGTTGAGACGGGCCCGTATTTCTTGGATGTGGCTTGTGTTTCGGCATCCGAGAGATAGACGAAGTTGAATTCCCTGTATTGCGCCCGTATCTTCATGTCTTGAAGCGTGTCTCCCACGTCGGTATAGCCGAGATCGCTCGGTTTCAGAGAATTGGGATCGTTCGGGTTAATCGCGACCAAGGCCACACTGCGATCGTGGTAATCGGCGGCCAACGCCTTGATTCTGGGTTCGTAGTTCTCGGCGATGGGACAGTGGTTACAGGTAAAGATCACTACCAGCACCTTGCTCGACGCGTATTCCTCCAGGCTATGCATTGCGCCATCCGTGCCTGGCAGGTTGAAATCTGGCGCTTGCGCACCGGTCTTCAATACTGCCGGAATGTCCTGCCGGTTCGCCGGAGGGTTCTGCGCATGGAGCGCCAATCCCGCCAAACAGATTAATATTCGAAAATAACTTGGAATGGACATAGTCTTTAGGACTCGGCAGGCTCGACTTCTCTCTAAGGATGGTAAATCCCGGCCAGACGAGCCTGCTCTGGCCGGGAAGGACGATACTTTAGATTCGGCCCAGGGAAACGCCCCGCATTACGCGGAGCGCCCCTAACCGGGAAATTGGACGGAAGTTCTTCTAGAAGTAGCTATTCCAGTATGCTCTGGCCCCGCCACGCGCTATGTCGTCGGACAAATTCTTCAGAATGACGTGCCGCACAAACAAGGGATTGATCGGACCTTCCTTACTGTATATCAATTCGCCATTCAATCCCAGTAGCGCTATTTCAGGCACTCCACCGGTCCAGGACTGCGCACCAAAGGCGGATGTCAAAGCTTCGAGATTAGCACCGGTGAACATGTAATTCCTGGTGTTCGCATGCTGGTCTTTCAGAAAGACCAGTACGGCATCCTTCCGTTCGGGAGGATCGACACTCACTGTTACCACTTCGAATTCCCGCTTTCCGTAAGCGCGGTTCATGAACTGCGTTTGCTGAAATTCCTGTACGCAAGGTTGGCACCAGGTGGCCCATAAGTTCACCAGGACAAATTTCTTTGTGGCATTCTTTCGTATCTCTCTGATTTGATCGACGCCTGCCATTTGCAGTACGACTGGCTCCTGATTGGCCTTTTCGATTTCGGCTGTGGCTTCTCCCTCCGTCTTCGCCCACTTGACCACGCATCCGACAACCGGCGTGTTTGCTACCTCAACGGGTTTGCCGGCCAGCAGCGCCTCAACGGCGTCCCTGGCATCGTGCTTTGTGATAAACTCTTCGCGCTGGTTATTGTCAACGCGGCCCATATAACGCAGTTTCCGCTCCTGGTCGAAGATAAATACATGAGGAGTCGCGACAGCCCCGAACTTCGTGCTCACTGCCTGCAGCGCTAAGGGATCGGCGTCGGACAGATAGGGAAAGTTGAAGTGCCTGGCCTCGGCACGTACCTTCATCTCGGTGAGTGTATCTCCGGAATCCGAGTGGCGCTGCTCGCTCACCTTCACTGCCTTGGGATCGTTCGGGTTGATTGCGACCACGGCGACGCCACGGTCGCGATAGGCGGCCGTCAAGTCCTTGATCCGCTGCTCATACATCTGCGAGATCGGACAGTGGTTGCACAGGAACACCACGACCAGCACTTTGGCCGATTGGAAATCCTTTAGACTGTGCAGCTTCAAGTCAGTCCCCGGCAGCGTGAAATCGGGGGCCGGCGCGCCGATTTTCAGACTGGTGGTTACATCGTGAAAATCGGTGTCGATGTTTTGGGCGTTGGGTATTCTTTGTGTTTGGGCCTGCATGTAAACCGCCGGACCCACGATCAAAGCCAGTACACAGACAAAGAGTACCGCTGCTGTTCGTATTGCCATACCTTCCTCTTCTCCTGTTCTTTTAAGACTGCAAAGGATCGCCGGAATACTAGCACATTTGGCCCGGAGAGACGAACAGCTCAAGACCGGGAACCCACCCTGGCCACCGATCAGAATCGGATTCGTGTCGTCGCGCTCAGATCTCTCTCCGCGCCATCCTGATTTGGCCGGCGTACAATCACATCATACGGGGCAGCGTGGATTTGTCAACCGCGTTACGGTAACCCGGAACTGCCGCCAGGTTTTGTCGGCGGTCCACGCTAAACTTCCAGGTAGTTTTTCGGGCCGCTGCCGCCAGGAATTCTTATTTATAAGTGGGCTTGCACCTGGTATTCATGAACCTTTCTCAAATCCCGCTTCAGCCCGCTGTAAACCGCCTCCCGATCGACCACTCCCGTCCCTTTGGTATCGGTCTCGCCGCCGAGACGGTATTCGACATGCAATTCCAGCAGACCCGAGAAACCAGACTCGGCGAGCATGGTAAAGAACTGCGGCAGCGGAACAATTCCGTCGCCTAAGGGTTTCAATTGAGAATGCCAGGCGCCGCTGGCGTCCTTGCCCCAATCAAAGTCCCCTAGGGCAACGCAACGGACATACGGCGACAGAGTTCGAAAACTGTTAATCCAGGATCCGCCACCGCCTGCCTCCACCGCATGGTATAAGTCATAATTTACGGCGACCGCTTTACCGTCGAGGCCCTTCAGGATGATATAAAGGTCCAAGACCGCCGAGCCCACTCTGCCCGCGCCCGACTCAATGTGATATTGCCCACAGACTTTGAATTGTGAGTTCAGGACTGCTAGTTTGGCTACGCGCGACTTGAGTTGATCGAGCTGAACGTCGTACGATTGGTCTTCCGCATACCGCAAATTCCCCCAGTGGTAGTTGCGAATCCCCAGTTGCTCCATTGTCTTTAAAATGTCTTCTGTGTACGGCGTCTGGACGTCCACGATGTCGGTCATGATGGCCGGCACCTCCATTCCGTGCTGCCGAATAATACGAACTAACGGGGGCAGGTCTTGCCGCACGCGCTCCGGCTCTACGTGCCCGCCCTTGCGCACCGTGACAGTGATGCCGTCGAATCCTATTTCGGCCGCGGCCTTCGCCAGTTCCTCTCCGGCAAGGAACTGCAGGTGTTTGGAAAAAATCGACACTTTCAATTTGGGTTGGCCAGCCTTTTCGTCAGCGGCTTGAGTCGGCAGCGCCCGGCTGAGCATTACCGCCCCACCAGCCAGGAGAGCGCGGCGAGAGAGTTGTAGTTCCATAGCTGCTACCTTGCCGGAAGGCGGCTCCGCTGTCAAGCCCGCCGTAGCTGGTTACCGTAACGTCCTTTGGAACCGTGTATGGTTGTGATATCAGTTAGGAGCTGATTCCAGTAAAGGAGTTGCTTCAGATGAAGTTAGATGTTCAGAGTGCGCGATGGTTCCTCGTTCTCAAACGCTTGGTCCTGTGCGTATTGAACTTAAGCGTACTGGCACAGGGCTTGTTTGCACAGGCGGTGTCAACGGCTCAGGTCTCAGGTCTAGTCCACGATGCTTCCGGTGCGGCCATTGTTGGCGCGCAAGTGCAAGCCAAGCAAACGGACCAGCAATTAGTGCGGACCGCGACCACGGATGCTCAGGGTCTTTATGTCCTTCCGAACCTGCCGGTGGGGCCCTACGTCTTGCAGGTCACCATGCAAGGATTCAAGACCTACGTACAGTCCGGTATTGTCCTGCAAGTCGGCAACGATACCCAGATTAGCGTTGGCATGGAGATCGGCTCGGTTTCGGAAAGCGTGAAAGTGACGGCGGCGGCGGCCATGGTGCAAACCACGGAGACCAGCATCTCGCAGGTAATCGACCAGAGCCGCATCGTAGACCTTCCGCTGAATGGCAGGCAGCCGACACAACTGATTATGCTGGCCGGCGCCGCGAATCCCGCGCCAAACGGAGGAATTATCTCAGGCAGAGTATTCTACAGCTCCATTAATATCTCCGTTGCTGGCAGCCAGATGACCGGAGTAAACTACCTCCTCGACGGTGGAGACAACACGCAGCGTCTGTGGAACATCAACATGCCGTTCCCCTTTCCCGATGCGTTGCAGGAGTTCAGCGTCGATGCGAGCAGCGTTCCCGCGCGGTATGGGTCGCTTCCCGGTGGGGCGGTCAATGCCGTCACTAAGTCCGGTACCAACGACTGGCATGGCGATTTATTCGAATTTCTTCGCAACGGCGATGTGAACGCGCGCAACTATTTTGCGGCCACGCACGACACGCTGAAGCGGAATCAATTCGGCGGCACAGCCGGCAGTAAGATCATCCGCGACAAGCTATTCTTTTTTGGCGGTTTCCAGGGAATGTTCAACCGGAGCGATCCGCCTTCCACGGTTGCCTATGTGCCAACTTCTGCCGTCCTGGGCGGAGATTTCAGCACCATCGATTCCGCGCAATGCGTCTCGGGGGGAGCGGCTAAGACGGTCGTGGATCCCACAACCGGCCAGCCATTCCCAAACAACCAGATTCCTGTAAGCCGGTTGAATCCTCAAGCCCTTAATCTGGCGAAGTTTCTTCCCGCGCCGCAGAATGCATGCGGGCGGGTCACCTACGGTGTCCCGTTCACCGGCGACGAGGATCAAGCGGTAGGACGTATAGACTGGCTGAAAAGCCCGAAACACACGATCTACGGCCGCTACTTCGTGGACGATTGGCGCAACGCCGCGGCTTTTGACCCGACCAATATCCTGGTCGACTCGGCGGGAACTCCGGAACGGTCGCAATCGATAACGATCGGCGACACGTATACGCTTAACGCTTCGACCGTCAATGCTTTTCATGCCACCTTCACCCGGATCCGCAACGACACGACGCTACCGCCGCAAATGCCCAGCCCTAGGGATGTTGGCGTGAACATCCCGGAATATTTTCCGAACGTCTTCGATTTAGCGGTCACTGGCTACTTTTCTATCGACCCCTCCGGTGTCAGCAGCGAGTACTATCGCACTAATACCTTCCACTTTGCCGACGGTGTGGATATCATTCGGGGCAAGCACCAATTTTCGTTCGGCGGCCAATTCGTCCGTAGCGACGATAATAATACAAACGGCCTCTACGGGAACGGCGTGTTCACATTCAATGGCCAGTATGCCAGTGGTAAGAGCGTCAATGACGCCCTGGCCGCCTTCATGCTGGGTACCGTAAGCGATTACCAACAATCGGGTCCGCAGGTAGCGGCCTTGCGCGACACAGGCTTCGGGCTATACGCACAAGACACGATTCGACTGACGCGAAAGATTACCATCAATGCGGGTGTGCGCTGGGATCCGTTCCGGACGAATCACGACTACTTCAACCGGGGCAGCGACTTCTATCCGTCCGCTTATGCCGCGGGGCAGCATAGCCAAGTGTATCCCAATGCGCCGGTCGGTCTGCTTTTCTACGGCGATCCAGGAGTTCCGAGCGGCTTCGAGTATAATAAGTACGCGGTCTTTTCGCCGCGTTTGGGAATCGTCTGGGATCCGGACGGCCAGGGGCGCCAGACCATTCGCGTCTCCGGCAGCCTACTCCCGTATAGCACCTTACCCGGCACCTTTGGCACGCGCATAATTGGCGTGAATGCTCCATATGCATCGACTATCGACCAGCCCTTCCCAACCGGCGGTTTTTCGAATCCGTGGGCTGGTTATCCGGGAGGTACCCCATTCCCGATTCCGGTTCCTCCTCCTAAGAACTACGTCTTTCCGACGTTCGCGCAATACGCGGCATGGCCCATCAACCCGAAAATTGAAACCATGGCACAGTGGAATGTGAGCTATCAGAGGCAGCTCACCTCCAATTGGCTGGCGTCGGCGACATATATGGGCAGCAAGACGTCTCACATTATGACTTCGGAAGACATCAATCCGGGGCAGTATATAGCTGGTAGCAGCGCCAGCCTGAACGATAGAAGGCTTCTGTACTTACAAAATCCGACAACGGGGTCGGCTTACGGAGCCATTTTAATGGCCGATGAGGGCGCGAACTCCAACTATAGTGGCCTCCTGATTACGGTGCAGCATCGCTTCGGCCATGGCGTTACGTTGTTATCCAATTACACTTGGTCGCATTGTATCAGCGACGCGGATACTGGAACTTCCTTAAGCTCTTCGTACTATCAGAACCCCAATGATCGTGCCGGGGACCGTGGGAACTGCCAGTTCGATGTTAGGAACAACACAAACAACTCGCTCATTATCGTTAGTCCTATAAAAGGCCAGGGATTTGCACGCCGGGTCTTGGCGGACTGGCAGATTGCGCCAATCCTTACCATCCACAGTGGCCTGCCGCTAAACATCACTGACGGTACGGATATTTCGGAAACCGGGGTTGGGCTGGACAGGCCCAATCAGATCCTTCCAAATACCTCTCCGTCCAGTTCAAATCCGCTGAATTACGTTAATCGCGCGGCGTTTCAGACGCAGGCTGCGGGGACGTTCGGAGATCTCGGAAGGGATTCTGTGCCGGGCCCCGGCGCGGTCAACCTCGATTTTTCATTGAGCCGGACGTTCCACCTATCCGAACGGTGGCAGTGGGAAGTGCGTGCCGAAGCGTTTAATGTCATCAATCACCCGAACTTCGTTGGGACCAATCCGACTCTCTATCCCGCCCAGACGGCGCTTACGACAACTCTAAGTTCGTCCACGTTCGGGCAGATCCAGAGCGCAAACGATCCGCGCATCTTCCAATTTGCGATGAAGGTGCATTTTTAAGGCGCGGCGCGGCTAGCCGGATTTTCGGGACGCTCATTGCTCATGCTTGCGAGGCGCGGTTCGAAAGGAGCGGCGGCTCCGAGTGTTTGAAGGTTCCAGCGATGGGAATGAAGCCCGGCGGCCTTCCAAAAAGGGACGGGCTGATAGTTCAGGAGACCGGAGAATGAAAGGCTTAATTCAGACGCTCGCTTTTCTCGCGATTGGGGTAGCATGGGCGCAGAGGCCGGGGCAGGTGGAATGGAGGGGTACGATGGAGCCGGTTACCGCGGCTCCCGGGGCCAACGTACTGGCGCACGTGGAAGCGCGATTGCAGCCTGGCTGGCATCTTTATTCTGCCACCACGGCGGCGGGCGTTCCATTCACGGCGAAACCTGGCGGCGTGGCGGACCAAGTCCGCCTGTTCCAGCCCGAACCGAAGCATTCCTTCGATCCGAATTTCAAGATGGAAACGGAAACTTTCGAGGACCGGGTGGTCTTCCTGCTCCAAACGCACCTGAAGACGGATGCCCGCGTCGGACCCGCCCAAGTTGAATATTCCTTACGATACCAGACCTGTAACGATCAGATCTGTATGCCCGGGCGCCAAATTTTGGCCGTCACCCTCACAATCAAACCAGGAGCGCTGGACGTGGATACCCCCATTCCGGCCGGTTATACCGAAGTGGCCGGAGCCGTTCCGCCGTCTGCCGGCGCCGCGACCCAGCCTCCCGCCGCTCCTGCTCCGCCCGCTGCCCGGCCGGCACAAAACGGAGGAACCGCTCCGCGCGCCGACGGTATCGCCACGCAAGAGCCAGTATCTGCAACGCCCCCGCCTTCCCCGTCGGAATCCTCCTCTGCCGCTATTCCCCCGCCCCCCACGCCAGCTTCCCCATCGGCAAAGCAGGGCCTCGGCGGGTTTCTGTTAGTGGCCTTCGGATTTGGTTTGGCCGCGATCTTCACACCTTGCGTTTTCCCCATGATTCCCATCACGGTTTCGTTCTTCCTAAACCGGAAGGAGGCGACGCAGGGCCAGAACGTGCTGCAGGCGCTGGTGTTCTGCTTTGGCATTGTCGTGCTATTTTCGGGCCTCGGCTTGTTGACCACCGCGGTTCTCGGGCCGTTCGGCGTCGTGCAATTGGGCTCCAGCCCTTGGGTGAACGGATTTATTGCGCTGGTCTTCCTGGCCTTCGGACTCAGCTTGCTGGGGGCATTCGAAATCACGGTGCCCTCCGTTATATTGACGCGACTCAACCGGGCTTCGCAAAGCGGAGGGATCGCGGGCACGCTCGTAATGGGCCTGACGTTTGCCCTGGCATCCTTCGCTTGCATCGGCCCGTTCATGGGCACCCTGCTGGCTGCTTCCTTGCAGCGCGGCGGGAGAGGTCCGCTGCTCGGAATGGTGTCTTTTTCGTCCGGTCTTGCTCTGCCGTTCTTCTTGCTGGCTCTGTGCCCATCCTACCTGAGGCGCCTGCCGAAGAGCGGCGGATGGATGACACGAGTCAAAGCCGTGATGGGCCTCGTCATATTGGCCGCGATGCTCAAGTACGTGACGAATGTGGATCAGGTTCTGCACTGGGGCCTGCTCACCCGCGAGCGCTTCCTGGCCGCCTGGATCGTATTGTCGATCGCCGCCGGGCTGTATCTGCTGGGCCTCATCCGCCTGGAAGGCAGTGGCAAAGACGATACTGTGGGTCTCGGCCGTCTGCTTGCCGGCCTGCTTTTTTGGGCTTTCGCCGTTAGCCTGATTCCTGGCATGCTCGGCGCGAGGTTGGGTGACCTGGACGCCTATGTTCCGGCAGCCAGCGCGACGGCTTCCCCCGTCGCGCAAGACCAGCCGGTGTGGATGAAGGACCAGTACCGCGAAGCCCTGGAGAGGGCGCGCCGCGAGCACAAACTAGTGTTGGTGGCCTTCTCCGGCTACGCCTGCACCAATTGTCATTGGATGCAAGCCAATATGTTCACGCGACCGGAAATCGCCGCGGCGCTCTCGAATTTCGTGCTGGTGGAACTCTATACCGACGGTACGGATGCCGCAAGTCAGGCCAACCAAACACTGGAGCAAAACAGGTTCGATACCGTCGCCCTCCCCTTCTATGCCATTCTCGACTCGGATGAAAAAGTGCGCGCAAAATTCCCGGGTCTAACGCGGAATCCAAAGGAATACCTGGCATTTCTGGGCAGTTCCTGATAGCGCGGCAGCTTTGGATGCCTCCCTCTGTGGTTTGCGGTTCACGATACGTGGAAACTCTTGACCATTCGACCTCCAGGCGGCGGGGGAGAGCGTATGCTCATTGAAGAATGCGCCTGGTAGCGGTCACGAAGCGACAACGCGCCGGCTCCTTCCTGTTTCGAATCGGGGATAACGAAACCGTGCGCTGGGCATTTCCACCGCCGTCTTTTTATTCTTACGTTTCCGCCTTCGCTGAAAGCCGATAAACCGCTTCTGCTTGGCTGCTTGCATCGCTGTCGCAGCCCGCCGCGTCGGTCTTCGCTCGTGCTTTCCCGCTCCAGGTCCTGAACCGTCACGTCGGATTCGCGATGTCCGCCAAGCCGGAGATCCGCAGCGGGATCTCCTTCGTGTCCGCATGGCTCTGCGTTCACCTCTTCCCCTTGCAGGGACATCCGGATCACCGCTTCGTCTGCGCCCGGCGCCCGGCCGTACGTCCTCCTGTTTCCGCCCTTGAATCCTAGCCCACAATGGCTTCCCAAGAAACCCGATCTCCTGCAAGGCTGATTCGTTCTTTTGTTGTGCGCGCTGGTGGTCAACTCCCAGCAGGCGGTATCGCCCCTCCACGCTGATCTTGCATCAGACGAGATTGGAAGCCCTGAAACCGGACAAAGTGCGATATTATAATTGGAACACCAAGGCGTGTCTAATCGCATGGATAGCTCGAAGCGTGTGGGTATCCCGCGAGATGCGGTATGGGCGGAACTCGAAAAGATTCTCAAGAGTTCCGTGCTCAGTCACTCCGGGCGTCTGAGCCGCTTTCTGACATACGTCGTCCAAGAGGCATTGAAGGGCGAAACCGTACAGCTCAAGGAATACCTGATCGGCATGGAGGTTTTCGATAAGGACGAGTCCTTCGATCCTCGGCTGGATCCCATTGTTCGGGTGGAAGCCGGAAGGCTGCGCGCGAAGCTGACCCGCTATTATGAAACGGACGGTTGGCAGGACCCGGTCATTATCGAGTTCCTCCGCGGAAGCTATGCTCCGACGTTTCGCGAACCGGAATCGCAACCGGTGGCCGCAGCGGCGCCATCCGAACTAAAAGCCATCGCGGTGTTGCCATTCGCAGACCAAAGCCCGGGTAAAGACCAGGAATACCTCTGCGACGGCATAGCGATGGAGTTGATCAACGCGCTCAGCAAGGTGGAGGGCATCCGGGTGGCGGCTTGGAGCTCCGCCCGGCAGCTCAAACGGCTGGAATATGACGTGCGCGAGATCGGGAGGAGACTTCGTGTTGGGGCGGCGCTCGAGGGCAGTGTGCGCCGAGAAGGTGAACGCCTGCGCATCGCGGTTCAGTTGGTGGATTTGCCAACCGGCTGTTATGTCTGGATGGAAAGTTACGACCGCAACCTGAAGGACGTGTTCGAGATGCAGGAGGAGATCGCGTCCGCTATCGTCAGCAGCCTGAAAGGCCACCTCGCGAGAAATGGCGACCGCCAATTGGTGGCCCGTCCCACAGAGAGTTCCACGGCTTACCGCCTTTACTTGAAGGGAAGATACTCCTGGAACAAGCGTTCACAGCAGGGTCTGTGGGAGGGCCTCAAGTATTTCGAGCGTGCGCTCGAAATCGACCCGAGTTACGCTCTGGCGCACTCCGGAGTCGCGGACTCGTATTCACTGTTGGGCAATTACGGCGTACTCCCCACCCACACGGTGCGCGCTCGGGCTAAGGAAGCAGCTGTCAAAGCCGTGGAAATCGACTCGACCCTCGCCGAAGCCCACACGTCACTCGGCCACGTGACCGCGACTTACGACTGGGACTGGGAGTTAGCCGAGCGCGAGTTCGAACTCGCCCTAGAGCTTAAAGAGTACTATCCGACAGTACACCACTGGTATGCCATAACCTGCCTGATGCCATTGCGGCGGCTGGATGAAGCGCTGCTGGAGATCGAACGGGCTCAGGCGCTGGATGCGGTGTCGGTCAGCATCGCGCGCGATGCGGGTGTGGTCTTCTTCTGCCGGCGTGAATACGACCGCGCCATGGCGCAAGCACTGCGAACGCTGGAGCTTGACCCGACTTTCTACGAAGGATACTGGCTTCTTGGCATGGCCTATCAGCAGTTGGGGCGCTTCCCGGAGGCGTGCGAAGCCTTCCAAAAAGGCGCGGTTCTTTCCCGTGCTCCCCGGCTGATCGGGGCCTTGGGGCACTCGTATGCACTCATGGGGAAGCGGCGGGAAGCCCTCGATGTCGTGCAAAAACTGGCCGCCTTGTCGCAGCGCCGGTACGTCTCGCCTTTCGACACCGCACTCGTTTACATGGGGTTGGCCGAAAAAGACGAGGCATTTAAATGGCTCCACATGGCTCTCGCCCAGCGCTGTTACGAGATGGTCTGGTTGAAGGTCGATCCCAGGTGCGACATCGTGCGGTCGGATCCGCGCTGGTTCTCAGTGATAAATGCCGTCGGGCTGGAGGCCGAACGTTCTGCGAGAGAATAGGGACAACCGCCCGGACTTGTTCGCGAAGCTACTTCAATGACTTCAACCTGATGTTGCGGACCTGTACCTCCATGGGTGGTCCCATGTGCAACTGAATCGCAATCACGCCAGCCGCAGTCTTCTCCACCTTCTGATTGATGCTTTCCAAGCCGTTCAGCCGCAGGATAAGGTGGTGGCCGTCGGCAATCACTTCATATTGGTTCCAATCGCCGTGACGCACGCTCGATTTCACCTTCTGCCAGCCTTCATCAGGGGCCTTCATGAGTAGCCGTCCCTGGCCCTGCTCTTCGTAAAAGTTGCCCCAGGCGGATTTCTGGTCGTCCACCTCTGAGGCGTCCGCCTGATAGCCCGTGACTACCCAATCCGGTTCGCGTTGGCTACGGAACTGCATACCGGAATTATGGTTGCGGAGCTTGATATCAAACCGCAGGTCGAAATCCGCGTAATAGTCATGATAAATGAGGAAGGTGTTGTGGTTTAGAGGATGCCCTTCACTGGAGCCGATGATCGCACCAGCCTTGACGGACCATAACCCGGGAGCGCCGTCCCAACCGCTAAGGTCCTTGCCGTTGAAGAGCAGGACGAAACCTTCCTTCTTTTCCTTCGCAGTGAGCGCGTTGGGCATATCTGCGGGCCGCGCCAGCGAGACTGCACAGACCGCCAGGGTAAGTCGCACAAAATATACGCGTATATTGTACATGCTTCAGGCCCGCTTTCGTCCCGTCTTGATGTCTGTCACCCGTGTCCGGTCACTCAAAAGTCGCCAGTTCAGCGACAAGCTTCAAGTCACGGAAGCTGTAATCGGTCGGCTGATACTCTGCCGTCACATATCCCATGTAATGGTCTCCCAGTTCGTAGATCGCCTTAAATACATTTCGGAAGTTGATTTCGCCTGTGCCCGGCTCATGCCGGCCCGGGACGTCGGCAAAATGGATCTGCCCAATACTCGCAATATACTCGCGGAGCTTCCGGATAATGTTTCCCTCCGCGAGTTGCACGTGATAGATGTCGAACAACAGTTTCACGTGCGGGCTGCCGACACGTTCAATCAGGTCCAGTGCGTCGCGCGTGTTATCCAGAAAATAGCCTGGGTGCTCCTCGGAGGAGTTCAGCATCTCGATTACCGCCGTCATCCCCACCTTCTTGAGCAACGGCACCGCTGCGCGTAGCGCTTCCACGGCATGATTCAGTTGCTCCTGACGAGGTATGCCCTCCGTGCTGTTGCCGGAAAGAATTTCCAGCCGGTCGCACCCGGCCCCTTGGGCGGCGGCGGCGCAGCGCGACAGTTCATGCAGAAAGCCTTCCCGGTCTACCGGGTTGTTCAGGCTGCATCCCAAGGCATTGACGTCGGGTACTTTATTAACGACTAGCACGCCAGCGCCCAGGCCGTATCGCTGCAGGCCCTCAGTATAAACAGAGAACTCTGCTTCATCGCGCCAGGGGAAATTGTCACAAGTATCAAAGCCGGCCAAAGCCGTGGCTTCGAGCGCCTGGGCCACCGGCACGGAGCCGAAGTTTCGGGCGGCCACGGACAGCCGTAGCCTGTTTGCGTTGTTTTCAAGAGTGTGCGCACGATTCGCTATTGCCATTAACGCTCCGCGGTTCTAATCGCCGATCCCCCATGGGACGTTCAGCCAACAACCTGTGGCAAATCCAAACCCGCCAAGTCCTCGCGAGCTTGAGTGGCTTCATTTGCCAAAAGCTTCTTTAGAATACCCTTAATTATCATCCGAATTCAGCCCGAAACCAGTATCTGTAACCGTTACAGAGTCATATCCTCGGGATACGCCCGCTCCGGACGCTAACTAGCAGGTAAAGCAACCCAAGGGCCAATGCCGCGACCCGGGCTGTCCAGCGGACAATCGCGACTATTGCGAACGCGGATCTCCCCGCCGGCCTGGGTTCGGCCGGGCGCTCGCGCTGCACCGGCGGGATGTCGGTCTCCGCCGCGGCGGCTTCGCGTATGGGCTCTCGCGGTTCCGCCACGGCCGGTTGCGTCAGAGTGCGCGTCAGCTCGTCCACAAATTGCGTGCAGGTGGGGTATCGCGCTTCCGGCTTCTTGGAAAGCGCCTTCTTCAAAACCTCTCCGGCCGCGGGCGGGTAGCGCGACTGCACCGTCTCCAACTCGCATGGCTCCGCAGAGACGATCTGAAACAGCAGGGTCTGGTCCGTAGGTGCTTCGAAGGGACGCTTGCCGGCCAGCATCTGATACGCCATCACAGCCAGGGAGAACTGGTCGGCGCGGCCGTACACCTTTGACGCCATGATCTGCTCTGGCGCCATGTAGGCCGGCGTCCCCATGGTGGCGCCGGTCTGCGTGACCGTCTGCGAGGTGATGCGCGCAATGCCGAAATCCGTGAGCTTGACCGTGCCGTCGCCTTTTACCAGAATGTTGGCGGGCTTGATATCGCGATGCACAATGCCATCCGCGTGGGCGTAGTCCAGGGCGGAAGCAACCTGCGCCAGCATGCGCAGCGTGGTTTCCAGGCTCAATGGAACCGCCGGCGCCAGCATAGCATCGAGCGAGGTCCCCTGGATCCGCTCCATCACCAAGTACTGCAATCCATCCTGCTCGCCGAGCTGGTGAATAGTGCCGATGTTGGGGTGGGACAGGCGGCCTGCGGCGGAAGCCTCCCGTGCGAAGCGCATCTTGAGCTGCGCATCCTCCTCTGCGGTCGCGAGTGGCTGGGAACGAATCACTTTGACGGCCACCGTCCTGCCGATGGCGGGATCGAAAGCCTCGAAGACGACGCCCATCGCGCCGCGGCCGAGTTCCCTCACCACGCGGTAGGGCCCAACGGCTTCCATCTCTGGAATTGTAACTGAAGCAGAGTGTGCCCGCGACAAAGCTCCTCTAGCTCCCCCCAGCCCATGGCGGCCCCGGAGGCCATTCCCGAAACCAACTCAATGCGGTGCGGTGACCGACAAAGAGTTCCGATAATTGCACTTAACGCAGTTCAGAAAACAGCTCCGATGGCGGCAGGCCGTGCTGGCATAACACCTTTCTCCGAGTGGCCGACATAACCGGCCAATCGCTGCCCGTTTTGGTGCTCGGGTGCAAGTGGTCCTCGGCGGCCCGCCGATGACTCTCTTATCGCATTCGGTGGTTCCGAAAGCAAGGGATACACGCGATGGGCGCCCCTATTACTGTTAAAGAGGTGTTGGCTAGCCTAAGTAAGCCAGATTCAAACGAAAAAAAGAATGATGCCCTCTCCTTCGAAAGTCGCCTCAAACAAGCAACATTGGCCGGTTATTTCCGACGATCCACGCCTGTTGGGACCCATTCCGGTAATGCGATCTTCCAGGAGTCATGTTCCGGAACTCACTCTCCAGACAGTCCGCATCCCGGAACCGGGCATCTGCCGCGGCCTTCGCAAACATTCTCAGAAAAGCATTGCGAGAACGGATGAGCCAGCTCAGTCGTCGTTTGTCCGGCCGCGCAGTTTCTTGGAGGAGGATCGTTGCGATTTTGCCGTGAGCCGACGGACCTTGGAGCCGAGCGTGGGCCGACTGGGGCGGCGGGTTTTCGGCACGACTTGCGCGCGGGCGATCAGTTCGTTCAGTCGCGCCCGGGCTTCGGCTCGATTGGCCTCCTGCGTCCGGTGTACGCGGGACGTGATGATCAACACGCCGTCTTGCGTGGCGCGATTGCCCGCTAACGCGAGGAGGCGCTGCCGTACGTCGTCGGGAAGCGAGCGAGATTGGCCGACATCGAAGCGCAGTTGGACGGCGGTGGAGACTTTGTTGACGTTCTGGCCGCCAGGACCGGAGGCGCGAACAAAGGTCATTGTAAGCTCGGAATCTGGAATGAATATGGGCAAATGCTATTTCCAGAATAGCCCGTAATGGTGTGGCAGCACGCGAAGAGAATAGTGGCGAGCGGCCTGGGTATGCAATCGAAGACCGGCCCTGGGCGAAAACCATTCGGCAGTGCTCATATCCCGCACAACGGCGATTGCGGAATGTTGGAAGCGCGGCATGACCACTGCCGTCCGAATAACGCGCGACTCGTACAAAGCCATTTCAATAGCTAACGATATTTGACGCTAACGCAGTTCGGGGCCTCTTTCCGAGCGGGCGGCGACACACACGAATGTCAGATAAACGCTACGCCGTCAGTGTGGACCAATTCCTGAATCCGGCAGCTGTCAGCCACGTTTCGATCCGCGTCGCCCCATGTAAGCCTTCAAGGTAAACGCACGCGGTTATCATGAATCCTGGAGGCCGCAATGTCCTATGTTTGCTTTAACAGGATCGCAATCGCTGGTCCACGGTCCAAGGTGCTCGGGTTCCGCAACGATGCGCACCGACGGTTATCGCTGACTCTCAAGGAATTGCTAGGCGAGCGTTACGTGGTGTTCTCGCTGGTGCGCCTTTTCCGCAAGAATCGCTTGGAAGCGCCATCGCCGGACGGGATCCCGTTCGATACCCTTCGGGTCGGCAATGAGATCTTGGCAGGTCACTACTTCACATCCGTTACGCCTTTGGCGGAGTGGCACGGCTACTCGCGCGTCGAATACAGGGTTGAAGTGAAGAATTACGAGATTTATCAGCTGCTGATTCCCCTGTCACGATCCTATGCCGAGTTGTGCTTCGTCGACAGCGAAATCTCGCTTGATAGAGGCGAGATCAATGCTATGTACGTGACTCGCGGGCGCTGCTCCAGATGGACTCTCCCGGAGGACCGCTGCAATGTGCACTGGCAGCGCGCGGCGAAAGCGAACGGCGTTGAGCAGCTCGAGGATGCCTACGAAGACGACGGCTTCATCGCCCTGTTCCCCGGTGGGGTCGCCGATCTTGGACGCTTTCAGATCTGGATCGAAGTATTGCAGCCGTTCGCCTTGTCCGAAAGGGTCATAGGCCAATGCGATAATGCCCATGCGCGCCAGGTTGGATCCCCACGTCCAGTCTTCCAGTTTCCCCTCGGCCCTATGGCCGGGCGACAGCATGACGGCCGGAAACGGGCCGCAGCCCGTCGCAGGCACATACAGATCGGCCGTGACCCAAAATCCCGGCAAGCTCTCGTAGGCAATTTTTCCCACGCGAAAGCCGTCGGCGGAAAGCGTCCCGAACTGCTTTACGGCCACGGGACCGCGGCTTTCGGGCAGGCCTCCCATCAGGTGAGGATTTTCTCGCGGACTATGGCCTTCCGGCGCTCCGCATCGGCGCGCGTCTGTATTTGAGCGATGGATCGCTTCCGCGCATCGAGCTGCGATTGCGCAATGCCATCCAGATAGCCAATCAGCTTTTGGCGCGCTTCCTGTTCCTGGCGTGGTTCCTGATCTTGGCCGCGTCCCTGGGGTTTCGCGCTAAGCGGCCAGGCGGACCACAGAGCAACCACAACCCCGGCACGCATCATTCCTTGCAGTATAGTCATGCTTCACCTTCCTCGAGTAACTGTGTGGCGCGGGGCTAACGTGAGCCGCTATCGTATTGTGGTTATCGGCAACAGTACCTTCCAAAGGTCCTCTCCGTTTTCCTCGGTGGCGGTCTTGGCTTTGCCGAGCGCGTTGCCATCAAGGAAGATGCCCTTCAATTCGCCCGGAGCCACAGCCAGAAAGGTTCCGGTGCCGGTAAATGCCCTGCTTCCCCGCACGATCGCGTCCGGGCAACGGTCGAGCCGTATCACGGGCGATCCCGGTATTGGCTTGCGCGTGGATACCTGGTCCAGTTCCAGTTCCTTGGAATCCCGCACCAGGAACGCCGGCCCGACTTCGGGGTTCACCTGCACGTTGTGCAGTTCCAATGCGAGCGTATTGTACGCTCGCAGTCCAACCTTTCCGGTCGCTAGCACGTTGCTGATCTGCAGCCCCGATATGGGCATCTCCGGCAAGCCTTCGATGTTGATCATCAGCGGCGAGTTGTTGATCGTCATATTGCTGATGACTATGTTGCGAAAGACCGGAGTCCGCTCCGAAACGGGCTCTTCGGGGCCCCTGGTATAGTAGTTCGTAACATTGATGGCTTCGTCGACGGAATCCATGGTCCAGTGATCGAATCGGACGTTTTCGATCACGTTCCCGCGTCCTCGCGTGCTCTTGATTCGTACTCCCTTTTGGGTGCCCTGACAGACGATGTTGCTGGCCACGATGTTGTGGAAGCCTCCGGAGGTTTCGCTACCCAGGGTCACCGCCCCGTGCGCGTGGTGCACCGTGCAATTCGTAATGGCGACGTTAGCCGTCGGGCGGTTGACGCGCAGCCCATCGGCGTCCTTTCCCGATTTCAGGCAGATGCCGTCATCCCCGGTGTCCAGGTAGCAGTTGGAAATCAGCACGTCCTGGCTGGAGTCGATATCCATGCCATCG
>Ga0182018_10001008_pt1 | contig 34038 bp, 30 predicted proteins | sample 812P2MmetaG_FD_120490 | JGI IMG/M metagenome (GOLD analysis project Ga0182018, IMG submission 120490) | Permafrost microbial communities from Stordalen Mire, Sweden - 812P2M metaG | ecosystem: Environmental > Terrestrial > Soil > Wetlands > Permafrost | place: Sweden: Stordalen | collected...
CGTCCTCGCCGACGTAGCCCGCCTCGGTGAGCGTCGTCGCGTCGGAAATCGCAAAAGGAACGTCCAGGATGCGCGCCAGCGACCGGGCAAGGAGGGTCTTCCCCGATCCCGTCGGGCCCACGAGGAGGATATTGCTCTTCTCCACCTCGACATCGCTGAATTCCGGTGACACGGCCGCCGGATCCCGCGGCGATTGCCCGGACTCGAAATTGAGCCGCTTGTAGTGGTTGTACACTGCGACCGAGAGGACCTTCTTCGCGTGCTCCTGGCCGATGACGTAGTCGTCCAGCACCTTCTTGATGCCGGAGGGCTTGATCATCCGGAAGGCGGGCTTCACCTCGACGGCCGGCTGCTTCACCTCCCGGTCGATGATCGTCTTGCAGACGTTGACGCACGAGTCGCAGATGTAGACTCCGGGCCCGGCAATGATCTTCTTGACCTCCGCCTGCGATTTTCCGCAGAAGGAGCAGAGGGTCATGCGGGACGATTTGGCCATGGAGGACGGAGTCTAGATTTGGACGCAGGCGTGTCGAGGGCGGAAACGATCCTCAGCCGCCCCGGGGCTCAGGCGGCGGATTTTACAACGAGGGTCTCAGCCTCCCGGGTCGAGGCCACCACGTGGTCCACGATCCCGTATTCCTTGGCCTCCAACGCGCTCATGTAGTAGTCCCGATCGGAATCCTTGTCGACCTGCTCCTGCGGCTTGCCTGTGTGCCGGGCGATCACCTCGCTCAGCGTCTTGCGCCAGCGCAGGATCTCCTTGGCCGCAATCGCGATGTCCGCCGCCTGTCCGCCCGCCCCGCCCGAGGGCTGGTGGATCATGACCCGGCTGTTGGGGAGCGCGAAGCGTTTCCCCTTGGTTCCCGCCGCCAGGAGCACGGTGCTCATGCTGGCCGCCATGCCGATGCAGAAGGTCTGCACGTCGCACTGGAGGAAATTCATCGTGTCATAGATGGCCATCCCGCCGGTCACGACGCCGCCCGGGGAATTGATGTAGAGGTGGATGTCCTTCTTCGCGTCCTCCATCTGGAGGTAAAGCAGCTGCGCGATGACGAGGTTGGCCACCATGTCGTCGATCGGGGTCCCGATGAAGATGATGCGGTCCTTCAGGAGCCGGGAATAAATATCCATCGACCGCTCGCCGCGGCCGGTATTCTCGAGGACAATGGGAACGTAGTAACTCAAGGTTGGGAGGAAGACAGGTTAGCCTTGGAGACCAAAAAATCAACCGACTTGTCGAATATAATCGACTGGTGCACCGACCGCAGGGCGTCGCGGTCCTTGGAGAGGTCCTTTGCCACTTTGTCCGGCCGCTGGTTGGACCGGGCGGCCTGCCGCCGGACGTAGAGGTCGATGTCGCCCTCCGTCACGTCGATCTTCTCGGCGACCGCGATCTTGGCCAGGATCAGCTCAATCTTGACGCGATTAGCGGCGGCCTTCCGGGCGCCCTCGATCAGCTCCTTCTTGTCCTTTTCAAACTGCTCGGCGGGAATCCCGCGGCGCATGTTCTCCTGGATGAACTGGCGCAGGACGCCCTGCGTCTCGGCATCCACGAGGCTGTGCGGGGGCTCAAAGTTGACCCGGTCCGCGAGTGCCTGGGTCACCTGGTTCCTCTGGGTCGCCCGATTTTTCTGCTCCTTCTGGAGCTTCAGGTTAGTGCGCACCTGGCTTTTCAGCCCCTCAAGATCGTCGACCTGGTGGGTCTTGAAGAACGCTGCGTCCAATTCGGGCAAGATCCGCTCGCGGACCTCCTGGACGTCGAGGGCGTACACCGCGCTCTTGCCCGAGAGCGCCGGGACCGGCTGGAAGTTCCCCGGGAAAACGATCGTCACATTCTTCTTCTCGCTCTTCGCCACGCCGGTCAGCTGCTTTCCGAGTCCCGGGATGATCCCCTCGTTCGGGCCCTCGACCTCCTCCCAGGTCTGCGGGACCTTGGCATAGAGCTGCTTGTCCGCCGCGATCTCGGAGATGGGCCTGCCGTCGACCGAGCCCTCGTAGGCCAGCTTGACGTAGTCGCCCTTTATCGCGGCGCGCTCGGCGGGCTTGAAATCGGCCGCCTCGGAACGGAACGTCTGGATGACCCCGTCGATTTCGGCGTCAGTCGGCTCGGCCGACGGAACCTGGGTCGGGAGCCCGACGTAGTCGGGCAGCGTGAATTCCGGCCTGACGTCGACCGTGACCGTGATTGCAGCGGAGAGGCCCGAGTCGATGGTCCCCTCCTCGACCTTGACGACATTGAGGACGTCGAGCTTCTCCTTCTCCAGGGCCTCGCGGTAGGCCTTGGAAACCACCTTCTGCCTGAACTCACCGGCGATCTCCTTGGCAAATTTCTTGGCGACGAGGGCCAAGGGGGCCTTGCCGGGGCGGAAGCCGGGCAGGCGGGCGGCGCGGACATACTCCCCGACAACAGCCTGGTGCTCGGCATCCACCTCGGACGAGTCCAGGGAAACGACGAGATTCTTGCGGGTTTCGGAAACGGAGGTCAGTTGGACGTTCACAGCGTGGGATCGATAGGGTCTTGGAGGAGGAAGTGAGGGTCCAGCGTAGGTTTCGCCAAAGGAGGGTCAATGCAGGATTGGCCTCCCGTTAAGCCGGGCTTGCGGGCGCGGCGCAGGCCCCGTTTGGTGGGGTTCGCCCCGATGCCAAGCCTGAGCCAGATCCTGACCGAGTCGTCGCCACTGCTGATCCTCGACGCCGCTTCGGCAACCATCCAGGTCGGACGGCTCGCCGAGGGTGAGCCGGCGCGCTGGTCCTCCCGCACCGACGAGGCCGGGGTAGGATTGTTCGAATGCCTCGATGAATTGGACGTCGCCGTCGATTCGGTCCGGGCGTTCGCCTTCTGCGAGGGCCCCGGCTCGATCCTCGGAATCCGCACATCGGCCATGGCCCTGCGAACCTGGAATGTCTTCCGCCCCCGGCCCACGTACGCGTACATCGGCCTCGCCGTGGTCGCCCAGGCCCTCGACGGGAGGCAGGCGACGATGATCACCGATGCGCGGCGGGGTCTGTGGAACCGCTACGTCCTCGGCGGCGTTCTCGAGCGCGTGCCGGCGGCTGAACTCTCCGGCGATCTCCTGATGCCCGAGGGCTATCGCAACTGGGATCCGTTGCCCCCGGGCACGGCATCGACGCCGTATCACCTGGCCTCGCTGTTCTCGGTCCCGTCGGTGGCCGCGGCGGACCTTTTCCGCGAGACCCCGGCCCCGGACGCCTTCCTCCATCAGGAAACCGCCTATGCGAAGTGGGTGCCGCAAATCCACCGCGCGCCGTGATCTCACCCAACGCGTCCCTTCCGCTGCGCTGCTGGGCCGAGATCGACCTCGCGGCGCTCGAGCGCAACCTGCGCCTGATCCGCGCGTCCCTACCGCCGCATATCCGCTATGTCGCGGTCGTCAAGGCCGACGCCTACGGGCATGGCCTCCAGCAGGTGGCGGGCCGGCTGATGCACGCGGGCGCCGATCTTTTTGCGGTGGCCAATGTCACCGAGGCCGCCCAGTTGCGGGAACTTGGGCCGGGCTGGCCCATCCTCCTCCTAAGCCCGCTCCTTCCCGACGAGGACCGGTTCGCGGCGGACTACGACCTCGCCGTCACGGTCTCGACCGAGGACGAGGTGGCTCGGCTTGACGCCGCGGCGAGGATCGCCGGGCGGCCGGTCTCGGTGCACCTGAAGATCGACACCGGAATGGGCCGGCTCGGCGTATGGCACGAGGAGGCGCCCGCGCTCACGCGTCGGATCCTCGCCTCGGCCCACCTCAGGCTCGCCGGCGTGTTCACCCACTTTGCGAGCCCCGATGATGACGCCGCGTTCACGGAGGAGCAGCGGCGCCGGTTTCTGGCGGCGCTCGGCGCCTGCGGCCTCGCGGCCCCGCGGGGGGAGGATTTCTTCATCCATGCCGACAACAGCGCGGGGCTTGAGACGATGCCCGGCGCGAGCCCCTTCAACGCGGTCCGGATCGGGCTCCTCCAGTTTGGCATCCTTCCCCATCCGGGCTCCTTCCTGTCCCAGGTCAGGACGGAGCCCGTGTTCAGCTTCCGCACCCGCGTCGGGATCGTGAAGCGCCTGCCGGCCGGGACGACGGTCAGCTATGGACGGACCCGCACGCTCACCCGCGACTCCAGGATCGCGATCCTCTGCGCCGGCTACGGCGACGGAATCCCCCGCTCCGTGAGCAACCGCGCGAGCGTCCTGATCCGGGGCGTCCGGTGCCCGATCCTCGGACGGGTGACGATGGACCAGACCGTGGTCGACATCACGGACATCGGGGAGGTGGCCTGCGGCGACGAGGCCGTTCTCGTGGGCCGCCAGGGCGCCGGCGAGATCTCCATCGGGGAATTCAGCCGATGGGCGGACACGATCCCGTGGGAGACCCTTTGCTCGGTCACCAAGCGCGTGCCCCGCCTCTACCGGACCGCGCTCGGGACCTGAAAGCCGCCGCGGGCTATTTGCCGATCCCGGAGGCCCGGAATCCGATCGCCCTCACCTTTTCCAGGTCGATAATGTTGCGGCCGTCGAAGATGAACGCGGGCTTGGACATCGCCTCGTAGATGCGCGGGAAGTCGAGCGCCTTGAACTCGTCCCATTCCGTCAGAATCGCGAGCGCGTGCGCTCCCCGCGCGGCGTCATAGGCGTTCGCGGCAATGGTCAGCCGCGGGTTGTCGACGCCGTGTCCCAATACGTCGGTCCGAATCTCCTCCGCCGGCACCTTGGGATCGTAGACCGAGAGGTGGGCCTGCTCGGCGATGAGGTCCCGGCAGACATAGATCGCGGCGGACTCCCGCGTGTCGTTCGTGTCCTTCTTGAAGGCGAACCCGAGGATCGCGATCTTTTTGTCCGCAACGGAATTGTAGAGCGAAAGCACGATCTTCGAGGTGAACCGTCGCCTCTGCCACTCGTTCATCCGGACGACGGACTCCCAGTACCTGGCGACCTCGGGCAAGGAAAAGTGCTCGCAGAGGTAGACGAGGTTCAGGATGTCCTTCTGGAAACAGGACCCGCCGAAGCCCACGGAGGCCTTCAGGAATTTGGAGCCAATGCGCGAATCCTTGCCGATGGCGGTGCCGACCTCGTCCACGTTCGCGCCGGTCGCCTCGCACAGCGCCGAGATCGAGTTGATCGAAGAGATCCGCTGCGCGAGGAACGCGTTCGCGACCAGCTTGGACAATTCCGACGACCAGAGGTTGGTCGTGAGGATCCGGTCGCGGGGGACCCAGCGGGCATACACGTCCACGAGCTTCTTGACCGCCTCGGCTCCCTCCGGCGTGCGCTCGCCCCCGATCAGGACGCGGTCGGGGTTCAAGAGATCGGCGACCGCCGTGCCCTCCGCGAGAAACTCGGGATTGGAAAGCACCTGGAACGTTATCCCGCGGCCGTTCGCGGCCAGGATGTCCTTGATCGTCTCGGCCGTCTTCACCGGGATCGTCGACTTCTCGACGATGATCTTCGGGCCGTTCGCGCACGAGGCGATCGTCCGGGCGACCGACTCGATGTAGCGCAGGTCCGCGGCGCGGCCGGCCCCGACGCCGTAGCTCTTGGTCGGCGTGTTCACCGCCACAAAGACGATTTCGGCCGCGTCGATGGCCCCCTTCACGTCCGTCGAGAAATGGAGGTTCTTGCCGCGCCTCTGTTTTACGACCTCGTCGAGGCCGGGTTCGTAGATTGGAAGCGTGTCCGAGTTCCATGCGGCGATCCGGGCCACGCTCATGTCGACCACGGTCACCTCGATGTCGACCGCCTTGAGGGCGATCATCGCCATGGTGGGTCCGCCCACGTATCCAGCGCCAATGCAGCAAATCTTCATCGGGTGCCCATGTTGGGGCTAGGCAGGGCTAATCCAAGCCGTAAAAAAAAGAAGGGGCATTGAACCCCTTCCTCCCCTTCAGGCCGGATTCGGGGCCGGGGCCGGTCCGCCGGCGCCTAGACCCTCGGAGGACGACTGCTTGTCGGCGGCCTTCTTCTCCTCGGGCTTCTCGGCCGTCTTGCCGATGAAGGCGGCCGCGATGGGCGAACGAATCTCGCCAAATTCGAGGATCTCAAGGACGTGCCGGCCCTCGAGCGTCTCATGCTCGAGGAGCCCCTCGGCGATCTTGTCCAGCGCCGAGCGCCTGTCGCCGACGATCTTCTTCGCGCGGTCGTACTGCTCCGAAATGATGCGCTGGATCTCGCCGTCGATTTTCCGGGCGGTTTCCTCCGAGACGTTTTCCGTGCGCGTGATCTCGCGGCCGAGGAAAACGGTGTCGGAATTGTCGCCGTAGGCGATCGGGCCCAAGGGGCTCATCCCCCAGTCGCACACCATGTGGCGGGCGATCGCGGTGATCTGCTTGATGTCGCCGGCGGCACCGCTCGAGATGTCCCCGAGGACGAGCTCCTCGGCCACGCGCCCACCCAGGCCCATCGCAATCTGGTTAAGCATCCGCTTCATCGCCTGCGTGAGCACGTCCTTCTTCGGTATGAACATGGTGCTTCCGAGGCTCCGCCCGCGCGGGATGATCGTCACCTTGTGGACGGGCATATGGCCGTCGTCCAGGACGCCCTGGATCAGGGCGTGGCCGGCCTCGTGGTACGCGGTGAGCTTCTTCTCGTCGTCGTCCATCAGCCGCCTGCGCTCGCGTCCAAATTGGACCTTCTCGCGGGCCTCCTCGACGTCGGACGCATCGATCTTCTTGCGGTTGCGGCGGGCGGCCAGGAGCGCCGACTCGTTCAGCAGGTTGGCGAGCTCGGCGCCGGAAAGCCCCGGGGTGCCGCGGGCGATCACGCCGAGATCGACATTGTCCCCCAGGCTCAGCTTACGGGCGTGAACGCGCAGGATCTGCTCGCGACCGATCATGTCCGGCAGGTCCACGTAGATCTGGCGGTCAAAGCGGCCCGGGCGCAGCAGCGCGCTGTCGAGCACATCGGGCCGGTTGGTGGCCGCGATGATGATGACGCCCTCCGTCGTGTCGAAGCCGTCCATCTCGACCAGGAGCGAATTGAGCGTCTGCTCGCGCTCGTCGTTGCCGCCGCCGAGACCCGCGCCGCGCTGGCGACCCACCGCGTCGATCTCATCGATGAAGATCAGGCACGGGGCGCTCTTGCGGCCCTGCTCGAACATGTCGCGCACGCGCGACGCGCCGACACCGACGAACATCTCCACAAAGTCAGAACCCGAAATGCTGAAGAAGGGGACGTCTGCCTCCCCCGCCACGGCCTTCGCCAGGAGTGTCTTGCCGGTTCCCGGCGGGCCAACCATGAGGATGCCCTTCGGGATGCGTCCGCCCATCTTGGTGAACTTCTTCGGGTCCTTGAGGAACTCGACCACCTCGGAGACCTCCTCCTTGGCCTCGTCGCAGCCGGCCACGTCGCCGAAGGTGACCTTGTCGCGGTCGCGCGTGAGGAGTTTCGCACGGCTCTTCCCAAAATTGAGGGCGCCGCGCCCGGCCTGCCTGAGCTGGCGGACAAAAAGGAAATAGAGGACGCCCATGATGATCAGGATCGGAATGACCTGGGCGGCTATCTGGGTCAGGAGCGTCGTCGTCGGGCGCTCGACGAACTTATTCGTCTTCTGTAGGCGCTCCATGTTGGCGTCCGTCAGCCGTCCGGCCGCCCGGAACGCCGCGGTCTTGGCGCCCCGGTCGTTCTTAAGGGATGCCTCATTGAGTTCCCCGGTGATGAGGACCCAATCGCGTCCGCCGGAGGGATCCGGCTGGATCATGCCCCCCTTGATATCCGACGCCTCGGCATGGGTGACCACTTCGTAAATGGTCATCTGGGCGGGTGATACGGTAATGGCGGGGGACCACCAGAAAAGGGCGGCCACGGCTCCAAACAGCATGAACCAGCAAATGAGCACCTTAGGCTGAAAACGATCGGGCGGAATGTTCTTCAGCGGCCGGCGGGGTTTCTTAACGTCGTTGTCGGGCATCTAGGTAGGTAGGACTATGTAAACAACGTTGTTGTTCCCATGCTGCAAGTCAATGAGGCCTGCGATGATTGCGAACGTTTACGAAACGCAGTCGTCCGGCCCGGATCGTCGCAAAACCCTCGTTTCCAAGGCTGTGCCTCATCGGGGCCCCAAGCGAAACGGCCCCGAGAAGGAGCTCAAATCCCTGGCGGGAAAGGGAGCCGGCCCCCGCCTGGAGAAGGAGCCACCGGTGGAGGGCCCGCCGGACGACCGCCTTCGGCTTGCCGTTTAGCCGTCCAACGAGGAGCGAACCATCAGTCCCAAAGGGCTTTAGGCGGTCCACCCACGATTCCAGCGCGGAATCGTCCTCCTCCAACAGCTCGCGCGATAGCGCGGCGCCGGATAGAGCATCGCGCTTGGACGCCCGGATCCACTGCGGGATCACCTGGCTGCGCAGCCGATTTCGGAAATGAGCCGCGCTCGAATTGCTGGAGTCGTCCCTCCAGTCGGCCCCCGCCTGGCGAAGCAGCCCGGCGATCTCCGCCTTCTTCAGGGTCAAGAGCGGGCGCAGATGAAACCGGCCCTTCGCTCCGGGCCGCTCCGGCGCAAAGGCGTGGATCGACCTCGGGGCGGCCAGGCCCCCGGTGCCGCTCCCCCGGGCCAGGCGCATCATCATCGTTTCGGCGATGTCGTCCTGCTGGTGACCGAGCCACAAAACGCGCATGCGCCGGCGCGCCATTTCGCGCTCGATGAACGCGAAGCGGCCGACGCGGGCGGCGCCCTCGCTCGGCACGCCCTTCGGCGGACTCCAGCGTCCGGATACGAGCGGCACGCCCAATGCGGAGCAGACCCTGGCGCAGAAGCGCGCATCCGAGGTCGACTCCGCCCCGCGCAGGCGGTGGTCAAAATGCAGCGCCACCAGGCGCGGCCTGCGTTCCGGCCAATGGGCCCAGACCAAGAGGAGAAGGGCCGTGGAGTCCGCGCCTCCCGACAGCGCCACGCCCCAGCGGTCGCCGCGGGGGCGGAAGTCCGCCCACGCCACGACGGCCGGATGCAGCCGGCTCCTCGGAATGAGTGCGGCCGCGCGGGCCGCCGCCTGGGGCCAGTCAACCGTGCGGCGCTTTTTCATGGCTCGGGGCCGGGGATCGTCAGCCAAACGTCAGGTGGTTCTTGCCAAAAAACGGGACCAGGGCCGCCGGGATCCTCACCCTGCCGTCGGCCTCAAGGTTGTTCTCGAGGATCGCCGCCAGGACGCGGGGAACGGCGAGGCCCGAGCCGTTCAGCGTGTGCACGAGCTCGGCCCTGCCGGTCCCCTTCGAGCGGTAGCGGATTTGCGCGCGGCGCGCCTGGAAGGCCTCGAAATTCGAGCAGCTCGACACCTCGAGCCAGCGTTTCTGGCCGGCCGCCCAGACCTCGAGGTCGTATTTCTTTGACTGCGCGAATCCGAGTTCCCCCCCGCACATGAGCAGCACGCGGTAGGGAATCTCCAGTTTCAATAGAAGCCCCTCGACATCCGCCCGCAGCCGGTCGAGCTCATCATAGCTGGTCGCGGGCTGCACCCATTTCAGGAGCTCCACCTTGTCGAACTGATGGACCCGGTTGAGGCCGCGCACGTCCTTGCCGTAACTGCCCGCCTCCCTCCGGAAGCACGGCGTGTAGGCGCACCGATAAACCGGGAGGGCCGACTCCTCGAGGATCTCGTTGCGGAAGAAATTGGTGAGCGGCACCTCCGCCGTGGGGACCGCGAACAGGCGGTCCGGGGTGGTCTCGTACATCTGGCCCTCCTTGTCGGGAAGCTGCCCCGTCGCGGTGGCGCTCTCCGCGTTCACCAGGATCGGCGGCGACACCTCGACGTACCCGGCGCGCGTGTCCTCATCGAGGAAGAAATTGATCAGTGCCCGCACCAGGCGCGCCCCCTCGCCGATGAAGAACGGAAATCCGCCCCCGGTCACCTTTGCTCCCCGCTCAAAGTCAAAAAGCTTCGAGAATCCGGGAATGTTCCAATGGGGAACCGCGTGCGCGCCCACCGCGGCCGTGTCGCCGTGCGCCGAATGCACGACGTTCTCCTCGGGCGTGCGGCCCTCGGGGACGCTCGCGTGGGGGATGTTGGGCAGCGTCAGCATCGCCTCCCGGCACTTCTCCTCGGCCGCCCTCAGCCCGACCTCCCTTTCCTTGATCTGCGCCGAGACCTCCTTCATTTCCCCCAGCTTGGCCGCGAACTCCGGCGATCCCTTGGCGAGCGTCGCCATCGCCGAGTTCGCCGCCTTCTGCACCGCGCGCAGGCGCTCGATCTCCTGCAGCTGCGCCCGCCAGTCGGCATCGGCGCCGAGCGCGGCGTCGAGGTCCACATTGAGGTGCTTCCTCGCGATCGCCGAACGCACGAGTTCGGGGGATTCACGGATCAGTTTGGGGTCGAGCATGGAGCGTTGCCTCTCTGGAGTCTGTTTGGGGCCGGCGTCGCGCCTCGTCAACGGCCCCGTATTTTCTGGAAGCGCGTGTAGACGTCCCGCACGGAGAGCAGCTTCAGGTCACCTACGGGGGCCTGGATGACATGGTTGAGCGGGCCCCCGATCGGATAGGGGCCGTAGAGCTGCGGGTCAGTGGGCCCGAAGATCGCGTACACCTTGACGCCCAGCGCCGCCGCGAGGTGCATGGGCCCGCTGTCGTTGGTCACGACCCACTCGGCGCGCTTCACGAGCGCCGGCAGGGAAACCAGGCTCGTGTTGCCCGTCAGGTTCAGGAATTGCGACGCCGGGAACGTCCCCCGGTCGGGAAGGAAATTGCTGCCCGCCCAGACCACCTTGCGCGACTTGTCCTCCCGGAGGATCATCTCGGTCAGCTGCTTGAAGCCGCCCCATTTCTTGTCCGCGCGCCGGCTGTCGGGAAACAGAACAAAGGGCCGGGCTCCCCCGCGCCCGTCGGCGAACTTGAGGTTGAGGCTGTCCACCTCGCGAAATTTGAGGTGGCCGCGGACCTCCGGCTTTTCCCCGAGCACGCGGCAAAACTGCAGCAGGATGTCCAGCGAATGGCTCCGGCGCCCGTCCGGCGGCAGCGGGATCCTCTGGTCGTAGAACATGCCGGCCCATTCCCGCGCATCGCTGCGCCCGACCTTGTGCTTGGCCCTCGTCTGCTTCGTCATGATGCCCGTCCGCAGGAGGCCCTGCATGTCGAAGACATAGTCAAATTTGGTCGCCCTCACCTCGCGCATCAGCTTGAGGAAGCTTTTTGCCCCCCCGCTCCTTTGGAACACGTACACGTGGTCGACGGCCTCGCACGCCCGGACGATCGGCGCGAACATCTCGCGGACGATCCACGAGATGCGCAGGTCCGCGCGCTGGGCCTTAATGGACGTGGCAACCCGAAGGCCCTGCACGATGTCGCCCAAGGACGAGGGTTTGATGACAAGGAGTTCGGTCATTGACGCTGGAGCGTAACGTTCCATGGCTTTTCCCGGCCAAAATCAAATGCCAAATCCCATAGTTCCTTTAATGCCCGCGTGATTGCATTTGTGCTGAACGTCCTGGGCCGGCTCTTCGCCGCGGCGCCCGAGCCCATCCTGCGCGCGCTCTGCGCCGCGGGCGGCGAATGCATCCTCTGGCTGGCGCCGCGGCGGCGGCGGGTCCTGCGGTCCAACCTGCACCACGCCTTTCCAGGGCGCCCCCGCGCATGGCGTCGCCGAATAGCGCGGGAGAGCTCATGCCGTGTGGTCGAGACGGCGATGCTTTCGATGGCGGCCCCCTTCCTGTCCGAACGGCGCATCCGGAGGATTGCACGCCTGGGACCGTCCACGGAGGCCCTCGCCCGCGACCTCGCGGCCCATCCCCGCCCCGTCGTGCTGGCCGTCCTTCACCTTGCGCTGTGGGAGAGCCAGACCTGGCTCAAGCTGCTGAGCCCGGTTCCGCTCCCGCCTTTCGGGGTGATTTTCCGGCCGCTCAGCCCACCCTCGCTCGACGCCTTCGTGAAACGGACCCGCGAGCGGCATGGAATGCGCATGCTCTCGCGAAGGGCGGGCTTCGCGGACGCGCTCGCCATCCTGCGCGGCAAGGGCGTCGTCGGCATCCTCGTTGACCAGAACGCGGGCATGCAGGGCGCCCTGGCGCTCCTCATGGGGCGCGTGTGCTCGTCGACGGAGCTTCCCGGGATCCTCGCCGAGAAGTTCGGCGCCGAGATCCGGACGTTCTACCCAAGGCGGACGGGCTTCTGGCGCGTCCAGTTTGAATCGGGCCCGATTCCCTACGACGGCACGGCGGAGGGGGCCACGCTCGCCCTCAACCATTGGTTCGAGACCGCGATGGCCGACGAGGACCTGTGCGCTTCCTGGCTCTGGGGGCACGACCGCTGGAAGAACCAGGAAACTCCCGAGCGCCGCCTGCGACTCGAGTCGAAGCGCAACCTCATCGCCGCCGACCTTCGCTCCCGGGGCCTGTCCGCGCTTCCGCGGAACATGCGGCTTTGGATCCGCATGCCGAATTGGCTTGGGGATATTGCGATGACAGCGCCGCTGCTGCGCGCCGTCCGCACCTCGCGCCCCGATGCGGAGATCACCCTCCTCGCCCGGCCCGGGTTCGTCCCCCTGCTCGAATCCCTGGGCCTCGCCGACAAGGTCCGCCCGCTGCCGGCCCAAGGCCTCGGCTACTTCAGCCATTTTGCCTCCCTTCGTGCGCAGTATCCCGACGCCTGGATCCTGTTCACCCATTCCGCGCGGGGGGACCTTGAAGCGCTCGTCGCGGGCTGCCCCCAGCGTTTTGGCCTCGTCCGGCCCGGCCGCTCCCGTCCGTTCCTCACCCACGGGTACTGGCCCCAGGCGTTTGACGAGGCGCTCCGTCCCCAGCTCGAGCTTTGGGACCACTTCCTGCGCCACTTCGGGCTGCTGGGGCCCCTCGACCGTTCCCCCTTCTTCCCGCCGCGGACTGTCGAGCGGGGACCGATAGGACTCATCGTCGGATCGGAGAACGATCCGTCCAAGCGCTGGCCCGTCGCCCACTGGAGAAGCCTCATCCAGGCGCTGCCCGGCGAACGGTTCGCCCTTTTCGGGACGCCGGGCGACGCCGCGATCGCCTCGCAGGTCTGCGCGGGATTTGAGGCCGTGCGCGTCGAAAACCTTGCCGGAACGACGACCCTCGTCGCCTTTGCCGGCAAACTCCGGGAATGCCGTCTCCTCGTGACCAACGACACGGGCGGGATGCACCTGGCGAATGCGCTCGGCGTGCCGCTGGTCGCCCTTTTCGGCCCGACCAATCCCATCCGGACCGGCCCGGTGTTCGACTCGCCCCATCGGATCCTTCAGCCGTCCGGTTGCCCGGCCACCGGCGGCGGATCCCTCGCGGACCTGCTTCCAGAATCCGTCGCGGCCGCGGTGACAGCCTTGCCTTTGCGCGCCCATTGAACCCACCTTCGCGTCGCCGATGCCGCTGCTGACCGTCACCGACCTACGCACGCACTTCCACACGCGTAACGGCGTCTACCGCGCAGTCGACGGGGTGAGCTTCAGCGTGGAGCGCGGCGAGACCCTCGGCATCGTCGGAGAATCCGGGTCGGGCAAGTCGGTCACCTGCTACTCGATCATGGGCCTTATTCCGCAGCCACCGGGGCGCATCGAGAGCGGAGCGGCCATGTTTGACGGCGTGGACCTCCTGCATTGTCCGCCCAAGGCGGCCCGCTCCATCCGGGGAAAGCGCGTGTCCATGATCTTCCAGGACCCCATGACCTCGCTCAATCCCTACCTGCGGATCTCGGAGCAGGTGATCGAACCCCTGCTGATCCACGAGCGGATCTCCAAGAAGGAAGCCCTCGGGCGGGCGCTCGCCATGATGGAGGCCGTCGGGATCAACGATGCCGCGCATCGGATTCATTTCTATCCCCACGAATTCTCCGGCGGGATGCGCCAGCGGGTCATGATCGCGATGGCGCTCATCACGCGGCCTGAGCTGCTGATCGCCGACGAGCCCACGACCGCGCTCGATGTGACCGTCCAAGCCCAGATCCTCGAGCTGATCCGCCGATTGCAGCGCGAGCTCGGGATGGCGGTCATCTTCGTCACGCACGATCTCGGCGTCGTCGCCGGCCTCTGCGACAACGTGCAGGTCATGTACGCCGGCCGGATCGTCGAGACCGCCGACGCGAACACGGTGTTTCATTCGCCGCTTCATCCCTACACCCGGGCGCTCCAGCGCTCGATCCCCGCCCTTCAGCCGAAGGGCGAGGAGCTCTTCACCATCCCCGGGCTCCCGCCGGACGTCTCGAAGCCCATTGCCGGGTGCGCCTTCGCGCCCCGCTGCGGGTACGCGGCCGAGTCCTGCGCCGCGAAGGTTCCGGACCTCGCCGAGGCGGCACCCGGCCACCTGCACGCCTGCACCCGGGTCGCGAACGGCGAAATCACGCCGGGCGCCTGAACCCGCGACCCCCATGGCAACCCACATCCTCGAGCTGCGGGACGTGAAGACCTACTTCCCGATCCACAAGGGCTTCCTCGTCAAGAAGCAGACGGGGGCGGTACGCGCGGTCGACGGCGTGACGCTTTCCGTCCGGCAGGGGGAAGTGCTCGGACTCGTGGGTGAATCCGGCTGCGGCAAGTCGACGCTCGCCCGCACGATTCTGCAGCTCGTCCCGACGACCGGCGGATCGGTCCTCCTCGGCGGTCGCGATCTCGGCGCCGCGTCCGGGCCGGAGCTCTTGGCCGCCCGGCGTGACCTTCAGATGATTTTCCAGGACCCCTACGCCTCCCTCAACCCGAGGATGACGGTCCACGCGACCCTCGCCGAACCGCTGCTCGTGCACGGGATCTGCGCGCCCCGGGAAATCCAGGGCCATGTGGACGAGCTCATGAAGCTGGTCGGGCTCGCCCCGCGGTTCGCGCAAAAATACCCCCACGAATTTTCCGGCGGCCAGCGCCAGCGGATCGCGATCGCACGCGCCCTCGCCCTCCGGCCGAAGATCATCGTCGCCGACGAACCGGTGTCGGCGCTCGACGTCTCCATCCAGGCGCAGATCCTGAACCTCCTTTCCCACCTATGCCGGAAGATGAACGTCGCCCTCATCTTCATCGCCCACGATCTCTCGGTCGTTCGGCACATCTCGGACCGGGTCGCGGTCATGTACCTCGGCAAGATCGTCGAGCTGGGACCGGCGGCGGATGTGATCGACCGGCCCCGGCATCCCTACACGCGTGCCCTCGTGAGCGCCATCCCCGTGCCGGATCCCCGCATCGAACGCACCCGCAAGCGGATCGTCCTCGCCGGCGACCCGCCGTCGCCGATCGATCCGCCGCCCGGCTGCGCGTTTCATCCCCGCTGCCCATACGCGATCGAACGATGCAAGGCGGCCGTGCCCCCGCTGATCCCGGCGGGATCGCTTCGCGAGGCCGCCTGCATCCGCCTCGACGATCTCCCCGAAGCCGCGGCCCCTAACGGGCCTTGAGCGGTTTCTCGAGCGCGTCGACGCGCTTGAAAAGCTCGGGCAGCCTGCTCCGCAGAATCGTGAGCTTCTGCTCGAGCATGAGCGGCAGGCTGGGCGAGCCCCAGACGGAGGTGTTGGCCGCGATGTCCTCCTTCACCCCGCTCTTGGCCGCCAGCTTCGCGCCTGACCCGATCGTGACGTGGCCCGCGATGCCGCACTGGCCTCCCACCACGACGTAGTCCCCCAAGGTGACGCTGCCCGCGATGCCGGTCAGCGCGCAGATCAGGCAATGCTTGCCGATCACGACGTTGTGGCCGATCTGGACCAGATTGTCGATTTTGGTGCCCTCGCCGACGACGGTGCTTTCGAAGCGGGAACGGTCCACCGTCGAATTGGCGCCGATCTCGACGTCGTCGCCGATAAGCACGGTGCCGACCTGCGGAACCTTCTCGTGGCGCCCAGCCACCACCTCATATCCAAATCCGTCCGAGCCGACGACGACGCCCGGCTGCAGCCTCACCCGTTTGCCGAGCGTGCACTCGGCGGAAACCGTGACCCCGGGCATGAGCCAGCAGTCCTCCCCCACCCGGGTTCCGCGCCCCACAAATACCCGCGCCTCAAGATGCGCCCGCTCACCCACCTTGGCTCCCGACTCGACGATGCACAGCGGCCCCACGGTCGCCGAAGCCGCAATCGAAGCGTCCGCCGCCACCACGGCCGAAGGATGGATCCCGGGCGTCGGACGCGGCCAGAGGGCCTGTTCGATCCGGGCGCACAGGCGCGCCAGTGCGACCGACGGGTTCTCGACGACGAGGTGCACCTGATTCGGGCCCGGCTTCCCCGCATAGTCCGGTGGGAGCAGGACCACCGATGCCCGCGTGGTGGCGACCGCCGACTTGTACTTCGGGTTGCCCAGGAAAGAGATATCTCCCGGGACGGCCGACGCGAGCGAGGCGATCCCGCGGATCGATTCCTTGGTGTGTCCCGCCGTCCGAACGGGTTTCACGATGGCGGTGATTTCGACCTGGGTGAACGAGACCTGCATGGGGCCTAGACAAAGAACCCCGCCGGCTCAACGCAAGCGGGGTTCGATCTGAAATCGAGGGCCTTCGGGGCCCGGGCTTACTGCTTCGGCGTGATGCCGGGGACCTCTATTTTCGGCGCATCCGTATCGGGCGCAGTCGTGGTGACCGGGGTCGGCGTCACGGCGGGGCGGTCCTTGTTGATCTCGGTCATCACCTCATCGGTGATATCGAGGTCGGGCTCGTAATAGAGGACATTGGAGACACCCACGAGCGTCGGTCCGGACTTGTCGAGCAGGAACGTGGCGCCCTTCTTCTTGGCGATGTCCACCGCGACCTTGGAGATCTCCTCGATCATCAGAGTCTTAAAGGTCTGGAAGCGCTGCTGGAGGGTGTTGCGGGTGCTTTGCACAAACGATTGCTGCTCGTTGCGCTTCTGCTGGATTTCATCGTACTTTTTCTGAGCCTCGGCCTGGGCTTTCGCCTTGGCCTCGGCCGTGGCGGTGGGGTTCTTCGACTGTTCGTCCAGATCCTTGAACTGCTCCACGAGGGCGTTGCCCTCCTTGGTGATCATAGCCAGCTGGTCCTGCGCCTTGGCCTCGTCGGCCGTGAGTTTTGCCTGCTGCTCCACCGTCTTCCAGTGGTTGTCAAAAAGTTTGGCCAGGTCGACGACGAGGATTTTGGGGGACGTTTGGGCCTGTGCAGTCAGCGCTGAGAAAGCGACCGCCGCAACGCCGAGGATGTACCGAATGGAATGCTTCATGGATGGTTATCGAAGGGTGTGAAAGGATCAGCGAATCGGAATTAGAAGCGGGTGCCAAACGAAAAATTAAACTGGCCGCCCTGCTTGTTATAGTGGTCGCCCTTCAAGGGAATAGCATAGTCGAGGCTGAGCGGCGAGCCCGCCACCATCAGCCGAAGCCCGACGCCAAAGTCGTCGTTGTAGTTGCTCGGATTGAAGTCGTAGGCGCCCGCGTTGACGAACCCGACGTCGTAAAAGACGGCAAACCGCACGGGATCCACGATCTCGACCGAATATTCGGACGTGAACATGCCGTAGGTCTTTCCGCCGATCGGCTCGCCAAAGGAATCTCGGGGACTGACCTCGTGGTATTCGAATCCGCGCAAGTCGTTGGGGCCGCCTAGGTACCACGCGTCATAATAGGGAAGCGGGTTGAACCCATTGAAGTTTTCCTTCACGCCCCCGCGCGCGACGAGCTCCAGCACCTGCTCCTGGGTGTCGAACACCTTGAAATTCTGGGAACCCCGGAATTCCATGCTGTAGAAGCTGTCGGTTCCCCCCAGGGGCCCTCCCGAGACCGAGGTGATGATGTCGATGCGGTTTCCGGACGTCGGATTGACGATCTTGTCCCGGGTGTCGCGAACGATTTCGAAGCCGAGGGTCGAGATGTCGTGCAGGCCCGCCTCGGACTCGATGATAGGTGAAGCCGACGACGTCACGTTGTAAATGTTCACCGTCTCGTACTGGTAGCTCAGGGTGCCGTTGAATAGGCCGAAGAGGTGTTTGCGCAGGTAAACCGTTCCGCCGATGTCGAGCTCCTGGTAGTAAGTGCTGACGTACTCGGATTGTTCGCGGAACAGGCTGAACCCAAAGGCGAGGACCCTCTCAAAGAGATAGGGCTCTTCAAAGCTGATCACCGCCTCGTTGGACAGTGAGCCGATCGAGACCTTGATGCTGAACTTTTCACCGTCTCCCTGGTACCCCGACCGGCGGTTGAAAAGATCGAAATTGGACTGCTGGATGGTCGCGAAGACTGTGGCGCGCTCAAGCGTGCTGTACCCGGCGCCGAACGAGAAGCTTCCCGTCCGCGCCTCCTTTACGGCAACGCGCATGTCGCGCCGGCCCGGGATGTTGGTGTCCTCCGGGGTGATTTCGACGTCGTCGAAGAACCGGGTGTTCTCGAGGCGGTTCTTGCTGATCTTCATCAGGATCGTGTTGAACACGTCCCCGGGCCCGAGGATCAGTTCGCGGATGATGACGACGCTTTTCGTCTTTGTGTTGCCCTCGACCTGGATCGACTCGACGTTGAATTTCTCGCTCTCCTCGATCCGATACTCGAGATCGATGTCATTCGTCGTCAGGTTCGGCCGGCGCGTGACCCGGATGCGCGTGTCGAGATAGCCGTCCTTACCGTAATAGTCCTCTATCCGGTCCACCGACTTGTCGATCATCGACGGGGAGAAGACCGCTCCGGGTTTCGCGTAAAGCGAGGCCACGCGCTTCAGAAGAAGCGTGGAGTGAAGCTTGTTGCCCGTGATGGTGACCTCGCCGATCCGATATTGGCGACCCTCATTGACGGCGATCGTGATGATGAGGATTCCGGGCTTTGGATAGGAAAAGACGATTCGCTCCTCGGGGATCTCGACGTCGAGGAAGCCATGCTCCCGGTAGAAATCCCGCAGCTTGTCGAGGTCGTCCTGGAAATCATCATCCTTGAAGCGCCCCGTGTCCGTGATGAAGGACCAGAACCCGTACTTCTTCGTGTCCATCACCCGTCGCAGGATCTTGGCCTTGATGTGCGCATCCCCGACAAAGCGGATTTCCTTAATCTTCACCTTCTTGCCCTCCCGGATCTTGAAAGTGATCGTGCCCAGCCCGGTCGCGCGGTCGCGCGCGATCGTATAGCTCACCGAGACCTGGTTAAATCCCTCCTTCTGGTAGTACTCCTTGATCTTCTCCGAGTCCTCCTTCACCTGGCGCTCGTCGAGCGCCGCATTAGGGGCCGACTTGACCTCCTTCTCGAGCCTGCGCCGCTGGACCTTGTAGACGCCCACGTAACGGACCGCGAGCACCCGGAACTTGGGCGTCACCTCGATCACGAGGTTGACCGTGTGTGCGTCGACCGCCTCGCGCTTGATCTCGATGAATTCGAAGAGGCCCGTCTTGTAGAGGGCGCGAATATCCCGGTCGAGCATCGTCTCGTCGAGGTCGCCGCCCTCGCGGATCTGGATGTTGGCTCGCACCACCTGCTCGTTCACACTGGCCGTGCCCACGAATTTCACCGTCACCGTTCCCACCTTGTAGGCGGGCGGCGGGGTTTCACCCGGCTCCGCCGTCGGTTCCTGGGTCTGCGCACACAGTTGGGCCCCCCCAGCGAGCGCACATATGACCACGATAAGATATAAGACCCTGTAAATCACAGGGTTACTGGGTATAGTTTTCAAATCGTGTGAAGTCCTTGAGGAAAGTCAGCCGCAGATCTCCTACCGGCCCGTTTCGTTGTTTGGCAACGATTAACTCCATCGAGTCGGCGGCCACCTGAAATTTTTCGTCTGCATCCTTGGGGCGTGCGAGCATGAGGACTACGTCTGCATCTTGCTCGATCGATCCGGATTCGCGCAGGTCAGCCAACTTGGGGGCGCGACTTTCCTTCTCGGAAGAGCGGTTGAGCTGACTTAATACAATAACCGGGACATCAAGTTCCTTCGCCAGCGCTTTTAATCCGCGGGAGGCCTCCGCAACCTGCTGTTCACGGGGCACCTTCGAGTCGGTCGGGCTTAGGAGCTGCAGGTAATCGACGATGATCAGGCCGAGCTTGTTGCGGGCGTGGACCCGGCGGGCCTTCGCGCGCAACTGCATGATCGACAAGCTGCTTGAGTCATCGATGAAGAGGGGGGCCTTGGCGAATTCGTCCGCCGCGGCGACCAGCTGCTGCTTCTCGTCGCCGTTCTTGGAGAGGAGACCCTCGCGCAGGAGCTTCATGTTGACCTTGGCCCGGGAGCAGAGCATGCGCAGCGCAAGCTGGGATCCGCTCATTTCCAGGGAAAAAATGAGGGTCGGGAACGTCTCTCCCCGCTTGGGCAACGTCACGTTCTCCGCGATGTTGAGCGCGAACGAGGTCTTCCCCATGGAGGGCCGGGCGGCGAGCACGATCATTTCCTGGCGCTGAAACCCGAACGTGAGCCCGTCCAAATCCTTGAAGCCCGACGGCGCCCCGGTCATCTCGCCCTTCTTCATCATCAGCTTCGTTATGATGTTCATCGCCTCCTTGGTCGGCTCGCGCATCGGCTTTGCGCTCTCGCTGACGCGGCTCTGTGTGACGGCGAAGATCCTCTGCTCCACCTGGTCCACGAATTCGTCGATGCCGCCGGTGAAATTGAAGCAGTCCTCAACAGCCCCCGTGGCCGACCGGATGATTCCCCGGAGCAGGTGTTGCTCGCGGACCCGGTCGATGAAATAGCCAGCCTGCGCCGTCGTCGGGATGCTCCCGCTGACGCGAGTCAGGAAGGCATACCCGCCGATCCCTTCAAGCTGCCGGGAGGTCTTCAGCTCCTCGCCCAGCACGGCGACGTCAATGGGCGCCTGCCGGTTGTAGAGGTCCGTCAGCTTCTCGAAGACGATCCCGTGCGCCGGGACGTAGAAGGACTCGGGGGAGATCCGCGCCTCGAGGCAGCGCGAGACCACTTCAGCTCCGTCGATTAGGCAGCAGGACAGGAGGTACTCCTCCGCCTCGATGCTGTGCGGCATTCCCCTCCCGGCGGCAGTCGCGCCGGCCCGTTGGGTGGGAATGCTATTCTCTACGGCCATTCGAGGTCAGCCGGGCCCCCTTGCGGGCAGCCCCCGGCGATCGTTGTCAGAAAGGCCAGGAGACTACCTCCGCGCCTCTACCTTCCTGTTCTTCTTCTCCTCGGCGGCCTTTTCCTCCGCCGAAGGCACGATCGGATTCTCGGACACGACGTCGAACGGGAGCTCGACGCTCACGTCGGCGTGCAGCCGGACCTTCACCGTGTGCTTGCCGAGGGTCTTCACCGGAGTGTGCAGCAGTATCCGCTTGCGCTCGATGTTGAACCCCGCCGCCACGAGCCTGTCGTGGAGGTCGGCCGCCGTCACCGAGCCGAACATCTTGCCGCCGTCGCCCGTGGTGACCGCGAACGCGAGGCTGGTCTTCTCAAGCTTGTTCGCGATTTCCTGGGCCCCGTTGAGCTCGTGGGCCTCGCGTTCGCCCCGGCGCTTCTTCAGCGCCTCGACCTGCTTGCGGTTGGCCTTGGTGACCGGGACCGCGGCTTTGCGCGGAAGCAGGAAATTGCGCGCGTAACCCGCGCGGACCTTGACTTGGTCGCCTTCGCCGCCGAGGCCTTCGACGGGCTTTACGAGCAGTATTTCGCTGTGGGCCATGGTGATTGGGAAGATGGGTGGATTTCTGTTCGGGAACCCAACAAAATTCCGGAGTGCGAAGGGGGTGTCAACGAAGTATTTCCCGGGATCACCGACCGCCGCGGTTTTGGCGGAAGAATTCATCGGTGAGTATCTTGTGAACGTCTTGTGGAGAAGCTGGAATTCAGCGCGCATCCGGTCGTCCTGCACGGAAGTATGGATCCTTTGGCCAAGCTAGCATTCGGACCTAGAGGGCCTCGGCAGCATGAGCTTAGCGCCGCTTATGCTACGTCCCCGCGGAGGACGGAAGAGCCGCGGCCCGGCCTTCCCAAACACCGCTCCCTTCGAACGGGCCAACACTTCCGGATTGGACGATTTCCCGGCTCTAGTTCGGAGGGCCCAATCGGCTAGCGACCGGCGCGATCGGCGGCAGGGTATCGGACGGCGTGCTAAGAAAAAAGTAGGCGGTGGTCGACACGTCGTCGGACCGGTAGAAATTCGTCCAGCCATCCGGCAGGCCGGGGTCGTCGGCCTGGACGACGGCTCCCTTTCGATAAAGCTGGAGGAGCTTCCCGTCGTTATCGATGCTCACGGGAATGAGAGGGACCTTCGCATGCTGGAGCGCCGCGAGCGTCGCCCTGGGTCCGCCCCCGATTTGCTGCAGCGTGACCCGGCAACTGGATTGGAAAAAGACCGGGTCGGGAATTTGAAAACGATAGAAGGCCCATTGGCCATGCGGTTCGTCCGCGACGAGGCATCCGGAATAATCGTTGAAGAATTCCCCCTCGCCCCAACCGGTGCCGATGTAATCCTCCGACCCGGTTCCGGCGAACGTCGGATGTTCGACGTCGCCGTTCAGGAAGATCTTCACCTCGCCTTCGCCCCACCAGGTGTCCTTGTAGATGGGGTTGGCGTTCACGCCGACATTCACGCCCAGGAACCGGCCCCGGCCCTCAACACGGGGCAGGAGTTCAAAATCCCTGCCGAGCGTGGTGGCCCGGTCACGGCTCCAGTACGCATGAAAATAGAGGTTCCCGTCATTCCAGGTCGCCGTCTCCTGGTAATCGACGTCAAAATAAATATGCGTAAGGTCCTTCCCGGATTGGTTGGTGACCTGGATCCTCGCGGCTGTCCTGAAGGGCATCGGGACGTAGCAGATGAAGGACCTGCCCTCGGGGCTCGCGAACAGCGCGTTATGGAAACGGGCCGTCCTTCCGAGTCCAACCCCGAAGAAGTCGCCGAGCGGAACCGCGACGGCCGGCTTGCCCGCGTCGTCCCAGAACATCTCGAGCTTCAGTGAACGGAGCATTTCGGGGGAGCGATCGGCGACGGTCAGCCAGATCCTTGAGATGACGCCCTGACCCTTGACGTCCAAGAGCACGCAGGTCGCCCCGGACTTGATCGAATCGAAGGCATGCCCCTTGGCGCCTTCGTTCTCCTGGGCCGCATTTCCCACGGCGCCGTTCAGGCCTTCCGGCGTGCTCCAGCGGGGCTTCAGGGTGGCATCATAGAGGTACAGCGCGGACGGCGGTGCCTCGGCGGCCCGGCCCGATTGCGACAGTCCGGAAAGGAGCAACCCAATTGCGCCCGCACGTAAAGCGCTGCCGCGGATCCTAAACCTGGAAAAGGGCGCGGGCCTCAAAGGAAAAATGCGCCGACGTTTTAATGTGCGCCCCAAGGACGACACGATTCTTGTATTGTGCGCCACCCAGTGGATCCAATGAGGGTCCATGTCCCGCTGCGTGGGCGCGTTCGGCATCCCAGTCGACTCGGAGAGGCGAAATCTGAGACAGAGCCGATGCGTGATTGCTCATATTTCTTCTTGTTGGGTTTGTTTCGGGGAAATCCAAGGCCGCCGATAAGGAATCTTCTGCGTCACGGGCCCCAGGCCCAAAGCTAATGCGCCTCAGCAAGGGCGCAATCTCCCTGTTATCCGGCTATCGGGAACCCCATTGGGGTGGTCACCCAATGGCACAATGACCTAAATCCAAGTAGGATCGGTGTCGCGCCTATGAAAATCACAGCCCTCGTTGCCCGCGTTCTGCTCGGCATCATCTTCCTTGTATTCGGACTGAACGGATTTCTGCACTTCATTCCCCAGCAGCCGATGCCCGCCGGCCTGGCAGCGCAGTTCCTCGACGTTCTCACGGTCTCGCACTATAGCGTATTCGTTTTCCTGATTCAGGTAATCTGCGGGATTCTGTTCCTCGTCGGGCGCTTGGTGCCTCTGGCGCTGCTGTTGATCGCCCCGGTCATCGTCAACATTCTACTCTTTCACGCGCTGATGGCTCCCAGCGGAATCCTGCCAGGCTTCCTGGCGACCCTCTTATGGATCATCGTCGCCTTCAGCGTCCGTTCGGCTTTTGCCGGCATCTTCCAAAGTAATGCGCACGGCTGAACCGACTCCCGCCCCGGGAGCCGGCCAAGACGACCCTACCGGACGCTTTTCGCCCAGGTAATCGTTACACTTTAGGATAGGTGCCGCTAGAACGGCACGTCCTCGTCGATCGCATCCTTGGGCGGCGCAGGCCGCGCCGGGGCCTTGGCCGGAGGACTGTCGCCGCCGGACGGATGGTCGCTCGCCTCGCCAGCGCCGGGAGCGCCCGGTGCGCCGTCGCCGCGGCCGCCGATAAATTGGAAATTCTCGAGGACGACCTTCAGCTTGCTGCGCTTCTGGCCGGACGTCTTGTCCTCCCACTGGTCAAACTTCAGCCGGCCCTCGACGAAGAGCGGGCGCCCCTTCGTGCAGTATTTCGAAATGACCTCGCCCTGTTTTCCCCAGGCCTCGATGTCGACAAAGGCCGTCTCCTCACGCGTCTGTCCGCTCTCATCCTTCCACGAGCGGCTGATTGCCAGCCCGAACTGGCAGATGGCCGTGCCCTTCGGCGTGACCCTCATCTCGGGGTCACGCGTCAGGTTGCCCATCAGGTAGACTTTGTTGAAGTTTGCCATGAGATTTAGACCTCCTGGACAAACGTGCGGTAGACACTGCCATTGAGCCGGAGGCGCTCCCGAAGCTGGGCGGGCCCTTCCGGGGGCGCGCTGAAATTGACATGGACATAGGCCGCTCCGGTCAACTTGCGGTCCGTGACTCGGGCGAAGTCCCTCTTGCCGATATTCTCGACGGCGGTCACGTCGCCATGGATCGCGGCGATTTCCTTTTTCACGCCGTCGACGATCTGGTCGACGGTCTCCTGCTTGCCGCGGTTATCCAGGATGAAGGTGGCTCGGTAATTGCGTTTGGTCGGTGTACTCATGGGAGGTCTCTGCGATTGAGCTTGTTCATGGCCCGGTCGGCGCCGCTCACGAGCAGCAGGTCCAGGCCCTGAACGTAGGTGTCAGTCTTTTGTTGGATTAGGGTGAGTTGATCAGAAGTAAAATGGGCGAGCACGAAGTCCTTGAGGTCCATCTCCGGCGGCTGCTTGGGGCCGGTCCCCAGTCGGAACCGGATGAATCCGGTCCCCAGGTGCTCGAGCAGGCTCGCGACGCCGTTGTGGCCGCCGTCGCTGCCGGATACCGACACCTTGATGAGGCCGAGGTCGATTGTGAGGTCGTCATAGACCGCGGCCACCGCCCCCGGTTCGATCCGGTGGTAATGGGCCAGGGCGGCCACGGCGCGACCGCTTTCGTTCATGAAGGTCTGCGGCTTCACGAGCCAGAGCGCCCGGCCGGGTCCGAGGTCCCGGCGGGCGACCATCGAATCGAATTGCGGGGCGCGCTTCCAGGAAAGGCCGTGCTTCGACGCGTAGGCGTCGATCGCGACCCAGCCGAGGTTATGGCGCGTGAGCTCGTAATCGCGGCCCGGGTTACCCAGGCCGGCGACGAGCGAGATGAACATGACTCAAAGAACGGCCGGCGAACGGATCGCCGGATTTGAAACCTATTTCTTGGCGGCGGCCGCTTTGGCGGCTCCGGCAGGAGCCGCGGGCTTCTTGTCGCCCGCTGGGGCAGCGGCCTTCTTGTCGCCGGCGGGGGCAGCCTTGGCGTCCCCGGCGGGGGCGGCCTTGGCGTCGCCCGTGGGGGCGGCGGCCGCGTCTCCGGCAGCCGGGGCGGCGGCGGCACCTTCGACGGGGGCGGCAGCGACGACCTCCTGGACGATTTCCGCGACAGGCTCGACGCAGGCGACGACCGGCTGGCCCTTGTCGTCGAGAAACATGACGCCCTCGACGGGCTTCATCTCGCCCACCTTGATCGTCTCGCCGACATTGAGCGCGGTGACATCGATCTCAATGGCCTCGGGAAGGTCCTTGGCCAGGCAGCGGATGCGCAGCACGTGGGTCGCGATCTCGAGGACGCCGCTCTGGTTCTTGACGCCGAACGACTCGCCGACGACTCGGACCGGGACGCGGATCTCAAATTTTTCGTCCGGTTTGACCTCGTGGAGGTCGACGTGCAGGAAGCGGTCGGTGATCGGATCGCGCTGGATCTCCTGCAGGAAAGAGAGCGCCTTCTCGGCCTTGTCCGCGCGGTTGAGCTCGATCAGGAGCGCTCGGCCCCCGACGGATTTGAGGAGCCGGGTGAACTCAGGGACCTCGACGGAGAGCTTCTCCGGGTCCGAGTGCTTCCCGTAAAGGATCGCGGGAATGCAGTTGACCTTGCGCAGGCGGCGCGAGGCGCTGCGGCCGGTCTGCGCGCGCGTGGCGACTTTGAGTGTGAGCGGAGTTTTCATGGATTCGTTCCCCCTGGCTCTCCGTAAATCGGAGTCAGGCGTAATTGAAAGGGTTGATTAGAAAGGCCGCCTAGAGGGAAATCAACCTAAACTTCACGGACTCCACTGGACGCCGGTGATCTCGAGGGGTTTGGCGCTAAACGCGAGGATGTCCTCCACATCGCCGTGCGGAGGAATGACTTCTTTTAGTTTTCTGCCGCTCGGATCGCCCTCGATCACCATGAACCTGCCGGGAAGCGGGCCGAGGCCGGTGGCGATGCAGGTAAAATCTCCCGCGCTGACCTCGATCGGAGTGTCCGTGTCGTTCCTGACCGTGACCTCCGCGCATCCGAGCATCCTGCGGTAGACCCTGGGCTGGAAACCCACAATCGTGCAGCCCTTGAAGAGCTTGCGATCGCCCGCATTCACGACGGCTTTTTCCGTCGGGTCCTGCGGACGGACGGCGTTGGCCGGATCGCCGTTGAAAGGCACCATCATCATCTCCGTCGGACCGGGCGGCAGCGCCTTGACCGCAAAAAAAACGGCCACGGCGTCGGGCAATGTCGACTTGGCCACCTTGACGAGCCCCTCGTCGGCACGGACGACAATGCTGTCGGTCTCGTCCGAGATCAATTTGACGTTGTGAAGCACCCGGCCCCCCTTGAGTTCAAGCACCGTCCATTGGGTCGGGCGGACCGGGGGGTCTGCGGTCGCGACGGCGGCAATCACCACAAGAACCCAACCCAGGACCCCGCAACGGCGGGCGACCATGCTTGCCCGGAACCACATGATTTGGGACTTCTAGTACCGGGCGATCCGGGAGGCAAGCCGTTTGGATTTTGACTCGCAAGGCCCCTAAGCAAACCGCACCGTCACCAGACCATGTACCCCATCCTTGCGGTCGTAGGCCTCAGCGCACTGATCGGCACGGCGGCGACCGTGCGCGCGAAAGAAGCGTCCTGCTGGGTGTACTTCGGCACATCGGCGACGGACGCCCGCCGAGGCATTTATCTCTCAAGCCTAGACCAGGGCACCGGAGCCCTGTCGCCTGCGCGAAAAGTCGCGGACAAGTCGGACTCGGTATTCGTGGCGTTCTCGCCGGACCGGAAGCACCTGTACGCGCTCGCCGAGGTTCGGCGTTTCGCCATGAATCCCGTGGAGGCGATCGAAACCTACGAGGTCGATGTCGCGACGGGCAACCTGACGAATGTCGGCGAGCGGGTCGCCGGCGGACCCGAGTCATGCCACATCAGCGTGGATCCTTCGGGTCGGTGTGTTTTGACCGCCAACTACGACGGGCACTATGTGGAGGTGTTTCCGATTCTAAAAGATGCCACGGTCGGAGCCCGAACCAGCATCGTCCGGCATTCGGGATCGGGGCCCAACCTGACCCGCCAGGAATCCGCCCATCCCCATTCGATCAACGTCGATCCGACGGGGCGTTTTGCGATCGTCGCCGACCTGGGCCTTGACCGTCTGTTTGTCTATCGGCTCGATCCAACAACGGGAACGCTTTCGCCCAACGATCCCCCATCTGTCCAAGTGGCTCCCGGAGCGGGGCCCCGGCACTTTGCCTTTCACCCGGACGGGACCCACGCGTTTGTCATCAATGAGATGGGGGGATCGATCACCGCATTCAAATGGGACGGGGATAAGGGCATTCTTACGCCCTATGAGACGGTACCCATCCTTCCAAAGGATTTCAAAGGACTCAATACCTCCGCTGAGGTGGTCGTGAGCAAGGACGGCCACTTTGTCTATGGTTCCAACCGAGGCGATGACAGCATTGTCATCCACGCATTTGATTCGTCGACGGGGAAGCTGACGTTCGTCCAGCGGATGACTGACGGGATAAAAGTCCCCCGCAATTACGCCATCGATCCTTCGGGAAAATGGCTCGTGTGCGGCAACCTCACCGCCAACACGGCGACGGTGTACCAGATTGAGCGCGAAACGGGACGATTGACCCTAATAGGAACGATTGCCGTTCCGGAGCCGCTCTGCGTGCGATTCCTTCAGCGCTAGGGCCGACGCGTTCCAATTTATCCTTGCCCGCAGGGTTGCGCTATCCCAATTACAACCCTTTCGGGGCCTCCCAGGGACGCCTCAAAGATTGCCCGGTAGCTCAGTGGCAGAGCAGGTGACTGTTAATCACTTGGTCGCTGGTTCGATCCCAGCCCGGGCAGCCATTTCTAGAATCTGACCAGAAACGCCACCGGGCGCCGAGAAGTGACTTATTCCCTCGGTGCCAGTGGCTTCGGACAAAACCAGTAATTGCCGCAGGATGTCGGCGAGTGACGCTATCGGACTCGGAATGCCGGGTTTTTGTGTGCCTATGTGTGTGCTCTGATCCGCGTCGGAAATCCATGGCAGCTTGGCGATTTCGTCATGGAGGGCGAGAGCCGGCACATCGGTGTAAACCTTGGCGGTAAGGTTCGCGTCCGAATGGCCGAGCACTTCCTGGGCTGCCCGCTGATTGATCCCGTAGCGGACACCGAGGGTCTGCCAGGTCTTTCGGAACGAATGGAAGTGGACCACACGGCCGAGCGCGTCCTTCCGCTCGATCCCGGCGCGCTTCAAGTCGCCGCGCAGAATGTCGTAGGTCGGCCAGCAGAACCAAAACACCCGCTTGGTCGGAAGAACGCACTCCGGCTTGGTCTGGCGCAATTCCTCTGCCAGCTCGCGCCGCAACGGCACCGCCCGCTTGTCCTTGTCCTTCGTGGTGCCCTCGCGGAAGAGAACGTAGGGCTGGGCCTCATCCAAGTGGAGATCGGCCCATACGAGCGCCCGGACCTCGGATTTGCGCTGCCCGGTGTAGAGGAGCATCTGGTAGGCCAACCGCCGCTTCCCGGCGATGGCAAAGAGCCGTTGCAGCTCCTGCTCGGAGAACGCTCGGGCCGTCCGCACCTGCTTCCCACGCACGTCCACCGTGTCCAGCTTAGCGAGCGGATTGACCAGCAGGCGCTCCGTCTTCACGAGCCAGTTGAGGAAGGCGCCAACCGAAATCTGATATTCCTTCTTCGTCTTCGCCGAGCAGGTCAGCGTGGCCCGCCATTTCACGAACGTATCCGGGCGGACGTCGCCCAGGGTGCGCCAACCGTTCTCCTTATCCATTCGATGGAGCCGCGTCATCGTGTCGTGAACGTGCTTCTCCGCCAGACCCCGGCCGCGCAGATCGGCCTCATACTCCGCGAGGAGGCCGGACAGTGCCGCTGCCGCCGCCACGCGCACCGCCTTCGGGGCGATGATCCCCTCCTGCTCACGCTGCTTCTCCAGCACGACCTCCCTAAGCCGTTTGCGGGCGATTTCGCGGTCGGGCGTGTTCAGGCAGACTGTCGTCGGCCTTGCGCCCTTTGCCAGAGCGTAGCGCCCGCTGAAAACCCGCGAATAGACCCGTTTGCCGCCGACCTTCCGCGAATGCCTAAAGACATATTCGATCATGATTGCACCTCCGAGTATTTAACTGCCGACGCGTCGAGAAACCGTTGAAGCTCGCTTGGACGAACCCGCGGCGACCGTTCGCTGACCTTTACGAAAGCAACTTTCCCGGAATCGACAAGCCGCCGAAATTGCCGAAGCGAGATGCCGAGCGCCTCGGCGGCCTGGTCGAACGTCATTAGGGCTTCCAGGCCGGAGAGCATCGGGACGGCCGCCTCGTTCCCGTCCCGCTGCGCGTTGCGTGTGGTAGTCGTGATCATGCCGCCAAGCTCGTCCATCGCGGGCGCGCAATCAACGGTGCGCACCCTCCTAAATCGCGGTAGTCCGTCCTCCGTGAAAGCGGTAGTTCCTCGGAGCCCTGGGGCGGCGAAAAGCTCGCCCGGTCAGCGACGACTTCCGCACTCGTTCTCGAGTCAGACGCAAGGCCCCATCGAGTTCGCAATAGCGTAAGTTCGAGAACCAGCCCGTCCGGTTCTTCCGTCTCGCCCGCCCTTTTTTGAATGTCAGACGCAATACCCCAACGAGTTCGTTCGGAGCCCGAGTTCGCGAAAATCGATGCGTATTTTCAAATGACTTACGAAACTCACGAAGTCGTGAGGGTATTGCGTCTACCCAAAGACAAAGTGCGTAAGTCTCACGAAGAACAGCCAGGCTCGTGGCAGCGTTGGGGCCGACAATTTATCTAGGCATTTAGGGCCTGCTCCAGCTTTCCCAGGGTCTCAAGGATGGCGTCGAAGCTCGGTCGCTCCGCGAAGAACATCTCGTCCATCCGCTCGTAATCGGCATGCAAAACCTTGCGCCGGGCATCACTCGGAAGGAGGCGAAACGTGCCCCGACGAGCGGTTTCAAAGCTCGACCAACCGGTCTTGAAGAACCGTTGCTTATGCTCGATTACCCGCTCAAGCCACTCGGTTTTTGCCAGGGCTCGCTGCCCTGCCGGTGAATTTGCCAGCATGGCAAGGTCGTAAAAATGGCGCGAAATCCGCTCAGCCGTCCCACTGGTCGGCGGCCGGAAATACTCATTGTGAAGGATCGTGGCCTTTTCCCAAAAGGTCCTTTCGACCTCCAACACGGTCAAAGCCCCTGACCGGGCGGCCTTCAATTCCGGCAGCGCCTGCCCTACGTAGGGCGCGACCGTGTGTTCTCCCACCGGCAGTTGATCAGTGAGGGACCCGATTTCGATTTTGACCTCGGGACCGATGTAACCGAAATCCCTGCTCGTTTCGCTCGCCGGGTAACGGAAAAGCAGAAGCGGAAAACCCTGCCGGTCGGGTTCGATCCGCCAGCCATGCGTGTCGTCAGACCCCAGTGCAGGCACCTCCTTTGCTGCGGCCTGGAGAGCCGGCAGAATCGCAGAATTCGCGTAGTTGAAGCACGCCTCGGCCAGGATTTTCCATTGCTTGCCAAGCTGAGTGCGCGATTGCTCTCGCTCGAGAGTCTCGCCGAAACCGAGCTTCGCCGGATCGACACACAGGTCGATGTCTTCGGAAAATCTTTCGATGAGTTGGTGAACTTTTGAAAGAGAAGTTCCGCCCTTGAACACCAAATGCTCCCGTACTCCGGAAATTCTGAAGAGGTGATCCAGGGTCCAGCAGACCCAAAAATCCTTCTCGACAATGCGCACGTTGCGCCAACCGAGCAGGCGGGTTGCCTCACGGAATAATGCGTCGCGCTCGGACTGCGGAACTTGGGCGATGCGTTGCACGGTTAATCGGCGACAATTTCTTTTAACTTGGGTTGCAGCCAAATCGGTGCGCTTCCCAAGCTGCGCCGCAATTCGTTCTTGGCCTTCGCGGGTAGGATCCTCTTGAGGCGATCGATCGCCTGTTGATTCACGCCGTCCGGCCCCAACCAGCGCAAAGCCTGGAACAGTTGGCCGCTTTGGCCGCGACCGCGCAGGAAGAAGCGCGGTGCCGTGTGCCGCAATTGGATCTTCAAGCCGCCGACTTCCGTGGTTCCCGACCGACCATCGGTGCGCAGCACGACTTGCGCCGGGACCTGCGTTGAAAGGCCCAGGGCATTGGCGGCTGTGGCTCCCGAAGCTTGGACGGACCATCCATTTTTGCGCGCAATGGCAGAAGCGACCTCCGATGCCGCTGGAGGGACCTCCCGATTGAGCAGTTTGCTAAATGTCGGGAAGTAGTAGAGCCCGGCCTTGATTCGGCGAAGCCTGCCCAAGCGGTTCAGTCGAGAGAGTGCCTGATCCATGGCCGCGCGATTGCCAAGATCCAGAAAGTCGCTCGAGGTAAAGACGCGACCACGCCCAGCGCCCCTGGCACGCTTAAGTATCTTATGTGAAATAGGATAAGCCGTCTTCATTCAGATTTTAATGTCAGAAAAATAGACCATTTTTTCTTACTGTCAACTACGACTAAGAACGGCTCTCATAGGGCGGCCTCGCAGGCTTTTTCGTTCCATTTCTCCTTCTCCTAAAAGGTTTTGAATGAAGCTTCGCCGCCTAACGGTCACTCACTCCGGCCAGGAAAATTGATGAGCGATGGTGGTTAAGGAAGTGCCGCTGATCGGAATTGAAGCCGCCAACCCGCGGCGGCGCTTCCACGTTGACACCCATGCGCCGAAGAGAATCGGGATCGGCGACGGGCGAGATGAGCGTTTCGCCAGAGTCTTCAAACGAAATGAAACCCCGGTCAAAGAGGTGATCGATGGAAGGGGTGAGGAGGAGACCATTACCTGCAGCGAGCCTTTCCTCATTCGAGGACTCCCGCCACGGCTTAATGTGGCTGGCGATCAGGTGAACCGGGTTGGAAACACGGGTCAGCCGGCAGCAGATCTCAATTCGGCTGACGTTTTCCTTAAATCGACCCTGACCCAACCGGGCCCTGATCAATGCAAGACGGTCGGTCTCCGGAATAGCGGCGCTCTCGATCCTCTGGCGCTCAATGCGTTCCCATTCCTCGACACCGGGTAATTCGGTTTCGATATTGGTGCTGTTGCCACGCTCCTCAACTTGAAGTGGTTTCGCTTCGAGGCCCACTGCTTGGCGGATTAAGCCGGCGAGCACATCCGAGATCGCCGCCAGATAAACAGCCTGTCGCCCGTTTCCGTCAGGGCCCAACGGCGAGTGTTTCATTCCGATCAGTTGCCCGATTTCGCCGAGCATATCTCTGGGGCGAATGGCTCGCATAGCAGGAAGGAAATCGATATCGACCCTCCATCCGATTGCGTCCCAGACCTCTCCTATGTGTCCGAACTCATCCGGTCTGGGCGATGTGTAGCAATGTGATTTTGCCAGCCCGATCCCCTTCACATGGCCGTCCGCGTAGGAGATGACGGTGTCGCCCGGACGGACCATCCGCATGAAGTCATAAAAAATGTTCCTGCTACCATTTCTCCGGACCTTAGGCGACCAGATGTAACCGCCGCGGAATTCGTGGCGGAACGTCTGTTTGTGATTCACCCACCAGGAACTCATTCACTCTTCGGCCACGCGGCGTTGCTGCTCTTCAACCACCTCGGGATAGTCATTCGATATAGTTTCAGTTCGGCTTCGGAAAAAGTCCTCGGTCGCTTTGTCCAGAAAACACACATAGCACCCTTTCATACCCCTGGTTAAGAGAACGCGGTAGGTGTTCTTGACCAGTTCGACAAATCGGTCGCCGGCCCTCTTCACAATAGAATCGCAGGAATTCCGTTTGTCGCCCGTCCATCCTTCGCCCGGCCGATAAACCAGGTCCGTGCCGATGATAACGCCTACATAATCGAATTCAAACCCCTGCGCTGTGTAAATGCAGCCCACTTGATTCTCACCCCCGGGACTATATGCCCAAAGCGGCGCCCGCGGTATGCCCGTGGCCAAATGTCGCGCCTCGGGTTTGGCGTTCCACGGTCGACGGAATCCGCCGATCGTTACGTCCTCAATCAGCGTTCCATCGTCAATCGCATCCGACCACGGCCAGCAGAAGCCGGCCGTCAATCTCGCCTTGTGGCCTTCGGCAAGCCGTGCGCGGATCGCCGTGTCGAGCGACTCAGGCGACCCTACTATTCGAAATTCAAATGAGTTGTTGAGATTCCAAAGCACCGTTGGCGTACGATCCAATTCGAGTGTATTTTCGACCCACTGAATGAACGCGTCGGAGCCCGAACACCGAAACTGAGCCTCCAGCTTGATCTCGTGCAACTCGGCACCGTTCGCCTTCGCCGTCTGCCGAATCAGATCGGCCGAACCGATTTCATCCGGCCTCACTATCTGCCGATCATCGATCAGGAATACAGCCGTCTGGGAAACATCGATCAATTCCTGAATTTGGGCCTTATCAGTTCTCTTGGCTGCGGGGGTGAAGCGATTCGAACTCGTCTTGCGCAAACGATGAGCCTCGTCGCAGATGACCACATCGAGTGCTCTCGGCTCCATTGCCGAGTAGCTATTGAAGTAGTTGAACAACGGGCTCGCTCGCCTGCCGACAATGTGCCGGAGCGTCTCGGTAAAGGCTTTGGACCCCGTTGCGTAGTGGCTGGAAATGCCTTCGGCTGCGAGCCTCGCCACCAAGTTCAGCGCTATGACTGATTTCCCCGTGCCCGGGC
>Ga0182018_10001009_pt1 | contig 33979 bp, 30 predicted proteins | sample 812P2MmetaG_FD_120490 | JGI IMG/M metagenome (GOLD analysis project Ga0182018, IMG submission 120490) | Permafrost microbial communities from Stordalen Mire, Sweden - 812P2M metaG | ecosystem: Environmental > Terrestrial > Soil > Wetlands > Permafrost | place: Sweden: Stordalen | collected...
CGTCTGGCGATCGAGGGATGCGAGACACTCCTCGAGCCTCGAATCCGCAGCCAGGGTGGGAATCACCACCGATACCAGGATGTCAGGCAATCTCCGATTTTAGCGTGGTGGGGCATCGTTTAGTTTGCCCGCGGGCCGCTGCCGTGTGCTCAAGCCGCTTACCGCCAAACTCCCGGCCCTCGAAGCGTCCTTGGAACTCCTGTGCTACCAATAAAACAGAGAGCCTCGCATGCGCTTCGGCCCCATCCTCAAACGCGCTTTCTACCAACCCAGCACCGTCGACGCCGCCTTCAATTCCGGGAGCCTTTGCTCGGGCCAATCGCGGGCAGCCGCACGAGCCGCGCTTCGAGATTGCGCATCGCCTCGTCCGGAAGATCCAGCGCCATGAACAATCGCACAACGCCATTCGATCCCCGCGGCACCCGCGGCACGTACCGGTTTGATTGACTTGCCCGCTCGTGCTAGCATCCCCAACATGAACCCAATCGAGATCCGCAAGGCCGCGGGCGGCCACGGTCTTCGGTAGCCGCGATCATGGCGGTAGATGCGCCAGGCGCCCAATGACCTATTTACCCGACGGCCTGTGTGGCCTGATATTCCTCTTAATTATCGGGGAACTGCTACGGAAGCGCTTCCGCGCCGCCAGGTACGTCGCCATGGCGGCGCTGCTGGGGCTGTTTCTCTGGTCGTGGCCGCCTTCCACCGCTCTGTTTGAAGGCACCTTGGAACGCTGGTATTCGTTTGGTGGTTTTCCCGTGGGAGAAGCCGGCGCGATCGTCGTCTTGAGTGCTAGCGCGTATTCGCCCGATGCGTCCCAACCCGAGGTGCTTCCGGGCTACGGCACCTTTGTGCGATGCCGGTATGCCGCCTGGCTATATCGGAATTGGAAGCCGCTCCCGATCGTTGTTTCCGGCGGAATGGACCACCAAAAGGCCGTGCTGGCGGACGTCATGCGGCAGACGCTCGAAAGCGACGGCGTCCCCAGCCAAATGATTTGGACGGAGGGCGCTTCGCGGACCACTTATGAAAGTGCCCTCTTTACCGCCAGGCTGCTCCGCGCCAAAAGCATTCGCCGGATTGTGCTGGTGACGGAAGCCTACCACATGCCGAGATCGGTACTGTGTTTTCGGAAGCAAGGGCTGGATGTGATTCCGGCCGGCTGCGCTGCCCGTTACCTGCAGTTCAAAGGCCGATGGACGCAGTTTTTCCCGTCGGCGCGAATGATCGGGTACAACGAAGAGAGCCTGCATGAGTGGATCGGCTTGGCTTGGTATCGGCTTTCGGGCAAGATTTGACTTGATCGAGACGAGCGGCCGACGGTTCCTGCCGGTAACGTCTCTGGCGCCGGAAACCTCGAACCGGCAGGGCAAGTGAAAGCATGCCCCACCCATGCGGCTGATCTTGGTGGGGCATGTCTTAGCGTAGTCGGTCATTTTCGTAATTACGGTCTCGTATGGCGGAAACCGGTCCCTTTGATCGCGGCTCGATACGGCAGCCTCTCACCGAGCCGCGACCGTCAAGGAGCGCCATGGCCTGCGGGCCACCAAAGGTGATGAAAACGCCCGATGCGGGCGCACGCTTTGGTCTTTCCTGGTCGTGTGCGCTCGCCGGGCGTGACGTTTTCGCTGCTTCTTCCCCGTGTCTTCAACCGGGCGGAATGCTGGAATACGTGACCGTATTTGCGAAATGGTGTACGTGCCCTGCTTCGCAGCAACGTGCGCCGGGCGTCGGATGGGTCGCGGTGCCACGTGCCGGCAATCAATTCCCTCGCAAAGCCTCCACCCCCGCGGGAGCCATCCAGGCAACCAGGCGCCTCCAATGCGGCCGCATGGGCGCGGGGAGCTGGGCGCCCAGCGAGAGGAAGCGGCCGGCATCTTCCATTTTCAGCGCCGCGGTGACTCGCAACGCGATCATCCAGAGGACGGCGCCGAGCGCAATCGAACCGAACATGCCCACGTAACCCGGCACCGCTCGTTCGAACAGGAGCACACCGGCAGCCATGATCGCACCGGAGACCGCGATCCGGCCGAAGTCGCGAAGCCGGAGACCGACGCCGTCGTTTCTCCAAACGTAGATCCAGATCCCCAGAGCGGCCATCGTCTGAGCAGTCCCATTGGCGACCGCCGCGCCATTGGCCCCGTACCGCGGCGTCAGCAGGAAGTCCAACCCGATGTCGACCACTCCGCAGAGGCACCCCCACGCGATCAGAAATCCTTGTCTCTCCGTGGCCTGCAACAACATCGTGGGTGCCGCCACCAACAGCTTTGGAATGGCCATCAGCGCTACCAGGGCCAGCGTCAGTCCCATGGGGCGGAACCATTCGCCATACAAAAGAACCAGCGGCCGGCTGATGCAGGCCACGCCCAGCAGCAGCGGCAACGCCAGCAGCAGGGCGTAGCGGGCGCCGTCCACCGTCATCTCCTTCAAACGCGCCTGGCCGCGGCCGAACTGAGCCATCATGGTGGCCGACAGCGAGCCGCCGAACGCAACGGGAATCATGAAGATCCGTTCCGTCAGGTTAAAGGCGACGGAAAAGAAACTGACTTGCTTGGGGTCGTGGTTCATGAACTTCAGAATCAATAGGTCGGACTTGTCCCAGACCACCAGGTTGAGCAGCATGAGAGCCAGGCCTTGGCCGGAGTAAGTGAACATGCGCTTCTTCAACTCCGGGGAGACCGTTCCCGGAGCGACGCCGCCCAGCCACCGCTCCACCGAACGCAGCTTCCACCCGCACTCCAGAGCGGAACCCACGACAATCGCCGCCGCCACCCCTACCAGGTCCCAGCCGGTCAGCAGGCCGACGATCGTGAGCCCCATGGTGACCATCCCCCCAGCCAGCGCCGGGCCGGTGTTCCGGCGCATCGTTTCGGCGGCATTATTGGCCTGCGACGGAATATTTCCCACCATGCGCGGCGCCATCGCCAGAATCAGCAACACCGAGATCGTCCGTTGCCGCGGATCTCCCAGCCACAACGCCAGCCCCAGCGCCCCGGCGGAAACGCCCAGGGCGATCGAGGTTTGGATCTTGAGGGTGGCGAGGTAGGTGGCGCGCGCCACGCCACGCTCCCCGCGGTTCAGTTGCTCGGCCATGAACCTGCGCGTGGTGATGGGCAGACCGAAAGCGCCCACCGAGGTGGTGATATTGGTCAACCACGACATGTAGGCGAAGTAGCTGATCCTTTCCGGTCCCATGACGCGCGCCACGAACCAGGTTGTGAACAACGCGGCGCCCAGGCCGAAAAACTGTTCCAGGCCGAACCAAAACGAGTTGCGCGCGATGGTTCGGGTGTTGTCCGTGGAGCCTGAAGGCGGGGTATTCTTGGTTTCCATCGGGTGCTTTTGGGACAAGATCGGGCTGGATTGCGCCGGGCGATAGCCGGTAAACCAAAGTGTGGCTGGTCCCCGATCCATCTGTCAAGCCGCGTGATCTTACACGCCCTTACACGCGCAGGAAGATCTTGCGCCGGTACAGCCAGAACAGGAACAGCCAGTAGACCAGCAGCACGGTAATACCGCTCAACAGCGGTGCGAGGCCCGCGCCGAGGACTTGGAAGAAGCGCTCGCCCAGATGGATGCGGAAGGAATCCAGGAGGAAGCTCTCCCATAAGTGGGCGATCAGGTAAGCGGCCATGGAGTTCATGCCGACGACCATCAGCGGGAAGGCCCACCTACGGTAGCGGCGGGCATCCAGAAGCCAGCAGAAAGCGGCCAGAAAGAGAAAGCAGATGCCGCCGCTAAACAGGGTCCAACTGGGGGTCCAGATGCGCTTCACCACGGGGCAGATGCCGGTGAAGTGGAGCAGCAGCCCGGCGGCAATTCCGAGGGCGCCGGCGGTCAGCAGGCGGCGCAGGGGGATGCGCGGCGTATTGGCGCGGAGCCATTGGCCGGCGAACAGCCCGAGGATCATGGTGCCGAGCGTGGGAATGAAGCTGAGCGTGGCGTATCCGCCGCCATTAAAGACGAAGGGCTTGGTGCGCGGGAAGAGATTGAGGAACCACTGGTCGAAGGCGATGCCGAGGTTGGCGTTCTTGTTCCAGTGCTCGGCAAAACCGGTGTAGTGGTGCAGCCACGTAGACGGTACGCCGGCAGACTGATAGTCGAAACCGGGACCGGGCACCGGGTAGAGCGCCCATGCCAGCCAGTAGCCCACCAGGATGGCAGCTAGCGCGACGGCCTGCCATTTGGGCGGACGAAACGCCAGCAGGAATAGGAGCGGGTAACCGAGACCGATCTGGGTGAGCGTATCTTCGAAGGTGAAATTCGTTTGCGGGCCGGTCAGGGAGCGGAGGAAAATGCCCAGCGCCACCAGCAGCAGCGCCCGCCAGAGAGAGTGGGCGAACATGCGGCCGAAGGCGCCGCCTTTTGCGAGCCGGCTGGCGATGGAGTAAGGCAGCGCGACACCCACCAGGAACGAGAAACCGGGTTGAATGGTGTCGTGCAGCGAGCAGCCGGCCCAGGCGACGTGCGTCTGGTGGTAGGCCAGGAAGGCCCAGAATCGGCTGGCGGGGAAGGCTCGCGCGATCCGCGGGAATTGGAGAACTTCGCCCATCATGAGGAGCATGACGAGGCCGCGATAGGCGTCGATAGCGACATTGCGCGGCGGAGGTTGCGGGATGGGAGCGGGCGCGGGCACTGCGACAGACGGCGAAGATTGTAAGGCAGCCTCCACAAGGACCCCCTGGGTTGAAGTATAGTTCCTGGCGGGTGCGAATGGGGGCGGCAATCCGGGTATTTCCGGGCGGCCGAGATAGATCGGCCGGCGGCCAGGGTCGCGCTGCGCTTGACGCCTTGCCAAAAGCTATTCGACTGCCTCGAGCCGCTCCAGCCAAGCTCGTCCCTTGCGAGTTCGTTCCACGCCTCCACTCCGGGGGCGCCCCGGCGCTCCCGGCGCTCCGGCGCTCGCCGGAGCTTGTCGAGCCAAGCGGGTGTGATAAACTCGAACCGGTGCCGATCAGCCGCCGGGAATATTTGCAAACCGTAGCCGGCGCGCTGGCCGGCGCGGCCACGATGGCCGCCGCCGCGGCAACGTCCGCACTCGGCATTCCGGGCCCCTATCGCGGCAAAGTGGTCGCCGTCGGACACTCCGGGTGCATCCGCCAGGGCGACTTCCAGGACGAGCCGATTCGCGCCATGGTTTCCCGCGGAATGTGCGAGCTTACCGGGGCGCGGGAGCCCGTGGATGCCTGGCGCCGCTTCTTTGCGCCCGGCGACGTGGTAGGTATCAAGATGAATCCCGTGGGCCAGCCCTTCGTCTGCTCCAGCCCCGAAATGCTGAACGCCATCATCGACGGTGTGGTCTCGGCGGGTGTCGGGAGTACCGATATCGTGGTCTACGAACGGTACCGCAAGAATGCCGAATATGCCGGGCTGGACTGCTGGCTTCCGATGGGCGCGCGTTTGGCCTGGGCGTCTCCCGAATATTCGGACTATCAGCTCGACATCAATGGCTACGACCCCGATCACTATGTGGAGCTTCCTTTCGTTTTTCCGGGCCAGAATCCGCGGGACCCGGCTGCCGTGCGGTCCTACGCCGCGCGCTTTCTGACGCGCGAAATCACCAAGCTCATCAACGTGCCGGTGCTGAAGACTCACGGCGCGGCCGGGGTGACACTGGCGCTCAAGAATCTCTCGCATGGCCTGGTGAACAACGTGAGCCGCTCGCACCAGCCGAACCAGTTGCGCATCGCCGAGTTCACTCCGGCGGTGGTTGCGATGCCGGTAATCCGGCAAAAGACCGTTCTCCACATTCTCGACGGCACCAAAGCCCTATTCCACGGCGGACCGGGCATCACGAGAAGCGATTATGTCTGGGAGCACAAGACAGTCTATTTCGCCACCGACCCGGTGGCGCTCGACCGCACGGGTCTCAACGTCATCGACGCGCACCGCGGGAAAAACCACTTGCACCCGGTGAAAGATCCGGTGACAGATAGAGTCTGGAACTCGCCCTACCGGCAACCGGAGCACATTGACAACGCCGGCAAGGCTGGTCTGGGAGAATCCGACTCGGCCAGGATCGATTTGAGAACCGTCCAACTCGGCTAAGGTGGCGACGTATTCCTGTGCCGATTAACGCACTTTCGAAATGGGGCACGAAGTGCCCGTCATGAAATAACAGTGGCATTTGTGGGGCAGTCAATCCTGGCTGCAAGCCGGCTTTCCAGCCGGCTGGACGCGCGGGAAAACGCGTCCGCGGGCGAGATTGCCGCCCCACGTTGGAGTACTTATTGTGACAGGCATTAAGCCGGTCGTTTCATCCTAAAAACGGCGGCTGAGACGCCGCCGGGAATAGTCTTCTCCTTCAGCCGCAAGTGTTTGCAGCGAAGGCAGTTGTCACCCATTGGGTGAACTGCGCGGCAGTTGAAACTCCGGACAGGTCGCGGACTTGCCGACCGTGCCGCGGGTCAACCGCCGTTTTTCGTTTCATAGATAGATACGGTCTCGTATCGGCGGAAACCGCTCTCTTTGGTCACGGCTCGGTAACAAATCGCATGCCATCGACAAACGCGCGTTTCGGCCCAAGCCTCAGCTACCGCGGGGTGTGCTTCATCTTGGCCAGTTCCTCCGCCGAGGCCGGCGTGCTCGCCAGAATCTGTGGGAGAGTGGGCTTCCTCTCCACCGCGTCCGCCGTGAAGTAGCGCTGTTCGGAGAGCGCCTTGTAGATGGCCCCCGCCACTCCGGAAGCCACTGGACCGCTCACCGACCTGGTGACCGCTGCCAACATCACTACCACCACCAGTTGATGGTTCCCGACGTCGTTAAAGGAGCCGAACCAGCCCATATGGCTGGAGGAGCTGAAATCGGTGCAAGTGCCCGTCTTCCCGAGAACCGGCTCGTCGGTGGAATAGCCGGCGCGCGTCGCAGTTCCGAAATCCACCGCGCCGCGCATGCCCACCTTCAGATCGGAGAAATCCTGCGGCGCCAGCTCCAACGACCGCTTTACCTTGGGAGTGAAATGGTCGACTTCTTCGGAGCTGCGCGGATATTGCAGATAGTATAAGGTGCCGCCATTGGCAATGGAAGAAACCAACGCCGTCAGTTCCAGCGGCGTCACCAGGAAGCCTTCTCCAAAGGCGGTCATCATGCCCATCCCCCCGGACTTCGGGGGTGCTGCCGCGATGCTGCCCGGCTGTTCCCCGGGAATATCCAGACCGGCCTTTTCGCCCAGGCCGAGCATTTGGGCGTAGCGCGTGACGCGCTCGAAGCCCAGGCGGCTGCCCAGCGTGGCGAAGTACGGGTTGTTGGAATGGGCAATGGCCGTGGTCAGGTTGAAGCTGGTGTACCGGCTCAAGTGGATCACGGTGTCCCGCTCCACCACATGTTCATTCAGCGCCGCCAGACTGGTGACCAGCTTGATGGTGGAGCAGGGCGTGAAGCCGGCCTGCAACCCCAGCCTCTGATTCACCATGGTCAGAATCCGCCCGGTGTTTGGATCGGCTACCACCACGCTGCCTCTGGTGGTTCCCAAAGCCGCCACCGCCGCGCGGCGCACCGTGAGATCTTCACCGTCCACGTTGTCGCCCTCGGTGGGATCCACCGGCGGCGGTTTCCTCACCGCGACCGCGGTCTTCTTTGCCGCGACCTTTTTGGTAGTCGATCCGGTCGCTTTCTTGGCTTGCGCGGCGGCAAACTGAGTGTCGAGCAACAGGCCGGCGACCACCAGTGGCAGAAGAAAACGTATCATTTGTGACGACCTATTATCAATGATCGGCAAACGGGCCGTCAACCACGAGAGGGTTAACCTGGGTTAACCCCACAGGATTGACCGGAGTTCATGGACCCACTTCGGTACGTTATTGATTCAATTACATCTTCGTCGCTACCGACTTGGCTTGCAAAAACAGCAGCAGGTAATCCGGACCACCGGCCTTGGAGTCTGTCCCCGACATATTGAAGCCGCCGAACGGGTGGGCGCCGACCATCGCGCCTGTGCATTTCCTGTTGAAATACAAGTTTCCCACATGGAAGCGCTGCTTGGCTTCCCGCAGATGCTCGAGCGTATTCGAGAAGACCGCGCCGGTCAGCCCGTATTGCGAGTCGTTGGCCAGTTCCAAGGCGTGCTCGAAGTTCTGCGCCTTGGCGACGGCCAAGACGGGACCAAAGATTTCCTCCTGGAAGACGCGATCCTTGGCTTCGATATCGGCAATAATCGTCGGCGCGACGAAATAGCCGCCCTCGGGAACGGCCGCGTCGCCGGCCACCAGCCGGCCTTCCTGCTTGCCCACCTCGATGTAATTGAGGATGGTCTTGCGCGCGCTCGCGCTGATCACCGGTCCCATGAAGTTGCCCGGATCGTCGGACACCCCAACCTTCAGGGCCTTCGCTTTGTGCGCCAGCTTTTCCAGGAACCGCTCGTAAATCGACGCATCGACGATGGCGCGCGAGCAGGCGGAACACTTCTGCCCCTGATAGCCGAAGGCGGAGAAGAGCACGCCATCCACCGCCTTGTCGAGATCGGCATCGGCGTCCACGATGATGGCGTCCTTGCCGCCCATTTCGGCGATCACGCGCTTGATCCAGATCTGCCCGGGCCGCGTCTTGGCGGCCAGCTCGTTGATGCGCAGGCCGACGTCGCGCGAGCCCGTGAAGGAAATGAAGCGCGTCTTGGGATGCTCCACCAGGACGTCGCCCACCGCCGCGCCGCTGCCCGTCAGAAGGGTGAAACTGGACGGCGGAAAGCCGGCTTCCAGCAGCACTTCGGCGAACTTGACGCCGATGGTCGGGGTCTCGCTGGAGGGCTTGACGATGGCGACATTCCCGGTGACCAGAGATGCCACCGTCATGCCCACCATGATGGCCAGCGGAAAATTCCAGGGCGGAATCACCACCCCGACGCCCAGCGGGATGTAGATCATCTCGTCGTGCTCGCCGGGCAGTTGCACCACCGGCTGCGGGCCGGCCAGACGCTGCATGTCGCGGGCGTAGTATTCGCAGAAATCGATGGCTTCGGAGACATCGGCGTCGGCCTCGGGCCAGGTTTTGCCGGCTTCGTAGACCAGCCAGGCGTCGAATTCGAACTTGCGGGCGCGGATGAGGCGGGCCACCTCCATGGCCATGCGGACGCGCTCTTCCGCCGGCGTGGCGGCCCATTTCGGGAAGGCCGCGTAGGATTCTTCCACCGCGCGCCGGGCCAATTCAGCGGTGGCTTTGTGGTGGATGCCCACCACTTCGCTGGTATTGGAAGGGTTGACGGACGTCAGCTTATCGCCGGTCGAGATCTGTTCGCCGCCGATGCGCAGCGGGTATTCACGGCCGAATTCGGCGCGGACTTTCCGGAGCGCTTCCTCCATGGCCCGCCGGTGGGCCGACTGGGAGAAATCGGTAACGGGCTCATTGCGAAATTGGGAGAGAGTAGCGGTTGCCATTCTCTTCTATAGTGGCGCAGAGAGACGGGGGAATACAAATCGCAGCTCCGGATCGGGTAGCATGGGCATGAGGCGGCAATGGCGGTGACATTCGAGGCTGTGCGCGAATTCGCGCTCTCTTTGGAAAACGTCGAGGAGGGCACTTCCTACGGCACGCCGGCGTTCCACGCCGGCGGCGCGCTGTTCGTGCGGCTGCGCCCGGAACTCGATTCGCTGGTAGTGCGAACCACTTTCGAGGAACGCGAAGCCATGATGGCAGCCGATCCCGACACATACTACATCACCGACCACTACCTCAGCTACGAGTGCGTTCTGGTTCGCCTGTCGCGCGTTCACCCCGATGCGCTACGCGATCTCCTCCGCGGGTCCCGCCGGTTAGCCATATCCAGCAAGAAAAGCGAGCCCGCGCGGCGCTCCACGGTTCGTGCACGACGGCGGAGGTAATCGCCCGCGTGGTTTTCACCGGCCCCTAAGCCCGCTTCAACGATTCTTGTCCAATAGCCCTGTAATTCTCCCTTTGCTATCTTATTAATATAAACAGCTTCTAAAGTCTGTATGTGATGTAGCTCAAATCGTACCCCCGAAGGGATTTATTTAAAATGCTGACGGGTCGTCGCCTCTCGCGAAAGGATGCTACTGCTCAAACCTCCGAAGAGTGAAGGTGAGCGAACCGGTGGCGTTAGGCGCGTATTGCCGACGATCACCACGAATTCACGCCGATCATTCAGGAATGGGGCATCCGCGGTCTACCCGACTACGCGCTCACCATGCCTATGGAAATGCTCTATGACGAGCACCGCGCCGAGCGTGAGGCCGACGCCGCGCCCCACTGGCGCCAGCTCCAGGAGCGCTGCCCGGAAATGTAGGAGCCGTCAAATCCGGGCTTTCACGTCGTGGGCTGGCTCCCGCCGACGCCCGTGGGCAGGTTTCGCGCATGGCTGCGCGGCGGAACTCCGGCCAGGCCGCTCCGGCGCTTGCGGACAAACTACACACCGCGTTGCACCTATGAGCGACCGGCGATCAGCGTACCATGGGCCATCACCGCCGCCACGGGCGGGCATTGCTTCACTAAGCGACGTAAATCGCTACAATTGGGATAGGAAAGGGAAAGAAAATCAGCCATGATGATTGAACTTCCGGAGGAACTTGGAGCGGCCCTGAGGATGCAAGCCAAAGCACAGGGCGTTTCTGCCGACGGTTACGTACGTGAGGTCCTGGAACGCGACCTCGCGGCCTCACAGCAAGCGCAATCGTCCGGTGTTGCCTTCAAGACGGGGCGCGGCATGTTCGCCAAGTACGGACAAGCTCCATCCGCCGAGGAAATCGATGCCAACCGGGCCGACATGTTCCGGAACTTTGGCGAAGACTCTTGACGATCACTGCCGTTGCAGACACCCACACTGCCCTTTGGCATCTGTTCGACGATGCGAGACTTTCCGCTGCCGCTGGAGCCTTTATCAGTGAGGCGGCGGCCGCGCGATGCAAGATTGCCATTTCGACCATAAGCTTGGCCGAGGTAGTTTACTTGATCGAGAAGAACCGTCTCCCGCCATCCGCGTATGAAGAACTGACGCAAGCCTTGGCCGACCCCGAACATGTTTTTACAGAGGCCGTTTTTACCGCCGCTATTGTCCAAGCCATGCGGCAGGTGTCGCGCGCTGAGGTGCCGGACATGCCAGACCGTATCGTGGCGGCCACCGCGGTCTATTTCGATGTGCCGGTTATCAGCCGTGACAGACGCATCCGGGCCGCCAGCTTGAAGACGGTTTGGTAACGGAGCAAGGGCGAGGATGGCCGCATATAGCGAGGGTTACGTTGCGCCATCCGTGGGACGCAAATCCTCAACACCAATCCAGCGCTATGGACTCAACCACTCCCGACCAGGCCGGGTGATTAGGCGAGCGTCATAGCTAAGCTAGAGGAACGAACGGACTTTCCGGCGAGATAGCAGGGGGCTTGTTCGAACCCCACTCAGGCTCAGAGCTGAGCCAATCCCAAACATAAGAGCTGATCGCGCATTCTGGGTGTGCGCGGCAACCACTTCTATCGGGAGCCCATGGCATAAACGGCCACAGTCTATTTGGCGGAAACCGAAGGAGGACCGAATTGACGTCGCTTCCGCTGCTCGACTGCGAACCCGGTCGTCACGCCCGTGCCGGCTTCAGTTGGTAGACGTGTCAATTCACTTGTCGAAGAACGGGTGGCTCGAGACCGGGGGATTCGTCGCCCCGCCGCGGATTCTCCGCATCGTGGCGTCCTCGAACAACAGCGAAGGAACCACCAGCGACACCGGCGTGAAGTTCTCTTCCACATCGAACGCCCCGATCATCCCCTGGTTGGCCGGCGGGCGGTATTCTACCGTCAGGAAATTCGGCTCCTTGGAGACCGCCATGATGTCTTTGAAGGCCGCGGCGTTCAGGCCGACGAATTGCAGGCTGCGGACCAGTTCCTCGTGGCCGTCGGGGAAGACTTTATAGGCAAGCACCACCGTGTTGGCGTTCCTCAAGCGGCGCACCACGATTCCAAAGGGGCGGTTGCGCTGCTTGATGAGGTCGATGAACTTGGCGCGCAGGTCGACGGCGCTCAAACTGGCCGACGCCGTCACAATCACGTTCGAAGGCGCGGCTTGTCCCACATGCCGGCTGCCGGTGGTGTGGTCGAAACCCCGGACCGGGTCGCGAGCCATCAGCAGAGTTTTGAGGACTCCGTTATCGATGAGATGGACTTCGCGGGAGAGCATCCCATCTTCATCCATTTTCGATTGCCCGGCCAGGTGGAACCCCTGATATTCGCCAATCAGAGGGTTGTCGACCACGGTCAGGAAATCGGGGAGCACGCGGGCACCCACGCGGTCGAGAAAGGGATTCTCGGCCTGGTTGTTGGCGTTGTTGGCCATTCCCGGCATGCTCTGGATGGTCGCCTTGGTGCCGCGCAGACTGTTCAAGAACACCAGCCGGAACACTTGCGCCGCGGCGTCCGCTTCAATCAGCACCGGGCCGCTGTAGTTCGCCAGCGTGGGAGCGTCGCGGAGATCGCTGAGGTATTTGCCCAAACCCTGGAGGCGCGCCGCCAGTTGGTCCTGGGACGGAATCTCCGCCGGGGAACGGCCATGGAACCACACGAAATCGTCGAGCGCGGTTCCGTCGCTGGCCTGTGTGGCGGCGCTGGCATTGAAGGTGACGGTGGGTTCGCGGCGCGTGTAAGACGTCCCTTCGCTGGTCAGATAGCGGGTATACGAATTGTTGACGCCGAAACTTAACGAGGAGGTTTGAATCGCGGGCATCTGGCGGAAGATCGCCGAGAGAGCGCGGGCTTCGTTTTCCCATTTGGGCAGGTCGATTTTCGCCGGGGGAAGTTCGGAGCTGCTGGTAACGGGCTCTTCCTTGCTGAAATCGGCGGAATCGTCGCTGGGCGTTCGGTTTTGCAGCCAGGCGCGCTTCTTGGACAGGTCCTCGACGGCCTTCTTGTAAGTGGAGTCGGTGGCCAGCCAGAGTTGGCGCCGAAGCTCCTTATAGTCGTCTTCCACCGTGAGAGACGTGGTGCCATTGAAGATCGACAGAGTGGTCCCCTGGTCCATGTTGAAAGAGAAAAAGTGGGAGTTGTCGAGCTTGTAATCGCCCACCCGCACCTCGACGGTGACCATGCGCTCGCGGCTGGAGTTGCTTTGGTTCAGAGCGCCGAAACTGGCGGCCACCCGGGAGCTATCGGAATCCACCACGCGGTAGCCGATGAAGTAGGGCTTTTCGAGATTCTCCAGAGTGAGCTGCTTCATGGAGCGGGCCATTTCGTCGCGCATGGCCTTCATCACGGCATCGTCCTGGGCATGCAAGCCTGCCAGGGAGGCGGCCGCGGCCAGCGACAGGGTGAGCCTGGCGATTCGGATGTTCATTTCCCTCCTCCTTCGAACGGCGCCGGCAGAATGGGAATCCGTTCCTGCGACTTGGCCTTCTTCTGGACTTCGATCTGGCTTACGAAAATGGCCGGTGAGGATGCCGAAACGGGCACGCCGCCGGACTCGGCGCCACAGACTCCGTTAAATACCGCGACGTTCTTGTCGGCGGCCACGATCTTACTGAAAGTGGTGAGCGGCGTGCCGATGAGGTCGGCGCCGCGCACCAGTTCCTCGCGGCCGTCGGGGAAAATGCGGTAGACCATCAGGGGCAGCACGTTGAACGCGTTCGGAATCATCCGGCCGGTGAAGGTGAAGCCGCCCTCGATATCGTCGAAGAGCAGGCCGTAGGGCAACCCTTGCTTCGTGATTTCGGCGATCAGCAGTTTCTTGAGGTCGGGCTGGACGGCCGATGGCGCCACCTCGACGATCAGGTTGGACTGGCGGGCGACCGGGGGCAAGCCCACTTGCCCCCTCCCGTGTCCATTGGATTGCGGGATGCCGTTTACGGGCTTACGCGACATGAGGAATGTCTTGAGAACGCCGTTTTCAACGACTGTGACGCGGCGGGCTTTGACGCCCTGGTTGTCGTACGCGTAAGAGCCGGACAGGTCGGTATTCGCGAGCCGGTGCGTGGTGGGATCGAAATACACCGAAAACCCCGCGGCGAGCACCGGCTGGCCGATCTTTTGTTTGAAGGTTTGGGCGTCGTCCGAATTCTTCTGCCGCTGTCCTTCCACGCGATGGCCGAAAATTTCGTGGAAGAAGACGCCGCTGGCGCGGCCGGAGAGAATCGCCGGCCCGGTGTAGGGGTCGACGACCGGCGCCACGCGCAACGCCTCCATGTCATGGATCATCTTGTCGACGGCCTTGAGCACGGTGGCATCGTCCGGGAGGTTCTTCTCGGTGAATCCGAAGTAGGATTCGTAGCGGGGCAGCTCCATGCCGTCGGAGGCCTTGGTATTGGCGACGATGAAGAGCTGGAACCCGGGTTGGGAAGTCTGGATGACGGCGCCTTCGCTGTTCACATACCAGCGGGTTTCGGCGGTGGCGGCGAAATACGCGGTAGCCCGATAGATGTTGGTGTATTGGGCGAAGGGGGCCGTGTATTTGCGGATCTTATCTTCCCAAGCTGCGCGATTCACCTGCACGTCGGTAATGGGCTCCGAGAAATGCTCCGGCGTCTCTCGCGAGAAGTCGGCGGATTGGTCGTCCTGCGCCACCTTCACCTGGACGTTGGTCTTGATCTTGGTAAGCTGCTCGACGGCGCGTTTGAAGCTGGCGTCCGTCTGGTGCCAGAGTACCGCGCGAATCGCATCGGGATCGTTGTCGATGGGAATGGCGGCGGAGCTGTATTGGGGGAAGTTCATCTCTCCGCGAACTTCGCGCGTGTTATCGAGGCCATAGTCGCCTACGCGAAGATCGATACCGAGACGGCGGTTGCGGGATTCGCCGCTGCTTTCGATTTTGCCGAATGCGCCGGAGATTCCAATGCTATGCGTTTCGGTGATCTCGTAACTGAGATAGTAGGGCGGGACCGGCTGCGATTTCAGTTTCGTCTGGGTGCGGGTGAGTTCGGCCTGCATGGCTGCCAGGACGGGTGAAGGGCCGGGCTGCGCGTGCAAGCCAGGAAGATCGACCAGCAAAGCGGCGCCCAGGCAAAAAGTGTAAACGGCATGCCGCCAACCGAGTGGGGGCAAACGGAGGGTGGGGTAGCACATAGTAATAACTCGGATCAAGTATATCGCAGAAAAAAGCGAGCAACTTAAGTTTAGTTCGGTCCGATTAAATGTGGCGCAGGCACTCCCGCTTAATGCCGCATACCTTCACTGATAGCAGGCTGTCTGGAAATTGTGGGGCAGTCAATCGTGGCTGCAGCCGGCTTTCAGCCGGCCTTGCGCGGCGCGAATGTTCGCCGGCGCCCGAAAAGCCGCCTAAAAGGTGGCTGCTGGCAATATTGCCCGCCCCACAACAGACGCAGAATCGACACTCATGTCGACGCTCGACCGCGATGCAGAGTTGGTCCCTGAAGACCGCCAAGATGAGGCTCGGCGCTGCAGACACGAGTGTCTGCGCCACATCGGACGGCGGAGTGTAAGAAATGCCCGTTAGATTTACAAAGTAGTGAAGTCCATCTAACGCGGCGTTTAGCCCAGCCGTCCCACGGCCAGCAGAATGCCATAGAGCAGCGCTTCGGGGCGCGGTGGACAGCCGGGGATGTAAACGTCCACCGGCACTACCTGGTCCACGCCGCCGCGGGTCGCGTAATTCACGCCGAACAGACCGCCGCTGATGCCGCACGCACCCACCGCGACCACCAGCTTCGGATCGGGCGTCGCGTCGTACGTCTTGCGAAGCGCCCGCTCCATGTTGCGCGTAACGGGACCCGTCACCAGCAGCATGTCGGCGTGGCGCGGCGAGGCCACAAAGTGGATTCCGAAGCGCTCGATATCGTAAACGGAATTGTTGAGCGCGTTGATTTCGAGCTCGCAGCCGTTGCACGATCCGGCATCCACCTGGCGGATGGCCAGCGACCGTCCCAGCACGCGGTGGATCTCGCGCAGCACCCTCTGGCCCGTGAACTCGGCCGCATCGCAGCCAGTCAGGTGGTGGTGTGTGCCGTCGGGATTGAGTGCATACTCCGCAATGGTAATGAGGTCCTTACGATTGGTGGCCGCCAGCTCGAATGCGCTGCCCGCGTGGACCGCGCCATCGGCGGAGACTTCGGCGCACTCGCCGCAAAACGTGCAGCGGCCATAGTCGATGGCGACGCGGCGCAGGTCGCCGCCCTCTTCGATGGCGATGGCGCCGGTGGGGCAAACGTCCGCCGCCGGACGCGCGTCGCTCCAGCTATCCAGGTCGAATTCGGGCGCGCCGCGCGAGTGCCCGGAGAGCTGCGCGGCGGTGCGCGGGTAGTCCCCGGTGACTACGCCGGCGCGAAACGACTTGACGAGAATCTTGAACATGTCAGCGGTCCGTCCCCGAGTAGGAAAGGTTGAAGCTCTTATTGATCACCGGGAAATCGGCGATGATATTGCCTTGCACAGCCTCCACCAGCGCCGGCCAGTTGTTCACCGAAGGGTCCTTGATCTTGCAGCGTTCCAGCCGATTGCCCGCGCCCGTCCGGATCCAATAGACGATTTCGCCGCGCCAGCCTTCTACCGCGCTCAGGGCGCAGCGGTCGGGTTCAATCGGGCCGATATGCTCGCGGTATGGACCATCCGGCAGGTTCTCGACGGCCGCGCGGATCATCTCGATGGATTCGCCCACTTCGTCGATGCGCACCTGCATGCGATGCCGCACGTCGCCCTCGCGATACACCGGAACCTTGATGGAGAGGTTCTCGTAGGCGGCGTAGGGGTGGTCGCGGCGAACGTCGAGGTCCACGCCCGAGGCGCGGCCGCCCACTCCCACGATGCCCAGCGCTACGGCTTTCTCGGGCGACAGGTAGCCTGTGTGTTCCAGGCGGTCGCGGGTGGAATCGGACGATTGGATCAGCGCGATCAGGCTGCGAAATTCGCGATCCACGCGGGTCAGCGTAGCGCCGATCGCCGCGATCTGCGCTTGGTCCCAGTCCCGGCGTATGCCGCCGAGGCAGACCGTGGAGCGCAGCAGGCGGCTGCCCGATAACTCCTCGTTCAGTGCCAGCAGCATTTCGCGGATTCTGCCCGCGTGGCTGTTGGCGATCACGAAACCCACGTCGGTCGAGATGACCCCGACATCGGCGATGTGGTTGCAGATGCGCTCCAGTTCCAGGTAGATGGTGCGCATGGCCGCCGCGCGGAAGGGAATTTCGGCGCCCGCGGCCTTTTCCACCGCCTGGCAAAAGGCCGTGCCGTGCGAGAATGCCGAGTCGCCCGAGACGCTTTCGGCAAGAAACACGCCCTTCGGCACGGTGAGATGCTCGAACAGTTTCTCGGTGCCCTTGTGCGTGTAGAACATACGCAACTGCAGGTACAGGATGGGCTCGCCGGCCACCGCAAAATTGAAGTGGCCCGGCTCGATGATGCCCGCGTGGACCGGGCCCACGGGCACTTGGAAGACGCCTTCCCCCAGCGTGGGCCGGTACACGTGGCGTTCGCCTTCAAAAGGAGGGAGCACGGTATCGAGCGGAAAGTCTTTGCGCAGCGGGTGGACGTCGGGCCAGTCGTCGTGCAGCGCCACGCGGCGCGGATTCGGATGGCCTTCGGCTTCCAGGCCGAACCAGTCGTGAATTTCGCGCTCCTGCCAGTTGGCCGAGGGCAGCTCGCAGGCGAGCGACGGAAAGCGAGGCTCGTCCGCCGCAATGCGCCCGCGAAGCAGCAGGTAGCGGGGATCGCCATGCTTCTCGAAGACGTAATAGTTGTAGAAAACGCCTTCCGCTGCGACACGATCTTCCGCGAAGACGGTCACCAGCCGCGCTCCGTGACGGCTGCGGAGCGTTTCTGCGATGGCCGGGATGTCGGCGATGGCGGTGGTGGCGTACAGTTCGGTGGTGGACTCCGGGTCCACCGCGATTCGCCCGGCGTATTCCTCCCCGAGTTGTTGCAGCACGTCGCGCATCGGTTAACTCCCCGTGGCAGGATCGCCCGCCAAGATGGGATGTGGCGCAGGCACTCTGGCCTGCGGCGCCGGGACTCCTCCCGGCCCTCTTTTGGCGCGCGACACTGCATCGCGGCCGAGCGTCGGCCGGAGCGTTCGGACGAAATTTTCGCATAAATTGTGGGGCGGGCAATCTTGCCCAGAGTCCTCTCTGGGGACGCCTTTCAGGCGGCTCCTTTGGCTTATGGGCGAGTCTTCGTGTCCGCCAGACGCCGGCTGAAAGCCGGCTGCAGCCAGGGTTGGCTGTCCCACCATTTGTGCAGACAGTTTGCTCTCGGCAAGGTAAGTGGCATTGGGCGCTAGCGCCTGCGCCACCGGCATCGGTGCGACCCTGTGAGATATGCGGGTTAGCTTGCCCTGAAAACCCATTGGCTCCCTCCCGCCACCACGCTGGAAGCGCTGCGAATCAGGTCGAGCAGCGGCTTCGGCAAGTAAAATGCCAGCACCACCAGCACGCCGGCGAGAGTCAGGATCGGAACGTGCCGCCAAGGATCGAGCGCGGCAGCCGGTGTCTCGCCGCCGTCTCCCAATACCAGTCCACCCACGCGCACCAGCAAACCAGCGAAGATTCCCGCGCCGAAAAGCACGAACAGCGCCGTGGTGAGATAGTGGCCGCCATCGAGCGCCGCTCGCACAATCAGGAATTCGCTTTGGAACAGGCTGAACGGCGGCATGCCCGCCACCGCGACCATCGCCAGCAGAAAGACCACGCCGGTGATCGGCATGGCTCGCAGGATGCCGCCTTTCACTTTCGCGAACAGGTCGGTCTTGTAGTGCTGATACACGTTGCCGGCGCATAGAAACAGCAGGCTCTTGGCCACGGTGTGATACGTCATGTGGAGCATCAGCGCCAGCGCTCCCATGTTGCCGCCCACTCCCAGCGCGATCGCCATGATGCCGGCCTGGTCGATGCTGGAATAGGCCAGCAGCCGGCGGAAATTCTTCTGCAGCAGGATAAACGGCACCGCGATTCCCATGGAGAGAATGCCGATCAGCAGCAGCAATCCGCCCGGAAACTCGGGGCCGAGGGATCGGCTGGTGAGCACATAGAAGCGGATCAGCCCGTAGAGCGCGCAGTTCAGCATGGCGGTGGAAAGGATGGCGGCCGAGGGCACCGGCGCTTCGCTATAGGCGTCCGGTTTCCAAGTGTGCATGGGCGCCAGGCCGGCCTTGGTCCCATAGCCCAGCAGCACCAGAATGAAGGCCAGCCGCATGGCCGTCTTATCCAATTGCGTGGCCTGCGCGGCCAGCACCGACCAGTTCAGCCCGGCCAGAGTGTCGCTGCCCGCCAGACGATGCGCGGAATAATAGGCCACGACGGTGCCGAACAGCGCCATCGACAAACCCACGCCGCCGATGATGGCGTACTTCCACGCGGCTTCGAGCGAAGTCACCTTGCCATAGAACGTCACCAGGAAGACCGAGGCCAGCGTGGTGGCCTCAATCGCCACCCACATTACTCCCAGATTGTTGGCGACCCCCACCAGCAGCATGGCGAAGACGAACAACGGTGTGAGGCTGTAGTATTTGCGGTACTGCGCGAGGCCATCGTCATCGAGCGCGCCGCTCTGTTCCTCCGCGCGCAGGTAGCTGACCGCGTAGACTGCGCAGACGAGCGCCACGGATGCCGTCAGCAGGCTTACCAACGCGCTGAGCGCGTCGGCGTACAGGAAGCCTCCCCAATAGGAGACCGGGCCATTCGTCAGGACTCGCCCCGCGATAATCAGCGACAGGACGAAAGTGATCCCGAACGCGCCCACGTTGAGCACTTCCATGATGCGGCGCGACCACGCCACGGCTGAGAGCACTCCGGCGGCGAACGGAACCAGCAGTAGGATCGGCAGGATCATCGGTCAGCCGCGCAGCCTCCGCATTTTGCTGACGTCCATGGATTCGAACGATCCGCCGATCTGGTAAATCAGAATGCCCAAAACCATCACGGCCACCAGCACGTCGAAAAAGACGCCCATTTCCACAATCAGCGGCATGCCGTAAGTAAGGCAGATGGCCGCCAGGAAGACGCCGTTCTCGAGCGTGAGCAGCGCCAGGACCTGGGTGAGCGCTTTGCGCCGGTTGATCATCATGAAGAAGCCGATCAGGAAGACCGAGATGGCCACCGAGAGCGTGTTGTGCCCCAGCGTGCCCGCGCCCGCGCCGGCTTCCGGATGATAAAAGGATGCGCCCACGATGTAGGCCACCAGCGTGAGGCCGCCGGAGATCAGGATGGAAAGCGGCACGTTGACGATGGGTTCGATTTCGTGGCGGATGCCGATGCGGCCGATCAACCGCTCGAGCAGCACCGGCACCAGGATCGACTTGATGAGCAGCGTGAGCCCGGCCGCGATGTAGACGTGGGGTGCGTGGTTGTACCAGGCAATGACGCCCGCGATCGACCCCAGCAGGAACGACTGGCTCCCGAAGAGGCGCACGTTCACGATCAGCGACCGCTGGCCCACCATGGCGATCTGCAGCACCAGCACGAAGGCGGCCATCAGCGTGACCAGCCGCGCTCCGAATTCGGGATTCCGTAAAAAGTCCATGAGCTTCCTAAAAAAGAAACGTCGATACCAGGGCCAGCGCGCCCAGCGTGAAGGCCACGGCCATTAATTCGGGCACGCGGAACAGGCGCATTTTGGCGTTGGCGGTTTCCACCAGCACCACGCAGCCGCTGAGAATCAGCAGCTTCAAGAGAAGCCAGAAGAGCCCCGCCGGCAGGCCCCACGGCGACCAATCGGCCTGCAATCCGAAAGGCCAGAAGACGTTGATCAACAGGGTCATCAGCAGCAACTGCTTGATGGAAGCGGCCCACTCGATCAGCGCCAGGTAGGGGCCGGAGTATTCCAGGATCATGGCCTCGTGGATCATGGTCAGCTCCAGGTGCGTGGCCGGATTGTCGACCGGGATGCGGCCGGTCTCGGCGATCAGCACCAGAAACAGCGCGGCGAAGGCCAGCACTTGCGAGGGCATCAGGAAACGCCATTGCTGGCTGATGGCCGCGCGGGCCATTTCCGAGAGCGCCGTGGAGCCGGCGCCGATGGCGACCGTGAAGACCGCCAGCATCAAGGTGGGCTCGGCCAGCGCGGCGATGGTCATTTCGCGGCTGCTGCCCATGCCGCCGAAGGGCGTGCCGGCGTCGAGCCCGCCCAGCGCCAGGAAGAAACGCGCCAGCCCTAAAAGGTAGACCACCGCCAACACGCCGCCGAAGAGGCCGATGGGCGTATCGGCGGCCACCATCGGGACCATCAATCCGGCCGCCAGGGTGGCCGCGAAGACCACGTAGGGGGTCGCCGAGAAGAGCCACGACGCGGTGTCGGGAATCACCATGCCCTTGCGCAGCAGCTTGTAGAGGTCGCGATACGGCTGCAGCGTGCCGGGTCCGCAACGCATTTGCAGGCGGGCTTTCCATCGGCGGATGATGCCGGTGAAGAACGGCGCGAGCGCCAGCAGGAGCGACAACTGCGCCAGGGCCTTGAGCAGTGCCGCGATCATCCGCGCACCCCGAAGAGCAGCAGCGGACATCGGCGGATGATGCCGGTGAAGAACGGCGCGAGCGCCAGCAGGAGCAACAACTGCGCCAGGGCCTTGAGCAGTGCCGCGATCACGAGCGCACCCCGAAGAGCAGCAGCGGACATCGGCGGATGATGCCGGTGAAGAACGGCGCGAGCGCCGGCAGGAGCAACAACTGCGCCAGGGCCTTGAGCAACGCCGCGATCATCCGCGCACCCCGAAGAGCAGCAGCGGACATCGGCGGATGACCCCGGTGAAGAACGGCGCGAGCGCCGGCAGGAGCAACAACTGCGCCAGGGCCTTGAGCAGTGCCGCGATCATCCGCGCACCCCGAAGAGCGGCAGCGGACATCGGCGGATGACCCCGGTGAAGAACGGCGCGAGCGCCGGCAGGAGCAGCAACTGCGCCAGGGCCTTGAGCAATGCCGCAATCACGAGCGCATCCCGAAGAGCAGCAGCAGAATCAGAGCCACGAAAATATAGGCCAGGTAGGCGTGAATGCTGCCCGCCTGCAGGAATCGCATGCGGCGGGCCACGCGCAGGAGGCACTCCTGCAACGGGTCGTAGAAACGTTTTTCGAAGGCCGGCTCGATCTCGCTCTCAAAACGGATGGCGGTGGGAAAGTAGGGCGAGATTTCGTACTCGGCATGAATCTCGCGCCGCGGCCGGTAGAGCGCGGCGAAAATCATTCGGATGGGCTTGGAAAATCCCGTGGCCGTGTATTGGTTGGCGGCGGTCAGGCCGGGCAAGCCGCAATCCCAGGTGGGTCCGGTGGCGCGGCGGCTCTCGCGTCCCCAGACGAACCAGAAGAGCGCCGGAAGCCCCGAAAGCAGCACCAGCAAGGCGGCGATTCCCATGGTGGACGCTGTGCCGCTGTGCGCCCCGGTTGTCAAAACGAACCCATTTCCGGTGACGAGCGAGGGGCCGGCAGTCACCCCGAGAGTCTCGATGGTGATGGCGTCGAAGACTCGCAGAAACCAGGTGGCTCCCAGCCCGGCGAGCACACAACCGGCTGCCAGAATACCCATTCCAGCCTGCATGGCGAGCGGCGCTTCGACGGCCTGCGCGGCTTCTTCGCTGCGCGGCAGGGCCAGAAAGGAGATCCCGAAGGCCTTCACGAAACAGGCGGCGGCCAGCGCGGCGGTCAACGCCAGCATCGCGCCGGCGATGGGGAATACCAAGCGTGTAAGGCTGGCAGTGCTTCCGAAGCCGGCCAGCAGGGCCTGGTAAGTGAGCCACTCACTGACGAACCCATTGAGCGGCGGCAGGCCCGAGATGGCCAAAGCGCCGATCAGGAAGCAGAGCGAGGTCGCCGGCATCCGGCGGATGAGCCCGCCCATTTCTTCCATGTTGCGCGTGCCGGTGGACTGCAAGACCGCGCCGGCGCCGAGGAACAGCAGGCACTTGAACATGGCGTGGTTCAGCGTGTGGAAGAGCCCTGCAATCAAAGCCAGTGCCGCCAGCGCCGGGTGGCCGAGGGTGCGAAAGAGCATCGCCGCGCCGAAGCCGATCAGGATGATGCCGATGTTTTCGATGCTGTGGTAAGCCAGCAGGCGTTTGAGGTCGTGCTCCATCAGGGCGTAGAGTACGCCCAACAGCGCCGAAACCACCCCGACAGCGAGCACCAGCATGCCCGCCCAGAGCGGCGCGTCGCCGTAGAAATCGAAGAAGACCAGCGCCATCCCGTAAATGCCGGTCTTGATCACGATTCCCGACATCAGCGCGGAGACGTTGCTGGGGGCCGCGGGATGGGCCGACGGCAGCCAGATATGCAGCGGGATGATGCCGGCTTTCACGCCGAAGCCGGCAAAGAAGAGCAGCAGTACGGCGCCTTGTTCCCAGGCGGGAAGCGTGGAAGCGATCTGGTGGAAGCTCGCGAAGCTCAGGCTGCCGCTGGCTTTGGAAAGCAGCAGGAAGGCAATCAGCAGCAGCCCGGTTCCGGCGTGCGACATGATGAGAAAGAGCATGCCCGCGTGGCGCGTTTCGGCCTTCTCGTGCTCATAGCTCACCAGGAAATAGGCGGAGACGGCCATCGCTTCCCACGCCACCAGGAAGAAGAATGCATCGCCCGCCGCGAAGACCAGGGTGAGCGAGAGCAGCATCGCGTTGTAGAAGAAACCCAGGCCCGCGATGTTGCGGCGGCCCTCCCAGGCCCGCAGGTATCCCAAAGAGTAAATGGACGCCGCTACCGCTACTATGCCCAGAGCCAGATTGAAATACGCGGAAAGCGCGTTGAGCCGGATGGTCCACGAAAACAGCGCGACACCGCACGGCAGGCTCCAGGTGGTGACCCCTCCGCGGCCGATGGCGATCGAGGCGGCGAGGAGTTCGAGCAGTGCGCCGCCCACCGCGCAGCCGAAGCCGCCGAGCCGCGCGCGCCGCGGATCGCGGAAGCTGCCGAGGGATGCCGCCGCGCCTGCCAGATACGCCAGCAGCCCGGCCATGAAAAGCGCTCTAACCACGGGCCGGACGCTCCGCCTTCACCTCGTCCAGCATCTGCGCCGCTTCGTGGAGATGGGTCTCGAAATGCTGGCGCATCAGGTCGAGCACCTTGACGAGCACTTTATTGCGGAACGAATAGAAAACCTGATTGCCTTCCTTTCGATGGGTCACGATCTGCCGGCTGCGCAGAATCGCCAGATGCTGGGAGAGATTGGCCTGCTCCACGCCGAGGCGCTCCTGAATGGCGCCGGCCGCCAGTTCGCCCTCGCGCAGCGCGTCCAGGATGGCGATGCGGGTGGGATTGGCAAGGGCCTGGAAAACGCTGGCCTTGTACTCCCGCAGCAGATTCTGCATGATTTTAGAATATTCGATTGATCGAATATTCGCAAGTAAATGCGTTCCGCTCGGCTCCGCTCCTTCACAGTCGCGGCTCGGTGTGGAGCTTTCCATCGAGCCTTGTCTCCCACCGAGCCTTGCCTCCCACCGAGCCGCGACTGGAAGGAGCGGAGCCCCTCGCCATTCTCCCCTCCACACCCGCTTGCAATTGGGGTAGCGTATATAGGTCCGGCGTTCCGCCATGTTTTTGTACGCCCTTACCATCTCGCTATCGGCCTTCCTGCTCTTCGCAGTCCAGCCCGTCATCGCCAAGATGATTCTTCCGTGGTTCGGCGGCACCTCCGCCGTCTGGACCACCTGCATGCTCTTCTTCCAGGCGGTGCTGCTGCTGGGATACCTCTACGCCCACTGGCTGCACGAGAAGCTTCCCTCCCGCCAACAGGCGTGGATTCACATTGCGGTCCTGGCCGCCAGCCTGGCGGCGCTCCCCATTCTGCCGAACGCCGCCTGGAAGGTGGCCTCGGCCGGCAATCCGTCGTTCCGCATCCTGGCACTGCTGGCGGTCACCGTGGGTGCGCCCTATTTCCTGCTCTCTTCCACCAGCCCCCTGCTGCAGGCCTGGTACGCGCGCCATCGCCGCCGCGGGATGCCATACCGCCTGTTCGCCTTGTCGAATGGCGCCTCCATGCTGGCGCTTCTCAGCTACCCTCTGCTGGTGGAACCCAACCTGCCGACGCGCATGCAGGCGATCGCCTGGTCGGCGGGGTACGCGGTCTTCGCCGGCCTTTGCGCCCTCACGGCGTGGCGCGTGTCCAGCCAGACCGTCGCCGCCCCCTCGCCCGGCGAGGAGGAGCCCACCGACCCTCCCGCTTCCACCGAGCGTGGCCTCTGGCTCGCCCTTTCCGCCTGCGCCTCCGTATTGCTGCTGGCCGTCACCACTCACCTCACGCAGGATATCGCCGCCATCCCGTTCCTCTGGATTCTGCCGCTGAGCCTCTACTTATTGAGCTTCATCATCTGCTTCGAGGCGCCCGGGGTGTATCGACGCGCCATCTTTCTTCCTCCCTTGGCCGCCGCGCTCGGCTTCATGGGCTACGAGTTGTGGCCCTACCACCACGGCATGCCGATGCGCGCCAGCATCGCCGCCTTCGCCATCGCGCTGTTTGTCTGCTGCATGGTGTGCCATGGCGAACTGGCGCGCATCAAGCCGCATCCGCGCTATCTCACGCGGTTCTACGTGGCCGTTTCGCTGGGCGGGGTTTGCGGCGGGCTGTTCGTAGGCCTGCTGGCGCCGGGCATCTTTCGCGCCTACGATGAATTTCCCATCGGGTTGGCTCTCTGCGCCCTGCTGGTGTTTCGCCTGCTGTCGCCCGGCGCGTGGCGTCTCCCGCGGATTTGGAAGTGGCTGGCCACGGGAGCCTTGGCCGCGGTGGTGTGCAGTTACCTGGCCGGCCTGATCGTAGTGATGCAGGAAATGACCGGCGGGTATCGCCTGGCCGAGCGCAATTTCTACGGCCAACTCAAGATCCGCGAAGAGGGAGACCCGCGCATCGACGAATTCGCCTGCCTGCAACTGATCCACGGCACCATCAACCACGGCGAGCAATTCGTGCGCGAGCGATACCGGCATGAGCCGGTGACTTACTTCTGCCCGGAATCTGGCGTGGGCCGCGCCATGCGGGCCCAGCAAGGCCACGCGCGGAGGATCGGCATTCTGGGGCTGGGCTGCGGTACGCTGGCGGCCTACGGACAGGCCGGCGACGTGATCCGCATTTACGAGATCAACCCGCTGGTCCTCCAGATCGCCAACCGCGATTTCACCTATCTGCGCGGCACCCCCGCCAAGATCGAAGTGGCCATGGGCGACGGCCGCATGAACCTGGAAGCGGAGCCCAGCCAGCAGTTCGACATTCTGGTGATGGACGCTTTCTCGGGCGATTCGGTGCCGGTGCACCTGATTACTCGCGAAGCTTTCCAAACTTACTTCCGCCACTTAAAGCCGAACGGCATCCTGGCGGTGAATACCACCAACAGTTACCTGGACCTGGAGCCGGTGATGGAACGCGGCGCCGCCGCCCTGGACAAGCTGGCCTACACTTACGATTTCGAAGCCGAGTCCTACGATGTCCTGTGCTTTTCCTGCTCCTGGACACTGATTATGGATCGCAGCACCTGGGAGGCTCACCCCACGCTGCACGGCAATGCCAGACTGCTGCGTCATGTGCGCAAATTCCACACCTGGACGGACGACTTCTCCAACATGTTCGGCATTCTGAAATGAGCCCTTACGCGGCGTGCGGCGAGACGATGTCTTCGGCGAACTCATAGAGCTGTGGAGCGCCCCGCCGGACGCATTCCTCGCGGCAGCACTCGCGCCGTTGGCGGAAATCCGGCGCATGCGCGCCCCGCTCGAGCGTGAGGCCGGACAGCCACACGTAATCCTCGGTGACGCTCTCCAGAAGATCCTCGGGAAGCGATTGCAGGTAATCGCGAAATATCTCCAACGGATCGCGCCCCATACCGCACCAGACGCGGTATCGTCCCAATCGGTTACAGGGCAAGCGCTCCCTCCGGTCGCGGCTCGGTTGGCGGAAATCCGGCGCATCCGCGCTCCGGTCGAGCGTGAGGCCGGCCAGCCACACATAATCCTCGTGAAGTCGGCGCGGCTGACGTCAGGACCGGTGTTGCCGTGATTCGGCGGCGCTCCTTCAACGTAGCGTTGGTAGCTGGGCCCTTTTCGGTTATCCGATAGAGCCCGGCCAGGTCTCATGATTCATGTCAAGTTGGCTGCGACGTTCTATTACAGCTCCTCGTAAAGTGCGGTGCGAGCTGATTGCGGTGTTGGAAATTTCAGCACATTAGTGATGCCATGGAAGAACGGGTTCACCCGAGACCGACATGGGCCTCTCCTTGGCAGGTGAAAGCAAGTGCTTTATGGTGATGAGCACTGACCGAACAGAACTACCCCATCAACGCGACACCCCAACACCGTGTGATGCAGTCCCAGAGGAATCTCTCACAGAAACGAGATGCGGGTGCCAAGATCCTGATGAACCTACAGCGGGCCAAACGCTCTGTTTTGGTAGCGGGGAATGATGCCCTGAACGTTTTGTCTTGACATTGTCTGGCAGGATCGCTATTCTTTAAAATGATAGAGGAGGAGCCATGCCGGTACGGACCACACGCAGTGAAAAGCTCGATCTTCGGCTGACGCGCGACGCGAAACGCGCGCTGCGGGCCGCGGCTGCCGTTGCGCATCGCTCGGTGAGCGAATTCGTCCTGGAAAGCGCACTGGCACGTGCCGATGAGGCCCTTGCCGACCGGCGGACCTTCGGTCTCAATGCCACGCAGTGGAAAGCCTTCATGGCCGCCCTTGATGCGCCGCCTCGCCCCCTGCCCCGCCTGGAGCGCCTCCTGAAAGAACCCGGATTCTTTGATGACCGGCCGAATCAGTGAGTGCCGCAGGCCGCGTTGAAAAGCTCCGCCCCGATCACCCGATTGAGGGTTTTGACTGCGGCCGGGACGAACTCAACCGGTACCTGCTGAGGTATGCCTGGGCCAACCAGCAGGCGGGCGCGGCCCAGACCTATGTCGGCCTGGTGGGGGATCCCGTCGTCGGCTATTACACCCTCGCCGTCGGCCAAGTCACGCGCGAGGAAGCGCCCGAGCGTCTTACCAAGGGACTGGCGCGCCATCCGGTGCCGATCATGCTGCTCGCCCGTCTGGCGGTAGACCGGCGCTCGCAGGGCCAGGGCGCCGGTAAGGCGCTTCTGCGGGACGCCATGCAGCGAACCGTGCAGGCGGCCGACATTGCCGGCATCCGCGCCTTCGCAGTGCACGCGAAGGATGAGGAGGCCAGGCGTTTCTACGAGAAATTTGATTTCATCCCCTCTCCTGCCGATCCCTTGCATCTCTTCGTCCTGCTCAAGGATGTACGGCGGATAATTTCAGGGCAGTGAGGATTTCGGGCCATGAAAGTCCGCGGGGTCTACCGGCTCGGTTGGCGGCAGGTGGGTTTCCAAGCGGCTATCAGTTTCCGAGCGGCTCTCAAAGGGAGCAAGCGCTCCTACTTCCTCTTCGCCAGTTCCTCCAGCAACACCTTCACCGGGCGAGTCCCCGCCAGCAGCACTTCGGCGTTGGGACGCTCGATCCGCGTGATCTCCCGAGTCTGCGCAGCCACCCACTCCGCCGCCGCCGACTTGCCTGACTCGACATAGTCCAGAATCTCCAAGCCCATGGTTCCCAGCGCGGACAAATCCTTTGAAAGCGGCTTCACTTCCGCCAGCAGCGCATTGTCTTCGGCCAATGTCTGAAAGCGCACGTCGTTGGCCGCCCACACGGAGAACACCGCGCGCAGCGTCGCCAGATCCGCCGCGGCGGCGGACTGTGCCCCGGCCACCTTGCGCGCCAGTAGCTCCAAATGCCGAACCGTCTCGCTCTCCGGCCGCGCCGCGTCCACCAGGCGATTCAGCGGAGTCTGCGTATCCTTGGCGCGCCGTCCCGTGCCCAGGCCGCGCGCTTCCGAGGCGTCGGCCAGAATCCGCAACGGCTCCACGGGACGCCCGCCGGCCAGCCGGCCCAGCATCTCCCCGTAACTCGACCGGTGCGTCACCCCGGTCCATTCCAGCAGGCGGCTCACGGCCTCCATCCGAGCGTACATGGAGTCGACATCCGTCAGTTCCCTGGCCGACCAGAAGCGCTCGGCAATCGCCGCGGTCCGCGGCCACACACGCGAATCCACCGTCTCGCCGTCCACCAGTTCCGACCACATACAGGCCTCGCCGCCCAGAATATGGGCCGCCTGCTCGGGCGTGAGTTGCGCCGCCGGACCGGCCAGCGGATCGACGGCATAGTGGTACGCCGCGGGCCGCACGTGGTCCAGGTAGTAGCCGGCCGAGAGAATTCCGCGGTACCCCTGAGTGGCGGCGGCAGCCAGCGAATCGGCCCCGCGCCAGGATTGAATCACCGCGTCCCGCGGCAGATCGGGACCGAGGATCTCGTCCCAGCCGATCATATTCTTGCCGTACTTCTGTACGATCTTCAGAATGCGCTGGTTGAAATACGTCTGGAGGGCCAGCGTATCTTTCAGGTTGTGCGCTTTGGCGAAGTCCTGCACCTTTGCGGACTCCTTCCACGCCCTGCCGTTGACCTCGTCGCCGCCCACATGAAAGAAGGGGTCCGGAAAGAGCGCGGCCATCTCGCCGATGAAGCCGTCGAGGAAGGTGTAGGTCTCCTCGCGCGTGGGGTCGAGCACCGGGTCGAACACCCCGAAATGGCGGCCGATCTCGAAGGGGCCGGCGCCGGCGGCCAGCTCCGGATACCCCGGCAGCCAGCTCAACGTGTGTCCGGGGATATCGAACTCCGGCACCACGCGGATGCCGCGCGCCCCCGCGTATGCCACCACTTCGCGCATCTGATCCTGGGTATAGAAATTGCCGTCCGATCCGAACTGCTGCAGCTTCGGATAAAGTTTGCTCTCGGCGCGGAAACCCTGGTCGTCGGAGAGGTGCCAGTGAAACACGTTGAGCTTCACCGCCGCCATGGCGTCCAGGTTGTGCAGGATCGCTTCAACCGGCAAGAAATGGCGCGAACAATCCAGCATCAGGCCGCGCCAGGCGAAGCGCGGCCGGTCGGCGATGTGCACCGCCGGCGCCTCGAATCCCTCGGGGCCGGGTTGGATCAGTTGCAGAAAGGTCTCGAGGCCGTGCAGCGCGCCCGACACCGTGGCAGCTTTGAGATTCGCGCCGGCTGGCGTGACGTCCAACTGGTAGGATTCGTCCTCGCCCAGCACCGGAGAAGGCGTGCACGGCGCGCAGGCAATCTGCAAGGTCGCGGCGGCGCCCGACGGTGCCGGAAAGATCCCGGTCTGCCGGGCCACGCGCGCCAGGAAGCGCTTTACCGCGGGCGCCAGTAGCCCGCCGGCATCGCCCGTCACCCCGAACGTGGCGTCGATCGCCAGTTTACCGCTGGCCGTCTCCACTTTCGCGGGCATGGGCATCAACGCGGGCATCGCCGCGGGGGCCATCCCGGCGGCGCCCAGGACGGTCAACAAGAACACAGGTCGAAGCATCCACTATAGTGTAAAAGATGCCGCTGACAATCTGGCTGATCCGCCATGGTCAAACCGAATGGAGCCTTTCGGGCGCGCACACCGGCCGGACGGACCTGCCCCTCACCGATGCCGGCCGCCGGAACGCCATCGCCGTGGGCCGTTGGCTGGCCGGCCGCGAATTCTCGCTGGTGCTCACCAGCCCGCTCTCCCGCGCGCGCGAAACCTGCCGCCTGGCTGGCTATGGCGACGCCGCCCAGATAGACGCGAACCTGTGCGAGTGGGACTACGGCAACTATGAAGGCCGCACCACCGCGGATATCCGCAAGGGATTGCCCGAGTGGTCGCTGTGGAGGGACGGCCCGCTGCACGGCGAGACCATCGAGCAGGTGGGAGTGCGCGCGGAGGCCGTGCTGGCGCGGGTCTCGCAATCGGCGGGCGACGTGGCGCTCTTCGCGCACGGCCACATTCTGCGCATCCTCACGGCGCGCTGGCTGGGTCTCCCGTCGGATTGCGGCCGGATGTTCGCGTTGTCCACCGCATCGGTGAGCACGTTGGGGTACGAGCGCGACACCCGCGTGATTTCCCTGTGGAATTTGACCGTCGGCGAGTGATCCGCGGCCGCGCAAGCGGCCCTCCTTACTTGCCGTCTTTGGATTTCGGCATCACCAAATTGAGGCGGACAGCCTTGGAGCCCGGCTGAACCTTACCGGTGCGCACCAGCAATTGCAGCGCGCTCACCGCGGAGACCACGCGCGTCACCACGCGGTTGGCGTCGATCCCGGTGAGTACCGCCACCTGCGCCGATGGCAGAAAGATTTCCATCACGCGGATCTTCTCCGCGCCTTGCAGATACACCACCAGCTCTTCGTCGTCCTTGAGCGCCTTTTGCATGGCGCCGACCTGATTGAGCATCACGGCGCCGGGATTGTCGGCCGTCGGGGCGGCCGGCGCCGGGTCCTGGATCGCCGATTGGATCGCCTGCTGCGCCAGTTGTTTGGTGAGACCGACAAAAGCCATTCTGGCTTGATCCTAGCATGCCCCACCATTGCGGGAATCGTTGGTGGTGTCTGAAATCTGCGCAGATTTCAGACACTACCGCACTCCGCCACGGACATCTATATGGTAGTGTATTCAGCAGATGCCGTTGTTCTTTCTGGCTGCTTTGAAAGATTCGACGCCCGCTGTAGACGCAGCCGTCCAATCCCAGCTTGCCGACAGTTCCTACAACATCGAACCTGGGAAGTGGCTCATTAATTCGGACGTGACGACCTCCAGAGAATTGACGATAAAGCTTGGCATCCGCGAAACGGCTTCCCATTTCGCAATGCCAGTGAGAGGATATACGGGTGGCGCACAGCCAGACCTTTGGGAATGGCTATCGGCCCAATCGACGCGAGCGGATGCCTGAAAAGGACAAAGGCAAGGCAAAGCGGGAAATCCAGACTTCGCCCGAAGACTATCCAGTATCCTCTCCCCATTCCTTTCCTTCAGGCGACTACAGCTATACGCTCGAAGCCGTCATGGGAATGCAGGCGACGCTAGGCAAGCTCACGGAAGCGATTGACACCTTGAAGGGGAGCATAAAAGCGCAGGGAGAAAAACTGGACTCCGTAGCGCGAGACGTCCATACAGCCAAGGTGGTCATGTGGGTTGTCATTGGCATAATAAGTTTTCTTGGGACGGTCGGCGGAATTGCACTTAAGGCTCTGTTTGACTATTTCCTGCGGACTCGCGCGCCACAAAAATAGGCTCAACGTACATTTCAGACACTACCGAATCGTTATGTGGCTCCGGAAACTGGTGGGAAGCCTCAATCCTCTCACCGAGCCTCAATCCGCCACCGAGCCGTGACCGTAAGGGAGCGGAGTGCTTCGGGTCCACATTACTATCTAAACATGTGAGCTTTTGCGAGCCGCGACGATTTTTTCGCGATGCCGCTTTCCTTGCCCGTTCGTTGATCCGTTGCAGAGCGCTCACCGCACTCCTTTATAAAGCCGAAGGCTGAGATCCGGCCGCTGACAGCTTGCGGCGAAGCCGCGCTGCGCCACAACTTCGCAGCCCCGAACCGCAAACTGCGCGAGAATCTATGAATATGCGCGGTTTTGAAAGTCTGTCCGAGCGCGAAATTCTCGCGCTGGCCATCACCCTCGAAGAAGAGGACGAAAAAGTATACGCGAACTTCGCCGAAGGTTTGCGGCAGGATTTTCCGGCAACCGCGGCCATCTTCGACGGCATGCAACTGGAAGAGTCCGGCCATCGCCGCCGGCTGATCGAGCTCTCGCAAAAGAAATTCGGCGACCACATTCCGCTGATTCGCCGCCAGGACGTCCGCGGCTTCGTCAATCGCAAGCCCGTCTGGATGATTCGTCCCCTGGGCCTGGACACGGTGCGCAACGCGGCCGCTTCCATGGAGGTGGAGACGCGCCAGTTCTACGAAAAGGCCGCGGCGCGCAGTCAGGACGCCCACATCCGGCAATTGTTGGACGACCTCGCGCAGGAGGAGCGGTCGCACGAAAACCGCGCCGAACAACTGGAAGAGGACAAACTGGGCGGCGACGTCCGTATGAAGGAAGACCAGGCCAACCGCCGGCTGTTCGTGCTGCAGATCGTGCAGCCGGGCCTGGCGGGCCTGATGGACGGTTCGGTGTCCACGCTGGCCCCGGTTTTCGCCGCGGCCTTCGCCACCCACAAGCCGTGGGACGCCTTCCTGGTGGGGATGGCGGCCTCGCTCGGCGCGGGCATCAGCATGGGTTTCGCCGAAGCGCTCTCCGACGACGGCAGCCTGACCGGCCGCGGCCACCCCTGGATGCGCGGTCTGATTTGCGGCCTGATGACCACCCTCGGCGGCATCGGCCACACGCTGCCGTTTTTGATCCCGAACTTCACCACGGCGATGACGGCGGCCATCGGCGTGGTAGTCGCGGAGCTGGCGGTGATTTCGTGGATCCGCAAAACCTACATGGAAACGTCCGCGATATCGGCCATCCTGCAGGTGGGGCTGGGCGGCGTGTTGGTCTTCGCTACGGGCGTGCTGATCGGAAGTTCGTAGGGCGGCGAACGATCAACCTCCGAGGATACCGAGCGCGGATCGAAGGACCTCCGCAAGCCCGGTGTTGTCGCCCCGTTGAAAGCTCCTGCGCGAGGCCTCATACATTTCGTCGCGCGAAACGCGGGACCAATCGAAACGGTAGCCACTCCGGAGACCAAGCTGACGAATGAATTCGCGCTGCGTTCGTCCATTGCCGTCCCTAAAGGGATGGATGGCGTTCAACTCACCCATTCTTCGTGCCGCCCAAGAGTGTGGAGTAGACGATTCTTCCGCCGGCATCCAACTTCAACACGAAGACGTCGCGCCGCGGACCGCCGAACTGGCGTTGCACCGCATCGGCTGTGGTCGGAAAATCGGCGGACTCGGTCTGGCCCAGAACGTATACCGATCCATCTTTGGCTACTTCGATATCGCCCGCCGCATCCCAGCCGCTCCCGCCAGTGCGCGTGGCCCATACCAGGCGGCCGGTGCGCGCTTCGGTCTTCAACACCACCGCATCCATCGCGTCGTGCGACGGCGGCGCGGCTTTCGAGGCCAAATGCGGAAAGTCCGGCGAGTTGGAATGGCACGCCAGGTAGATGTCGCCCGCGCGATCGAGCGTAATGCCGTCGCAATCGTCCGTGCTGGAGCCGCCCGGATATCCCATCAGGAGCGGCTCCGGCCCGGTGGTCGCGGCGGCCGCCGCCAGAGCCGCGCAGAGTGTAAGCACTCGCTTCATGCCCGCCACTCCGGCTTCACTCCCGCCATCGACGCCGTGGC
>Ga0182018_10001010_pt1 | contig 33962 bp, 35 predicted proteins | sample 812P2MmetaG_FD_120490 | JGI IMG/M metagenome (GOLD analysis project Ga0182018, IMG submission 120490) | Permafrost microbial communities from Stordalen Mire, Sweden - 812P2M metaG | ecosystem: Environmental > Terrestrial > Soil > Wetlands > Permafrost | place: Sweden: Stordalen | collected...
GCCGGTTCAACTCCTCAATCAGTTGCGGGATCGGCTTCGAGCACTGTCGATGATCGGTCATCTCGTGCAGCTTTTCCCGCTCCTTCTTCAGGGCCTTTGCCGACGGGCTCACATTCAAATACCCGCCACCCGCGCCCTTGCAGGTCCTCGTAGTCCTGCAATAACATCTGCTGGAGACGTTCATCTGCTGACCGACGGCAAGAGCATCTATTTGGAAGAAGCGCCCAACCGGATCATCGATCTCCTGAAGAACGGGCGCCAACCAATGTTCCTGGTCTGCGTCACCGATCAAGCCAGGCGCCTGTGCGCGGCGGCCAACCGCAAGCCGGCCCGATCCGAGACCGCCGCAGCAGTGCGCAAAGCCCGGGCAGTGTAACAGAAAACAGGAACGCCTGCGGGTAATCCTACGAGTCGATCAAAACTGGCCCAGCGTTGCTTTGGAAGACGTTGTTCTCCCGGTAGCTCGCCGCGCTGCTGACCGGCAGCTTCCGTTCCAGTTTGTGTGTTCGTCGCAACTTCCTTCATCGGACTCTTCGGCTTCTTTACAGCCCCCGCTGGTGGCACTTTCACTGCCGCCTTCTTGGTAGCGGCCTTCTTCCGGGCGCTCTTCTTCTTTGCGGCCGTTAGTTGCGCTTCAGCAACTTCCGCCCTCTTCAGTGCCATGGCTTTCTTCGTGGCGGCCTTTGATGGTGGCTTAGAATGGTTCACCGGAGGATTCTCCGCCGTCCCGGAGGATGCTTGCAAACTCACCGCCTCCTTCGCCCGAGTGACAGCAGCCTTCGCATCTTGAAGCACTTCTCGTAGGTGGGGCGTGCTTGCTGAATATCGCTCGATCACATCTGACATCGACGCCTCGATCTTGGCTAATCGCTTGACAGCTTTATTCGCTTTCATGACCACTCCTCTCAGTCACGTTTGGCGATGGCCCGAAGGAACATCGCCAGAACGATGTCGTCGCTCTTCAGGACGAGAACAGTCTTCACTAAGAAGACCGTTCACGATTCGGCTTCGTTGCCGGCGCTTTCTTTCTTGGCAGAGCCCTTCTTCCGGGCGGTGCGGCTTTCTTGGCGGCTCGTTACGCCTTCGCTGCTTCGACCCGTTTCAACGCCCACCGCTTCTTGGTTGCGGCGACGATTGCGGCCCTACCAGCACGACTCAGCTTCCGTTTGGGCTTGGGTGCCGCTTCTGGGACTGAGGGTTGGGACGCCTTTCTGGACGCAGCCCACCTCTTGCGTTGTGCTTCGGCAATCGCCTTTCTACCAGCAGCGCTCATCTTCCGGCGTGTGCGCTTTGTGGGGGGGGCCGGCGTGGCGGCGCTCTCCGCGGGCCCCCCGGGCAGCATGGCCCGGAGTTCACTGATCTGTGTGTCGATGTGCCGCTTCTGTTCCTCGAATCCAAGGATGGCGGCGGTGATAATTTCTGGAGTGAGTTTTGTTGGCATGTGAATGCTCGTCTCTATTGCAATTCCTTCAAGATCATCTTGGCACACCGCTGGATGACTCGGAAGCGTTATATAAGTCCCCCCTCACGCCAACTGACAGGGCGGCAGCGCGACGAGCCGGCGAGACATGAGCGCTTGTAGCGGCGAAGATCACGAGCAGCGCCGCTCGGACCTCTCGCGCGCGATGGGAGTTTAGCTCCCGCGGCGCCGGGCCTACCGGCCGTGGTTGCCCGGCTCAGGAAAAACGACCTCAATGACGGCCCGTTAGCTACCGATATGTCGAGATAACGCTTGGCGACGCAGTCGCTGCCGCTGCTCGAAGCGTAAAGCGGAGAGGCTGCCGAAAAGTCACTTTCCAGAAACGCCGTCTTTTGTCCAAGAACAGTCGTTTCCCGAGCCGACAGCCAAACGTCTTACTTTTGTGCTTTGCGAAAATACCACCAAGCAACCTCAAGAAACTCGTCGTGTTGCTTGCCGCCTAATTGTATTTGGGCTGTACCGGGCGCAAAGGCCTCGGGCTCCGACCGCCATAGCTCGAAGTTGCCATCCGATGCTGGCCCTCTTTAGCGGTTGCTTCTGCGAGGCAGACGACTTATATTCTAGCTGCTGAGGCTGACATGAATATTAGGATGCGAAACTGTTTTTATCTGGCGGTTCTTCTCGGTTTTCCGACCTCTGCACAGCAGGAGTATCGCCTGCGCGTCACGGTGAATCTGGTCCAGGTGGATGCCGTGGTCACCGACTCGCACGGCAAGCCGGTTTCGGATTTGAAGCCCGATGACTTCCAAATGCTCCTCGATGGCAAGCCGCAGACGATCACCACCTTCAGCTTCATTGAGGCTGGGGGAAGCACCCCGGCGCCGCCTGCTTAATGCCGCATAGTTTTTTGTCGTGGGCCCGTTGGATCATAATTGCGCCTTGCGTTTTGGGAAGGGTTTGGTACTGTGCCAAACCTCCCTGGGATAGCTCGGGCGCTTTCGCTGGTACAGTTTGGCCTGCGCGATGTAGTAGAACGAAGCGTTGTTGCGGAGAACTGGAATCCTGATGATTTCCGCTCCCCGCGAGATCTTCCTGCGAACTGCGGACGCTGTGCATCTGACTACCGCGCAGGAACTTGGAGAGCGCGATGTCTGGACCAATGACCGGCACATGCTTGCCACTGCTCCTTACTTCGGCCTGACCGGCAGGTCCGTATCGGCTGTCAAACAGGATCGGGAGACCCGGGGGATCCGCACTTAGGCAATCGCAAGTGCTTGAATCTGTTGGAGGGCAGCCGTGATCGCCGGAGGCGGGCACGCCGGGAAAGTTTGAAACGTGTCCGGACTGGGGAGCCAAACCCTCCGCTGGCGGACGCCGCCCGGCGAGTTGGGCGGTCTGCTCACCGCGTGTGCCGCGCTGACCCGGCGAGCGGCCCGGCGTTGCCGGTCGGGGGGCATGCGGCATTTCAACTCAAGCGGGAGCCGGGGTGCGGACGTCCGGCACTCCTTGGAGTACACTCGACTTTGGGTACTCAAATGATCGGGAAGAGACTGATCCATCCTGGATCTGCGTCCGTACCGTGGACGCATTAAGTTCGGGAATCCGTTAAGACGAGAAAAGGAGAGGCAAATGAAGTTTCTGGTAGTGCTAACAATATTATTCACCTTGGCGGCCACTTTCCTGCTGATCGCAGCGGGCGCGGTGTCAGGTGTCACCTACGTGGACCGTGACAAAGTGGCTGCCGCCATCGGCAAGGGCGGCACTCTGGTCACTGCACCGGACCTCACGGTCATGGGTAGCCACCGCGATGCCGCCGGGCGAGTCGAAGTGCATGATAAAGAGACGGATGTCATCTACATGGTTGACGGCGAAGCGACCTTCGTAACAGGCGGAACCGTGGTGGGTCTGACCAAGTCGAAACCCGGTCAGTCTCTGGGATCGGAAATACAGGACGGCGAAACTCACCATCTGAGTAAGGGAGACGTGATCGTGGTTCCGGCGGGTATTCCCCATTGGTTCAAAGAAGTTCACCCATCGGTTAGCTACTTCGTAGTCAAGGTGATCAAGCAGTAGCCGGCGTCGAGGCCCCCATTTTCGGAGACTGTGCCAGCCGATCCGAAAAAGCATACGGCAAGAGTCGGGCATGCGGCGTTTTCACCCGCCGGCCGATGCATCGTCAACGTAACCAGTTTTCGTTTAGACGAGACGGCCCGGGTGTGGAACGCGGCTTTAGCGCCGCCAGCCTGCTGCCGCGGTCGGTCAGTGCCGAACTAACCGGCGGAACAATCATGCACCCGGTGGGACTCGGTGCAAAAGGGTCGCGAAAGCTCTCCCCTCTTGGCGGCGAAACGAACTGCATGCCCTGGAACACGCGCCGGACGGCAGCCAAATAGGACCGGAGAACAGCTACCGATGGGTCACCGATACCCGGCACTGGTTGATGCCGGATGCCGCCAGGCATTCCTCTCGAAGATCTGCCGGGAAGCCGCGGATTGCATGTCGATCGGAAATCGTCGAGTGGATGCGGAAGCGCGGCGCGCCACAGGGGCGGTGAATGCCCAAAGCGCGTGGAAGATTGTCCAAAGGCATCCACGTCCTTGAGCCGGTGGTGCGATGCACCTCTCATATCGCGTCCGCGAAGTTGGTCAAACCGGCGCGAGAAGTTCTGTCCGATACCCCTGCCCAATATTGGTAGTGCGCAGCCGTGGGCCACGCAAAACGCGGGAGGCAAGAATCCTCGGCGACTTCCGGCCACCTATACCAAAGGTGGATTTCCTCGGCCTTGCGGTGCGATATAATCCGGCACATTGGAGACGCCATGGGCCTCGTTTCGGTAGGAGCCGCCCGGGAGGGTCGAATTCGGTGGAATGTGCCGATGTTTCCACTCCCCACGTTTAGAGCCAGGCCTCCGTGAATTGTTGAGGGGCAACATGAGATTCCACGTTTTGACAACGCTCCGCGCCGTTAGTTCGGATCTTAACCGGGTTGGGGGGCTACGCAATTGGAACTAGCACGAGATGTTCAACGCCAACACCTGCGATCCGCCCAACGCCAGTCACCCGTGGAAGAACGTTGTGACCCCGGACGTGCCGCACAACTGTAATGGATGGTTATGACTATTTATCGAAGCATCTTAGCGGTCCTTTTGGTAACCGCCGCGGGCCGGACACAAGGCCCTCAGGCGGGGCCTGTAACTCCCGACCAGCAGCCTGAAACCCAGGCTCTGGCAACGGCGGCGCGCAATCTGTCGCGCAATACCACGGCCTCGGACGAGATCAAGGCGCAAGCCGAAAAGCTGATCGGCGACGCCGAGACATTGCAGACCGGCGGACAAAACGGCGAGATGCGCCGGAAACTAGCGAACGCGATTACCTTACTCAACGGCCGACCTTGGGACCAGAAAGCGGAATTGGCCTGGTCGCTCGCATTGCGTGTCGACAACCAGGTGGCCGACTCGTCCCTGCCACTGATCGCGCGGGTTTCGCAGTTTTACGCGGTTCCCTTCAAACCGGTGCACGGTCTGCAATTGAGGGCCACCCTGGTGCTGCCGGCAACCGAAAAGACGGGCGACCCGGTTGTCCGGCAAGCCGGCGCGTTTCCCATTGCGGCCATGAATTTCGCTTCCGAACCGTTCGGATTCGACGCCAACTTGGAAGGAGCCGCCGACGGAGCATACACCCTCAAGACGGAACTGATGGATGGCGATGAACTGATCGCGACGCTGGAGCGGCCCCTTCAGGTGATTCATGGCATCGTTTCCGACCGCGCGAATATCGAACGCCGCCTGGCCAGGATTCAGGCACACGACAGTACCAAGGCCAGCATCCGCTATCCGTACATTCTGGCCACCACGGTCAACACGGGACGGCGCCATCTGAATCAAGCGGATTTTGGAATCCCTTTCGATCCTCACCCGGTGCCCTACGATTTCACCCAAGCCGTTCACTACTCCGCCGGCCTGCTCAAAGCGCTGGAATCCGGCAAAGACCCGCTGTGGCAGGCCAAGGGCGACCACGCGCGGCACTACTGGTTTGAAGAGACCCATGAGACGATGCCCTACCGCGTATATGTACCGCAAAGATGGGATGGGCGGTCGAAGCTTCCCATGGTCTTGGTATTGCACGGTTCCACCCGTGACGAGAACTTCTATTTCGATCGGGACGGCGGGATTCTGGCCAAGCAGGCCGAACAGCACGGCTACCTGGTGGTCTGCCCGCTCGGATTCAGGCCCAGCGCCGATTGGGGGTCGGCTCAAATGGCATCCGGGAACCCGGTCGCGGCCGGCCAAGACGGGCGGGGAGCGGCTGGTCGGGGAAATCCTGGCGCTGCGGGCCGGGGCGGGCGTGGAGTCGGCGGTCAGGGGAACTCGGCCCGAATGCAGGAGAACGAGTGGAGCGAGAAGGACGCGCTCAACGTGCTCGAACTGGTGCGCAAAGAGTACCCGATCGACGCTTCGCGCATCTATTTGTTCGGCCACTCCCGGGGCGGCGCCGGCGCCTGGTTCCTGGCTCAGAAATATCCCGAGTGGTGGGCCGCCATGGCAAACAGCGCCGCCGGAATCGGCTCGAATGGATATCAGAGCGTTCCTTATGAAAGGCTGAAAGGCCTCCCGTTCATGATCGCAGTGGGCGACCAGGACCCGGCGTTGAATGCGACCCGCCTCAGCGTCAAGCTGGCCAGGGAGCACGGGCTGGATCCGGTATACATGGAGGTGCCTGGGGCGACCCACGAGACCATCGTGGCCATCGAAGAGCCGCAAGTTTTCGATTTCTTCGACAAGCACCGCCGCCAGTAACGGATACGACCGGCAAGTCGCCATAACTGAAGAAACAGGAGGGCAACTTCCCGCCGGGTGCGCGACACGGAGGGGCAAATACCCAGCCGCGACGATCCGCGCCGTTTTCTCGATCGGCGCCTTCGCGAAGTGCAGCCGCCGGCCGCGTGAAGCGCATCGGCCATAATTGGGCCCACCATTCGCCGCCCATTCGGCTTAAGCTGGAGTCATGGTCATGGCCGGGCGCCGTAAGTCGATCGCGTTTTATATTGCCTTTGGCATTGGTCTGGTCTCGGTCACCCTGGTCCTGTATGTCGGCTGGGTCCTGCTGAATTGGCAGCATGGAGAAGTGCTGCTGATTCTGGGCATCCTGCTGCTCGTCATCATTATTAGCGGCGTGATCCTGAACACCATCTCGCTGGTGCGTGAAATCCACGTCAACGAACAGAAAGACGCTTTCATCAACGCCGTGACGCACGAACTGAAAACGCCCGTGGCCTCCATCCGCTTGTACCTGGAGACCCTGCAGACCCGCCTCGTGGACGAAGAGAAGCGCAAAGAGTTTTACGGCATTATGCTGGACGATAGCGACCGGCTGCTGGCCACCATCGAGCAGATCCTGCGCACCGGCCGCATGGGCGCCACCGGCCGCAAACTCAACCTCGTGCGTATCGATCTCGGCAGCCTGGTGGAGGAATGCATGGCTCGCACGCGCGCCATCCACTCCATCCCTCCGGAATCGCTCACCTTCCGCCCCGGGCCGGCGGTCGGCATCCTGGCCGACCTGGAAGAGGTGCGCGCGGCCGTCTCCAATCTGATCGAAAATGCCGTCAAATACTCCGGCAAGGACGTCAACGTGCGTGTGGAAACCGAGCAGGTGGATGGCTACGTCCTCATGCGCGTGAAAGATGCCGGCGTGGGGATTCCGAAAACCGAACTCAAGCGAGTCTTCAAACGCTTCCACCGCGTGCCCGGCGTCCTGACGTCGCGCGTGAAAGGCACCGGCCTGGGCTTGTACATTGTCCGCTCGGTGGCCAAGCGGCACGGCGGACGCGCCTGGGCCGAGAGTGAGGGCGCGGGCCGGGGAAGCACTTTCTTCCTGCAACTGCCGGTGGCCAAATGACCCGGATCCTGATCGTGGAAGACGAACAGCACATCGCCGACGGCCTGCGCTTCAATCTGGAGGCGGAAGGTTACCAGGTGCAAGTGGTGGAGACCGGCGAAGCCGCGCTAGACCTTCTAGAGGCGCCCGCGGCGCCCTTCGACGTAGTAGTGCTCGACGTGATGCTGCCCGGCAAAGACGGCTTTGAGGTGATGTCGGAACTGCGGCAGGCCGGCCAGTTCGTTCCCACCCTGATGCTGACGGCCCGCGGCCATCCCGAAGACATCCTGAAGGGCTTCGCCGCCGGCGCGGACGATTACCTTACCAAGCCCTTCGAACTGGCCATTCTGATCGCCCACCTCCGCGGTCTGCTGCGCCGCCGCGACTGGCTGCGCGCTTCGTTGAACCATACGGTCGCCAAACCCGAGCCCACCGACACCTTCACGTTCGGCGACAAGTCGGTGCACTTCGACCTGCTGGAACTGCGGGTGCGCGACAAGGTTTTCCCGCTGACCTTGATGGAGGCCAACCTGCTTCGCTATCTGATCCGGCACGAGGGCCATCCGGTGTCGCGCAAGGCCATGCTGGAAGAGGTGTGGGGTCTGCGCGAAGACACCGACACGCGCGCCATCGATAACTTCATGGTGCGCTTGCGCCGATATATCGAGGACGAGCCGGTGCGGCCGCGCCATCTGCTTACCGTCCGCGGCGTAGGCTACCGGTTTGAGGCGGCGCCACCGGCCGCTTAGTCCCTCGTGTCAGAAGTTCGCTAATGTATTCTTGTCCCCGAGGCACGAATAAGTTACCGTACTTGCGAAAATGGTGTACTTAGTATCGCGCTGGAGAATTGCCAAACTCCAGGGCCGGCCGTAAGCCCTCCGAGAAGGGACCTGTCCAATGCCACTTACTTTTCCCACGGCCGGGATTCTGCATTTGTTGTGGGGGGGGAAAATCATGCCGGCAACCGCCTTTTAGGCGGCATTTCGGGCTGCCGGCGAGTGTTCGTGCCCCGAAAGAAGCCGGCTAAAAGCCGACTGGGGCCACGATTGGCAGTCCCACAACTTATGCAAACATTCCCAGATCGACAAAAGTAAGTGGCGGACTTACCTGCCGATCCATCCGCGGACCGCTTGGGAGTACCACGAGGCCCGGCCCGATTCCCGCGCCGCAACGTCCGCCAACTCGCGCGGGTCGCTCTCCATGTCGAACAACTTCCGGCGCCGCGACTCCATCTCGTAGGTGAACTTCCACCGGCCATCGCGCAGCCCCAGAATCCCCAGCGAGTAGTCCGTAAAGAAGAGCGCCATCCGCGGTGTGCCGTCGAGCAGCGAATGGCCCCGATAGGCCGCCGGAACCGGCATTCCCAGCAGATCGAGCAGGGTCGGAGCCGCATCCACCAGACTGACCACTTTTCGTGCGCGCAACAGGCCTAGCTCCGGCGGCCATCTGCGGTTGTCCGGGCAATATGAGGACGGCTGGTTCTTCGGCTATACGCTGGTCACCGTGAACGGCGCCGGCGTCACATTCGAGATCGAGGAACTGAGCGCGCCCTACGGCAAGGGCCGCGTCAACAGCCTCGCGGATTGGGGGCTGACCGGCTTGGCGGTCCGCCAGTGATAGTTGACTCAGTCAAGTATTTGATAAACTGGCTGCATGCCGGTCTCCGAAGAGAAGATCCAATTGGTGCGCCGTTTCAACCGCTTCTACACCCGCCGGATCGGCCTGTTGCGCGAGGGGCTGTTGGATACGCCCTTCTCTTTGACACAGGCTCGCGTGCTCTTTGAAATTGCCCACGAGCCGGGGACCCGCTCGGCGAGCCTCGCCGCCGGACTGGGCCTTGACCCGGCCTACCTCAGCCGTCTGCTCGAAAGCTTCGAACGCCGCAAACTCGTGAAGCGATCGCAGTCCAAGGAAGATCGGCGCGTGAATCAGCTTCGCCTTACGTCCCAAGGCCGCACAGCCTTCGCACGCCTGGACGCACGTTCGCGCGCCGAGGTCGGCGAGATGCTGGCGAGCCTGAACGGCGGCCGGCAGCGGCAACTCACCGATGCCATGGCCACCATTCAACAGGTGCTCGACCCGCCGGCCCCAGCCGCCAAAACCGTCACCCTGCGCCCCCACGGTGTGGGCGATATCGGATGGGTGGTGGCGCGCCACGGCGAATTGTATGCGCGGGAATACGGCTGGGATTCCACCTTCGAGGGCCTGGTGGCGGAGATCGCCGGCAGATTCCTGACGCACTTCGACGCCGCGCGCGAGCGCTGCTGGATTGCGGAAATCGATGGCGACCGGGTCGGCTGCGTCTTTCTGGTAAAACAATCGGCCACCGTGGCGAAGCTCCGTTTACTGCTGGTGGAACCGTCGGCGCGCGGGCTCGCGATCGGCGCCCGGCTGGTCGACGAATGCATCGCCTTCGCCCGGCAGGCCGGTTATCGCAAGCTGACCCTGTGGACCAACGACGTGTTGCACGCCGCGCGCCGCATCTACCAGCGATCCGGCTTCCGCCTCGTCAAGCAGGGCCCGCATCACGCCTTTGGGCACGATCTGGTGGAGCAGGTTTGGGACTTGAAGCTGTAGCCTCGCTTCACCGCCAAGGTCCCGCCTAATTCCCGATCGGTTTCTCCACGCGATCGATGGCCATAATCTCCACCGGCCCTTTTTGTTTCTCCAGCTTCAGTCCCAACTGCTGGCGAATAGCTTCGAAATTCGACGGACCCGAAGTATCGATCGCCTGACCATTGATGTGCGCCTCCGGGGAAATGTTCGGTGGCAGCGGCGACGCGGTGCATGATCCTTCGATTCTATTTCAAAAACTCCCCCACCGCTTTCAGATACAGCCCCGGCTGATCCACGAACGTCATATGCCCGCTCTGCGGCAGAATCACCAGCTTCGATCCCGCGATCTTCTGCTGCATCTCCTTCGATTGCACCGGGTCGCATTCATCGTGGTCGCCCGCCGTAATCAATGTCGGCACCGCGATCGTCTTCAGCTTGTCGCCATACTCCACCGACTTCAAGTTGCCGTCGATCACGAACTCGCCATGCGAGCCCCACATCTCGCGGTAGAGGTCCCAGGACATCGCGCCGCTGGCAACCGGATCGTAATTGGCGTCCGGCCGTCTCTGATAAAGGTACGGGAAATACCCATCGCCCCACGCCGCCACCATATAATCGGCCGTATAGCGGCCCTTTTCCCACGGCTTGCCCTTGCCATACAGCCCGTCTTTCTCGAGCGCCGCGATCCTCCGGCGCGTCTCCGGGTCCATGGCCGCCAGTTCCTTCTGAAACACCCGGTTCATTTCCGACGTGCTGTAGAACGTGCTGCAGAGAATCAAGTGCGTGAGATTCTTCTGATACTTCAGCGCATACGCCTGGGCCAGCACGCCGCCGTACGAGTGTCCCAGCAGGCTGATTTTGCCCAGTTTCAGGCCTTGCCGCACGGCCTCCACATCCTCCACCATGTTCTCCACGGTGTAGCCGCCCGGGTCCTCCAGTTTTTCCGATTTGCCCGAGCCGCGCTCGTCGATGAAGATCAGCCGGTTATGCCGCGCCAGCGGCAGCAGGTACGGCAGGAAATAATCGTGCGACGCCCCCGGCCCGCCATGCACGATCATGAGCGGCGCGCCGCGTCCCACCGCCGCATAATAAATCAGGACCCCGTGCGCATCCACGAAGCCCTCTTCCATTTCATAGTTATTCGGTTCCTGCGCCACACAAACGCCGGCCAGCAACAATGCGGAGATTAGAAGTTTCATTCCGATTTCCCTCTTATAAATAAAGTCCGAAAAGAGTTCATCCGTGGCCATTCCTGTGTTGGCCTTTTCCCGCGGCCGTTAGTGCAATCCCGCCGCGCCCTTCACCGAGTCCAGCAGCTTCGCCGGATCGTACCCCGCGCCATCCTTAAACACCAGCTTGATGCGACGAATGGCGGCGATGCCGGCCGCCGGATTGCCGTCGATCACCACCAGGTCGGCCTGCTTACCCGCGGCCACGCTGCCAATGCGATCCAGTTCCCCGAGAAATTTGGCGCCGTTATACGTGGCGATCTGAATGGCTTGCACCGGCGAAAATCCGCCTTCCACCAGCAGCTCGATATTGCGCTGATCGGCGAACCCCGCCAGCGCTCCGCCGTTGCCCGTGGGGTCGGCGCCGGCCATCAGCAGACCGCCGGCCTTCACGAAGGCGTATTCGAATTCCAGTTCCTTCTTCAGTTCCGCGAAGGCGGGCGAATCGGGCCCACCCCTCGCCCGCGCGCGCGATTCCAGATAGCTGAGCGCAGCCTCGGGCGTCACTGCATCCAGGAAGCGCTGCTCCAGCGGCGGACGGTTGCCGTCGAAAGCTTCGAACACGGCCAGCGTCGAAGTGATGGCCACGTTATGCGCCACCAGGTCGGCAATCATATCGAGCACCGGGCCGCTGCTCAGGTCCAGCCGCGCGATCTCCGCCCGCGACGCGTTCGGACACACGTCCGGCTGCTTGCCGGCGTGAAACTCGGTATCCACCAGCAGGCCATGCTCCAGGTTGTCGATGCCGATGGCGGCGGCTTCCCGGAACCCGATGGAGCACAAATGGCCGGTCACCTTGATGCCGTGTTTGTGAGCCGCGTCCACCGCCGCCTTGAGCTCCGCGTGCGAGATGTTCATGTACGCCTTGAATGACGTGACACCTTCCGCCGCCCAATATTCCACCGTGCGCACCGCATCGTCCGGCCCGGTGAGCTCGTGCATCTGCGGTCCGATGGCGCCGCGGCCTTCCAGGTACGGCCCGGTAATCCACATTTTCGGACCCGGCATATGCCCCGCGTCGATGGCCTTTTTGATGCTGAGGTCGGTGTATGGCTCCAGGCTCCCGCCGGTGCGCGCGGTAGTCACTCCGCTCGCCAAGTACAGGCGCGGGAAGCTGAAGGCTTGCTCGTTGTAGGTGGGGATGCCGTTGCCCGAATTATAAAACAGGTGTTCGTGCATCCCCACGATTCCCGGAATCACCGTATTGCCGGTGAGATCCATGGTCTGCGCGCCGGAGGGCGCGGGAGTGCTGGCAGCCGGTCCTACGGCGGCGATCTTGCCGTGGTCGATGACCAGCGTTTGATCTTCGCGCGGCGCCGTGCCGGTGCCGTCGATGACGCGCACGTGCAGCAGCGCCACCACCGGCGCACTGACGGTAATAAACGGCGCGGTGCCGGGGGTGAGCCGGTTTTGCGCCATCGCCACGCCGGCAAAAAGAAGAATCCGAAGGAGCTTCATTCGGGACAATTATACAGTGCCAGCGCGCTCCCGCTTATTCGAACTCCCCTTCCACCTGTGGCAGAACGTCATGGTCGCGCGCCATCCACACATACAATCTGGGCAACAGGAAGATGCTCATCGCCACATCCGAGATCAGCCCGCCCACGATCACAATCGCGAACGGCCGTTGTGAGTCGGAGCCGATTTCATGCGACAGCGCGGCAGGCAGCAACCCCAGCGTCGCCACTATAACAGCCGCGCATTTCAATCGGGACATCAAGCGACCAGAAAACACCGGAAATTCGGCCATTTTGCGGGTATTATATGTCCCTTTACTTATGCGCGTCTGTTATAGCATGGTCATCATGATGGGACGCAGCCGCAACACCGCCCCCTCGACGGCGGAGTCTTCGATTCGAGGCGCTGCGCGCGCCGCTGATTGATGTATTCCAGCATGATCGCGCCGGTCTGCACCGAGACGCCGAATAGCGCCAGAAAACCGACGCCCGAAGAGACGCTGAAATTGGTGTGTGTCTCCTCCAGCGCAAGCATCGCGTTGACCAGAATCAGAGTCGCCCATTTCAGCGGCCGGAACATCATGTATGGAATCGGAACAATCGGCAGGACGGTCATCCGCACGATGTAGAGCAGGCGCTCTGATGCTCGCCCTCCCAGTCGATGTGGTACCTGCGCGGCAACTGGACGTTCGCGCGTCGACCTTTTTGATCGATTCATCTACCGCGCCGCCCAGGTCCCGTCCGCGCACGCTGTACTTGGCGGCTGTATACCGTTGGTTTCCCTCGCGGTAAATTTCCGAAGCGCCATGGCCAATGGACGTGACCGGGACCTCTCGGGATCAATCGCGCCGAAAATGCGGTTTGCCGCGCCAAGCGCGTTAAGCGTGCCGTAGTTCCCTGACGACGAGCGGGCGACTGCGGAAGTCATTCACCGCAAAGACTCCAGGGGCGATACTAGGTTACAATACGCGTCGTGATATCTGCGGGGCAAGGACCAAACAGCGTTTCGCTTCATGGTCGCTCCGACGACGAAAGAGGTTATCGCACATGGTGAAGCTAATTATAATCGACCTGGTCCGGCAGCTCGATGAGGGCGACATCGCTCTGCCAAACATGCAGCGCGATTACGTCTGGAAGCCCCTGAAAGTTGAGAGACTCCTTGACTCGCTGTATAAGGGCTGGCCTGTGGGAAGCTTTTGCCTCTGGCGCCCTAGCAAGAAGCAGCCCACGAAGGACCATCATCTGAAGAAACCAGTCTCCGGCGACCCAGTGACGTATCTCCTAGACGGCCAGCAGCGGCTGGCTAGCCTTTCCAGGGCGATCCAGGATGATGCCGCTGACGTGCTCCTTCCGCAACCGGGCAGGAGGGAGAGTCGGCCGATGAGTTGGCGTGGCTTTTTCAACGTAGCCAAAGAAAAAGATGGTTTTGTCCTGAAAGGCCATAAAAAGGGCGATGAGAGGAGGATTGAACGAATGGATCCTCAGCTGATTGCCCTCAGTGATCTCATCCAAACGGATGACCACGACGGGCTGCGAGTGATGTCTAACATCACGGAGGCCGTACGCCGCCTTGTCGAGTACGGTGACATTGCCGACACGGACGCCGAGAAGGACAAGATCCGCACGAAACTGCAACGTGTAAGGTCAATGCTCGGTGCCGATGTGCTCTGCCAGGAGATCGAAACCGCCAAGCTCGCGTCCGCCGATTCTGAAGAGGTCGATGTGGCGATCGAGATCTTCAGGCGACTCAACAGCGGCGGGGTGAACCTCGGCACGACAGATGTGGCGGCCGCGCAACTAGCACAGGAGGCGACGGCCTCGATTCTCGGGCCGATGCGTGACTTTGCCAGACAGCGGACCTGCGTTGCCCTGGGCTTCAACTTCGCCTTCTTGGCACGCGCGCTTGCGACCATTCGTCGTGGAACCGCACGTGTCTCGACGCTGCCCAAGAATTGGGCGGCTGGCTCGCCCGCTATTGAAGAAAGCTGGGCGGATACCGAGAAAGCCCTTGGCGCCTCGATCGACATGCTGCAGCGGATGGGGTGGACCAACCGCCGCTGGCTACCGTCAACCAGCGCGTTGCTACCCGTGGCCTACTTCGCGAATCAGAAGGGAGGTCGCATTTCGAAGGATGACGAACGCGAGGTAGTGCGTTTCCTATGTCTGTCGGCTTGGGCTGGCGCATTCAGCAAATCCTCTGAAACAGCCATTGACCAGTACCTGCGCCACCTTGCCAAGGCCGGCCCTGGCCGTTCCGCAGAGGTCTTGACGGAGCCGATACCCAGGTCGCGCCTCCGGAAAGTGGGGCAAGACGACATCTTCCTCGAACACAAGATGGCGGGCACTCTCATGCAGATCTATTTGGCCTACCTGGTCGCCAAGCAAACTCACAGCTGGCCGAGCGGAGAGCTCTTGGCAGGTGCGTGCAAGATGGCAGATGGGAAGGGGGGCATCGAAGCCCACCACATTTTTCCGCGGAAATTCGTCGAGCGCATTAAGATGAAAGCGGATTTCGACGTGAACACCATGGGTAACTACGCCATCCTCACCCAAGCGGACAACGCGGCTCTCGGCGACGAAGACCCCAAGGTGGCGTATGGTAAGTTGACCAGCGACCAGAAGCGCTGCGCCAGGGAACAGTTCATTCCTTTTGGGGATGAGGAGGCTCTGCTCCCCGATGCCTACGATGCATTCATCAAGCGGCGCGCCAGAGATGTCGCAAAGGCCCTGAACGAGTTCTTGGCCTTGTGATCGGCTGTCGGTAGCGATCCTTCGTGCCGAAGGAAACCGGAGCCGCACGGGTAGTCTCCGGTAACCTTCGGCGACTCGTCCAGCGGCGCGCCGGTCACGCCCGAAGCCTTGAAACAGTTTCGGCAATTGGCGCCAGAGCAACGGGAAATAGTGACGACTCCACCGAGGCATACACTTGTAATATGCCGAGACAAGGAGCAGGCGATCGAAAACAGCGTTTGCAGACCCGTGGTTCCAAATTGGCCGGAACGGCCTGGCTCGCCCCGCTCGCTTGGCAGGGCGCAACGGCCTCGCAGGACTTCCTAACCTTGGTGGCCCGCCTCTTCGAGTTGTCAAAAAGGTCAGCAGCCAAGGCGGTCGACGGCAATAGTTCATGGTACACCTACGCGGGGCTGCCCATGCTCCTGGCCGCATTGCAGGCCCTGGTGGTGGAGTATGAATATCTGTTGAATCCCACGGGACGTCTTGCCCCGCCTGACATCAATAGTCCCGAGTTCGTCCGTCGTTACGGAATCCCAGATCCCCTTCTCGACGACTTCAACGACTCGATCGAGCTTCGAAATGAAATCATCCACCCGGCACATGTCCCCACGGGGACGCCGGACAACTGGCCTGCCTACCTAAGGCGAGTAAAGGACCTTGGACTTCTGAGTACCACGGGAAGATCCGATGGCGACTATGCACTCCTCGACCAAATTGCATCCCATCGCCTTTTCGAATGGGCTATCACCGTGGTTCGATCTCTTTACAGACTGGTCATCATGAGCGACCCCCGGCGAGCGCCGAGCTTCATGGGGTTCTACAAAATGTTCGAGAGCGAATGGTTCAAGTCGCTGCCGGACGGCCTCCTTTGGTAGGTGGTCGTTCAACAAAGGAGCCATTGGCCCATTGGCCGTCCGAGAGTCCTGGTAAACGCCGATGCCGGCACGCGGCGGTTCCGGTCCCAAGGTCCGATTGATCTCGCGGGTGACCGGTTCGGCGCCTGACGGCACTCAGAGCAGATCTGCGAATTGCGTCACCGTCATCCCTGCTGCCCGGATCAAGGAACGAGGCGTACCCGGAGCCAATTCACGGTGCTGAGGTACGGACAGGCTAGCTGGATTTCCAGGCTTGATCAGGATCACGTGACTCCCGCGCTGCCGGTCTATGACCCATCCTGCCATCTCGAAGACTCGGACTGCTCGCTCCCCGGAAACGGAAGGCGACCCAGCCATCAAACAGGAACCTCGACGTCGCGGACCGCGATGGTCAGAGGCATCCGGTTCGCCGACCGCGATTCGAGGCAACCTGCGATCGCTTCCCGGATGTTCTCCAGGGCCTCCGCTTCCGTTCGTCCCTGCGATATGCATCCGGGGATCGCTGGGCACTCGGCGACGATTACGCCGGTCTCATCCGGCTCCAACGTAACGAGAAGCTTCATACTTGGATCTTATAAGGGTTGGCGTCGTTCCGCAAATTGGCGGGCCTCGGCGGTCGTTCGGCCCTCCGGCGCCTCCGAGGCCAACCAGTCCGCTTGAGGGCAGTTACCAGTCAGGCTGCCTGGAAATCGATAGATCCCGTAAACGGCCCCCGAAACAAATTCCTCCCGCCGTCCCCAGTCGCGGGAGTGGCTGGCGAACGAAGGCAAACCGTGCGGCCCTAGTCCCTCCGGCGCCGCGACACCATTAACCCCGGCGAAAGAACCTCGTCTAGCTTACCAACTTCTCGAACTGCGTGATCCGGACCTCTCGATCTTTGAACACCGCGCGGATTTCCAGCCGGCCGCCCAAAGCTTCAATGTATTCGGCCAGGGTGCTGACACAGATGTCGGACCGGTGCTCAATCTTCGAGACCTCTCCCTGATTGACGCCGAGGATTTCGCCGAGGTGCAACTGCGTCATCTCCTGCGCCTTTCGCAATTGATCGAGGGGCACAGCGGCCAGACTCTTCCGGAACCGTTTCTCAATCCTTCGCTGCCGGTCGGCCGGCATCGCTTCCAGCAATTCACGAAAATTACGAGTGGGCATTAGATACTTCCCTCCTTCCTGAGTTCAAGCAGGTGGCGTTCAAAAAGCCGATCCGCGATCGGCACAAACTTCTCGTACCAGCGGTCGTCGCCCGTCTTCTCGCCCCCAATCAAGAGGATTGCCGAGCGGAGCGGATTGAATGCGTAAAGCGTCCGCAGCGGCCTCCCCGCGCTCTGAGTCCGCAACTCGCGCATCTGCGGATAACGGGAGCTGCCAACTTTTGAGCTGTGCGGGAACCCCAGGGCAGGGCCAAATTCGACGAGGTGCCGAACGGAGTGCGCCAGATCATCCTGCTGATCCTCGGATAGGGCGCTCCACCAATCCCGGAATTCTTCGGTGAATTCGACTTCCCACGCCACACCAACAGTATGCCATATACGGAATACCCCCGCGTCGAGGACACTCCCGCATAATGCCGGCCACACCACTCCCGAATCCGCTTCCGGCAGCACATCGCCGTCGCGCCGGCCATCCACGCTTACAGCGTCGGCAGCGGGAAAATACTCATCGCCAGATCGGAGATCGGCCCGCCGGCGATCACAATCGCGAGCGGCCGCCGTGACCAATCCCTTATTCGAACTCCCCTTCCACTTGCGGCCGCTGTGGCGGATGGAATGCGAACCGAACCTGGTCGCTCACCACCGTGCCTTCCAGTTTCCAATGCTTGTCGCCGAAGACTCCCTCTAGCCGCCCTCCTGTATGCATAAAGCTGACCATGGGGGTGTCGACCTCTTTGCCGTTCTTATCGTGGTATTCGATTTGCCACGTCCCCGACAGGTTGATTTGCGCCGCCGCCGAAAAGGCTGCCAGCGCGCACACTACCACCGTATACAACAGCTTCCTCATTTGTTTTGTCCTCTCCGATTCCGGCGGCCTTAGCCGCCAAGCTTTTCGAGCCAGCGATGGTACAGCGATAGCAGCGCGAGCGAGTTCCCCAGCGCCCAGATCAGGCCGAAGAATATCGTGCCGCTCGATGCCAACGAGACTATGGGGATCACCAGGTTCCCCCTGGCGGCCTGTAGCGGCAGCGCGATCCGGAAGATCTCCGCCACCGCGTAGAACCAGATTTCGACCATCCCCAGCCACCGGTCTTCCCGCCAGGCGTCGGCCAACTGCAGCTCGAATGTCTCCGCCATTTCCTCTTCCCAACGCCGGCGGATCTCTCCGGGGTAGAGGCGCAACAGCAGACGATAGATTGCCGGACTCATGGTTTCACCTGCGCCGGTTTCCAGTGCATCGCCTTGGCCTTGCGCACCAGCGCCTCCACGCGCTCCAGTTCCGCATCGAGCAGCGCGCGGCCGCTTCTGCTGAGCCGGTAATAGCGGCGGCGGCTGTCGGTATCTTTGGCGCCGGAGACTTCCGCGATGAGATCCAGGTCCAGAAGCCGCTGCACGGTGGTGTACAGCGTCGCCGGACCCATGCGAAAGCTGTCGTCGGAGAGCTTCCGCGTTTCCTGCATGATGGCGTATCCGTGTTTCTCCCCGCCCGCGAGCGCGAAGAGGGTGAAGAAAACCGCCGGAGTCAGGGGCAATTCCAAAGCGCTCGTCATAGATCAGTTATAGATATATCACTAACTGATATAGATCCGCAAGAGAAAAATTCGCCCGCGTGCTACGGCAACCGGAAATTCACTTCCACTCTCTCCGACACCCTCACCGGCACGCCGCCCCGGGTGCCCGGCTGGTAACGCCACTGGTTCACGGCCTCGATAGCGCGTTGGTCGAGCCCCGGATCCAGGCTCTGCAGGATTCCCCGAACCGTTGCCCCGCCGGTCTGGTCCACCTCCACGAACAGCACTACCGTGCCCTCGATCTTGTCCTGGCGCGCCGCCTCGGTGTATTCGGGCTCCACGCTTGAGATCAGTGTGGGTGACGTGACGCCGTGGCCTACCGGATAGGCCCGATCGTCCGCCGGGACCATTGCCGGCGGGGAGAATCGAGCGACGTGGCTCTTGTGAGACACAGTGGAGACCAGCACGCCGCTCGCGGTCAAGAGTATGCCGAGCGCGACCAACCGGCGTCGCGACTGGTCGGGCACTTCCGGGCGCGGCACCGGATCGAGAATGCTCAGCGGCGGTTCGTCTATGTACTCTCTGCGGCGCGGCCTTTCGAGCATGGACGGGTCGTCTTCGAGCAGATGGAAGGACGGCGCTTCGATAAAGCGAGTGTCCGGCTCCGGCGGCGGGGGTTCCAGGGCCGGAGGTTCCAGCGCCGGCGATTCCAGCACCGGGGCGGCCGGCGCCGGAGGTTCCGGATCGAGCTGCCGCGCCGGAGGCGGCTCCACGGTCTCCGCCTTCGGACGGAGGGATGGCGCCTCGTTCGGGCCGGTGTCCGGTTCCCGCGGCGCGGGTTCGAGCTGCCGCGACGCGGACGGCTTCCCGGTCACCAAAGGCAGACGGAAGGATGGCGCCTCGAACGGGCCGGTGCCCGGTTCCCGCGGCACGGGTTCAAGCTGCCGCGCCAGAGGCGGCTCCCCAGTCTCCGCTGTCAAGGGCGCGGTTAGCCCCACAACACCTCGCGCCTCGTCGCGCGCCCGGCACGCGGCCTGCAGCCGGCTTTCGACGCCCGCCTCTACGGCTCCCGCTTCCCCCAGGGCGGTCCGATACGTGTCGATCGCTGCGTCGTACGAATTGGAAGCCAGTTGCCGATCTGCCGTCGCGATCAGATCCTCCAGGCGGCTCTTCATATTCACCTCACTCCAACGCCATCATCGCAGGCGCAGCCACGCCGAGCATGCGACGCACTCGCGCCGTCTCTTCGACCGGGCTGGTGCCGAAGAGCCGCTTGAACTCGCGGCTGAACTGCGAAGAGCTCTCGTACCCAACCCGCCCGGCGGCAATTCCCGCGCGCAGTCCCTCGTGCACCATCAACATCCGCGCTTTGTGCAGCCGGATGGTTTTCAGATATTGCAGCGGCGAAGTGGACGTCACCGCTTTGAAGTTCTGATGAAACGCCGACGCGCTCATCCCCGCCATCTCCGCCAGTTCTTCCACCGTCAGGTCGCGGGCGTACTCGGCGTGGATGCGCTGCACCGTCCGGTTTACCTGTCCGAAACGGCTATGCAAGGCGGCCGCCGCGCGCAACGCCCCGCCTTGCTCGCCGCACAGCACCCGATAGGTGATTTCACGAACGATTTGTGGCCCCAGAATCCGTGCTTCGGCGGGAATGGTGAGACACTCCAACAGCCGCACGGTGGTCTCGCTGAGTCGTGCATCCAATTTCGTGGAATAGATTCCCTGCGGAATGGCCGGCGTCGAGGAGCAGTGCGATCCCGCCATTTTCATCAGCAACTCGCCCAATACCCCGAGATCCACGCGGATCGATACCGCCAGCATGGGCAATTCCGGGCTCGCCTCGGTTTCGCATTCAAAGGGCAGCGGCACCGACAGCACCAGGTAATTGTGCGCGTCGTAGGTGTATACCCGGTCGCCCAGATAGCCGCGCTTTCGTCCCTGACCCACGATCACGATCCCCGGCTCGTAGAGCACTTGCATGCGCGGAATCGGCTTGCTGGCGCGCATCAGTTGCACCCCGTCCACCACCGTCGGCTGTATGCCTTCCTGGGTCGCGAGCGATCCGAGCAGGGTGGTCATTCGCCGGTTGGTGGTTTGCAGATCCGGTCGCGTCATGAACAGAAATGTAGCATGCTGGAGGTCGTTTCTAACACAGCCGTCGCTCCGATTGCAGGTTTAGGCAAATCATCGGGAGTTTTCGGCATTGAGCCCAAGGGCCCGTTCGGAGTCTAATAAAAGGGAAGGAGAACATTCATTCATGTCCGCGAGTACACAATCCTTATCCGCCACTGCTACCACCAAGACCGCCCGATCGTGGGCGGCACAGAGCGCCCAATCGGCGCTCGCGCCTTTCTCCATCGAGCGCCGCGAGCCGCTTGCCAGCGACGTCGCGATCGATATCCTCTATTGCGGTGTCTGCCACTCCGACCTCCATCAGGTGCGGAACGAATGGCACAATTCCATCTACCCCGTGGTGCCCGGCCACGAAATCGTCGGCCGCGTAGTGAAAGTGGGCGGCGCCGTGACGAAATTCAAGGTGGGCGATATCGCCGCCGTCGGCTGCATGGTCGATTCCTGCCGCACCTGCGCGAGTTGCCGGCGCGGGTTGGAGCAGTACTGCCTGAACTTCCCCACATTCACTTACAACGGGGCGGACAAACACCTCGGCGGACAGACTTTCGGCGGCTATTCGGAAAGCATCACGGTGGACGAGGCATTTACTCTGAAGGTTTCGCCCAAGCTGGATCTTGCCGCGACGGCTCCGCTGTTGTGCGCCGGCATCACGACTTATTCTCCGCTACGCCACTGGAAGGTTGGTCCCGGCCAGAAGGCCGGCGTGGTGGGGCTCGGCGGGCTGGGACACATGGGCGTCAAGTTCGCCCACGCCTTCGGGGCGCACGTGGTGCTGTTCACTACGTCGCCGGGGAAAGTCGACGACGGCCTGCGGTTGGGCGCGGATGAAGTGGTCATTTCGAAAGATGCGAACGAAATGAGCAAGCACGGCGGCAGCTTCGATTTCATCCTGGACTGCGTATCGGCCAGCCACGACATCAACGCCTATCTCAATCTGCTCAAAGTGGATGGTACGCTCACGCTGGTGGGCGCGCCGGAACATCCGCTGCCGGTAGCGGTATTCAGTCTGCTGATGGGGCGGCGCAGCTTCGCCGGCTCCGGCATTGGCGGCATCCAGGAGACCCAGGAGATGCTGGATTTCTGCGCCGAAAAGGGAATCGCGAGCGACATCGAAACGATCGACATCCAGCAGGTCAACGAAGCGTATGAGCGCCTTCTCAAGAGCGACGTGAAGTACCGCTTCGTGATCGATATGGCATCGCTCAAGAAGTAAGCGCAAAGCGGCAAGTCGAGCCTGCCCCACCGATGCGGCTGAGCGTGGTGGGGCAGGCTTATCATATCGGTCCCCAAAGAACGCTGAGAGGAGTCTCCCTACTTGATGTACCATCAAGTGATGGAAGGATGACCGATGGCGAGACAAGAACACGCAGGGTCCGAGACTACGCCAAGCAAAAAGACGGTGACGGTGCAACCTGGCTCAGATCATGAGCCGGGAATCGAATCCACTACTACCGCTATCCACGTTCCGAAGACCACATGGATTCTGCTACGTTCGGTGGCGTTCCACCGGGCGCAAGCGAACGGCGGAAGGGCATCGGTGAGCAAGTTGATTACTGAACTAGTGGAACGGCACCGTGCCGAACTCGAAAAAGAAACCACTCATCAATGATGAATCATCATTTGACATATAATCAATTGATGCGCTATCCTGTTATTCGACATGGGAACTTGCATCGGATACATCAGAGCGAGTAGCGAGGAACAAGCCGGGCACGGGGCGTCGCTGGAAGCCGAAAAAATCCGGGTCGGGGCTGTGGTGCAAGGCGTTGAACTTGCCGATCTAATCGTTGACGCCGCCGAGTCTGCCAAGTCGCTGGACGGGCCGGGCAGCGGCTCTTGAGTTTGGTCGAGGCACGGAAGGTGGACGGAATCTTCGTCGCAAAGCTCGACAGAATCACACGAAGCGTCAAAGATCTTGCGGAAACGCCTGGAAAGTTTTCAATCGTCGGAACGTATCGCTGGTGTCAGTGGCCGAGTCCCTGGACACAATCAGCCCAGCCGGAGGCCTTGTTGTCGACGTGATGATCTCCGCTTCTCAGTGGGGAGAGAAGCCATTGGCACTCGAACCAAAGAGGCCATGCAGTACAAAAAGTCGAAGGGTGAACGGGTGCGGATGCTGCCATACGGGTTCCAGCTTTCAGCGGATAATAAACACTTGGAACCGAACCCGTCTGAACAGCCTGTAGTCACTTTCATTCGGCGGCTGAGGAAAGCCGGCCGCACCCTTCGTGCTATTGCAGGTAAATTGAACAGACGCAAGATTAACCACCCGCGGAGGGAGTGCCTGGCTTCATGTTTACGTTGCTGGCGTGCTGAAAACAGGTGGTTTCGCGGAAGACAGCGTAGCGTGGCCGAAACGGAGCACGGGAAATGACAAACGCAAATCAGGCAACAGAGTCCGAAGCGTTGCGCCAGTTGGCATTTGAGTACCAGACGTTCAATGTTGGCCGTTCGTTGATCGTCCATGCCGATTGCCTTGAGTGGTTGAGCCGGATTCCGGCCAACACCATTCACGCTATCGTTACGGACCCCCCCTACGGCGTGAAGGAATACGACTTCGATCAGTTGAAGAAGCGAACCAACGGCAACGGTGGCATCTGGCGCATCCCGCCTGCCTTCGATGGCAACATCCGCGCTCCGCTCCCCCGTTTCACTGCCCTCAATCCGAAAGAACGGGAGACCTTGCGTCGATTCTTTGTTGAGTTTGGAAAAGTGGTTCTCCATGCCCTTCGTCCCGGCGGGCATATCTTCATCGCATCCAACGCATTCCTGTCACAGTTGGTGTTCACTGCGATGATTGAGAGCGGTCTGGAGTTTCGTAGCCAGTTGGTTCGTCTAGTCCGAACTCTCCGTGGTGGCGATCGTCCGAAGAATGCCGAAGAGGAGTTCCCCGGTGTCTCTTCCCTTCCTAGAGGGTGCTATGAACCTTGGGGAATTCTCCGCAAGCCAATCCCTTCGGGGATGAGGGTCAGCGATTGTCTACGGGAATTCCAGACCGGGGGACTGCGCCGAACGTCGGAAGAGAGTCCGTTTGAGGACGTGATCGACAGTGAGCGCACTCCCCGGCGTGAGCGAGACATTGCAGACCATCCAAGTCTGAAGCCGCAATCTCTGTTGCGCCAGCTTGTTCATGCGGCATTGCCGCTAGGCCGGGGAATCATCTGCGATCCATTCAGCGGTTCCGGGTCTACAGTAGCCGCTTGTGAAGCCGTGGGGGCATTAGGCATAGGCATCGAGCGGCACGCCGATTACTTTGAGATGAGCCGGGAAGCGGCTCCCAAGCTGGCGGGAATCCAAACAGCCTTCGCAAATCCGGGGCAACTGGCGTTAGAAATGCAATAGTAACCGCTATTCCTCATCGTCATCCATAGCGCCAGCGTTCTTCAGCCGAAGTGCTGGTTCCTTATAGATCCAGTTCGCAAGCATCTTCTGATATCCGGTGTTGGTGACGCTGGCCGTTATGGTGCGGCGGCTCGTTTCAGATCGACCAGCAAAGAGCCAATCGGATTTTCTTAGTTCGGCTCCGAGGACCATGCGGAATCTGAATGGCTTTGGTGGGACGCCCTTGCCCTCATCCACAGGACGGTTGCTATCAAAGACGAAGACTATGAGCCACGTATCTTCGGCGTTGTGTCCTTGCCATGATTTCAAGTACCGAGAGCCTTTGATCTCAATTCCCTGATTGCCGTGCTGACACATATCGTCCGTGAAACACTCGGCTGGAATGAGATCAGGGTGGCCGTTGTGATAGCGGTTCTTCACCACACTGGAACAGTGCTTTGGGATGGTGGAGCTCATGAACTCCCCGACGATGCTACTGAAATTCGCTGGCATGAGCATGGTCTCAAGTCGGGGAAGCCTGCGGGTCTGCATCTGCACGTTTATGAAGCCGAGAAAATCTATGAACTCTTGCATGGCCGCTCGGATGTTCTTGGAAGTGCATCCAAACGGGATCTTGGCTTTCGGGTTGAAACCGTCGGGATCAAGGGGCGACGGAATGCACGCCGCCTTTTCGAGCGCCGTGACAACCGCCTTCCGGTCTGAAACTGGCATAGTTGAACCCTCGATCGTATCAACATTGTAGTCTCAGGGAACGATCTGCTCAGCCGGCAAATCGAGCGTATCAAACAGATATAGCCATTCTTTGGATTTCGGCACTCGCGAAAAGTGACCCAGGTCTGTTCACGAAAGGCGACCCACCAAACCGGCGAAAAGGCGTCCGTTTGCCGGGCGCTACACGTATGCGGGATGAGGCACGGGGCCGCGCTGGAGCGCCCCGCCGAGGCAAAGATGGGACTTGCGCACCTTCGGCGTGGATGAAATCGCCTGGGAGATTTCCCTGGGGCAAGGCCTGTTCTTCGCGTGGGTCACTTGCAGGATCATCAGCCAGAGCCCCACACGCGGGTATAGATGCCCCGCCGAACTTTCATCGCTGCCTGTTTCTGCAAATATTGCACCAAGCCCGCGCTTACGATCTGTTGGTGGAGATTGAGGATGCTCCGGATTTGCCTCAATCCTCAAAACATAAAGGCGTCGGGACGTTTAGGCTGTATTGTTTGAGACAATCTCTTCAGAGGTCGTTGCTTGAATCGGATCCCATTGGACTCCACCATACTGGCTTGGGTCCGCTATCTGCCGGATCTACGCCTGCTTCAACTAGGGCTGTGCACCGGCAAAGACTACGAATATTTCGACGTACCCGGCCACATCTACTCGGGCCTCCTCGCCTCGGAATCGAAAGGGCGCTACTACAACCTCCAAATTCGCAATGAGTTCCGCTTCCAGCGGATCAAGAAAAGTACGGCCAGCTAGAAAACCAAGTGGCATTGGACACTAGCGCCGGCGCCACCTTTTGCCTAGTGGCCGGAGACCGCGATGGTCACGCCGGATTGGGCGGAGACGCCGCCAAACTTTACGGTCACCGGGACCAGGCCGGCGGTGAGTCCCGCGGGGATCGGCAAATTGATCTGCGTCAGCCCGGGAATCACGCCGGGCACGCCACCGCAATATTGGGGAGTGACGCTCTGGCCGCCGATGGTCACGGTCACGGGAAGGGCGCATGGCGCGAGGCCGGCGTACGGCTGGCCGTCCACACCGGCCGGGTTGGTGGGGCCGGTACCCGTCAGGTAGATCTCCACGAAATCGCCCGCGTTGGCCGGATGGGCCGCGGTGTTGTAGCTGTAAGCGCCGTTCTGGATGTTCACAGCGGCGGCCAACCCTTGTCCGGAGAGATTTGCCGTGAAGATACCGGGACTCGATTGCGCGATCGATACGGGGAACGACGAGGAATACTGGCCCTGGTATTGGATGAAGGCCAGCACCGTCGATCCGCTGACTTCGAAGGGCACCACGGCCGCCACCTGGGTGGCCGACGTGTAGAGAATCGGCGCCTGATAGGTGCCGAAGTAGACCGTTGTGCCGGCCAGGCTGGTGCTGTACTGGCCGTTCGCGCCGGGCTGGTTCACCACCAGACCGGCCGGGCCCATCATGCTGCCATAAAACACCACGACCTCACCGCCCGAGACCGGACCTACCTGGTTGCTGGCGGCATTCACCGCCCCGCCAATCGACAACTCGTAGCCGCCGAACGTCAGCAGGCGAATCGCGTTGTTAGCGGAATCGGCGACGTAGACGTTGCCGTTCGATGCCACCGCCAGCGCGACCGGAGCGCTCAGCATGCCGAACGGAGCCGAGCCGCCATCTCCGCTGTAGCCGCGGGTGCCGTTGCCGGCGATGGTGGCGATGAAGCCGGTGGGGTAGACCTTGCGAACACGGGCGCTGCCATCGGCGATATACAGGTTGCCCAGGGCATCCACGGCGAGGCCATTGGGGTTTCCCAGCGCCGCGGAAAGAGCCGGCCCGCCATCGCCCGCGGCGCCCGGGAGACCGTTCCCCACGATCGTCGAGACGATGCCGCCCGATACTTCGCGGACGACATTGTTGCCGGTGTCGGCGATGTATAGATTCCCGCTTGAATCCACCGCGACGCCGATGGGCGTGTTGAGCTGCGCATTGATGGCCGCGCCGCCATCGCCCGAATATCCGGAGAAACCAGTGCCGGCTACCGTGGTGATGGTACCGCCGGAAACTTTACGGACACGGTTATTGATGAAATCCGCGATGTACAAATTGTTGGAAGCGTCCAGCGCCAACCCGATGGGCACATTTAATTCCGCGCTGGTGGCCGCGGCGCCATCGCCGCCATAGCCGGCGGTGCCATTTCCGGCGACCGTGCTGATCGTGCCGCCGGAAATCTTACGGACACGCGCGTTCTGGGTATCGGAGACGTAGATATTGCCGCTCGAATCCACCGCGATCCCTTGCGGACCGTTGAATTGCGCGCTGGTAGCGGCGCCTCCATCGCCGCCGGAGCCGGCAGTGCCATTTCCGGCGATAGTGGCGATAACGCCGGCCGTGTTCACCTTGCGGACCACGTTATTGAAGGTGTCAGCGATATAGTAATTGCCCGACGAATCCACGGCCACGGCCTGCGGCGTATTGAGTTGCGCGGCGGTAGGCGGCCCGCCGTCGCCGGAATAGCTGAGAACGCCATTTCCGGCAATGGTGGAAATGGTAGTCCCGGAGACCTTGCGAATGCGGCGATTCAACGCATCGGCGATATAGATATTGCCCGACGAATCGACGGCCACGCCGGTGGGAAAGTTCAACTGCGCCTTCGTGGCCGCCGATCCATCGCCGCCGAAGCCGGCGGTTCCATTGCCAACGATGGTGTTGATGATGCTAGTGCTGACCGTGACCTCGCGGATCTTGCTGTCGCCGTTTTCGGCAAAGTAAATGTTGCCCTTCGAATCCAACGCCACCGCGTACGGCGTGACCAGACCCGCGCTGGTGGCGAGCCCGGTGTCGCCGGTGTCGCCGACGGTCGCGTTGCCGGCAACGGTGTTGATGATGCCGGTGCTGGCAGTCACTTCGCGGATGGCGGCATTAGCGGAATCGGCAATATAAATGTTGCCGGAGGAATCGACCCACACATCCGTGGGAGCGTGCAATTCCGCATTGATGGCGGGCAAGGTATCTCCCAGGAAGGCGCCATAGCTGTCACCCACGATGGTATTGATGATGCCGTTGGGGGTGACCTTGCGGATGATGTTGTCGCCGGTGTCGGCGATGTAGACGTTGCCGGAGGAATCCACGAACACGCCGCTGGGCAAACGCATCAGGGCATTGATCGCCAGGCCGCCGTCATTGAAGGTATTGGCGCCGCCCGGGCTGGTGGCTCCGGTGCCCGCGAAAGTGGAAATGATGCCCTGCGGATTCACTATGCGGACGCGGTTGTTCACGGAATCGCAGATGTAGAGGTTGCCGCTGGCGTCCAGCGCGAGCCCCTGGGGGGTATTCAATTGCGCCTGCAGCGAGGGCCCGCCGTCGCCGGAAAAGCCCGCACGGGAATTGCCCGCGACCACGGTGAGATTGCCGTTGGTATCGATCTTGAAGACGGCGTTGCCACTGGAGAAATAGATATTGTTCTTGCTATCGACGGTGACCCGGCTCGGTTGCCCGATGGAGGTGCTCACCGCCGAAACCGGCGTGGGGGGTGGCGCGCCCCCAGCGGCGGTGGTTATCGTATATTGCTGCGCTAACGCCAAAGAGCTGCCTGCCAGCAGCAAGATTCCACACAGCTTTCCAACCGGTCTCGACATTTACACTTCCAGTCCCAGGGTGTTTGAAGGATGAATAACCATAGTAAGACGTTTCGGCCCGCCAGAGGGGCCACCGGCAGTTCTAGGAAGCAACGACCTCCGCCACAGCGGTCAACGCCTGTGCGCAATCTTCACGGGTGATGTCGTAGTGGGTCACCGCGCGCACCTGTCGATCATTAATCGCATTCATTAGCACGCCGCTGCGTTTCAGCAGCACGCTAATGGCCGCGGGGGCGTGGCGGGTGCCGCTAGCGTCGAAGACCACGATGTTGGTAGCGACACTTTGCGGATCGATCAGGATTCCGGGTATGCGGGCCAGGCCCTCGGCCAGAAATTTGGCGTTGGCATGATCGGCGGCCAACTTTTTGGGGGAGTCTTCGAGGGCGACGAGGCAGGCGGCCGCCAGCACACCCACTTGCCGCATGCCGCCTCCCAGGCGTTTACGATAAAGGCGCCCTTTGGCGATGAGGTTGGCTGGTCCGGCCAGGATGGAGCCGGCCGGCGCTCCCAGACCCTTCGAGAGGCAGAACATCACCGTGTCGGCGGGCGCGCAGATTTCGCGCACGGGCAGGCCGGTGGCTTCGGCGGCGTTGAAGATGCGCGCGCCGTCCATGTGGACCTTCAGTCCGTACTCGTGCGCGCCGTCGCAGATCTCGTGGATGGTCTCCATGGGGTACACGTTGCCGCCCCACATGTTGTGGGTGTTCTCGATGGATACAAGTCCGGTAGGCGCCGAGAAAGGGTTGACCGGTTTGATGAGGCGCTTGACTTCGTCCCAGGAGAGAATTCCGTTGGCGGTGGGGATGGCGCGGATCACGCAGCCTGAGAACCAGGCGACCATGGACATCTCGTAATCGAGCAGGTGCGCGCGGGAATCGGCGATCACTTCCTGGCCATGTTCGGTGAGCAACTTCACGGCGATGGTGTTCCCCATGGTGCCGGTGGGGACGAAGAGCGCCGCCTGCTTGCCGGCGGCCTCGGCGGCCCGCTCTTCGAGGCGGTTTACGGTAGGATCCTCGGCGTACACGTCGTCGCCGACCTCGGCCTCCATCATGGCGCGCCGCATCTCGGGGGTGGGCTTGGTCACGGTGTCACTGCGCAGGTCGATGATTGTCATAGAGCGAGAAATTCCTGGAAGACCTCATTGGACAGCATCACGCCGCGGTTGGTGAGGCGGAGCATACCGCCCGCGGTTTCGAGCAGACCGGACGCCATCCCACGCTGGATGGGTTGATCGAAACGAACCCATTCTTCCACCGACGGCCGGATGCCGGCCATCAGGCGGAGCCCGACGAAGAAGCGCTCGTGGGGCAAGTCGCCGGGTTGGCCGGGGTCGCGGAGCGGCGGGGCATCGAGGTACTCGTCCACCGACTCGGGGTTCTGGCGGCGCGTGACGCCGTCGAAGGAATGGGCGTCGGCGCCGAAGCCCACGTAGGGCTCCAGCGTCCAATATTTGAGATTGTGGCGGGATTCGAAGCCGGGCCGCGCGAAGTTGGAAATTTCGTAGCGCGGAATGCCGAGGGCAGCCAGCCGCTCGACGGCGAATTCGTAGAAATCGGCAGTCTGATCGTCGTCTGGAGCGTCGGCGGCGCCGTAGCGGAGCCCGCCCAGGAGGCGCTCTTTGCCGAGGCGGCTATCTCCGTCGACCTCCAGCATGTAGACAGAGACGTGCGGCGGGGCGAGGCGTTCGATCCAGTCGAGCGATTCGCGCCAGCTCGCGGCGGTCTGGCCGGAGAGGCCGGCGATGAGGTCGAGATTGCAGTTGTCGATGCCGGCGTGGTGGAGCGTGGCGAGGTCGGCGGCGACGATGGCGGCGGTGTGCTTGCGGCCGGTGCGGCGGATCTCCTTTTCGACAAACGACTGGACGCCCAGGCTGGCCCGGTTGATCCCGAGGGAGGTCCAGGCGCGGGCTTTTTCCGGGGTGATGGTGCCGGGGGCGGCTTCGATGGTGGCTTCCCGCCAGGGGCGTCCGGGAAGAAAAGTGAGAAACGAAGCCAATTCGGCGGGAGGGAGGGAGCTCGGGGTTCCACCGCCCAGATAGACGGTTTCAGGTTGCCACTGCCAGGCGTGGGTGCGGATTTCGGCTGCGAGCGCGGGAAGGTAGCGCTCCTCCCGGGCGCGCGGAAAGACCCCCGACGCGAAATTGCAGTAGGTGCATTTCTGCGCGCAGAAGGGATAAGAGACGTAGACGCCGGGCACTTTCCCGATTGTAGCTGGCGGCGCGGAAAGAGGCGACATTGGGTTCGTGGTAGAAAGGGAAGGTTGTTTGGTTTCTTGAGGTTCGGGGGGAAATTGGCTTCGTTCGGTGAATTCTGTTCTTGGCATGGTCTGAGGGGAAGGGCGTTACAGGGGCCGGCGCCTCCCGCTTTAAGGAGTAGCATGCCGGTGGGCGGGAGCGGGGTGTCTGGCTGGCGGAGATGGTGGAAATAAAGGAAATGCCGGTCGAAAGTTTCTGTGACTCAGTTATTCCGGCCGCGGCTGCCGCTCGCGTGCCAGACGCTCGGCCAAGAACACCTTGAGCAAAGACTGGTACGGAACGTCGCGCCGGTTGGCCAGCACTTTGAGATCTTCGATCATGGAGACTGGGAGCCGCAGCGATATCGTCCTGAGAGACGGTTTGAGGTGAACGAGTTTCTTGCGTTGGGCCGATTGCCAATCCACGTACTCGGTGGAATCCGCCGTGGCCCAGAATTTCCTCTCCTCGTCCTCGCTTTTGAATTCAGGAAGTTTCTTCTTCATGTCTATGGTATGTCTCCGTCTCGTTCCGATTCATGTCCCTGGCCGAAATCACCCGGATCAGCTTCCGCCGGACGGTGAAGGCTACAAACAAGCGACGTCCGGCCCCGGTTTGGCCGAGGGCGTAGTGGGCTTTTCACTCTTCGTATGGCCAAGATTGTCGGCGTATGACGAGCGGCCCCCGAACGAAGACGTCCTCGGCTTCCCGCGGAGTCACGCGGCGCCGTTCCGAGTTCTTGTGGGTATTGGCGTCGTCCCACTCAAACCCGATGCAATTCTCCAACGGATCCGCCGCCATAATTTCAGTATACGACCACCATATACGTGCAGACCGGGGTTTCGCCCGCCGGGCAAGTTAGGGCGGCTCAATCCAGGGAGTGATTCAAAGCTCTCGGCCGACCGAAGAATTGACACGCAAAGACGCAGGGCACGCCAAGAAAACCAAACCTCGTTATGGGGCTTGATTTTCCGGGTTTCGGTACTCCCTTAGCGCCTTTTGGCGGGCCGCGGTGCAGGTGGTACGAGAGATGCGCCTTGCGCAAGCACTTGCTCAACGGCCTTCATAACCACCCGCGAACCGGTCTGCTGTGACAACATCGAGGTTACAAGCTGATTCAGGCTCACCCCCTCGCTCTTGGCCATTTGGGTCAACTGACGATGGAGACTTCGGGGCACACGCTGCACCCACTTTCCACTTGGCAGCGGTTCCTCCTCCTCTGGTTCAGGGATCTCTTCTCCGGCCTCCAGGCAATCCTCGATCCATAACTGTTTCATGTCCGCGAGGTTTGTTAGGGCTTCGGCCTCATTTCTGCCGTGGGCGACACACCCCTGGAGCTCCTCAATTCGCGCAATCACATCACCTTCGTCATCCCTGCGCAGAATCGTGGTATATGGAAGCGAAAAGTAATAAGCAAGGTCCTTGGTCGTATCAACAATTTTATTCATCGTACAAGCCCAGTTCCATCATCACGTTTAGGAATTGTTTCACGTATTCCGACTTTACCTGGCTACTTCCGGAGTGGTGACTGCACACCCCGAATTTCAATCGGTCTACGGTAAAGATCGTTTGATGTCCGTTGCTTTTGCTGCGAGTTCCGTAGCCATTCAGCGCCAGATTTCTCACAACCCATTCGATCTCGGATAGCCTGACACCCTTTGTGCGGTGGGCCATCTCCCGGATGTATTCCCGAATCTGCTTGAGTTCCGCCATCTCGTACTCATCTGTGCCATTCCGAAGGCCCTCCGCTCAGGATCAATACTTGATACTGCCTATAGTATCAGAATTGGGGAGCCGGTTCAAGCGTTAAAGCGGACAGATCCACTTGGACCTCTTGCTTGGCGAGGCGCAGTTGGGATCTCGCATGTCCGATACCCCAGCGGCCTCGGGCGCGGATTTCCGCTTGAAGCGCAACGCGATAGCGCTCTTCGAGGGCACGCGGAAAGGTTCCCGAGGCGAAATTGCGGTGGGTGCATTTCTGCGCACGGAAGGGATAAGAGACGTAGACGCCGCACACTTTCCCGATTGTGGCTGGCGGCGGGGAGGGAGGCGACATTGGGTTCGTGGTGGAAAGGGAAGGTTGTTTGGTTTCTTGGGGTTCGGGGCGAAATTGGCTTCGTTCGGTAAATTTTGTTTTTGGCATGGTGTTGGGGAATGGCGTCGCAGGGGCGGTCGCCCCCCGCTTTCAGGAGTAGCATGCCGGTCGGCGGGAGTGGGGTGGTTGGCTGGCGGGGATGGTGGGAATAAAGGAGATATCGGTCGAAAGTTTCCGTGACTCGACGATGGGGTGGTTCGAAGTCGGAGTCGGGGGCTTGAAATACTGGCCGCGCCCGGCGGGAAGATCTCGCGACCGGAATCGGCCATTACCGTGGAGCAGTGGACAAGCAGGCGATGATAGCGCACCTCCGGCCGCCCGTGGGCAACGAAAACATTGCATGGCCCAAGGCGAGTTCTGGGGACTGATTGTCGAACATCCGAATCGAGCGACCCTCGTCGGTGGCGGCTTCCTTGGTATGATCACTGCGTATGGCTGAAGTGAGCCTGACTGCCGTGTTCTTGAAAGTGCCCGAGGGCTATATTGGGTTCGTCGAAGAACTGCCTGGAGCGAACACACAGGGCGGAACTCTGGAAGAAGCGCGCGCGAACCTGACCGAAGCCGTCGCGATGGTTCTGGATGCGAACCGCGCGTTGTCCGCCGAATCTCCGGAGGCGCCGAAGTCATTCGAGAAACCCTGATCCTACCTGCCGCATGAAACGGATCGATCTGATCCGGCATCCGGAACAGCACGGGTGCGAGCTCATGCGCCAGGGGGGCAACCACACGATGTACGCGAATCGCAAGGCGCGCAGGTCTTCCGCGGTCCCTCGGCATCGTGAAGTTAACGATTTCCTTGCCCGGGAAATCTGCGATGATCTCCTGGTGCCGCGACCCTAGACCTGGAACCCGGGCGGCAAGCCGATTTGTCGTTCCTAATCGGCTGCGGGCACTTCCGCAATATGGCGACTACTGGGTATCCCCTTGACTCACCCGACCCCAACCTGTTGTGCCGCCCGCTTTTCGGGTTTTGTGCCGCCGATTAAGGTGTCGTAGGTTTTCGGCGAGGTGGCGGCTGCCTGTTGCATGAGC